>Ga0070682_100000193_pt1 | contig 45689 bp, 69 predicted proteins | sample KBSC63LmetaG_FD_64668 | JGI IMG/M metagenome (GOLD analysis project Ga0070682, IMG submission 64668) | Corn rhizosphere microbial communities from Kellogg Biological Station, Michigan, USA - KBS C6-3L metaG | ecosystem: Host-associated > Plants > Roots > Rhizosphere | place: USA: Michigan...
CCCCCCTCTAAGGAGCCCGAAATGCGCAATCGCCCCCTCGCCGTTTTCCTGGCCTTCGACGCCGTCGCCCTGACTCTGCTTGCGATGTACGGCGACCTGAGCCACCCGGTCTGGACGGCCGTGCTGGCTGGACTGCTCGGCGCGGTGGCCTACATGCAGTGGCGCGGCCCCCGGAAGGGCTGACGCCGGACGAGCCGCAGCGGCCCCCTGCCTACATATCGGCGGGGGGCCGCTGATTTGTCCAGTGAGTCAGAAGACGGCAAGCAGGGACGTTACGTCGGCCCGTTCGGGTCCGGTGAGCGGCTTCCACCCGTCGATCTTGTACCCACGGCCGTTCTTCTCGTCGGCCCCCATCGACTCGACCAGATGGAACGCCAGCCGCAGCGCCTCTTCGCGAGTCACGCGACGAACCGCTCGAACAGGACGTAGCCGAACGCCCCGAGGATGACCACGGCGGCCGAGCCGAAGATAGCGATGGATAGGCCGACCGTGGTGCCGCTACCCTTGCCTGACAAGCCGCGATTCTTGCGTGGGCGTCGCGGCTCGGGAATGTTGGGAGGCCATTCGAGCGGCATCAGTGACCACTACTCCCGTAGCCGTTGTGCCCCCGCTCGTGGGCCGGGAGGTCCGGGACCTCGACCAGCTCACCGGACCAGGTGGGGAGCAAGATCAACTGCGCGAGCCGGTGTCCCGGCTCGAACGCCACTGGCGCGTTGCTCTGGTTCTCGATCCCGACCATAAGCTCGCCTCGGTAGCCCGAGTCGATGATCGCCGACCGCACGTCGCACCGGTGCCGCGCCCAGGTCGACGAGCGGCCGGTGATCCAGCCGAAGTAGCCGTGCGGGATGGCGACGTGAACTCCGGTGCCGACCATGCTGTACTGCCCCGGGTCGAGCATCACCGTCTCGGTGATCGCCAGGTCGAGTCCAGCGTCGCCCCGGTACCTGCCCTGTTGTAGGTTCGCTGCCGCCCCGGCGACCTGCATCTCCGGCGGCTCGGAGGCCAGCAGCTCGTGCGTCGGCGATTCGACCGCCGGGATCTTGGGGCCGAACGCGAGAGTGTCGTCTGGGAGAGGACGCTGAGCAAGCATCTTCTTTAGGTCGTCTGGTGCTACCGGTATCACGTCGTCAGCGATGATGTCGACGACCTGCGCACCTTGGCGCGACCAGGCAGCGAGTTGCACGGAGTACCGGATGTCCGTGAATATCACAACCGGCTTGTTGCATTGGAGCGCCAAGCCGATCTCGACCGGCACACCGAGGGTGGCGACCCCGGCGGGCAGGACGGCGATGAACGCGTCGCAAAGATAGATTGCCGTGTTGTTGATCGAGTCGATGCGCTCGGCATGCTGAGCATCGCCGGTGTTGGCGAGGTACGCCTCATCCGGCTTGAACGCACCGACACCGGCCTGGACCATCAGGACATTGAGATCGGTGATGAACGATCCGAGCCAGGACAACTCACCGGCCTGGTCGATGGGACGTGCGAGGTAGACGAACATGGGTTCCTCTCGGGGGAGAGGCCGCCCGTTCCACGTGAAACGGGCGGCCGAGTCGGTCAGACTTGCGGGAGGTCCTTGATGGCACGGACCATGGCGGACGGGGTGGTGAAGCCGAAGAACGGGTCGAGGTAGTCGTACACCTCGGACAGCCACCCCTCCTTGAAAGTGATGTCGCGATGGTCGACCCATTCGCGGTTGTTGCCGTCTGCCCCGCCGTGCTGGCGAATCCGCACCGACCCGTGGATGTAACCGAAGCTGATCCGCAGATGATATCCGGCATTCGCGTTGAACTGGATGGCCTCCAGTTCCTCCGGCCGACCCGGGATGGACCTCAGGCGGTAGCGGGCGATGCACCGTGCGCGCAGAACCGACATCAGCCGACTCGGCGACTCCATCGAGGCCGACAGGTTCGGAATTTCGGGCAGGGTGGACAAACTCACTTTGGCTCCGTTCCGGGCCATCCACCGGCGTCGCGGATTCGCTGCGCCATGCGGACATAGACCCCGATGTCGAGAAGGGTGTCGTCGGAGGGTCGGTCGCCGCGCCGGATCGCCGACGTCCAGCGGGCAAGCTTGCCGATGATGTAGAAGTAGACGCCGAGTTCGGCCAGCTCGGCATCGGTAGAGTATGGTCCTTCGAGGTGAAGGACTGTGGCCATTTGGCGGCCGATCTCGATTAGGTCATCCGACCCGTACTCGATCGCCTTGGCGACGGTCTGGTCCGCCTCCGCGCTGGCCTTGGTGAACCACCAGGTGCGCAGCTCTTGCTCGGGATCGAGCGGCACCGGATCGGTCAGCGCCTCGACCTGGCCGAACGTCAGACCGGACGCGCGCATTTGCGCCACACCCCGCTGGACCTGCTCGGACCAGCGGTCAGGCACGGCTTGGCTCACAGCTCGACCAGCGACTTCGGACCGGTGCCGACGAGCCGGACGTTGCACTCGGTAATGTCCTCGACCTCGGCCAGGTACTTCATGACCTCGTGGTCCAGGCTGAGCTGGTCAGTCTTGTTGGCGCAGCTCGGGAACATCTGGTCGACCATGGTGACCGCCAGGTCGATGTTCGCGTGCCAGTCGCCTCCGCCGTTTGCGGCAACCGCCTCACCGACCAGCTCCCAGTCGGGCTCGCCGACCCGCCGGACCTTGTTGGTGACGGTGGTGTGCTCCTGCGGGAGACCGAGCCTTTCCCAGGTCGTCTCACCTTTCAACGGGCCGGAGTTCCCGGCGACCCGGATCGGGTAGACCCGAGCGACCAGGATGATCCGCAGGTTGCTGACGTACTCGGCCCAGGGAGAGATGCCAGCCATGGACAGGAAGTCGATGGCCCGGCAGTCGGACGAGGTCACCTGCGGGTAGAACCGAGTGTGCAGACCGAGCCCGTAACCCTGGGTACCCTCGACCACGACCTTACCCGCGTCACGCAGGTCGAACGGTCCGTCCTCCGACAGGTACGGCTTGAACGTCGGCAGCGCCGAGATCGTGTCAGCCCGGCGCATAATCCGATCGGCCCGAGCGCCTCCGATGCCCTTGCCGGTCGAGCCGATGGTGTTCACCAGGCCGAGCAGGTTCTCGGCCTCGCGGTGGCGTGGGGTCAGGATCGTCGCGCTCGGGTGGATCGACAACCGACCGTCGATCCGGTGTCCCGCCTCGACCGCCTGGTTCATCTCCGAGAGCAAGACCTCGGGGTCGATCTCGGAACCGGCCGCGATGTGCAGTTGACAGATCGAGCTGGTCACGGCAGCAACCGGCAGGGCACGGAACTTGAAGACCCGGCCTTCCGAGTCATAAACCGTGTGACCGGCGTTCGGACCGGCGACCCGGATCGCGATGTCCGACTCGTCGGCCTGACGCTTGCCCAGCCAACCGCAGATAGCGCCCTTGCCTTCGCTGCCGAACTGTGCTCCGGCGACGACGGTGATGGTTGCCACGTACCCTCCTCGGGGTGGATGCGACCGGACAGCCCGGCCGCAGCAGGGATACTCTACCCCGGGGCTTGCCCCGCTGTCAAGACACGTGATAGAGTACCTGCCATGATCCCACGGTATTCCCACCCGCTGGTCGGCGAGCAATACTCGCCGACCCAGACCTACAGTGACTGGCTGACGATCGAGCTGGCAACCCTCATTGCCCAGGTCAACCAGGGCGCTATCCCCGACACCAGCGTTACCCAGCTGCTCGTGCAGGACGTTCAGGAATTGCAGATTGACGACGCGACAGCATCGATCATCGCCGGTTACGAGAACCGGACTCACCACGACGTGGGTGGCTTCCTGGCCTGGATGCGCGACCGGGTCAGCCAGGGGCAATGGCTGCACTTCGGCCTGACCTCAAGCGATCTGGTCGACACGGCGCAGGGCTTACGGTTCCGGCGTCTACACCGCCCCCTGCTGGTAGAGCTGGGCAACCTGACTAGCGCGCTCACGGGGTACGCCTCGAACGACCTGCCGGTGCTCGGCATGACCCACGGCCAACCAGCCGAGCCGACCTCGGTAAAGGCACGGGGCTGGAACTGGTTGGCCTACGTGGAGGGGCCGATTGTCCAGCTCAGCACGCTGGTCCGGCGCATGGCGGTCTGCAAGCTAAGCGGCCCGGTCGGCACCTACGCCCACAACCCGCCGACAATCGAGGCCGAGGTGGCGGTCCATCTCGATCTGATCCCGCAAGGTCCGGGCGCGAGCCAGATCGTCCCCCGGTCGACGCTGGCGATGTGGGCAAGCACGGTGGCGACGCTGTTGTCGGCTTACTCGAAGATCGCGACCGATCTGCGGCTGATGTCGATGCGCGACGAGGTCTACTGGCCCCGGGGATCTGACCACGTCGGCTCGTCGGCGATGGCGCACAAAAACAACCCGATCGAGGCCGAGCAGAGGGTCGGGTTCGCCCAGATGGCGCGCGGTTTCGCTGCCATGTTGCAGCCGCTCGACCTGTGGCTCGAACGGGACATCTCACATTCGAGCGTCGAGCGTGTGGCTGTACCCGACCTGTGGCACCTGCTGTTTACCGGCACCCAGCGGATGGTCGGCATGCTCGAAGAGGCGACCCTCCGGCCGCTGATGGCCGAACAACATCTGACCGATGAATCGAACGCGGCTTGGACACACAGGGTCACACTCGACGCTATCCGGGACGGCATGGGCTGGCAGGAGGCACGCGACTTTGCGCTGGGCTTCGACACCGAGTCGTACGACGTGATGGGCGACGCGCGCCGTTTCATGGACAACTATCCGGCGGGGCAGCGGTGAGCGTTTGGCTGATCGTCTATGGGAATTATGAACCAGCCGAGGTCCACTCGATCTGGAAGACCAAGGAACGGGCTGAGCAGGAGTGCGACCGGCTCGGCAGACCGTGGCATGTTGAAGAGTGGGAGGTTGGCGAGTGAACCAGGCGCAGGCGGCCGAGCTACTCGGTTGCTCCGAGGCGACTGTGAGTCGTCTGCGGTCGGGTGACCGGACCCCGAGTGTCCGAATGATGCAGGAGATTAAGCGGCTGCTGTCATGGTCTCTCGACGACCAGGCGGCAGCGATCGAGCGGGGGGACTACGGCGTGGTGTTCGCTGGTAGAATGGACCGGCTGCGGCTGCGACGTCGGCATCGGCGCGGCAGGGCAGCGTGTTGACTCATCGGCCATGCGGAGCATGCAACGCGCTGGTCCCGTCTGCGACCGGCTGCAAACACTGGCCCGGTGTCGGCTACAAAGCGGGCAAGCCAGGTCGGGTGCGTGGGCGGTCGCTCGGGGCCGCTGTGCCACCACCTCCGGCCCCGGTCTTGCCTCCGGGGCAAGCCGTACTGTAGAATGATCTGGTCCCACCCCGACTGTGTTAGGAGTCCCGATGCCGCTCACCTCGCCCCTCCCGTCACATGCGAGCCGAGGGCTCAACTGGAGCGATGTCCCCCAGCTCGGCACCCGCCAAGGCCGACTGGTCGCCCCCGCCCAAATTGCCCCGACAACCGACATGAAGCTGACCGGCCAGCAGGATGCCATCTGCGGGGCCGTGAACGAGGGACATCGGGATATCGTGGTCGAGGCGCTCGCTGGGACCGGCAAGACGTCGACCCTGGTCGCGATTTCCAGGCAGCAGCTCCGGCGTCCGGGCGTCTACCTGGCCTTCAACAAGTCAGTGGCGATCGAGGCTGGCGGCAAGTTCCCGGACTGGATCCACGTTTCAACGGCGCACGGCCTCGCCTACCAGGCCATCGGAAAGGACTACGGCAACCGACTGCCGGGTAACCCTGGGGCGAGCCGGATGGGCGCAAACCAGATGGCCAGCATCATGCGTGTCAAGCCGGTCATGCTGGACACCGGCACCATCAACCCGGTGCACCTGGTTCGGATGGCGCAAGCGACGGTCAACGCCTTCATGAAGACAGCCGACCCGGAGGTCTTGCCTCGACACATCCCCAGCCGCTGTCTGGTGGATCACAGTCCGCACGACCTGGGCGAGGCCATTCTCACCGTCGCCCGCCGGATCTGGCAGGACCTGAGCAGCACAACCGGCCGCTTCCGCTTCACGCATGATGTCTACCTGAAGCTGTGGCAGCTCGGCACCCCGCGTCTGCCGTTCGACTACATCATGTTCGACGAGGCGCAGGACGCCGACCCGGTGATTGCCTCGATCGTCAACAGGCAGCAGGTCCAGCGGTTGTGGGTTGGCGATCGCAACCAGGCGATCTACGGCTGGCGCGGGGCGGTCGACGCAATGAGCAAAGTCGTCGACGCCAAGCGCTACCCGCTGACCAAATCGTGGCGTTTTGGTGACGCGATCGCCGACGAGGCGAACAAGTGGCTCGATCTGCTCGGCTCGCAATGGAAGGTGGAGGGCAACTCCGCGATCCGGTCGACGATCGGTGAGGTTACCATCCCCCGTGCGATCCTCTGCCGGGGCAACGGCACGGCGCTCGGTTGGGTGCTCAAGTTCCACGAGCAGTCGATTCCGGTCGCGCTGGCCCCCGGCGACAAGAACGCGGGCAAGGACATCGAGCGGTTCGCTTGGGCTGCCAGGGATCTGATGAAGCCGGATGCCGACGGCACCGACCACCCCGACCTGGTCGGGTTCACGAACTGGGCGCAGCTCATCAAGCACGTCGATGAGGAAGAGGACACCGACGACCTGAAGCGTCTGGTGGGGATCATTGTCAAGGTCGGCGTTTCGGCGGTTATCGACGCCGTCCGGGGGTGTGTGACCGAAGACCGCGCGATGATCACCGTCTCGACCGCGCACAAGGCAAAGGGCCTGGAGTGGTCGTCGGTCCGGGTCGCTGACGACTTCGTCCCGCCCTGTTTGAAGGAGGGCTACGACCCGACCAAGGGGCCGGACACCGAGGCCATGATGTTGAACTACGTGACCGTGACCCGCGCCAAGGAGCGGATTGAGTTGGGTGCCCTCTCCGAGCCGGAGATGTGGGCGTGAGCCCAGACGTTATCGAATGCAGCGAGGTTGGGTGTCCGCACGTGGTACCCAACCACCGCTGGGGCAAGCTAAGAGCAGCCGGACAAGGCTGGTTCTTCATGAAGGACGGGTCGGCATGGTGTCCGATCCACCGACCGGAGTGGTACGAGGCATGGATCGCGGGGCGTAAAAAATGAGGAAAGACACGCGAATTGCGTTGCTCGTGTGGTTGGCCGTCTCGATCGTTGTGGTCTTGGCGGCCATCACCGGGGGGTGGACGCAGCGATGATCGAGGAGGTGCAAGATGTACGACTGGTTCGAGCAGAAGTTCGTCATGTTGGGCGCGGCGTTTATCGTCCTGCAAGCGGTCGCGTTCAGCGTGGCCCCCATCTGGATCTAGACGCACGACGACCCTGGCCGGTCACTCCGGCCGTCGACCCTTGGGAAGGGCAGCCGCTATTCCCGGTGAGAGAGGAGTACATCCGTGCTGCGCGACCCGACCGAGATCGCCGAGGGCGACATGGTCTACCTGTACCCGCAGACGAAGCACGCGTCAACCAACTGTTTCCGGTTGCTCACGGTCAGGGTGGGCAAGAAGCCGGAGGCGCACTGGCCGATGGTCCTGGTCATCTGGGCCGAGGATGGCAAGGACTTCTGGGAGCTGGTGCACCGAGACAACATCCGCAAACGTCCGGCCTCTACGCAGTCCGCAGCAGCCGAGAAGAAAGGCGGAGACACCGTCGGCGACGGTGGTGGAGGCATGGCTAAATGGAGCAAGCGAGGCGTGATGACCGGACCGAAAGCACCCGAGATCGAGGGGCAGGACACGTTATGGTGACCGAACGCCCCGCCAGACTAAGGCACCCAATGCGTCTCGGACCGACCGGCATGTGTGCGTCCGATGTGTTCATTCCGACTCTCTCGGCGCATGGTGGTGTCGAGTATCGACGGGAGGCCTGCGGATTCCCGGAGTGGATGCACAGGGATGGGGAAGAGGTGCCCGAGGGTGAGACCGAGCCGGTCTTGAACATCCAGGTCGTCGAATGTGCGGTGTGCCACGAGCAGCTACTGAACCGACTGTTCCGCTGGGATCACATGCCCGACTCGACTCAGACCAATCACAAGCCGCAGCCGCAACTGAGAATGGAGGCACCAAGTGGGGATCAAACGCCAGCTTCGTAACTCGCAGGCCCAGGCCGGTCGGCTGGCCGATCAGGTGGCCCGTCTAAACCGCGACCTCCAGGTACTGCGGGACGAGAAGATCGAAGCGTTAGAGGTGGGGATCGTCGACCTGCACAACCACCCTGGCGAGCGAGTCACCGTCATCACACCCGGCGGCAAGCTGATCTCGGGATTAGTGCTGTCGCTTGTCGAGGAGGCCGCTGGGTTGCACATTAACCCGGGGCAGGTGATCGGCGGTCTGCGATCGGTAGAGCTGCGGATCGGGCTAACCCCGTAGGCTGTCATACCCTGCTGATAGGATCGTGTTATGACACTCACCGCCCCGACACAGAAGCTTCACCCGTTCGGCCTGGAGATCATGCAGATGGTCCGGGCCTACGACGCCAACCGGCCTCGTTCGCTCCAGCAGTTTCTCGGCCCGAGCGAGATCGGCGCGCCGTGTGATCGCCAGATCGCAATGAAACTGGCGGGGATCCCGGAGGTCAACGAGACAGCCGACCCGTGGTTCCCGATCATCGGCTCGGCTGTACACGCGTGGCTCGCCGACGCGGTGGTCTGGTACAACGACGTCTATCTCGGACGGCCAACCAACCCGCGCTTCTTAGTCGAGAACCGAGTGAAGGTGACGGCCAAGGAGGGCGGGTACGACACGTCGGGGCACACCGACGTCTACGACGCGGATTTCAAGCGTGTAATCGACTGGAAGATCGTCGGCACCACGACGATGCGCAAGGTCAAGAACGGGGCGACCCCCGAGGAGAAAGCCGGACCGCAATATACGGTTCAAGGCAACACATATGGTCGGGGCTGGGTCGAGGCCGGGTATGAGGTCAAAGAGCTGCTGATCTGTTTCCTGCCCCGGTCGAACTTCCTGAAGAACATGCAGATTGTCCAGTTGCCGTTCCGGCCGGAGCTGTCCGAGCAGGCGCTAGCGAGGGTGGCAGCGATCGACCAATTACGGCACTTCATCCAGCCGCACGAATTCCCGGCGAGCGGATGCTCGATCTGGTGTCCGTTTTATCGGCCGAGTTACCCGCTGGGTGCGACCTCGTGCCCCGGACACGGAGAGGCGAAGGACGATTGATGTGGAAGGTGGGCGCCGTAGGGACGGCGGAGGCGTACGGATCGGCCGGAGAACTGATCGAGTTCGAGCAACCAGACACCGACGGCGAGATCGGGATCGGGATCGAAACCACCGGCTCGTGTGGGTGCATAGGCGAAGTCTGGGCCTACCTCGGGTTGGAAGAACGGCGAGAGCTAATCAAGTGGCTACGGGCGAACACGCCCATGGAGGACGAGAATGAGCAACATGCAGCGACGTCTCGAAGCGATGCGCCGGGACCTGCACGAGATGAAGCGGCTGGTCCGGCTGTCGACGCACGACCTGCGACCTGAGAAGGTGATCGAGCTGATCGACGGTGTGATCCAGGCCGACCGCGACCGGATCGGACAGCGATGATCAAGGCGATCCTGTACTGGGAGGTCGAGCCCGCCGCAATCGCCGAGGTAGGCGAGGAGGTGTTCGGTCAGGTAGCTGACCAGTTAGCTCACAACATGGCATCGGCACGTAACATGAAGATCGTCGGGGACCGGGAGATCACTGACTCGCTCGACGGCAGACGCAAGATCTACGTTTGGAACGTCGAATGATGCGCGCGGTGATTCTGATCGGCGGTCCAGCCGATGGTCAGACTGCGACGGTCGACGGCCAGGCCGATCGGCTCGTGTGGACCGACACTACGGTCGCGGTCTGGACACCCGGATCGGTCGAGGTCGAAGAGCGGGTGCTCTCGCCGATGCGTTACATCTACGCCCCGAGGCGTCGGGGCGATTATGGTTGGTACTTTCAGGGGGAGAGATGAGAAGGAAACTCGCGGTCACGTTGCTGGCCATCAACCTGATTCTGCTGTCGCAGGTCGGGTGGAGCTGCGACACGCCGGTCACACCGAAGTCGCAGTGTCAAAGCGGCGCGACGAAGGCCGGTCACAGCGGGGGCAAGACCAAGTATTTCGAATGCCACAACAACGAGTGGATTCCGGTCGACTGCCTGAACAGGTCGACCAAGACCAGCGGCGGTCACCACTACACCTGCCGCAGCAACCAGTGGAAGCGCGACAACTGAACATCCGGGATTGACACCGGGGCAAGACCCATGATGGGATACCGATATCCCACCCGAGTAGGACGAGAAGGAGTTCTAGTGGCACTCACTGCACCGCAGACGATGGGGGACATGCTCCCCCAGTCGGATGTCAACGGCCACACGATGATCGTGGCCCCGACAGAGTTCATCCCGCACATCCCGACCAAGAACACCAAGCCGGGCGAGCAGTCGCCCGCGATCCGCTGCAACATCGTCGACTTCTCGGTTGCCGACCCGAACAACCCGGCGATCTACCGGGGCGTCCTGTGGTTCGGCGTGATCTCGGGGTCGCTGCGGCGGCAGGTCGGTCAGCTTCTGGCCGCACGGATGGGGCAGGGTCAGGCGACCAACGGCAACAACCCGCCGTGGCAACTGATCGACGTCACCGGCGAGGCCGACTGGATGGCGTTCATGAACAACTGGCTCGACAACACGCAGGCGGGCAAGGACTTCCAGGCCGAGGCCGAGCAGGAGGTCCGACAGGCGGCACAAAACGCGCCGGTGGCCGGTGCTCCGGCTGCACCCCCGGCTCCGGCTGCCCCGCCCGCCCCTCCGGCGGCTCCTGCCGTGACCGCTCCGCCCGCTGCCCCGCCGGTGGCCGCGCCCCCGGCCGCAGCGCCTCCCGTGGCCGCTCCGGCGGCAACACCGGCTCCGGTCGCGTCGGCTCCTCCGGCGGGTCTGGAGGCTCTGCTCGCTGCCATGCCCGATGACCAGCGCGCGGCGGCTCTCGCGGTCCTCGCCGCTCAGGGCCAGGCGGCTCACTGATGGAACCCAACCCGGTGACCCAGGCGGTCGGGGAGACTCTCAAGCAGATGCACATGACCGGTGAGGTCGTGGGCTGGGGCCGAGCGAACGGTCTCGACGAGCCGATGGACGTGATCGGGGTCGAGCTGTCCGACGGCCGGGAGTTCTTCATCGAGATCAAGGCCGCGTAGACGATCCTCCTCGGGACGGCTCGGCCCCTGGACACTGAACCCGGAAAGGGCGAGGTCTGGGGGCCGAGTCGTCGGTTCACACAATTGGATACGAGGGGGATGGGTGTCACTTCCACTCGCCCTGGAATGGGCGTCTCAGGGCTGTCGTGTCCTGCCGGTCAACGGATCGACGAAGCGACCCCTGATAAAAGCATGGCAAGAGAACTGCACGACGGACGAGGAGCAGATCAGGGAGTGGTGGCGTGAATATCCCCAAGCGCGTGTGGGCATCGCAACCGGGGACGGGGGATTTGACGTCCTGGACTTCGATGTCTCGGACGGCAAGCCTGGCCTCGCCCAGATGGAGCGCCTTCTCGACCTTGGCGTGTTGGTGCCAGGCACGTTCTGGCTGGTCAGTACTCCATCCGGTGGTCGGCACGTGTACCTGCGGGGCACCGATCAGCGAAACAAGCAGAACGACAAGAGCGTGCCTGGCGTTGACTTTCGAGGCGTCGGGGGCATGGTCCTCGCTTTCGGCAACCCAGGATATCGTCGCATTACGGGTGCCAGTCTCGGACGAGACGACCTTAAGACAGTTGACTGGGGTTCAGTCGTCGCTGCTCTCGCGCCCGAACCTGTGGTGGATCGGTCCGAGCCTTTACGACACCCGATCGGCGTTCAGGATGCTCAACACCGGCCAGTAACGTCTAAGCTGGTCGCGCCGAGCCGGGCGGCCTACGACAACCCGGTCGGCGAAGAGTCGCCGCTCGATTGGTTCTGCAGTCACAACGATCTAAGGGATCTGCTTAGGGCTGACGGCTGGCAGTATGCCTACGAACACGGGGGACGGGACTACTGGGTTCGCCCCGGCAAGGACCCGAAAGACGGCGTGTCCGCCAACGTCATGATCAACCCGGACGGTCGGCAGACGCTGATGAATTTCAGCAGCTCCGTGGACCTGCCGACCGACCGGGGGTTGAGCGCTGCGCAGTATTGGGCGTACACCCGACACCGAGGCGACATGCGGGCGGCGGCCGGTGAGATCCGGCGGACGCTCATGCCCCGCCGGACGCCCCCGGGAGGTCACGGGACGAACCAGACGGCCGTGGGGTGCACGGACGCACCCCCGGCCGCTCCTGTGGCCCCGGAGACGCCCTCCAGCGGGCAACTGGTACCAGCGGACAAGGCTGGCATCCCAGAGATGGTGCAACAGTTCTGGAAGGCACGGCCCGAACTGGCCGAGGTGTACTGGCAAGCACAGATCAGCGATACCTCGCCGTGGGCTGTCCTCGGTACCGTGCTGGCTTGCGTCGCCGGACGGGTCGGGCCGCACGTGCGGATCCCGCCGAAGGGAGGAGTAGGGGCGGCAGCGAGCCTGAACATCCTGGTAGCCATCAACGGCGACTCGGGGGAAGGCAAAGGCGTCTCGGGGCAGGTTGCGCGTAGATTCTGCGGAGCACCCTACCCGCCGTGGCGCAAGCCAGGCACCGGGCAGGGCATCGCCGCGATGTTCACCGAGCAGACCAAAGAGGGGCCGGTCCAGTCCAACGATACCGTGATCTTGAACGTCACCGAGATCACGCAGCTCGGGGCACACATGGACCAGCGAGGCGCAACCATCACATCCACGTTGCTCGAAGTCTACATGGGGGAAGAACTAGGAGAGCACTATGCCAACAAGGAACTCCGTCGACCTGTCCGTGAAGGTCAGTATCGACTCGCGCTGGTCGCAGGCGTTCAGCCCGATAACGCAGCAATCCTATTCGACCATGCGGTCTCAGGTCTACCGCAGCGCTTCCTATGGCTACCGGCATTCTGGGAAGCTGCTGTTGTCCCGGAAGGTCTGCTTGAACCACCAGCTCCGGGGCCAGCAATGCGCAAGTGGCACGGTTGGTCCGCAATTCACCCTGGCACCTTGGATGAGACTCTACAGCTTGCCGAAGAGTGGTCCCCGTCTTCCGGACTCGCCGCGCCTAGCCCTGGCAAGAAAAAAGCCGAACCCGAGGCGGTCAGTGCTCCAAGCAAGGACGAACTCCTGGTTACGTATGCGCCTGGGGTTCGCAGGCACATCGAGACTGACAGGAGGCGCAGGCGCAACGAGATCCGGCGCAAGAAGGCCGAGGGCATCGACGCTGCCGACCCGGATTCGCATGTCCTCCTGACTCGCATCAAGATCGCCACCTACCTCGCCATCTGGCTCGACAACACGACCTACATCAGCGACGAGATTTGGGATCTGTCGGCGGTTCCGATCTGGATCAGCAATCGGACCCGGATCGAGGCCGAGAAGCGGATCCAGAAAGCGCAAGAGAACAAGAGCGCCGGACGAGCGCGTGCCATGATTGCCCAGAAGGCGATGGTCGAGGAGGCGGACGACCACAAGCGCAACGCCGTCTACATCAATGCGCTCGACCGGCTGGTTCACGTGCTGGGTAGCACACCTGGGTGGCTCACGACTCGCGCCGTGAATGCCAAGCTCAATTCACGTGAAAAGAAGGCCTGGCGCGAGGCGGGCTACGAGATGATCGAGATGCTTGGCGATCTGGTCCTCGCCGAGAAGGTGGAGACCCAGGAAGTCCAGCGGGGCGGCAACACCGCAGTCGAGTGGCGCGCCAAGTGAAGGCGGGGGGGTGTAGGACGTGTAGGACAGTCCTACACCCCCCCGGCGCATACGCACAGACGATCACTGACTGTTATACAGCCCAGGATAGTTGTTGTGACAAAGATCCCCGGTCAGAGGCCATGCGGGGCGTTGCCGTCCGTCTAGGGGGATTACGTATTGTTATTGCGTCCGGCCGCCGGGGGGGTGTAGGACTGTCCTACACGTCCTACACCTCTAGTCGTGGAGACAGTTGTCATGCCACCTAAGAAACGGGCGAATCCGAGACCGGTCTATCTGGAGACGACGATTCCAGTCATCAGACGCCACTCGTGTGGTGTGTGGTTCGCTGCCGGAGTCGCTGAGGGCATGAAGGCCGAGGTCGAGCTGATCATTCTGGATACTTATCAGCGTCTATGGTGCATTTGTAGGCGTATACCGATGTACTGCCTGCGCCGGACAGGGCTCGTCCAGATGGATCCAGGGCGACTCACCGACCCAAGGAACGCCGATCTGATGCCTCAGCACTATTGTCATATCAAGTGGCCGCAACCACCACCTGCTCGGCTTCCGCGACCAGCCAACGAGGATATCCCACCCTACTGATAGGATGGCCCCATGAACACTCTAACCTACCCCGAGGCGGGGACCAACGCAGCCAGCGTCCTCGATTACATCCGGTCGAATCCGGAGACATCCCGGAACTCGATTATCACAGCCTTGGAGCTGAATTCTAGCGTCGTGAAGAAAGTGGTGGTATCCCTGCTGCGCCATGAGCTGATCGTGGACAACCCGGACGGACGCGGGTATCACCGGTACTCCGTGAAGGATGCCTCGTGAAGGTCCGGGTCGAAGGCGGGGGGCACTGCGTCGAGATTGAGATCAACGATGCCGAGATGATCTCGGCGAAGGCGCTGACCCGTCTGGCCGAGCGGACATGGATGCGCACGAAGAGTCCCGAACGCCAGCAGATCGGGTATGCGGGACAACTGACTGAACGGACCCACGATCGGCCCGTTCAAGGGGCCGGTGACTATCAACGGCAGGTGCGGCCGGTGACGGCATGACCCTGGAGTACATGCGACCCTGGCCAGACCTCGACCGGATCACGGCCTGGCAAGCCCAGGAGCGGATGGCGGCGGGAATCCGGTGCTGGAACTGTCAGGCTGCCAACAAGAAGCTCAAGCCGGTACCGGGACTCAAGGACCGGCTCGGGTGCACTGGCTGCCTTCGAGAGCGCAAGAAGGCGAAGCGGGAGTCGGCACGGAACGCCCGGCAGGTGCGCACCTTCGGAGTCACAGCGGCCGAGGGTGACGCCATCGTCGAATATCAGGGCGGGGGGTGCATCTGCGCCGAGTGGACCGGGTACAACGGAAATAGCAGGTCACTCAGCACCGACCACGACCACCGGACGGGTGTGGTCCGAGGGAAACTGTGCAAGCACTGCAACGACCTGCTCGGCCGGATCCAGGACGACCCGGAGTACTTCCGGCGGATGATTGCCTACCTGGCCAACCCACCGGCCGTGCGGCTACTCGGAGAAAGGGTGGTGCCCGGACATGAAGATCCCGGAAAGGGCGAATGACACGGACCCGGTTCTGGTGTTGGTGGCACCGGAGCTAGTCACCGAGCTGGGCGAGTGGAGTAGGCCGGTACAGGTTCGGATCGAACGCCGGAACGGTGCGTGGGAGATGATCGCCCGGACCCACCAGTGCGAGGCTAAAACACCGTGATCACCAACCATATTCTGCGGGTACTGATCTGGATGCCAGTGGTTGCGTGGGTTGGCCTGCGCCTAGGCGTGTGGATCGGAGGATAAACACGATGACGGATGACCTGCTACAATACGCCCAGGACCCTTCCGGGGTGGGAGGTCTGCGGGGACCGGAGCTGCTGGCCATGGCAACTCCGGTCCCTCCCATCGATCCCCGCACCAAACCATCGCGATCCCGACCCAATCGTGGGCGCAAACGCAGGTACATAGGTCCTCTGCTCGCAGAACCCCCCTGGGATATATTGAAGGCGACGGGATACCCCATACCCCCCGACCTTACACCCCTACCCATAGTACCCCCCATGTGGAGGAGGGGGCCAAGGTACCAGGAGTGGCGAGTGCAGGTCCACAACATGTGGGGCACGACCTGCCACCTGTGCGGGCATGTGGAGGCGCACACGGCCGACCATCTGGTCCCCCTATCAACCTGGGGCAACCAGCCATACGACCCACGACTGAGCCGACCTGCCCACGGCATAGAGGGTTGCCCGACCTGCCATGTCAAGTGCAATAGCAGTAGAGGAAACAGGGCATTGGCAATTCAGATTGCAAATTATCGGCCAGCAATTGAGTTGTGAAAATGGACCGGCTTTTTAAGAGGAGTTGGGAAAGCACGACCCCGCCAGCCGTTTGTTTTTATATTCACGGAGAATCGGGCGGGGGCTGACCCCTTTACACGCGACTACTCGAGGAGTTTCCCATGGATTACCACAGGGTGCGCCGGTCGGTGCCGGAACGGGCTGCCGGATTCGCTCCGGTCACGTTGGAGGACGCCGCGCGACATCGAGACGGTCTCAGTTGCCGGAATCCTGCCTCGTATGTGTACGACGCAAACGGAAGGGGGCGTTGGTGCATCGACTGCAACGCCCCGCTCGGTGAGGAGGCAGCCTGGCACCCGAATGGATCCGATATGTCGATTCGAGCGCTCGGCGTGACGATCTTGGTCGCCGCTCTTTTGGTCGGCGTCATGTGCTGGTTGCTGGTTGGGATGAACGCCCAGAAGGGCGACGTTCCCGGCCCGAGGTCGACGCCGACCACGTACGGCGCTCCGGCGACCTGTGATAGGGTGACGGGATGCTGAGCAAGACCGGACAGGCGATTTGGAACGCGTATGACGGTGACCGACTCGACCCGGGTGCCGCTGCCCTGGTCCGTGAACTCGCCAGGTGCGCGGACACCCTGGACCGACTTGACGACCTGGTGATCGGCCGACGCGAATCGTGGCTCACGATCACGTTCGACGACATGGGCGAAGTTCACCTCCAGGTCGACAAGGTGCTTGATCTGCGCCGGAACCACCAGCTAACGTTCAAACAGCTGACCGCCGAGGTTCGGTCGGCTGGGCTGCGACCGGTTGAGACGGAGAAGCCGACCGGGACAATCCCTGTTTCGGTCGACCGGGAGGACATGCTGGCAGCAATGAGGGCAGCGAAGGCAGCGCGTGAACGTCAACTCGGGTGAGCTGATCCGGCCTCGGGTCGCCAACTACCCGCCGTACCTCACGAGCGCGGGTGGCGAGGTCGTCGATCTGATGGCGAAACTCAACAGGCCGATGGATCCGTGGCAGGCGTGGATCGTCGAGCGCGGGCTTGGCCAGAAGCGCGACGAGGAGACGCACGACCTGGTGATGGCGGCTGACACCTGCGGCTGCTGGGTGCCAAGGCAGAACGGCAAGGGCGACATCATCATGGCGCTCGAAGTCGGCTGGTTGTTCCTGTTCGGCATTCCGCTCATTGGGCATAGCGCCCACTTATATGCGACGGCGGCCGAGGGTTTCCAACGGATCAAGGTGCTGATCGAGGAGAACGACGCGATCCTCGGTTCGGCCATCCACCGTGTCTGGGCTGGCGCAGGCAACCAGGGCATTGAGCTGACACCGCAGTACAATCGAGCCAGGTTGAAGTTTGCAGCACGCGAGGGCGGGCAGGGTCTGGGTTTCTCGTTCCCCAAGCTAATCATGGACGAGGCACAGATCCTTAGTGCCGACCTCATGCAAACGCTGGTGCCAACCCAGTCGGCAATGTGGGATCCGCAGGTTTGGTTCTTCGGCACCCCACCTCGCAACGACAAGGCCTGGATCTACCTGATCAAAGAGCAGGGCGAGGGGAACGACCCAACGACTGCTTGGTTCGACTACGGCATCGAGTATATCGATCCACAGACCCAGGAGTTCAAAGACACCGTCGGCTGCGATGCGGTCAACTACGCGACCAACCCGAGCATGGGCATTCGACGCGAGAACAGGACAGGCATCCGGAAGGCGACGATCGAGGCCGAGAAGAAAAAGCTCGGCATGACGATCCGGTTTGCGATGGAACGCAACGGTATGTGGCTTCCACGCGCTCGTGTTGCCGGTGACAACGCAATCGACCCGTCTGTCTGGGCTTCGCTCGCTGCCGCCCGTCCTGCCGTCCCGCACGACATCGCGATTGCCTTTTACATCAACCCCAAGCGCACCCACGGCACAATCATGTGGGCTGGCAAAATCGACGGCCTCTGGCGGATCGGCATTGCCGACCACAAGCCGGGAGTCGACTGGATCATCCCGCGCCTGGTCGACATGAAGGCCAAGTACGGCCCGGTCGCGTTTGCGGTTGACGCTCGTGGCGAGGCGATCATCAAGGATCTCAAGGAGATCGGCATTGAAGAGCCAAAGGATAAAGATCGGCCCAAACGAGGCGATCTATTCATACCGGGCATTGACGGAACCGCGCAGGCTTTCGCTATTCTGGTGGATGCTGCGACTGCGCAGGCTCCGCAGGTGTTCCATCACAACGAACCGCCTCTTAACTCGGCTGTCTCGGTCCCGGCTCGACCGTTAGGTGGAGGGTCGACGTTCGACCACAAGGCAGGTGTGGAGGTCGGTCCGGCGTGCGCTGGTGGCCTGGCCATGCTCGTCTACCGCAATCGGATCGACAAGGTGGTCTCGGAATACGACCCGCTCGCCTTCATCCACTGAGGCTACCACCCACCGTGGTGCCCGGTACACTGTCGTGGGACGGGAGGGGCGAGCGTGAACGAAGCAATCGGCGCGGCGGCTGAGGTTGTCGGCTATGCCCTTCGTGCTGTGCTGTACCTGCTCGGCTGGGTGCCCGTGGTGGCAGGGCCGCTCCTGGTTCTCGGGGGAACCTGGATGATCTACCCCCCGGCCTGCTACATCCTGGCAGGACTGGTGATTTCCGTCCTGACATTCTGGCGGGCAAACTCGAGGAGTGTGCGTAAGTGAAGCTGCCTCGCCCGTTCGCTCGCAAGCAGGCTGAGGCCGCGCCGGAGCCCGAGAAGCGACAGGATTCCATCGGCCAGTGGCCAGCGATCCCCCTGTCGTCATTGAACTGGTCGGTCGGCAACTCGTATCAGGAGGTGGACCCCTACACGGGGACGAACAGTCTCCAGTCGGTCGCCTTCCGTACGGCCGTCGACATGATGGCATCTCTCGTCTCGGAGATGCACTTCGACTGCTACCGTGGGCAGAGCGACGGCCGACGCAAGATCATCACGACTCCGGGCAACCTGGACGATCCGGCTGGGGATGGTTACGGCGTCCAGGACTGGATCTACATGCTGACCCAGTCTTGGTTCCTGCGCGGTAACGTCTACGGCAACAAGCTGGACGTCGGACCGACCGGGATGCTGCGGCAGGTCGACTTGTGGAACCCCGACAAGGTCAACGTGACGATCACCGACGGCGAGCAGCACTGGATGTATCAAGGAGGTACCGTCCCGACGTCGCAGGTCTTCCATCGTCGCGCTTATCCGGTGGCGGGCAATCTGCTCGGTTTGTCACCGGTCGCGGCGCATGCGGACGAGATCGGGTTGTCGATCGCATCCACTCGGTTCGGCAAGAGCTGGTTCCAGGACGGCGGGCACCCCGGCGGCATCCTGTCGAACTCCGAGGCGGACATGTCGGACGAGAACGTGGTCCGAACGGCCAAAGACCGCTTCCTGGCCGCGATGTTCGGTACGCGCGAGCCGATCGTTCTGGGTCGGGGCTGGAAGTTCGACCAGATCCAGGTCAATCCGGAAGAGTCGCAATTCTTGGAGTCCAGGCAGTATTCCGAGGCGCAATGTGCCCGAATCATGGGACCGGGGGTCGCTGAGGTGCTCGGCTACTCGACTGGATCAACCCTGACCTATGCCAACATCGTCGACCGGGACGTCGAGATGTTGAAGTACAGCGCAAACCGCTGGTTGCAGCGAGTCGAGCGCATCCTGTCGTCTTTCCTGCCCCGACCGCAGTTCGTTCTGTTCGATCGTGACTCGTTCCTTGACACGTCGATCGCCCAGCGCTGGCAGGTCAACAAGACCAAGCTCGACACCGGCGCGTACGTCATCAACGAGATCCGGCGTAAAGACAACCTCGAAGACGTCCCGTGGGGCAACAAGCCGCTGGCGCTCACGCTCGGCGAGCAAAAGGCCGGACCGACCGATCCCGGTAACCCGCCCCCCGACCCGAGCGGCGACCCGACTCCACCGGACCCGAACGCCGGAGGTGCGCAGTGACCCTGCCCGCGCTGATCACCGTTACTGGCACAATCCGGGACCAGAACGGCCCGGTTGCCGGTAAGATCGTCTTCTACCGGTCGGCTGTCCTATTCCCGGCAGCGAGCGCAGACGAGAACCTTCTGATCCCCGACGAGATTGTCGCGGTGGTTGGGGTCGATGGCGTCCTGTCTCAGGCGCTGTACGCGAGTAACGACCCGGCTGCCTCGCCGACCGGCTGGACCTGGGAGGTCCGGCCGCACTTTCCGAGCTGGAAGACCTCATTCAGTGTTGTGGTCCCGTTCGACGCCCCGGGTGGCACGATCAGCCTCAACGAACTGGCACCGGTGCCACCGGATGGAACGGGGCAACTCTATGCGTTGGCCAACCACACTCATCCGGGTGGAGGTTCGATCACGTACGGACCCGTCACGGCGGAGACGACTTACGGGGCATCCTCCAATTCGGGCGCGGCAGATTCGGTCAGCCGGTCGGATCACCGGCACGGCAACCCTGCGTTGCCGACTCCGGCAGCGATCGGAGCATCGGCAACAAGTCACAATCACAGCGGCACTTACGACCCGGTCGGAACGGCGGCTGCGGCGGTTGCGGCGCACGAGGCAGCAAGCGACCCGCACCCCCAGTATCTCACGGCGACCGAGGGCAACGCTGCTTACCAGCCACTCGATTCTGATCTTACGACGATCGCAGGCCTGACTGCGACGGCGGGTAACACGATTCAGTCGGTCGGCGGGGCGTGGGCGAGCCGCACGCCATCTCAGGTGAAGGCTACGCTAGCCATCGCGATTGGTGACGTATCCGGTCTGCAGACCGAACTAGATCAGCGAGCCGAGTCGATCGTCTTGAACCTGGCCGACCTAGTCCCCGGCGGGCTCGCTGCCAACACGGTGATCTTCCGGAAGACCACGTGACCGCCAGGCGAAACCTCTGCCCCAACCCGGCATCGAAGAACAACGCAACCGGGTACGGCGGCTCGTCTTCGCCAGTGCGTGCCACCGATTTTCCTACCCCAGCCAATCCGCGCAACACAGGAGCACGCGCCGGTAATGCTGGGTTCCTCCAGTGTCCGGCTGCTGCGTGTGCGCCCGGTGACGTGTTCAGCGTGTCGTTCTATGGCCACAACGGGTCTGTTTCCGATTTCGACTTCGGTCACACGGTTTACGTCGCCTATACGCGTTCCGCCGGGGGGGATGCGTTCCCCCAGACCCAGGGCTTCACGACAGGCGCGGTGGGCACAACCGCCCGGTTCTCCCTCGTGGCCAATGCCGCTCCCGCACTTGCGACTGGAATCTACCTGTTGTGGGACTCGCTCCAAGCCGGATATGGCATGACAGGCGTGTTGCTGGAGAAGGTTGGAGCGGTTGACGCGTATGCGGATGGTGACACGTCCGGGTGGGCGTGGGACGGCACAAACGGGAACTCGACGTCAAGCCAGCTGAGCGGGCCAACAGCCACTCTGTGGACGGGATCAGCCGAGGTTCCCCTCACGATTTCGGTATGGAACGGCAGCACCGAGGTGCCAGCCGTGATAGACTCTATCGTCTAAATGCCCGGCTGGAGGTAGGATGAAGATCAAGGGGCTTCCGATCGTCCGGTCGGGTCTACCGTTGATGCGCGCCGAGGGAGACGGGTTAGGCACCCTGTCGGTCCGTTTCTCGCCGTTCGACACCTGGTACGAGATCAACTCGTTCTGGGAGGGCCGGTTCCTGGAGCGGACGATGCCCGGCGCGTTCACCAAAACGGCCAAGGAGTCCATGCGGTCGGACGGCACCTCGTCACTCAAGGTGTTGTTTAACCACGGCATGGACATGAGCATCGGCGACAAACTGCTCACCGTGCCGACTCGGTTCGAGGAGACGAAGGAGCCGGATTATCACGGCCCGATCGTTGAGGGGCCGCTGCACGACACCAGCTTTAACAGGGATCTCGAACCTGGTCTGCGGTCTGGCGGATACGGTTCGAGCTTCATGTTCAACGTGATCCGGGACGAGTGGAACCACGAGCCGGACACGAGCGACCACAACCCCGAGGGAATCCCGGAGCGGACCATCGGGGAGGTCCGAGCGTTCGAGGCTGGACCGGTCACCTGGCCAGCATCGCCGACCGCGACGGCAGGTCTGCGGTCACGGTGTGGAACCGACGCGTGGATGGAGCGACTTGCCGCCCGGTCGCATGGCCGGTACGACGAGCTGCTACGATCTTACGAAGCGGCACGGACGTTTTATCGGACCGCCGAATATAAGCCTGGTATCCCGACACCCGCCGACCAAGACTCGGTGCGCCGTCAGATCGATGAGGCTGCGATTGCCCGTGAGATGAAGCTCCGGGCGCACCGACTCGAAGCGATGAAGATGGGGTACCAGAAATGATGCTCGGACATCTGGCCCAGGGAGGCCAGCCACGACGCAAGCAGATCATCGGCCAGCGCAAGAACGGCGACCCGATCTACCTGGTCGCCGGTGGCGCGCCGGACGAGCTGGAGCAGCTCGAAGCGCGTCAGCGTGAGCTGATCGACCTGATGGACGCCGCACAGAAGGACTCGGCCAACGAGAGCCGATCCGTCGAGCAGCGCAAGGACGACGGCGCGACGTTCGACAAGTACGAGGCCGAGTTCAAGGAGAACGAGGCCAAGATCGAGGGCGTGCGCTCGGTCATCAAGGAGCGCGAGCAGCGCGAGCAGCGGGTCAAGGAGGCGCGGGCTCGCTACGGCGACCTCAACGTTAAGCCCGCCGACAAGGACGGCATGGACCGCTTCAACGTCGACTACCGGCGCATGGGCACGGAGGACACCCGCGAGCAGTGGTACAGCCGCGCGTCGACCTTGCTCGACGACCGGAAGGTCCAGCGCCACCTGACCGAGTACCAGCGCGACCGGCTCGACACGCTGCTGCGGCGTTCGGACGGCGACACCGACGGCGAGCTGATCGCCGCGTTCCTGGTCGCCACCTCCAACCCGTACTACCGGTCGGCGTTCCAGAAGGCTGCGACCGGCCTGACTCCGGTGTTCTCGCCGGAAGAGGCACGGGCCGTCCAGGAGGTCAACTACCTCAAGCGGTCGATGTCGATCGGCACCCCGGCCGCCGGTGGCTTCGCGGTCCCGGTGATCATCGACCCGACCATCATCCTGACGGCGCAGGGGTCCGACAACCCGGTGCTGAACCGGTGCCGGATCGAGACGATCACCAACGACCAGTGGAAGGGTCTCTCGTCGGCCGGTGTCTCGTGGAAGTACGACGCGGAAGCCGCGCCGTCCACGGACAACTCGCCGACGATCGCCCAGCCAGCCGTTCCGACCCACCGTGCCGACGGCTTCATCCCGTTCAGCATCGAGGTCGGCCAGGACTGGCCCGGTTTCGCGCAGCACATGTCGGACATGCTCGGCTCGGGCTACGACGAGCTGCTCGCCGACAAGCTGACCACGGGCACCGGTGCGAACCTCCCGACCGGTATCGTCCCGGCGCTGACCGGCCAGACCAACCCGGTCGTCTCGACGCCGGTCGGTACGGCGGGCACGATCGCTCCGTCGGACATCTACAACATCTGGGCGCGGTTGCCGCAGCGGCACCGTCGCCGGGGCGCGGTCGCCTGGATGTCGTCGACCAAGACCCAGAACGCCGTGCGCCAGCTCGGCACCCTGGACCCGAACTTCACGGTCTCGCTCTCCGCCGAGGGCATCGGCCAGCTGTTCGGCCGCGACTACGACCAGAACGACTACGTGACCGACATCGTCACCGGCACCGGCGTCCAGCCGTGGCTCGTGGTCGGCAACTGGCAGGGCTACCTGTTCGCGCAGCGTGCGGGCATGAACATCGAGTTCGTGCCGATGCTGTTCGACGTGACCAACAACCGGCCGACCGGCCAGCGCGGCTGGTTCGCGTGGGCGCGCAACGGTGCCAACGTGGTCGACCCGACCGCATTCCAGCTGCTCACCAACAAGAGCAGCTAACCTACTCTCTCGCCTCTCCACAGTGGACATGGGCACCCACCAGGCAATGCGACCTGACGCGGCCTAGCGTTTGGAGAGGCGAGGGAACCCAGACGTGGGGGACCGCCCAGAGATCGGCTCCTGGGCTTAATCGGAAATCCCATCCGCTCGGTCAGGCCTGACACGAGACTGATACCGGGATGAAGCCTCCGGGTTCCCCGCCCAACGTCGCCGTCGGCCCCCAATTTCTCGGCCTCGTCCCCGAGAGTGGGGGCCGATGGTCTAGGATAGGTATATCCGATCCAAGAGAGGGACGAGATGAGCGACCAGAACGAGCACGAGAGCGGCATCGCCTATTCCAGCTTCGAGGGGATGGCGATGTGGACCGGCGGGCAGCAGTTGCTGCGCGCCGGACAGTCCATCGACAAGAACCACCCGCTCTACCGCGAGCGGCCCGAGTTGTTCCAGGGCCTGGCTCCGATCGACGCGCAGATCTCGGCCAATCGCGACCCCGGTCGTGTCCAGCCGATGGTCGAGTCCGCGATGAACTCGGGTCCGGGCGGGGGCCGTGTGCGGAAGGTCCAGGGTCAGTGACGGGGGCGGCTCCGGAGGACGAGACGGCGGCCACCCCCACCGACATACCGGCGGTGGCCTCCGAGGTCACGGGAGAAGCTCCGGGGGCCATCGCCGGGGGCACGGTACAGATCGCCTACCTGCACAGCGATCGGGTGTCGCACTCGTGGCACATGTCGCTTATGAACGCGATTGCTTATGACAAGGCGATCGGGCTCGACGTCATCGTCGCCGCGCCGTTCGCGGTGAGCTGCTCCGGCCCGAATTCGCTGGTCGAGGGCCGGAACATGGCCGCGACGCATTTCCTGGACAAGACCGACTCCGAGTGGCTGTTCTTCGTCGATACGGACATGGGTTTCGAGGCCGACGCGATCGAGCGGGTTCTGCTCGCTGCCGATCCGGTGGACCGGCCGGTGGTCGGCGGCCTGTGCTTCGCACTCAAGCACATGGGCCCGGATAACAAGGGCGGCTTCATCGTCCGGCCCGTTCCGACGCTGTTCATGTGGGGGTCGACCCCCGAGCAGGGGTTCGGGTTCACAAACCGGTTCCGTTACCCGCCGGAGACGCTGGTTCAGGTCGCCGGTACGGGCGCGGCGTTCCTGCTGATTCACCGGTCCATCCTCGAGGCAATTCGCAAAAATGAGGGCGATCACTGGTTCGACTTCGTGGCCTACGGGGACGGTGCGCAGGTCAGTGAGGACCTGTCGTTCTGCTACCGGGTCGCCCAGCTCCAGCGGCCGATCTTCGTGCACACCGGTGTCAAGATCACCCACCACAAGACGTTCTGGCTCGGCGAGGACGACTACCGGATGCCCGACGTCGAGCCGATGCTCCAGATCATGCAGGCGGCTGGGGGGCCGGAAGTCGGCAGTTGGGGCAAAGCCCAGCGTGCGCGTCGGGAGAAGCGAGAAGCCGCGTCGGCAGCGACTGGGCACCCCCCGTGCGCCAAATGTGGTAATGTCTCGTGCGGCGGCGGCTGGGGGTGTCTGCCCAGTGGAAGCTGAACTGGCTCCCCTGACCTCCTGGGACTCCGAAGCGACCTGGGCGACGTTCGAGAACGGCGACTTCCACGACTATCTCGGCGAGGTCGAGATTCAGAAGTCTGGGCAGGACCTCGAACGCTACATGGATCTGATCGAGACCAGCCAGCCGGATGTCGTGATCGAAACCGGCACCCGGCGCGGCGGCTCGGCCCTGTGGTTTCAGCAGCACGGGCTCAAGGTCATCACGATCGACGCCGACCCGGGGGCGGGCAGCGAAGCGCGCAAGCAGCACGGCGACAACATCCCGAACATCGAGTGGCTTACCGGCTGGTCGTCGACCGACGTCCGGCTGGTCGGCGAGGTGATGCGGCACCTCCAGAGTGGCCAGCGAGTCATGGTGAGTCTCGACTCGGACCACCACATGGCACATGTCCAAAGCGAGATCAACCTGTGGTCGGCTTTCGTCACGCCCGGCTGCTACATGGTGATCGAGGACGCGTGCTTCGACATGTGGCCAGCCGAGCGCGCTCGGGTCGGCGGGCATTTGATCCCGGAGCGCGGGGGGCCGCTCGGGGCGATCCGGCGCGAGATGCCGCGCCTGGAGAAACTCGGCTGGCGTCGGGACGAGTCCGTCGAGGGCCTGTACTCGATCTCGCACTCGCCGGTCGGGTGGTGGCGGCATGATGCCTGAACTGCTGGTGTTAGTGCCGACCCGCAGTCGGCCACACAACGTCGAGCCGATCGTCAAGGCTTGGTGGGAGACCGGAGCGTTCGGATTTGCTGATCTGCTGTTCGTGGCCGATGCGGACGACATGCAGATCGACGGTTACAGCAAGCTGGTCGGCAGCCAGGCAGGTGCGATGATCCAGATACTTCCCGAATGGATGCCGCTCGTCCCGAAGCTCAACTTCACGGCAGTCGAGATCGCTCAGGGCGGTCAGTACCGCAACATCGCCTTCATGGGCGACGATCACATCCCGCGTACACGCGGATGGGCGAGCAACCTGATCATGGATCATCACAAGAACCAGAACTGGATCTGGTATGGTCGGGACGGGTTCCAGGACCAGAACAAGCCGACGTGGTGGTCGATGGACGCTGAGATCATCCGGCGGCTCGGCCGGATGGTTCCGGCACCGGTCCAGCATCTCTACTGCGATGACGCGATCAAGGTGCTCGGCGAGAAGGCGGGTTGTCTCGGCTATGATGAGACGATCATGGTTGAGCACATGCACCCGATCGTCGGCAAGGGCCAGATGGACGAGCAGTACGCTCGGGTTAACCGGCTGCAGCAGTACGAGCGCGACGAGGCGCTGTTTCGTTCCTGGGTGGCCGACGGACTGGAGCGGGATGCTAAGATCCTGCGGAATGGCGTAGGGGGGTGACAGAGTGGCGATCGGGGACCCGTACAACTCGCGTGAGCAGTTCAAGGCCGTCTTGAACATCACGAGCAACGAGGAAGACGACTGGATCGATACTTGCCTCCGTGGGGCGCGGGCAGCAATCGAAAACCGGTCCGGCTGGCCTACGTTCTGGAAGACCGAAGGCATCGAGACGCGGACCATCGACACCTCTGGCAAGGTGGTCCCCGTTCGCCGTTCTGGATTCTCCTACATGAAGGTGCTGTTGCGGGACGGCATCGCATCGTCGACCGGATTCGCGGTGGCGGGTTACGTGGGCGCGGCGAGCCTGCTGCCGACCAGCTCGATCATCGACGGCCGACCCTACGACGGTATCAAGTTGCCGTATGGCACTCTGCTCAACGATGGGATGCTCGACGTCACTGCGCAGTTCGGTTGGCCCGAGGTCCCGGACGACATCACCTGGGCACACCAGATGCAGGCCAACCGGCTATACCGACGGAAGGGGAGTCCGGAAGGTATAGCCGGTTCGGCCGAGTGGGGACTGACTCGAATCCCGGCTCTCGATCCGGACGTCCTCGCCATCCTCAAGGGCGGCGGCTACATGCGGGCGGGGATCGGCTGATGGACTGGAACGCGGTAGCGCTGGAGCTGGAGGCTCTCGCCAAGACGACCGGCATCAACGCGCTCGACTTCGTGCCGGACGACCTCCCGAACGAGGCTTTCTATGTCGGTGAGATGGACATTGAGCCGAACCAGTCGTTCAACAAGAAGCTACCGAGCGGGCATCGCGCCGGGACTGACCAGGGCACCGTGACCTGCCGGGTTCTGGTCGCGCGGTCGACCGACAAGTGGGCGATCCGCAAAATGCGAACCTACATGGCGGGCACCGGCACCGCATCACTCGTCGAGGCGTTCCAAGACCCAGCGAACCAGCGCAACCCCGAGAAGCCATGGTCTGGCATCAAAGTGCTGTCCCTCCGGGGCAACAGGCTATTCAACGTGGGCGAGGCCAAGTTCTACGGCGTTGAGATCGAGGTCTTCGTGATAGGAGCAGCCTGATGGCGAACCCTCTAGTCTTGCTCGACACCCGAACTTTCGTCTCGGGTGCCGACCTGTCAGGCTACGGCAACATGATCTCGCTGGAAGACGAAGCCGAGGTCAAGAAGATCACGACCTGGCGGTCCGGCGGGGCAGAGGAGAACAAGGCCGGTCTCCACGGGTGCGACATCAAGGCCAGCGGCCACTGGGAGGCAGGAGACCCCGGCAAACCCGACGACGTGTTTTGGGCGATGCGGCGCACTCTCGATCCCTGGTCGATCGCCCCGCAGTCCGACTCAGACCTTGCCGCAGGCGGCTTGATGTATCTGGTCGGGAAGGCGCTGCGAACCAAGCTCAAGATCGGTGACAACGTCGGCGAGGTCGCCCCGTGGGAGGGCGAGGCCAAGTCGTCCTGGCCTCTGGTCAGGGGTAAGTGTGCCCATCCGTCCGGCGTTCCCAGGACGGCCACCGGAACCGGCACGATCGTCCAGCTCGGGGCAGTGGCCGCGAACAAACGCGCCTACTGCAACCTGCACGTCCTGTCGGTGTCCGGCACGGGCACTCCAACCATCACTATGAAGCTGCAGTCGGCCGCTGCGGTCGGGTTCAGTTCGCCGACGGACCGTCTCTCGTTCGCTGCCGCCACCGGGACCAGCGTCGCCCTGGGCGGCGGTCAGGGTCTTCGTACCGATGGAACCGCGATTACCGACCAGTACTGGCGGGTAAGCTGGACCATCACGGGCTCAACGCCCAGTTTCCTGTTTCTCGCCTCGTTTGGCATCGAGTAGGAAGGTAGTACAACATGGCAAACCCCATCGTTCTGCTCGATGCGACGATGAACATCGGACCTGCCGGGTTCGACATCTCGCCCTGGCTCAAGAAGCTGGAGTTGTCCGACGAGTTCGAGGCCAAGAAGACCACGAACTATCGATCCGGGGGGGCAGAGGAGAACAAGGGCGGCTTGGAGTCGTTCGAGGCCGCTCTGACGCTGAACCAGGACTACGACGCGGCGGCTCTCGACGAAGTGATGTGGGCGCTCCGGCGATCGACGGTCACCTTCGCGGCGCGTGCCCAGCAGTCGGCGGTAACGACCTCCAACCCGCAGTACTCCGGCAAGCTGGTCATTACCAAGTGGGTGCCGATTGCCGGTAACGTCGGCGATGTGGCCGAGGTCGAGGTGACCTTCCCGGGGTCGGGTCCGCTGGCTCGGGCGACTGCCACGTGACAAGGAGCAAGCACATGATACGCGGCAAGTTCCGGTGCTCGTCGGTTACCTACTACGGTGCCCAGCAGGACAAGACTGTCACTCGGCAATTCACTTTCACCGCGATCTACGACACGAGCACGCCGGAGAACCAGCGATTCTCGGCTGCTACGCCGTGGGCGGAGGTGAAGATCAACGTGAGCAACCCCGAGGTCGACTTCAGGGTTTCCGAGGAGTACTACCTCGATTTCACTCCAGTCAAGGGCTAATTCACGCTCTCCGTGCCCCCGTGCCCGTCCTCCCGGGCCGGGGGCACGGGCATACCCACGAGGGCACGCTAGGTCCTCCGTGGACACGGGAGATACCACGATGACGGCATGGGTGATCTGGGCGGTAGGCCGGGTGGGCTATTGGATCCGGCCGTACGACATGCTTGCCGACCGACGGCGCTGGTTCTGGCAGCCAAGACAGGAGTGCGGGTGGCAACGAGGGTGGCGGTTAGGATTCTTCGACGCGGGAGCGGTTATCTCGTGGTCGGGCGCAAGACACAGGTCGAGTGCGAGACGTTTGACGAGGCATGGAAAGCGAGCATCCCGTACTTTGCGGGGAGGATCCGATGATCGAGGTTGACACCGACCTCAAAGAGAAGATGATCAAGCTCAAAAAGGCCATGGCCGAGGCCGAGGGCGGCAAGGTCATCAAGCGCGAGCTTGCCAAGGAGCTGCGCAGTCTCATGAATCCGTTGGTGGCCGAGCAGCGGGCTCGCGTCCTGCGGTTGCCGTCTAAGGGCGGGCATGGACAGTCAATGCGACAGGCCATCGCACGACAGACCAAGGCCGCGACGCGCTGGGGCGGGGAAAACGTCGGCGTGTCGATCATTCAGCGTGCCAGGTCGATGCCGCGCGGCTTCGACTACGCTGGGCGTGCGTTCAACCGGGCGGAGGGCTGGCACCCGCAGACGCTCGGGGGCGAGTCGTTGCATCAGCAAATCCGACCTGCCGGATGGTTCGACGACGTGACTAAGGGCCAGCGGGGTGAGGTCGGTCAGAAAGTCCACCGCGCTCTCGATGTCGCGGCTGATAAGATCGCCTCGTCAGCACACTAACCCCGGAGGACGAGACGATGTTGGTGATTTGGGACCCCGAGGACGGGTCCGACAAGCAGACGTGGGAATTTGACCCGGAGGACGTCCCGCGTAAGCGGGCAACCGAGATCGAGAAGCTGTACACGAGCGGCACATGGGATCAGTGGATCGTCGCCCTGCAATCGGGCGAGATCGAAGCGCGGTCGATCCTGCTCTGGTACATGATGACCCAGGTTCATCCCAAGTTGCAGTTCAAGGACCTCCCCGACTTCAAGGTCCGACAGCTCAAGACCGAGATGACCGTTGTCGAGCTGCGAGACCTCTGGAAGCGGATCGTCCGCATGAAACTCCCAGCCGAGCAGATGGAGCAGATGGAAACCGCGTTTCAGGTCTCGCTCGAAGACGCGGCCGAGCGCGAGGGTCTGACGCTGGACGTCGAGTTCGTCGAGGGCCAGCTCGCGATCACCGGTCCGGGTGCGCCGGGGGACGTCGACCCAAAAGGAGTCTAGAGGCGCGATGGCGCGACGTGTGGCTGGACGTGGCGTACCACCTGCATATCCCGCCGCACGTAGCGGACGAGATGCCTGTTTGGATGATCGAACAGACCATCTCGGCAGTACACCAGATTCGCGCTGAGACGAAGTGAGGCAGGAGGAGGTCCAGTGGCAGATACGTCGCTGATCTTCAACATCATCGCCAGGGACAAGACCTCCTCCACCTTCGGCAAGATCAAGGCGGGGGCTGCGGTCGCCGGTGCGGCGATCGGTGCCGTGTTGATGAGCGGTGTGCATGCCGCGATCGAGAAGAGTAAGATTGACAACCTCCTCGCAGCCCAACTCGGGGCGACACCGGCTCAAGCCAAGATCCTCGGCCAGGCGTCCGGTAAGGTGTACGCCCAGGGTTTCGGCGAGGATCTTCCACAGGTCAACGAAGCAATCAAGGCCGCCGCACAGAACGGTCTGATTGACATCAAGACCGCATCGGCAGAGACGGCGGCGGTTGCGACCAAGAACCTGCTAACCGTCGGCCAAGTGCTGGGCGAGGACTCCGAGCGAGTTAGCTCGGCCGTATCGCAGATGTTGCGGACAGGCATGGCCAGGTCGTCCGAAGAGGCAATGGACATCCTGGTCAAGGCGACCCAGAATGGTGTAAACAAGAGTCAAGACCTGCTCGACACGGTGAACGAGTACGGTGTCCAGTTCCACAAGCTGGGCCTTAGTGGACCGTACGCCATGGGCCTGCTATCGCAGGCAATCAAGGCCGGTGCGCGTGACTCGGACACCGCAGCCGACGCGATCAAGGAGTTCTCGATCCGGGCGGTTGACGGGAGTAAGACGACCGCTCAAGCCTTTAAGGCACTGGGCCTACCCGTCAAGAAGACCAGTGAGGCATTCGCAAAGGGCGGTGACATCGCGGCCGAGTCGTTCAACTCGGTGCTGGAGCGCCTACGAGCGATCCCTGATCCGGTCAAGCGAAGCCAGGTCGCTGTTCAGCTGTTTGGCACAAAGGCCGAGGACCTCGGCCAGTCGCTGTACGCGATGAATCTTGACACCGCTACGCAGCAGATGAATGGGCTGAAGGGTGCCACCAACAAAGCGGCAGCGACCGCAGGGCAGGGTGCCTCATCCTGGGGGAACCTGGGTCGGCAATTCCAGATGGCACTCGTGGACAAACTGAACGCAGCGCTCCCGGCAGCCAACGCCGTCTTCGGTTTCATCGAGAAGAACTCGAAGTGGATCACTCCACTCGCGACGGCGCTCGGCGTCCTGGGCGTGGCGATCGGAATCGTGACGGCCGTTCAGTGGGCGTGGAATGCTGCGCTCGCTGTCTCGCCGGTCACGTGGATCATCCTTGGCATTGTCGCGCTGGTCGCCATCATTGTCGTGGTCGCAACCAAGACCAAGTTCTTCCAGACGATCTGGAATGCTGTCTGGGGTTTCATGAAGGGGATTGGGGCCTGGTTTGCCGGGCCATTTGCCAACTTCTTTGTGGCCGTGTGGCACAAGATCGTGGCGTTCGCAAAGGGCGTATGGGAAGCCATCAAGATGTACTTCGGCTTCTGGAAGGGTGTCTACGTTCAGATCGGTCTGTGGGCTTGGGATGCCATCAAGTTCATCATTGCCAAGTTCAACGCGTTGAACGCCTTCATCCGGAGCATCCCCGGCAAGATCGGGGGAGCACTGAAGAACCTGTTTGCCCCGTTGTGGAATGGCTTTCGAGGTTTCCTTAACAGGATCATTGCCGGGTGGAACAGCCTGCACTTCGGTATCCCTGGCTTCTCGTTTGCTGGCATCCACGTCCCGGGAGTCAGCGTGGGCGTGCCCAACCTGCCATATCTCGACCGAGGCGCTGGGATGGTACAGTCGGCCGGTTTGGCGGTCATCCACCGGGGCGAGAAGATCACCCCGGCAGCTCGGGTCACTCCGTACCGCTCAACATCCGGGGAGGGGGGTGGTACGCTCACGATCCGAGGTGACGGCTCTCGGGTGGCAAACTTCTTGCTGGAGATTTTGCGGGAGGCGATCCGGGATATGGGTGGGGATCCAGTGAAGGTGCTGACGCCGCGATGAGCAACTTGCCGATCTCGCCGGTTGTCGAGATGCACATCCAGGAAGCGCCGGTAGTCTCGGAGGGTTTCGAGGGCACCGGGCCCCCCTACGCGTTCAGCTCGAACAACGGCGGCACAAGCAACTGGGCACCATCCACAAATCTGCCTTTTTTCCAGTCCAAGTCGTTGAAGTCACCCACCTTGTCGAATGGGCAGCAGTGCGACCTGAACATGGTTACGCCCGCCGGTGCAACGAAGGTGCGGTTGTGGTATTATCTCGATGCGGGGACGTCCGACACGTTCCAGGTACGCATCGCGGACGTGCTCCAGGTACAGGCGGTTGCCAACAGCGCCGGATGGCAGCAGTTCGAGGGGACCACGGCCGAGGGGCAATGGGTCACGGTCAGGTACACCCGGGCCGTTGGGGGCGGAGCCAACGTCGCTTATGTTGACCAGGTTGAGTTCCTGAAGGATGTTTGGGTAGACATCACCGGCGATGTGCGTCTCGATTCCGCACACTCAGGAGGTGGGATCAAGATCCAGCGGGGTAGGCCGAATGAAAGCCCCGTCTCGGAGCCAACCCAATGCGACATCGTCCTCGACAACACCGGCGGCAAGTGGAGCGAACTGAATCCGGCAGCCCCCTACTTCGGCCTGGTCGGGCGGAACCAGCCGATGCGTGTGGCGTTGCGTCGGATTCGTGACGACTTCGCTCGCACCTCAGTCAATTCGTGGGGATCGACGCCCAACTGGACCGATACGGAGCTGACCGTCCGGGCAGGTTATGCCTGGAACCTGATCGGCACCGCTGCCAATTTCGACGTCGGCTCCGGTGTGGCCACGATACAGGCAGCGAGCGGCAACCAGCTGGCTCATGTTAGCACCTTCGCCGACGTCGATGTGCTAGTCAAGGTGATGGTCAGCGACCGGACCTCATCTTTCGGTGTGGTTTTGCGCACGAACTCTGCCGGAACGCAGATGGTGCGGGCCTACATCGTGCCAGGCGCGACCGACCAGCTCACGATTGCCCGTATCGGCTCGTCCGCCGGATGGCTGTTCCAGTCCAATATGGGTTTCCAGGTGGTTGCCAACACCTGGTACTGGTTGAGGGCACAGATCACAGGACGTCGTTACCGTATGAAATTCTGGGCTGACGGATCTGACCAGCCGACGCAGTGGGACAAGACTTACACCGACGATCGGGGGATAGCCGACGGCACGCTGGTCACGACCGGCGGGGCCGGTTGTTTCGTTCGAGACGGGTCAGCCCTCGTGACCTTTGAATCCATCGAGTTCAACGTTTGGCGTGCACACACCGAGATCGTGTCCCTGCCGGTCAAGTTCGATCTTAGTCAGCAGGATGCGTGGGTGCCCGTGGCGACCCGGGGCATCCTGCGACGGCTCGGCCAGGGGCGTAAGGCGCTCGACTCGGCGTTGACGCACCATCTGAGGCAGTACCTACCGGGCAGCCAGATGTGGATCACGTTTGAGGATGGCGCGAGCGCCTCGAACCAGGTGGTCGGCGGGATTCCAGCGTTGGTGTCTGGCGTCTCGACCGAATCCCCCGATCTGACTGGGGGCAAAGCACTGCCGGGTACGGCTGGGATTGCCCACTTCACCGAGGATACGTCGTCTTTCTTCGGGCAAGCACCGAACCACCCTAACCTGAATAACGCATGGACCTGTCTCGGCTTCTGGCAGATTGATGCCCTCCCCGCGTCCAACCAGCGGCTATTTAGGTTTCAGGCAACCGGCACGGCAGTCAACTGGGACATCTGGCTTAACAGCGACGGTAGCATCCGCGTCTTTGCTCTGGACAACACCGGCACGGTTATCGGCACGGCGGTAAACGCGGTTATCGGCACCTTGTCAGACTTCCCCGTCGGGTGCTGGGTCTCGGCTGCTCTCTACGTGTTCGATTCCGGTGGCACCGTCACCTGGGCCTACAACATCCACCGGCCCGAGCCTGGGCGCGGTTTCTACTCGATCAACGGCACGTTCTCCGGCGTTGCCGGTATCTTCAAATCGGTACTGTACACGGGCAATTCGGTGCTTACTGCTACTGGTGGGTTGCGGCTCGCGCAGGTCTTGCACTACAACGACGACCTGCCGTTCGTCACTTACAACTTCTCTGACGCGGCGTGTGCGTACCAGTCTGAGACCAACATCGCCCGGTTTGTCCGGCTGCTGGGCGACGCCAACATCCCTTACTCCGTCATCGCCGACACCAACAGCCACGGATCCCCGATGGGGTCGCAGTTGCCGAACGAGCTGACCACCCTACTGTCGGATTGTGCCGACGTCGGGGCGTTCACGCTGGAGGAAGACAGGGACGATTTTGGCCTGGTGCTGCGTTCCAGGCAGTCTATCTACAACGGGCCGTCGATGCTGTTGGGTGTCGCTGAAGGCCACTTGTCGGAGCCACTTGACCCGGCCCCAGACGACCAGGCCACGCGCAACGATGTCACTGTCAAGAGGGTTAATGGCGGATTCGCCCGCTCGGTTCAGGAGACCGGTCCACTCAACATCAACCCGCCAGAGACGGACCCCGACGGTGTCGGTGTTTACGACGAGGCCCCTGAGTTCAATTACTACCTGGATTCCCAGTTGCAATCGCATGCGGACTGGCGCAGGAGTGGTGGCACGTTAAAGGTGCCCAGGTACCCGAGTCTGACTCTCGATCTGACCAACGACACATACGATCTGGACTTGGATGCAACCTCGCGTGCTCTGGCCTTGGATGCGGGGGCGTTGGCAACGGTGTCTAATCCGGCCGCCCATCCTGGTTCGCTGCCGCAGGTGGTTCAGTCGTACAATGAGCTGATCGACCAGTACGACCTCGACATCCAGCACACGACTCGGCCTGGTCAGCTTTACAATGTGGGGGTGGTCGGATACACAACTCGGGTTTCACCGAGTGCAATGATCACAGCCGATCCGATCATTGTCGGCACAACCACGTCGTTCAAGTGTCGGCGGTCGGACGTATCGACCGGTCTGTGGGTTCCAACTGCGACGGATGCGGGCGTCGCCAACTTCGATATACTGGTGGCTGGTGTGCAATTGCACGTCACTTCCATCACCGGGTCGTCCGACCCGCAGACAATCAACGTGAACGCCGCACCGACCAACGCCGTCGGCACCGGATTCACGATCCCGCCGGGGCGGCCGATCACGCTGGCTGACCCATGGCGAATCGGCTGGTAAGGGGGAGCAAGTGGGACTCGGAGCGGGTCAGATCGCAGTTGACACGGACTTTTCAGGTCTGTCCAATCCGCCGAATATCCAGGTTTTCACAGCATCCGGCACCTGGACCAAACCTGCCAACGCTCGGTTGGTACAGGTCGAGGTAATCGGCGGGGGTGGTGCCGGTGGAGGTGCCGGAGCCACCGGCGCTAGCCAGGTAAGCTTTGGGGACGGTGGCGGCGGCGGGGAATACGCAAAGGGGACCTATGCTGCGTCCAGTCTGGGCAGCTCGGTTGCTGTGACGATCGGCGCGGGCGGGACTGCTGGGACAGGTGCTGGGGGCAACGGAGGCACCACCTCATTCGGTTCCACTATCACCGCTGCCGGGGGGGGTGGAGGTGGTGTGCGTACCGCGTCGACCCCACCGAATTACAGCTCCAACGGCGTTTCCCGGGCTGGCGGCTCGGGCGGAACGGGCGGAGACTACAGGGTCCCCGGAGGGCCGGGCGTCCGTGGTTCGTCGATCGCTGTTGGTGTGGTATCTGGTGGCGATGGTGGACCGGCGGTCCTGTCCGGCCAGGCACTGACCAACGTGAACGCGGCTGGCAACGCCGGATCGCCGTATGGGGGCGGCGGATCGGGTACGGCCAACACGGCATCCCAGTCCGCACAGAACGGAGGTACGGGCGCATCCGGCGTTTGTATCGTGACGGTGTTCCTGTAAGCAGAAAGGACGAGCATGGCAACACCTGATGTTCCCATCGCAAGATGGGTTGGCCATCCGAAGTCGTTCACGACTGGACGAAAGTCGGGTCAGCCCAGTGTCATCGTGATCCACACGACCGACGGCCATGAGGGGCCGGATGACGCCGAGAACGGTGCGGTGTGGGACAAGCACCGGACCGACGGCACGTCGACGCACTACTTCGTGGACTCGAACTCGATTGTGCAGGAGGTCGAGCACAAAGACGAGTCACACGCCGCGCGGACCCACGGCAACGATATCGGTGTCCACATCGAGATCTGCGGCACGGCGAGCCAGTCGGCTGCCGGGTGGAGCGACCCCGTATCGAAGGCGACGCTGGAAAACGCCGCTCGGTTGGTCGTTGCGATCCGCAAGACTGGCAACTTCGGCCCGGTGGTTCGGCTCACTCCGGCGCAGTTGCGGTTGGCGTGGGACGGCGGCAAGGTCCGTGGGATCTGTGGTCACGTCGACATCACCAAGGCGTTCCCGGAGGACAACGGGACGCACTACGACCCGGGGCCGAACTTCCCCTGGACCGCTTTCCTTTCTCGCATCCAGGCGCTCGAAGCGCCAGCACCCAAACCCCCGGCGGAGGAGCTTCCCGTGAACCAGACCGATTTCAACAAGCTGTTCCTCGGCGCGATGAAGGACACTGCCATCAGGGCCGAAGTCGGCAAAGCCATGCTGGAGGCATCCGGCTGGGATCCGTCTGCCAAGTGGCGGACGGACGCACAGCACAAGGGCGACTTGCAGGCCCTGCGGGGGTACCTGGTCGGCGACCCCAACCCAGAGATCCCGGACCCGCTGGCCGGTTCACCCCTGGAGCGCATGACCAGGGCGGCCGACGCCATCCTGGCCGGTCCCAGCAGCAGCGGACCGATCCACCCGAGCTAACCCAGATACGTCTGAACGGGGCCTGGTACGATGGCGGTCGTACCGGCCCCTCCGGACGAGTCAACTTAGGATGGCTATGAGTGAGCAGGCACGCAACCTCCAAGGCACCCCGGCTGCCTGGTCCTTGGGTTTTGGTTCGGGACATCCTGTCGTTCCTGGGCGGGTGGACACTCATTTTCATGGAGGTGTCGCGGCCGGAGATTCGGGAGTCGGTGTTGGTGCTAGCGGGCTCGGTAATCGGAGTGCCGGGTCTGGCGGTGGGGGCCACGTCGATAGCCGAAGCGCTCGCGAGACGCCGGAATGGTACCGACGAGTTGCAGTCGCAGCCAGCGGACTCAGCCTCATCGTCGTCTTAATGCTCTGGGTCGCGATCCGATGACCTCGCGCACCGAACTCGGCGAGCCGCCGTCGACTCTCCGGCGCGAGATCAGGATACCGATCTACTGGCTAGTGGTCGGTTTAATGGTGATGGTCGTGTCGCCCCTGCTGTCAATCTACACGTCCGTTAAGATCAGCCAGCGGACGATCGTGCAGACTCAGACTGAGCAGGCGAAGGCAGCGAACCAGGCCCGGGTTGAGGGTCTTGCGGTATATTGCCGCTTGGTCGGTACACAGGTGGACGTATACTCGGAAGCGATCACGTCCACAGGCAAGCGAGCCTACGACACGTGGTTGACCGAATATCGTAGATCGGGCTGTAAGCCCGGAAAGTAGGACGAGAATGGGTAAGCTGAGTAAGGCGTGGGCGGGTGGCATCGCCGGAGCGGTGGTAGGCGCGGCCGGTTACGTCTATGGAGGCGGGTCGATCTCCCAGGAGGTCGGCAAGTTCATCGGCTCTGTGGTCACCGGTTTCGTCGGCGGCTTCCTGGTCGTCTTCATCTCCCCCGCCAACAAGACTCGCTGAGGAGCACCCGCATGCGACGTTTCATTGCAGTGCTGGCCGCGTTCCTGTTCGCTGCCGCTGGTGTCGTCGGCGTGGCCTCGCCCGCGTCGGCCAGCGTGCTCGGATGCGGTGCCGACCAGGTGTGCCTGTACCAATGGCTGAACTTCGGTGCTCCGGCGGGTGCAACCAACCCGGGGTGGAAATCGTCCTTCCACAACCTGTTGTCGCAGCACTGCATCAACCTGACCAACCCGGCCGCATACTGGCCGAATGGGACCCCCGTGTGGGACAACTCGGCGTCGCTGGTCGTCAACGGTTCCGGGGCCTACGGCCAGCAGGACGGCGTGTCGTTCTACAACTCGCTCAACTGCAACAGCAACACCGGCGTCACCAGTTACAACGCGAACTGGACCAGCAGCGAGGCCGACTTGCGAACGGTCCCGCTCGGGTACGGCTACTACGCGTATCACACCATCGCCTCGATCGGCTGGCGCGAGAACTGTCCGCCGAGCGGCTGTTAGTTCGAGACCCGGCTGGCCTGTGGTGATCGTCGGGACCGCCCCCGCCCTGACACACACCGGCCAGCCGCTGCCGATTCGTCCCGTGACCCCACGAGCATGCGGACGACGGCATGGGACGGCCCCCCACCTGGCATCGCGGCCTGGGTGGGGGGCCGTTTCGTATTCAGGAGTTGCGGACGTTTACGCTGTGGCGGGACATGCCCATTGCCGCCGCGATCAGGGCGACCGAATCGACGGCGGTCGCCGCGCCACAGACGTTGTCGATTCGTCCGATCATGTGGTGCAGGTGGCTGGCTTGCTGCCACCCTTCAGACATCATCTCTGTTGCGGTTGAGTCGAGGTGTTTGCGCGCCCGGTTGATCATCTGGAGCCGGAACTTGCTCTGGAGCTGGTAGGAGGGGAGCTGGTTGACGGCGCTCGTCCAGCGTGTCCCGGTTTCGTATCCGCCCTGCCCCCAGGACTCGACGACCCAAGCAACGAGGCGCGAGACGTGCTTTGCGTCGTGGCCCGGCAGATAGGTCGCGTAGGTCGGCTGGCCGCACCGGCACGCGCAGCCGGTGTACTGCCGCTTCGACTTCGAGTTCTCGCCCATATGTCCATTTTACCATACGGACCGGCCCCGAGGTAACCCCCGGGGCCGGTCGGCTTACCAGATTCGGATGCGGATGCGGACGTGGCGTCCGAACGGGATCGTGATGTAGATTTTCACGACGTCTCCCCTAGCTTGGTTTGGATGGCAGCCCAGACGCCCGGCAGTTCGGCGTGTTGACGAGCAGCGCGGGCGGTTGGCATCGCACCCATCCCGTCGAACTGCTTGCCATCGATGAAGACCACCCATCCGGTCGAGCGGACGTTCTTGAAGCCCGGTTTGGCCCAGAAGACCCGACGGACGACGATGCGCCGATCGAGGCCCAGCGGCTCCACCAGGTCGCCCGTGTGGAACTGGGTTCCCCCGTCTTTGCCCTTGACGATGGTGTGCCATTCGATGCTGGGGGTGGGCGGGTTCATCGGGTCACCTCGTAGATGCCGTCACGGCCGACCGTCCAGGCCTTGACGAAGTGGGGGGTGTCGAGCATGCCGAGCGCGACCTTGGTTGCCTCGTCGCGGGTTCCCTCGGGGCGACCGAACTTCGGCTGCGCGCCCGGAACCATCCGGTGCCGGACGAAGACGACGTAACCGGACTGCCCTTTGCTCTTAGCTATTTGCTTCATCAGCGCAGCCATCGTGCCGACGCCAGGCTCCGCGCTGTCGGTCGGGTCGATGAGGGTGGTTTTCATTGGGTCTCCTCTGCTCCGGGGACGCGGCGCGCCCACACCCTTATTCTACCGTACGGGCTGGCTTCGGCACAAGGACCTCGACCGAACGGTGCCCAGCGGGGACGACCGACCCGTCAGGCAGGGCGACCCACACCCTGCGCTTGTCCTGGTCGATCCGAACGACCGTGCCCGTCTGCCCGTGCTTCGAATGGCTGCGGTTGGTGATCTTGACGTGAGCGTGCTGTCGGAGTGGAGATAGCCCGGTCCAGTCGGTAAGACCTCCCACGGTTCAGCCTCCTTGTTATCCTGGGGGTTGCCCCCGCCCTGGCTCGCGACCGAGGGCGGGGGTCCGCCATCATTTGAACAGGTCGTAGGCAGCGAGCAGAGCAGTGAGGGCACTCGCCCGGCTGGCCACCTCGGCGCGCCACCACTTGACGTCGCTGGACGCCAGGACGTACGAGCGCTCGTTGTCGACGTAGGAGATGTTCCGGTCGTCGAGTGCAGCCTTTATCTTGGCGAACTTGGCCCACGCGGTTCGCTGCCGGTGTAATGCCCACACCAGCTCGACCGCTGCTCGCCTCGCCTCAGCGACCAGCTCATCTTTGCCGGGGAAGGCGTAAGTCGACCAGTCGGGGGGTAAGGGGGCCGACGTGTTGCGCGGGTCGCTGGCTTTGGTCCGGACTGGGCGTGTCATCAGAGTTTCCTCATCAGGAGGACGGTCAAGATGGCGAGTTGGATGCTGATGAAGCTCAGGATGAACAGGATTGGGCCGAGGTACTGGGCAAGGGTCACGGCAGCGGCTCCGTCCGTTTGGGCACTCGCCGACGTCGCTCGTCGCACATCCGTTCGAGCAGGTCGACTCCGGCGACGTCGGTGTCCCAGCCGCTTCGGCGCGGGTCGGTCACGATCCCCCATTTGGCTCGTTTGCGTGCGTGGTAGCTAGCCGACCAGCGCGTCAACATGCGTCGGATGAAGCGCATTCTCAGTTCCTCTCAGTGCTCCTCGTCGCCGGATGATCCGGCGTTCGTCCTCGGTCTTGCCGCCCCAGATCCCGAACTCGACGCCCTGGTCTAGTGCCCAAGCCAGGCACGCGGTTTGCGATGGACACAGGCCACACACTGCGACGGCAAACACCGTGTCAGCGGCGGCGGTAGGACCGTAGCCGGTTGGGAACCAGCGCTCGGGGTCATAGTTGCGACAATGGAAGCGGCGGTCTGGCTCGGTTCGCGGCACAGCGTGCCTCCTTTCGTCCTGGGCGCGGCCACCCCCACCGACATGCGTGGGTGGCCGCGCCGATTTACTGGGTGACCGTCGGGACGGTCGGGAACAGGGGCGGGACCTCGCGTGGCCAGGCCGCCTCCCGCCCGCAGTTGCCCTGGTCGTCCCACCACAACGAACAGTTGGCGTGGATGGAGTGAGCGACAGTGCGAGCGCACTGCAAGCCCCTCTCAGGGTAACGGCTCGTGCATCGTGGCATCCCGGCCTCCTATCGTCTGACCCGCACGGCGCGGGGCACCCCTATCGTATCCCATGGGTTGCCGACGCCACAACCCCCCGGACGTACCGGCCTGGCTCGAGGATTTGCACGCGAATAGGGGTTATGGTGTCGGGGCGCGGTGTGGTACGATCGTTGCTTCCGATTCCCACCCCACCTGGAGGGTTCCCACCATGACCGACGTCGAGACCGTCGACCCCGGCACCACGGCCGAGCAGCAGGAGGCCGTCGAGAAGATGGAACCGGCCGAGCCCCAGGCCGCCCCGGTCGACAAGTCCCACCCCTGCCTCTGCCGCTTCTACGAGGTCTACGACCCGAAGGACGAGGAGGCCGTCTTCACGACCGGCTGCGAGCTGACGACCAAGGCGACGTTCGCCCAGGGTCACGACGCCAAGCTCGTCAGCTTCCTGGTCGACGGGAAGGCCGACGGCTACGAGATCCGAACCGTGAAGGACGGCAAGACCACCAAGCACGACACACCCGGCGAGGCCGTGGCCGACGCCAGCAACGCGCTGCAGACCAAGGCCGAGAAGGCCTGGAGCAACCGGGTCGCCAAGATCGAGGCGGCGGCAACCCGGAAGGCCAACCGGGACAAGCTGAAGGCCGACAAGCTCGCCGCGAAGGAGAAGGCCAAGGCCGAGAAGGAAGCCGCCGCCGCGAAGGCCAAGGCCGACAAGACCGACGGCCCGAAGGCCGTGGGGGCGGAGGTCGTCGCCGGATCGAACGAGGGCTCGACGGCCGAGCTGCAGCCGGGCCAAGCCGTGATCAAGGTCGGTCGCTGGGAGTACGTCGCCAACATCACCGGAGACGGCACGGCGATCTACACCGACGGCTCGGGGGCCGAGCAGACCCGCGAGCGCGACGGTTACCAGCTGCTCCGCTCGTACGAGGGCTGAACGGCCCACCAAGGCGGGGTGGTGTCTGCGCCCAAGGCCAACCGACACCGCAGTACTCGGTGGGGTCACGTGATGAGCGGACCAACCGGGGCCAGCGAAGACGTTCGCAAGTGGGCATCACCCTGAAGACCAGGCGACCCCCGTTCCACGTGGAACGGGGGTCGCACTGTGTGTGGGGGGTCAGCGGTTGTTGACCTCGGGCCAGTTGTCGGCGACGATCCGATGCGGCTCAACCGGACCCTCGTCCTCGTTCGCGTCCAGGAACCTGCCGCCAGCGTCGACCGCGCGGCCGGACACGGAGTCGTGGTAGCCGGTCACGTCGGGGGCCGGTACCATCCGGTCGGTTGGCGGCTCGGTCGGCACTTCCAGCTGGGTTGGGGGTGCCGGTGTCGGGTCGTTGGTGGGTGCGGTGTCTTTGCGTACGGCCATGGTTGAACCTCCGTGGTGGTGTGGCTCGCTGCCGCCCCAGGGTACCACCTGCGCGAACCTCTCGCACCTGGGCATCGAAGCGCTTCGACGGGAAAACGTTTACCCTGCAGTGCCGCCGTGTGTGACACAGATCACATGCTCGAGTTGACACAGGCCAATTCCTGTTGCCCGTACGATAGGGTAGAATTTTTCTTATCGGGGGGCGCTCCCGCCCCCTCCAAGCAAAGGAGCCCGAAATGTCGAAGACCACCGCTTGCGCCTGCCGTTCCTTCTCGTTCGGCACCTACGGCCCCGACGGCTCGGCCGAGTCGTTCGAGGACTACGGCACCGGCTGCAACCAGACGACCACTCGGACCTTCGCCCAGGGCCACGACGCCAAGCTGGTCGGCTTCCTGGTCCGGGCGCAACTGGCGGGCGAGGAGATCCGCCGGACGACCGGGGGCGTCGTCCACACCTTCCCGGGGGCCGTCGCGGCGGCAGCGACCAGCAGCGACGCGCTGGCCCTGAAGGCGCAGGCGCAGCTCGACGCCGCTCGGGCACGGGTCGCCAAGGCTGCCGCCCGCGAGGCCACCAAGGCCGCCCGCAAGTCGGCTAAGGCCGCCACCCCGGCCCCCGCGCCCAAGGCCGAGCCGATGACCCGCGAGGCCCGGATCAAGGTCGGCCGCTGGACCTACGAGGCGACCATCGACACCAAGACCCAGTGGGCGACCTACACCAAGAAGCTCGGCGGGACGGTCAGCATCGCCAGCACCGACTACACGGAGGTCTGATCAAGCCGACCGCCCCGGGGGGATTCCCCCGGGGCGGCATCGTATGGTAGAATAGAATTAGAAGGCGGGGGGCGTGCCCCCGCCCGCGAGCCAAGGAGGACCAAATGTCCAGCCTCACCCCCGAGACCCAGGAACTGATCGACCGGCTGTTCGGCTCGGAGGACGCACTCGACGCGGCCGACGCCATCACGGTCGACCTGATCCTCAGCTACGTCCGCTCCTTCCCGGCCGTCAACCGGCGAGAGGTGATCGGCTTGACGGCCATCGCCAAGGTCAGCGAAGACGACCCGGACCTCGCACGGACGCTGATTCACGAACTGATTGAAGAGGCCAAGTAACCGACCCGACCACCCCCCCTGGGGGATTCCCCCGGGGGCGGTCGGTATGGTAGAATAGAATTGGAGGGCGGGGGGGCCGCCCCGGGCGAGGAGGACAAGATGGACAAGAAGGCGATCGCGAAGCTCGTGGGGGAGCTTGCCGAGCTGGCCTCGTATCGGGACATCGACACGACGGTCATGATCATCGAGTCGCTGGCCTGCCAGCTCCGCGTGAAGCCGGAGTCCATCCCGGGCTACACCGAGCTGAAGGGCATGTGACGTGGACTTCAAATTTCGGGTCACGGCGGGCATGGTCGACGTCTACTGGGTCGCCAGCGGGCGGGACGATCTGGAGGCCGAGGAGGCGGTCGAGGTCGCCTTGGAGGCCGACGGCGATCTGGACCGGGTGGACGCAATCGAGCTAGTCGGCGAGGCGACCCAAGACGACCTGGACGACCACAACACCCTCTTTGCAACGGAAAGGTGACGGGCATGGACGACGACCGATTCTGGAGCGACGTGGCGATCCTGACCGAGGCAGCCCGAATCAACCCGGCTTTCGCGATTGAGCTGGACGCGGCCGGAACGGACGAGCGGGTCGATCAGCTGGTCGACGACGCGCGCAAGATCATTGAGGATGCAATCCAGGAGGGATATTGATGGGCGACAAGAAGCCCGCCGAGAACGTCGGCAAACTGATCAAGAAACACGCCAAGAAGCCGAAGCCCATGCCGACCGTGGCTAAGCGAATGAAGAGCGTTAAGAAGCCCACGCCCAAGGGCGAGCCCAAGAACGTGCTGGCGCTAATCGCCAAGCACCTGCGCGGCCGATAGAGGCGTCACCGCCCCGGGGGGGAGATTCCCCCGGGGCGATTCCATATGGTAGAATGGAATTTGAAGGCGGGAGGACCGCCCCGACGAAGGAGGCCCCGAATGCTCGCAATCGCCCTGGTCGTCCCGAACTTCCCGGACCACGTCCGCAGCGACACCTACTCGATCGACTACGGTCGGATCTGCGGCCTGACCGCGACCGCCCCCACCACGACCGACCTGCTGCTGGCTGACGCTGCCGACAAACTCACCCTGGTTACGCGCCTGGCCCGTTCTCGTCCCAACTCGTCGCAGTGGCGAGCAGCCGCTCGGGCAAGCCGCGAGGCCATCATCGCCTACTCGGCCGCAAAAGGTCTGAGCAGGGAGGACGCGCTAGCCCGAATCCACCAGGTTGCGGCCAGGCGTAAGCAGTTTTGAGATCCAGATCACGCATACCAATCAGGAGGAGCAATGGCCAGACGACGCAAGCCCGAGACGCAGACCCCCAAGCTGCGCAACGAGCCGGGACGCCCGCTGACCGGCGACGGTCGGACGCAGGGTGGCCAGATCCGAGGCGGTGAGATCCAGTTCAAGACCGCTGGCGGATCGACCGTCGGCACGGGGAGCCTTCTGCGAGCGCTCCGCTGGATCGGCGGAGGGAAACACAGGGGAGGGGGCTAGAGCTAGCAAATCAACCGCCCCGGTGGGATTCCCCCGGGGCGGTTCAGTATGGTAAAATAGAACTATCGCGGGGGGCCTGCCCCCGCCCCCC
>Ga0070682_100000194_pt1 | contig 45402 bp, 40 predicted proteins | sample KBSC63LmetaG_FD_64668 | JGI IMG/M metagenome (GOLD analysis project Ga0070682, IMG submission 64668) | Corn rhizosphere microbial communities from Kellogg Biological Station, Michigan, USA - KBS C6-3L metaG | ecosystem: Host-associated > Plants > Roots > Rhizosphere | place: USA: Michigan...
GCTCACGTCGCATTCCTCGTGCACCACGCGCGTGTCGCGTCCCTTCCCCACCGCCGCGGCGCTCTTCGCCGGGTCAGTGTTACAGCCAAAGCACAAAATAGTCGCGACCCCGGCCTGGAGCCAACACCCGTTCCCACGACTGAGCATCGTTCGGCCCTTCTACCCCGCTTAGCCGGCGGATTCCAGGGGCGCTTCCGCCCCACCTGAGGTCCCGTGTGTCCGCGGGGGGGACCTGCCCCAGTCACTTAACAGCATGTAATTACTGAATTAAATGGCTGTTTGGGGCGACATACTGCATTGACAATGCACGTATGGGAATCTAGTGTAACGGCTCGCACCTCGAGTGGCGCCCGCCGATGTCCCGGAAGAAGATCTCCACGACCATCTACATCACGCCGGAGCAGAACGAGCTGCTCCACCTTCTGCACACGCGTACCAAGGTGCCGGTGGCGGTCTACATTCGCGAGGGCATCGATCTCGTCCTCAAACGGTACGAAGACTCGCTGCCCGGCCAGCGCATGCTCGAAGTCGCGCCTGCCAAAGACGCCGCGACCCGCAGCTCCAAGAAATAAGGCGGGGAAGGTGCTATCGAGCGGCCCGCTCGCTCGAGGCCACTCGAGCCGAGCCCGAGGCCCTGCCCCTACGCCATGCCCACCGATCCGAGCCGCATCCGGAATTTTTCGATCATCGCGCACGTGGATCACGGAAAATCCACGCTCGCCGATCGAATCCTCGACGTGACGGGGGCCATCACCGAGCGCGAGAAGATGAGCCAGTTCCTCGACAAGCTCGAGCTCGAGCGGGAACGCGGCATCACGATCAAGGCGCAATCGGTGCGGCTTCGCTACCGCGCCGACGACGGCAAAGACTACCAGCTCCAGCTCATCGACACGCCCGGGCACGTCGACTTCAACTACGAGGTTTCGAGCAGCCTGCGCGCGTGCGAGGGCGCGCTCCTGGTCGTGGACGCGACGCAGGGCGTGCAGGCGCAGACGGTGGCGAACGCCTACCTGGCGATCTCGAACTCGCTCGAGGTGATTCCGGTGCTCAACAAGGTCGATTTGCCGTCGGCCGACGTCGATCACGCCGCCGAGCAGATCGAGGAAGTGATCGGGATCGATTGCAGCGGCGCGCTGTTCGCGAGCGGCAAGACGGGCGTCGGCGTGCGCGAGGTGCTCGAGGCCGTCGTCGCGCGCATTCCCCCACCGAAGGGTGACCCGAAGGCGCCGCTGCGCGCGCTCCTGTTCGACAGCTGGTACGACAGCTACCGCGGGGCCGTCGTGATGCTGCGAATCATGGATGGGACGCTCAAGAAGGGCGAGAAGATCCAGTTCATGGCGACGGGCAGCATCTACGAGGTGACCGAGATCGGCGCCTTCACGCCCCACGCCGCCGCGCTCGAGGAGCTCGGGCCCGGCGAGGTCGGTTTCATCGCGTGCAACGTGAAGAGCACGGAGGACACGAAAATCGGCGACACCGTGACGCATCCGGGGCGCCGCGCCGAGGCGTTGCCCGGGTTTCGCGAGGTGAAGCCGATGGTTTTCGCCGGCGTGTACCCGACCGACTCGGCCGAGTACGAGAACCTGCGTGACGCGCTCTCCAAGCTCCACCTGAACGACGCCTCGTTCCAGTTCGAGCCCGACACGTCCGACGCGCTTGGGTTCGGCTTCCGGTGCGGATTTTTGGGTCTGCTCCACATGGAGATCATCCAGGAGCGGCTCGAGCGCGAGTACAACCTCGATCTCATCACCACGGCGCCGAGCGTCGTGTACCTCGCGCACAAGAAGGACGGCAGCGTCGTGCGCGTCGACAACCCTTCCAAGATGCCGTCGGTGGGCGAGCTCGAGAGCATCGAAGAGCCGATGCTGAAGCTCACCGTGCACGTGCCCGCCGAGCACGTGGGAGCGGTCGTGTCGCTCTGCGAAGAGCGGCGCGGCGTGCAGCTCGGCATCCACTACGCGACGAAGGACCACGTCGTCGTCACGTACGAGCTGCCGCTCGCCGAGGTCATTCTCGATTTTCACGACAAGCTGAAGAGCGTCTCGCGTGGCTACGCGAGCATGGACTACGAGCTCACGGGCTCGAAGGTGGACGACCTCGTCAAGCTCGACATGATGCTCAACGGCGAGCCGCTCGACGCCCTCAGCGTGATCGTGCACCGCGCGAACGCCTACCCGCGCGGGCGGGCGCTCGCGGCCAAGCTGAAGGAGCTCGTGCCGCGCCAGCAGTACGAGGTGGCAATCCAGGCGGCCATCGGCTCCAAGATCATCAGCCGCGAGACGGTGCGCGCGATGCGCAAGGACGTGACGGCCAAATGCTACGGCGGCGACATCAGCCGCAAGCGCAAGCTCCTCGAGAAGCAAAAAGAGGGCAAGAAGCGCATGAAGGCCGTCGGCAACGTCGAAGTGCCGCAGGAAGCTTTTCTCGCGATCTTGAAGCTCGACGGCTAGTCGAGAAAAACCAAGCTAAGGTCACCCCATGCCGAACCGCGCGGATCGCCTTCGGGCCCTCAATCAGAATGCCCCCGAATTTGGCGCCGTTTCGCACCTCGAAACGGTCCCGTTCGGCGCGCGGCTGCGCGTCGAACGCTTTGCGCTCGCGAACGGTCTCGAGATCCTCGCGTGCGAGGACCGCACGGCGCCGGTCGTGGCCTTCCACACCTGGTTTCGTGTCGGCTCACGCCACGAGCAAGAGGGCAAGACGGGGCTCGCTCACCTGTTCGAGCATTTGATGTTCAACGAGGTCGAAGGCCGAGCCTCCGGCGAATTCGACCGCTTGCTCGAGGAGGCAGGCGCCGAGAGCAACGCCTCGACCTGGCTCGACTGGACTCAGTACAACATCGCGATTCCGAAGGAAAAGCTCGGCTTGGTCATCGGCCTCGAGGCGGAGCGCATGTCGAAGCTCGTCTTGCGCGAGCCGCAGGTGACGAGCGAGAAAGAGGTCGTGGCCAACGAGCGACGGTACCGCGTCGACGACGACGTCGAGGGGGCGGTGAGCGAGCTCTTGTGGGCGACGGCCTTCGACCGGCACGCCTACCGCTGGCCCACGATCGGCTGGATGAGGGACATCGAGGGCTTCAACACGGACGACTGCGCGACGTTCTACCGGACGTATTACGCACCGAACAACGCGACGATCATCGTCGTGGGCGACTACACGGAGAACGCGCTGCTCGAGAAGATCTCGCGCGCGTACGGCGCGATTGGACCGAGCACGCTGCCCGTCGAGAACTACCAGGCCGAGCTGCCGCAAACGGCGGAGCGGCGCCTCGAGGTCAAGAAGCCCACGCCGACCGAGAAGCTCGCCGTCGGCTATCACGCGCCGGCGCTCGGTGATTTCGAGCACCTCGCGCTCTCGCTCTTGGTCGACGTGCTGTTCGGCGGGCGTGCGAGCCGCGTGCATCAGCGTTTGATCCGGCAGAAGGAGCTCGCGGCCGACGTTCGGGCGTCGGTCGGACCGTTCCGCGACCCGGGGCTGTTCGAGATCTTCGCTTCGGCGCGCGAGGGCCACACCGCCGAGGAGCTGCTCGCGGAGCTCGATGCCGAGCTCGCGATCGCCCGTGAGCGCCCCGTCACGACGGAGGAGCTCGAGCGGGCACGCGCGCGCACCGAGCTCGGCCTCTTGTCGGGCCTCGAAACGGCCGAAGGCAAGGCGTCGACGATCGGCTTCTACGAGACGGTGCTGGGGCGGCCCGCGGCGGCGTTCGAGCGCCTCGATGCCGTGCGCAGGCTCGGACCGAGTGACCTCTTACGAGCGGCGCGTCGCTACTTCAACGACAGCGCTCGCAGCGTCGTGCTCGTCCGTGCCGAGCTCGGCAGTGCGGCACAGAAGGCGGCGGAATGATGGTACCCACCGAGCTCACTTCGGCAGCGCCGGCTCCGCTCGTCGAAACGAGCCACGATCTGCCGCTGGTTTCCGTGAGCGTCGCGTTCCGGCGCGGTGCGCTCGAGGACCCCGAGGGCGGCGAAGGCTCGGTGCGCTTGCTCGGGCGCTTGATGCGCCGCAGCGCCGGGGGCCGCTCGGCCGAGCAGAACGACGCGCTCATCGAGGGCATGGGCGGCGGGCTCGGCGCGGACGTCACGCAGAGCACGATGGTGTTTCACGGCACCGTGATCGCCCGCTCGCTCGACCGTTTCGGTGAGCTCCTGGTCGATGCCGTGGCGCGGCCCTCGCTGCCGGAAGACGAGCTCGGCCGCCTGCAGCGCGAAACGCTCGCGGAGCTGTCGGAAACGCTCGACGACGACCGGAGCCTCGCGCGGCGCTGGTTCCGCAAATCGATGTTCCGAGGTCACCCGTACGGTCGCTCGGCCGCCGGCACGCGCGCCGGCGTGCAGGGCGCCACGATCGAGCGCCTGCGCGCCCTCTACGGGCGCCTGATTGGTCGGAGCAACATGGTCGTCGCGCTTTCGGGCGACGTGACGCTCGAGCGCGCGACGCGCTTCGCCGACGCGGTCGCCGCGGCCCTCCCTGCCGGGCAAGCGCTCGCCGACGACACACCTGATCCGACGCTCGAGCCGGGGCGAAGTCTCGTGTTCGTCGACAAGCCCGAGCGAACGCAGACGCAAATCCTCATCGGCGGACTCGGCACGCACCCGCACGATCCCGATCACCTGGCGCTGGCCGTTGCCAACACGGCCTTCGGCGGCACGTTCACCGCTCGCCTGATGCAGGAGGTGCGCGTGAAGCGTGGCTGGTCGTACGGCGCCTACTCGAGCCTGCCGATCGATCGCCGGCGTCAGGCCTTCAGCATGTGGACGTTCCCGAAGGCTTCCGACACGGCAGCCTGCATCCAGCTCGAGCTCGAAATGCTCGAGGCTTTTCGCAAGAAAGGCCTGAAAAAGAGCGAGCTTTCCTGGGCGAAGCGCTACCTGAGCCGCTCCCACGCGTTCGCGATCGACACGGCGTCGAAGCGCGTCGGCATGAAGCTCGACAGCAACCTGTACGGTTTGCCCGCCGGCTACTACGAGAACTACCTCGAGGCGCTGCGCGGGATCACGCTCGAGGACGCGAACGCCGCGGTCGCGAACCGTCTCTCGGACGAGAACCTGCGCATCGTCGTGGTCGGGACCGAGAGCGTGCTCGGAAACGACGTGCGCGCGGCCATTCCGCGCCTCGCCGACTCGAGCGTCGTCCGCTACGACGAGGATTGACGCACGAGCTCGGCGGCGACGGCTTCGGCCTCGCTCGCGAGCGAGTGCTCGACGGCCGCGACGGCTCCGTTCTCCGGGACGGCGCCCGTGAGATCCACGTAGCATTTCAGCTTGGGCTCGGTCCCGCTCGGGCGCAGCAGCACGCGCCCCCCCTCGAGCTCGAGCTCGACGAGCGGAGTGGCCGGGAGCCAGCGCGAGCGCTGCTCGGCCCCCACGCGGTAGTCGCGCACACCGAGAACGCGCCGCGCGCCGAGCCGCGCTGGCGGTGAGAGCGCCGCGCGATCGAGCACCCCGCTCACGGCCTCGGCGATCGGACGCCCCTGGACCACGATGCTCGCGGGCGCGCTCGCCCACACGCCGAAGCGGCGACCGAGCGAGTGCAAGCGATCGAGCAGGCTTTCGCCCCGTTCGCGGCAGCGAGCGGCGAGATCGGCGACGGCGATGGCCGCGGAGATGCCGTCTTTGTCGCGCACGGCCGGCGTGAGCGAGTAGCCGAGCGCTTCCTCGCAGGCGTAGGCAAAGCGGCCGCTCCCTTCGCGCTCGAGCGCGAGTGCTGCGCTCCACAGCCATTTGAAGCCGGTGAGGGTGCGCTCGAAGCGCGCACCGCGTGCCCGGGCGATCGCCTCGACGAGCGGCGTCGTCACGACGCTCGCGAGCACGAGCGGCGGCGGGAGCGTGCTGCCAGGGGTCCACACGGGGCGTCCCACCGCGGTATCGCCCGAGCGGTCGGGAATGCACGCGTCGGCGAGCAGCGCGGCAACTTGATTGCCCGTCAGGCGCAGCCACCTTCCCGAAGGGGTCGGAACGCCGACCGCCAGGCGATCGGCGTCGGGATCGTTGGCGATGAGCAGATCGGCGTCTTCTGCGGCCGCGAACGCGAGGCCACGGTCGAGCGTGCCGGGTTCCTCGGGGTTCGGGAACGGCGTGGTCGGAAAGGTGCCGTCCGGTTCGGCCTGCTCCGGCACGACGCGCACGTCTCGGTGGCCCGCGCGCTCGAGCGCGCGCTTCGCGAAGCGGTAGCCCACGCCGTGCAGCGGCGTGTACGCGATGCGGAGCGAGCCGCCCGGGCGCGGGCCGAGGTGCCCGAGGATCTCGGTGATGTAGCGCTCGAGCCACTGCTCGGTGTCGAGCACGAGGGCCTCGGCGCCCGCCAAACCCGGCAAATTGCCGAGCCGATCGAGCGCGAGCCGCGGCACGCCGCTCGCCGGCCCCACGCGCTCGATCGCTCGCTCGACGGCACGGTCGAACGGAGCGTTCAGCTGCACGGCGTCGTCGAGGAAGAGCTTGTAGCCGTTGTCCTCGCGCGGGTTGTGACTCGCGGTGACGACGACCGCCGCCGTCGCCGCGAGAGCGCGCGCGGCGAACGCCACGAGCGGCGTCGGCACGGGCTCGGCGAAGTAGCGTACCGGAATGCCCGCGGCGGCGAGCACACCGACGACATCGGCCGCGAACCCGGCGCTCGTGAGCCGCGCGTCGTGCCCGACGACGACCGGCAGCGAGCGGGCTCCACTGCGTTCGCTCAGGAGAAAATCGGCGATGCCCCGCGTGGTCCGAATCACGACCGCTCGGTTCATCCGCGCGCCGCCCGCGCCGACTGCCGCGCGTAGGCCCGCGGTGCCGAATGCGAGCGGAGGCGTGAGCCGCGAACGGAGCTCGTCGAGCCGGCCTTGGTCCACGAGGGCCTGGAGCTCGGCGCGCGTTTCCGGCTCGGGATCCCCGGCGATCCATGCAGCCGCCGCAGCTCGAGCCTCTGCGTCGGTCATCGCGTGCCGTCTGCCACTACTTTATCGAGCGCACGCACGCGATGCCACAGGCGCTGAAAATCAGCTCTTTTTGCTGCGTTTCAGCACGGATTCAGCCAGCGAGGTGTCGTAGGCGCCGCGCGCGAACTCGGGGGAAGCGAGCACCGCCCGCAAGAACTCGAGGTTCGTCGTGCGCGGCCCCTTGGGCCCCACGAGCTCGAGCTCGATCGCTCCGAGCGCGGCGTCGAGGCGCGCGATCGCTTCGGCGCGCGTCGCGCCCGAGCCGATGACCTTCGCGATCAGCGGATCGTAGTAGGGCGTGATGTCGCCACCTTCGGCATAGCCGGCGTCGATGCGCACGCCCTCGCTTTCGGCGGGAAGCCTGAAGCGCGCGAGCCGACCTGGCTGCGGGACGAAGCCGGCGCCCGGGTTCTCGGCGTAGAGGCGCGCTTCCACGGCGTGTCCGCGCGGGACCGTCGCGAGCACCTTCGTGCTCAGGCGCTCCCCTGCCGCGATGCGCAGCTGCTGCTCGACGAGATCGAGCCCCGTGACGAGCTCGGTCACGGGGTGCTCCACCTGGATCCGGGCGTTGACTTCGAGGAAGTACGCCTCACCCGTCGCGTCCGCGACGAGCTCGACCGTGCCCGCTCCCGTGTAGCCGACGCTCGCGACGAGCTCGCGCGCACGCTCGGCGAGCCTGGCGCGCCGCTCGGCACCTGCCGGGCCCTCGAAAAAGGCGGCGGGCGAGGGGCTCTCCTCGATGATCTTCTGATAGCGCCGCTGCACGCTGCATTCGCGCTCACCCAGCACGACGGACTGACCGTGCCCGTCGCGCAGCACCTGAAGCTCGATGTGCCGGGGCGCTTCGAGGTAGCGCTCGATGTAGATCCGCGGGTCGAGAAACGCCGCGCGCCCGCGCTCGGCGCAGGTCTTGGCCGCGCGCTCGAGCTCGGCGGCGTCCCGCGCGATCTGCATCCCGATGCCGCCCCCGCCACCCGCTGCCTTCACGAGCAAGGGGAAGCCGATGCGCTCGGCTTCGGCGCGAAGCGCCGCGCCGTCGTCGGGATCGACGGGGCCGTCGCTGCCCGGTGGCGGGGCGAGGCCCACGGCGAGCGCGGTCCGCCGAGCGGCGATCTTGTCGCCCACGCTTTGCATCGCCTCCGGCGAAGGACCGATGAACGTCGCGCCGGCGCGCGCCACGGCAGCGGCAAACTCGGCGTTTTCGCTCAAGAGCCCGTAGCCCGGATGCACGGCATCCGCGCCGGTGTCGGCCAGCGCAGCCAAGATCGCTGGAACGTTCAGGTAGCTCTCCTTGACGGGCGCGCCGCCGAGGCGAATGGCTTCGTCGGCCATGGCCACGTGCGGAGCCGCCACATCGGCATCGGAGAACACGGCGACCGTGTGGATCCCGAGGCGCTCGGCCGTTTTCAGAACACGGCAGGCGATCTCGCCGCGATTCGCGACGAGGAGCTTCCGCCACGGAAAGGTCATAGCGGCGCGCGGCTCCGACCGAGCTCGATCAGGCCGGGCTCGAGCGCGAGCTGTCCGCAAGCAGCCGACACCTCGTCGCCACGCCGCCCGCGCACGAAGCACGAGACCCCGTAGCCAGCCACGCGCGCCTGAAATGCCCGCACGCGCTCATCGGGAGACGACGACAGCCCCGAGCCCTCGACCGGATTCATCGGGATCAGGTTCACCTTCACGGGCAGGCCCGCGAGGACGCGCACGAGGCGGTCGGCGTGAGCGTCGCTGTCGTTCACGCCGTCGATCAACGTGTACTCGATCGTGATGCGGCGCCGCTTGGGGAGCGGGTAGTCCTTCAAGGCCTGGATCAGCTCGCCGAGCGGGTAGCGCTTGTTCATCGGGACGATGCGCTCGCGCGTCGCGTCGTCCGGGGCATGCAGGGACACGGCGAGCCCGACCTTGCCGCCGAAATCCGCGCCGAGCCGCTTGAGCCCAGGGATCAGGCCGACCGTGCTCACGGTGATGCGGCGTGGGCTCATTCCCGTCCCCTCGACGTGAGTGAGGAGGCGCAGCGAGCGTGCCGTTTCGTCGTAGTGGTGCAGCGGCTCACCCATCCCCATGAACACGAGGTTCGAGAGCTCCTCGGTCGGGTCGAGGTGGCGCCGCGCGATCAGCACCTGGGCGACGACCTCGTCGGCGTTCAGGCCGCGCCCGAGCCCGGCTCGCCCACTGGCGCAGAACACGCACCCCATCGCGCAGCCGAACTGGGTCGAAACGCAGAGGGTCACGCGCGTCTTCGCGAGCGGAGCGTCGCCCGGCGGCTCGTCCTCGTCGTCGCTCGCGGCGACGTCGGCGTCTCGATCGGAAAGCGGAGTCATCGGGATCAGGACGCACTCGATGCGTCCCCCGCCCTGCATTCCGAGCACGAGCTTGCGCGTGCCGTCGGCCGCGCGGTGCACGTTCTCGACCGAGAGCGGCGGAACGAGCCCGGAAGCGCCGAGCTTCTCGCGCAAGGCGAGCGGCAGATCGGTCATCTTCGCGGCATCGAGCTCACCGCGTCGATGGATCCAGCGGAAGATCTGGAGCGCGCGATACTTCGGCTCGCCGAGCTCGGCGAGGGCCGCCACCCATTCCTCGGGGAAGCGCGCAACGGGACGCGGTGCCTCGCTCACGCCTCGAGCTCCTTCGCTTCGTTCCAGTACCCGTCGAGGACCTCGAGCGGAGGCCCCGGAAGCGGCTTGCCGTCAGGGCCACGCGCGAACCCGCCGTGACGCTCCTTCACGCGCTGCTCGACGTGACCGAACCGGCGCGCGAAGCGATCGGCCGTTCCGCGCAGCGCACTTTCGGCGTCCACGCCGTGGTGCCGCGCCAAGTTCACGAGCGCGAACAGCACGTCGCCGAGCTCCGCCTCGACGTGGGCCTTGTCACCCTCGGAAATGGCGCGATCGAGCTCACCGAGCTCTTCGCTCACCTTCGCACGCGAGCCGCGACCGTCCGGCCAATCGAAGCCGACCCGGCTCACCTTCTCGCTCATGCGCTGCGCGCGCTGCAGCGCGGGCAGCGCCCGGGGCACTCCTTCGAGCACGCCGCGGTTCTTCTTCTCTTCCGCTTTGATGCGCTCCCAGTTGCTCAGCACCTCCTCGGAGCCCTCGACCTCGACATCGGCGAACACGTGCGGGTGCCGCCGCACGAGCTTCTCGACGATGCTGCGCACGACGTCGTCGGGTCCGAACCGGCCGTCGCGCCGCGCAAGCTCACCGAGGAACACGACTTGCAGCGCCAGATCGCCGAGCTCCTCGCGCAAGCCGTCGAAGTCCTGGGTGTCGATCGCGTCGATCACCTCGCACGCCTCTTCGAGCACGTAGCGACGAATCGACGCGTAGTCTTGCTCGCGGTCCCAGGGGCAGCCGTCGCTGGCCAGCAGGCGCTGCATCAGCGCGACCAGCGCGGGGTACGTCGCGCCCTGCTGTTCGGTGAGGGGTAGCGCGTCAGGAACGGGAAAAGGGCGACCCATGGGCGAGAGGGGGTAGCACCAGTCGCGGCACGAAACGAGCCCGCCCGCGTGCGTGGTACGATCCCGCTCTACATGGCGGTGCTTCTCGACGAACGGCACGGCGGGGTCGCGCTCCTGCGGCTGAACCGCCCGGAATCTCTGAATGCCCTCGACCGCGCGCTCGTGGAAGCGCTCGGCGAGGCGCTCGACAAAGCGACCCGTGATCCGGCAGTGCGCGCCATCGTGCTCACGGGTGAGGGCGGTGCTTTCTGCTCGGGCGCCGATCTGAAGGAGGCGCTCCGCGAGCTCGACGCCGGAGGGGAGCTCGGCGCGCGGCTCGCCAGCTTTCAGCGGAGCATTCACCTGATCGCCAACGCCGCGCAGCCGGTGATCGCCGCCGTGGACGGCGCGGCCGTCGGCTTCGGTGCCGATCTGGCGCTCGCCTGCGACATCCGGGTGCTTTCCGAGCGCGCCTACTTCGAGGAGAAGTTCGTGGGTATCGGGCTGATGCCGGACGGCGGAGGAACGTTTCACCTGCCGCGGTTGCTCGGCTTCGGGCGCGCGCTCGAGCTGCTGTTGCTCGGTGAGCGCATCGACGCGGCACGCGCGCTCTCGCTCGGGCTCACGTCACGCGTGCTGCCGCCGGCCGAGCTCCTGCCCGCGGCGCTCTCGCTCGGAGTGCGGCTCAGCGAAGGCCCGCCGCTAGCCCTCGCCGCCATCAAGCGAGCGACGCGCCAGAGCGTCGACGGCTCGCTCGCCGAGGCCCTCGCGCGCGAAGCGGAGGGCCAGGCGAAGCTTCTCGCCAGCGCCGATCTGCGCGAAGGCGTGGCCGCCTGGCTCGGGAAGCGGAAGCCGAGCTTTCGCGGGCAGTAGGCTTCAGTACGGCGGCGCGCCGTAAAGGGACTCGCGGAACTCCGAGTAGCCGAATTGCTGCCCCGAGGGCGCTTTGAGCGTCATCACGGTGGTGCCGGAAGGCGTGACCTCGGTGATGGTGCCGGTCGTCGAGCCGCTGACGAGGAGGTTGCCGTTCGGCAGGATCTGCACGTCGCCGAGCACCATGCTGTTGGTTCCGGTGATCTTCGCCGTTTGCGTCGCCGTCATCGTCGCGGGATCGAGCTTGTAAACGAACGCCGCGCTCGAGTTGCCCATCCCGTTGTTGAAGAACGCGAACTGATTGTCGGCGGTCAGGTGATGACCGTGGTTGACCGACCAGGTCGTGACGCCCGAGAAGTTCTTGGCCGCGTCGACCGGGTTCGAGCCACCGAACTGCCACGTCAGCTGTCCCGTTCGCGTGAGCTTGGCGTACGCGTTCGGATTGCGATCGCCGACCGTGTAGCTGTCGTCGCGCTCGTAGTAGTGAATCGCGTTCGTGTGATAGCTGTTCGATTTGTAGATCGTCTTGAAATCAGCGACGACGGTCGTAGGCGCGCCGCTATCGGGAAACTCGACGAGCGAACAGGGGGCGTCCATGCCCGACGAGTTCCACATCAACGTGGCGACACCGCCCGGAATCGCCGTAAAATCGTGGTGTGACGCGTCGGCGCCGCTCACGCTCTTCGCGTCCGTTCCATCCATCGCTACAGACTGGAGCTTGCCGTCGGACGTGTTCATCACGTTGAGCGACATGATGATGAAGCGCTTGGCGTCCCAGCTCAGGTGCGCGCGGCTCGGCTGCTCTGGCACCTGAGGCGCGACCCAGACGGCGACTCCGTCGGGGTCGAGAATGTACGCGGCCTGGCCGCCGATGCCGCTGCTCACCACGATGAAGCCCTTGTCGTGCTTCGCCGCGTCCATGATCGTGACCGTCGGCTTCGGTGCGTTCGTGAGCGCACCCGTCGAGATCGTCTGATCGGCGCCCACGCACGTGCCGGCCGGCGAGGTCACCTTGACGCGATACACGTAGCTCGCGCTCGGCTTCATCCCCACGAGGTAGGTCTGATACATCGGAGCGGTCAGATCGACCGGAGCGACCATCGTCCCGCCGCCGGCGGCCGGACCGAACTCGATCTCGGCCTTGGTGACGCCGGTGAGCGTGGTCGTGAACGTGACCGTGTGGACCGTCGGGATGGCGGTGCTCTGCGTGGACTTGGCGTCGATGGTACAGGTGGTCGTCGCGCCGGTACCGCCGGTACCGCCGGTACCGCCGGTGCTTGGCGTGCCGCCCGTGCCCGTCGTGCCGGCGCCGCCCGTCGCGGGACTGCCGCCCACCGTGCCGGTGCCAGCGCTGCCGCCCGTGGCAGCGGCGCCACCCGTGGCTGCGGAGCCGCCACCCGTCCCGACGAGCATGCCGGCCGCGCCCGACATGGGCTGGCCAACGCCGGCGGTTCCACCCGCGTTTCTTCCCCCCGTCGCACCCGTCGCGCCGCTCGAGCCGGCGCTTCCACCCTTGCCCGCGCCCGTCCCGCCTGCCGCCGAGCGACCCGCCGTGCCCGAGGTGTTCGGCGCGCTGGGAACGTCGGTAGCGGGCTCCCCGCAGGCGGCGAACGCTAGGAGGGGGACCGCTGCGGAGACGAGATTGACGGTAAGCTTCATGGGGTTCCTGATCGGACTGCCGGCTTGCCCATGGTAACCGCCTGAACAGAAAGCATGCTGCAGATTCCCGCACCCCCACACATCGATCGCTTTCCGCGCGCATTCAAGTTTTCCAGGGGCTGGACGCTGGCGGCTTTCGTTGCTGCGGGACTCGCCGTGCTCGGGTGCCAGACGAAGCACGCCGAGCGCTGCAAGCTCGAGTGCCAGGCGCGCGGACTCTGCACCGAGCGTGGCGGACGCTGCGTGGCGACGGACGAGGGCGATTGCGGACGCGCGCGCGCGTGCGAAGAGCACGGGCGCTGCAAGCTCGTCGACGACGACTGCCGTGCCACGAGCGAGAGCTGCCGCTCCTTCGCGGGTTGCGCCAAATCGGGCGCGTGCGGCGAGCACGGCGGACAATGCGCGCCCACCTCGAACGCTCACTGCGCGCCGACCGAAGGGTGCACGACGGATGGCCTGTGCACGGCGCAGGGCGGACTCTGCATCGCGCAGCACGACGACTGCCGGAGCGCGGAGGTCTGCAAGCGCTACGGTCGCTGTACCGCCGAGGAAGGACGCTGCGGAACGTTCGGGCCGGCCGATTGCCTCGCGGGCGAGCTCTGCAAAAAACAGGGATTTTGCACGTTCGTGAAGGACCACTGCGACCTCACCTCGCCCGCCGATTGCGAGAAGACCGAGGGCTGCCAAAACCTCGGGACGTGCACCTTCGTCGCGGACACGGGCAAGAGCAGCCTGCGCAGCACGCCGGGCTGCGTGATCGGCTCGGACGCCGACTGCCGGCGGTCGACGGTGTGCAAGGAGCGCCAAGCGTGCCGCAAGGGCACCGCGAAAATCGGCTACCCGGCGGCCTGCACCCGCTAGCGCAGGCGGCGCGAGCGAGGCCGCTGCGCGACGTCAGGCACGCACGCCCGTCACAGCGCGGAAACGCGTTTTCGTAGTACGGTCGCCCCCGTGGACGATCCCAGCGTCTGGCACCGCCTCCAGTTCGCGTTCACGATCATCTACCACTACCTCTTCCCGCAGCTCACGATGGGGCTCGCCCTCCATCTGGTGCTCTGGAGGTGGCGCGCCTATCGACACGGCGACGCGGCGAGTGCGGAGGCCGCACGCTTCTGGTCGCGGATCTTCGGCGTCAACTTCGCGTTCGGCGTGGTGACGGGCGTGCCCATGGAGTTCCAATTCGGGACGAACTGGGCGCGCTTCTCCGAGTACGCGGGCGGCGTCGTGGGCCAGACGCTGGCCCTCGAAGGGATGTTCGCGTTCTTTCTCGAAAGCGCGCTCGTCGCGGGGCTCGTCTGGGGAGAGAAGCGTCTCGGCCCGCGCCGGCACTTCTGGGTCACGGTGGGCGTTTTCGTGGGCAGCTGGCTCTCGGGCTACTTCATCGTCACGACCAACGCGTTCATGCAGCATCCGGTCGGCCACGGCTTCGACGCGCAGGGGCGCTTGGTGCTCGCCGACATCGCCACCTACCTCTTGAACCCGTGGGCGCTCGTCGAGTACGCGCACACGATGCTCGCGGCGGTCGTGACGGGGTCGTTCGTCGTGGCCGCCGTCGGCGCGCTCTATGCCTTGCAAGGGCTGCACAAGAGCGCCGCCGAACGTTTCCTCAAGTCGGGGGTGCGGGTCGGGCTCGTCGCGGCCGTCCTCGTCGCCTTCCCGACCGGCGATCGCCAGGCGAAGCTCGTGGCCGAGCACCAACCGGTGACGCTCGCCGCGATGGAGGGGCGCTTCGAGAGCGGCTCCCACGCTCCCCTCACGTTCATCGGCCAGCCCAACGTGCGCGAGCGGCGCATCGACAACGCGATCCACGCGCCCGCCGTGCTGAGCATCCTCGCCTACGGCACGCCAAAGCGCAGTGTGCTCGGGCTGGAGGCGTTCCCGCCCGACCAGTGGCCGACCAACATCGAGCTCCTCTACTATTCGTTCCACGTGATGGCGGGGCTCGGCACGCTCTTCATTCTGCTGCTCGCCATCGCAAACTGGTCGCTGTACCGAGGGGCGCTGCTCGCGAGTCGCCCGCTCCTCTGGTGCCTGATGCTGGCGTTCCCTTTCCCGTACATCGCCACGACGGCGGGTTGGATGACGGCGGAGCTCGGGCGTCAGCCGTGGCTCGTGTTCGGGCTGTTTCGTACGGCCCAGGGCACGAGCGTGAGCGTCAGCTCGGGCAACGTGCTCTTCACGCTGATCGGCTTCACGGGCCTCTACTTCGCGCTCGGCGTCCTCTACCTGTTCCTCGTCGGGCGGGAGGTGTCGCACGGCCCCGGTGCTCCCGCGCCGGAGATGTACGGCGACCCGGCACCCGAGCACGAGGCCGGAGGTGGCCATGGCTGAGCTCTGGTTCGCGGCGCTCGCATTCACGCTCACGACGTTCGTCGTGCTCGATGGCTTCGATTTCGGCGTGGGCGTGCTCGCGCTTTTTCTCGCGCGAACCGACGCCGAGCGCCGGGCGGCCATCGCGACCATCGGGCCATTCTGGGACGGCGCCGAGGTCTGGCTCATCGCGAGCGGCGGGATCCTGTTCCTGGCCTTCCCGAGCCTGCTCGCCACCGCATTCCCAGCGTTCTATCTGGCGTTCTTCCTCGTCCTTTGGTGCCTCGCGTTGCGGGGTATCGCGATCGAGGTGCGGAGCCACGTCGAGAGCCCGCTCTGGCGTTCCTTCTGGGACGTGCTCTTCGGGCTCAGCAGCGGGCTCCTCGCGCTGCTCTTCGGCGTGGCGCTCGGCAACGTCGTGCGCGGCGTCCCGCTCGATCCGGCGCGGCCGCTCACCCTCGCCTTCTTCACAAACTTTCTGCCGTTCGGCGAGGTCGGTCTGCTCGACTACTACACGGTGAGCGTGGGCCTTCTGGCGGTCGTTGCGCTGCTCGCGCACGGGGCCGCGTTCCTCGCCTTTCGCACGGACGGCGAGCTTCGCCTGCGTGCGCGCAAGGCCGAGCGGCGACTCTGGCTCGTGGCAGCAGCGCTGTTCGTGCTGGTCACCGCCGAAACGGTGGCGATCCGCCCCGAGCTCCTGCAAGCCGTCGCCACTCGACCCCTGGCTTGGCCGTTCGTGGCGCTCGCCGTCGGCGGCGCCGTGATGAGCGCGCGGGCCTACCGGCGCGAAGCCGACCACCTGGTCTTCGTGGGCGGAGCAGCGCTGCTCGCTGGTCTGCTCGGTGCGACGGCCGTCGGGCTCTATCCGACGCTGCTCAGGTCCACGCTCGCCCAGGAGGCGTCCATCACCGCTCCGGCAGCGCTGAGCGCTCCGTACGGGCTCACCGTCGCGCTCGTGTGGTGGCCGCTCGCGGCCGCGCTCGCCATCGGCTACGTCGTCTTCACTTTCCGGGCGAACCGAGAGCGGGTTCGCTCGACCGGCAACTGACGCTCACGAACCGAGGCAGCCGAAGTCGATCGCGACCTTCGCGAGCGGATCCGCCTGAACGACCGAGCACGTCGCGGGGCAGAGGTTGATCTGCTTGTCGTCGCCGCTACCGCTGTAATAGAAGCCGGCGTCAGTGGAGCAGGCCGCTTCGGACGAGCGACGCGGCAACGGTACCTCGGCGCCGCTGCCCGGCTTGTACGAAACCTTGGTCTGGTTGTCGTCGACGATGCCGTGTGCGGGCTCGGGCACGTCGTACACGCACGAGGCCTTGGCGCCTTCGATCACGCCCTGCGCGATGGCGTTGAAGATCGCGTCGAAGTTGTCGTTGTAGCAGGAGGGGTAACGGAGCCCGCCCGTCATGATGCTGAGCTCCTGGTAGCCTTCCCCGGGGAACGCGCTGTCGGAGAACGCACTGCCCATGGTGCCCTGGCAGTTCGTCTGCGGCGTGCCGCTCGCCCTGCAGCACTGATGGTTGACCGGATCGCTCGGCTCGAGCACGGCGTCCGCCTTGTCGGCGTGCATGCCGACGATGCTGTACCAGGTGTAGTTGCGGTCACCCGTGGCCGTCTGGAACTGCGCGGGGTCGAGAGCACGAAGCGCCGTGTCGAATGCCGTCGCACCGGCCAGGTTGTTGGTGAAACCCGGGCATTCGCCGCTGTCGGGCCGGTCGTCGGTGATGCCGATGAAGACCTTGTACGCGTCGGCGCGGAGAAAATCCTTCCACCCGTTCGGTGCGACCGGCACCCAGCCCGCGCGACCGTGCGTCGAGATCGGATCCGACGTGCCGTAGGAGCTCGTCAACGCGCACCACATGTTGTGGCTGCTGATGTCCGTGCTGTGGTGATAGAAGCGCGGCGGGGTGTTGGCGATGGCCGGGGTCGCGGCGTTCTGATTGGCGGGGCAGCTGAGCGAGCTCAGAGGCGCGCCCAGGCACACGGAGAAAGCGGAGTCGCCCGCGGCGCCGCCGTCGTAGTTGTTGATGAAGACGTTGCCGTAGCGCGAGACCAGGATCACTCGGTAGTCGATGCCGCTTGCGTTGATGATGTTCGCGAAATCGGTGTTGATGCGCGCCTGCACGGCCTGGATTTCTCCCTGCATGCTGGCCGAGTTGTCGATGCTGATGATGACGTCCATCGGCCGCTTCACGAGCGTCGCCTGCCCGGTCTCGGTCGCGCACGCGCCGCCCTGGCCGCCCTGGTCGGGCTCGTAGTCGAAGGTCACGTCGGGGTAGCCCCCGAAGCTCGGCGCATCGCCGAAGCCGCCCTGCTCCTCGCCCGCGAAGGACGAGCCGCCCCGGGCGCTCGCGCCGCCGGTCGCGCTGCCGCCCTTGCCGTCCTTTCCGCCGAAATTGATGGCGTTGCCACCGCCACCCGTGCCGGTAGCACTCGTATTCGCCGTGCCGCCGCTGCCGTCGGCCGCGGTGCCCCCACTGCCCACGCCGTCGCGCGGAATCGAGACGTTGGCCGTGCCCGAGCAGGCGTAGATCACGCCCGACAGCGCGGTGACGAGCGGCAGCTCGCGGACGAAGATTCGACGCACGGTGAAGCGCCTCATCGCACGACCCTTTCCGTGCGGCAGCCGATGGCGATGCTCACTTGCCCCTGGGGATCGGCCTGAACGCGATCGCACACCTCACCGCACAGGAGGATCTTCGTGCGGTCGGTACTGTACTGCCAGCCGTTCGCTTCGTCGCAGCTCGCCGCCTGGTCGTCGAAGCCGATGGTCTCGGCTTTGCCGGAGCCCGGCTTGAACGTGACGTTGACCTTGCGCAGGTCGACGGCGCCGCCGTCGGGGTTCTGCTGCGGCACGTCGAACTCGCAGGCGAGCACCTTCGTGCGACTGATGGCCTGCAGGGCCGCATTCAGATCCGCTGCGAAATTCTTGCTCTTGGTCATGTCGAAGTGGCAGTCGCCCTCGTCGGCCTCGTCGCCGCTGTGGTCACAATCGCTGCTCGCCGCCGTGCCGCCCTCCCAGGCAATCTGCGAGAGAAGCCCCCGCGCGGCTTCGCTACCGGGAGCGCCGATCACGAACGTGCGAATGTTGAAAAGACGTGCGTTCGGCACGTCCGTCGCGACGAGCTTCGCGAGCTCCGACTGTTTGCACGTCTCCGCGCCGTCGGTCAAAAGCACGACGAACGTGTTGCCGACCAGATCGTGCGCACGGATGACCTCCGACAGGTGCTGGTAGCTCAGGATCGTCGCTCCGGCGATCGGTGTCTCACCGGAAGGCTGCACGCCCTCGAGCGCGTCGGCGATCGACGAGCGCTGCTTGGTATTGAGCTTCGCGATCTCGACGGCCGGATCGGCACTCACGTCGCACTGGTCGGCGACGGGGAACAAGGTCAGCCCGGCGCGGATGTTCGACTGCTCGGCGAGGGTATCGAGCGCCGTCGCAAGGGCGTCGCTCGCCACCTGCCACTTGCTGGGCTTCGACATGTCCTCCTGAACGGGGCGGTCAGCGCATCGCTCGTTCAGCGCGGCATCACCCTCCGGCGGGTTGCAGTTCATGCTGCCGCTCTTGTCGATCAAGAAGAGGAGGTTGGCCGGGGTGAGCTTGGCTTCCTGCGTGCTGGCCGCGCATTCTTCCGCGCCGCCCGCGCCGGGGACGCCTCCGTCGGCCGCAGTTCCCTGCCCCGCCGCGCCCCCGGCTGCGGACGTTCCGCCCGCTGATGTGCCGCCCGTCGAGGTTCCGCCCACGGCGGCCACCGTGCCGCCCGTCGCGCCGTGCCCGCCGGAGCTGGATCCCCCCGAGGACGGCCCGCCGCCCGTGGTGCTGCCCGTCGGAGGGCCCCCATCGCTCCCCGAGCCGCAGGCGACCGCGAGCGCGGTGATCGATACGGTGGTCCACCCCCAATGCCAGGCTGAGCGCATTTTCCTTGAAGCTCCTAGAGCGCTCACCATAGCTCAGGGTGATGGTGGACGGCAGCGACCCTCACGGCTCGCCCGTACGCGTGATCCACCGTCACTAGAACCGAGACCCGCCCTGGTGGGTCAGTGCGGCTCGCGGCTGCACATCAGCTCGGGGCCCTTGTCGACGTTGTTCGCGTCGTTGCACTCGGTGATCGTGTCGTCGGGATCGACGACGACCCAGATCGTCACGTTCCGATCTTGATCGCCGATGTCGATGTTCACGGTTTCGCTGGCACCCGCGTCGATCGAGTCCACACGCTTCTCGTCGAGCACTTGGCCGCCTGCGCTCGGATCGCCCGCGTAGATGCGGACGACCACGTCCTCGGCGTCTTCGGTTCCGTTGTTCGTGACCGTCACCACGATGTCACCCGCGCACACGGCGGATTCGACGGTGGCCAGCAGGTCGGCGAGCGCGTCACCGGCGTCGACGTCCCCTTCCACCTCGTTGTTGTCCTCGTCGCACTCACGCTCTTTGCCGTCGGCAGCGCCGTCGCCACCGTCGATGGTGACGCTCACGGTGTCGGGCAGGGCGTCGTGCGGGGCGTCGTTGTTGCCCGCCTCGTACTCCACCGTGACGAGCAGTGAGGCGCCGGGCTCGATGCTCTTGTCGAGCGTGATCACGATCGGGTCGCCGCTGCCGTCGTTCAGCGCTTCCTCGTCGCCGTCCCAGGTGCCGTAGAACGCGACGTCCACGCCCGGCCCGACGCGCAGATCGCCCTGATTCTTCACGACGACGGTGATTTCGATCCTGTCGGAGAGCTCGCCGCATTTCGCGTCGGGCGACGAAATCTGGATTGCCGTGAGCGCGAGGTCGGGGGCGACGCCGTAGTTGCGCGGCTGCGAACGGTAGGTGTTGTAGAGCCGGCCGTTGAGCGGCTTCCAGCTCTCGGGCTCGTGCTTCGGGATGGCGCCGCTCTCGAGGACGTTGGTCACGTGGTAGGCGTGCTGGTTCCAGACGCGCCGCGCGGCGACCCAGGTGTCGGTGGGGTCGCCGAGCACCGTGATGCCGCTCGGAAGCTGATCTTTGAACACGGTGCCGGTGGGCCAGTTCCGGAGGGTCCCGGTCGGATCCCAGCCGCTGTTGCCACTCATGTCACCTTCGTCGCACTGCTCGACCCAGTTGTTCGCGATGAACACGATCTCGGCGTTGCCGTCGTTGTCGACGTCCGCCACGACGGGGTTTTCCACGATCGTCCGGCTCACGGACGGCAGAGCCAGGTAAACGCCGCCCGTCGCGCCGTCGTACACGCGGAAGTAGCACTCGTCGCCGTACGCCACCTCCGCCGCACCGTCGCCGTTGAAGTCGAAGACGCTCGACGACGTGACGCGGCTCGAGTCGTCCTCCGTATCGCGCTGCCAGCCATTGTGCAGGCACACGCATTTCTTCGCGAGCTCGTTGCAGGTCGTGCCGGAGGTCGTGCAGTCAGAATCCTTCGTGCACGAGTCGTTGCCCGGGCTGCGCGGCGTGTTGCCCCGCAGGTCGTCGCTGGTCGCGTCGAGCGTGTTCGGCCAGGCCGGGCAATGGTCGGCGTCGGGCGCCTGCAGGTCGACCACGCGGTAAAAATCGGAGAGCGCCGTCGCGATCTCGGGGAAGCCGTCACCGTCGAAGTCGTCGACGTTGGGAGCGCCGCCCCAGGCGCCGCCGTCGAGATCCTGATCCAGAAGCAGCGTGCCGTCGGCTCCGTTCAGGATCACGAGGTGTCCGTCGGCGACCAGCACGACCTCCGGCTTTCCGTCGAGCGGGTTGTCGGGACCGGGGGGGTTCGCCGCGCAGTCGGCCTCGTCGTCGCAGCTGCCGAGCACGTCGGCCACGGCGCAGAAGCCGTCGGACTGGTCGCCGTCGAGCGCAGCGGTCGCATCCCACACGATGTCGAGCGGGCAGGCCATGGCTAGATTGGTCGGGTCGCCGCAGCCGTCGGGCGGCGCGGCCGGCAGGCGGTACAGCGTCGGACCGGCGACGATCTCCATGCCGACGTCGCTCGTCAGGTCCGCGACACACACCATCGGCCCCGTGAGAAATCCGCTCTGATTCTGCGTGCCGCGACCCTTCGTGGGGTCGCCGAAGTACACCTTGTCGATCGCGAAGTTTCCGAGGTCGTCCTTCTTGAGCGACACCACGCGGTTGCCGATCACGATCTCGGGGAAACCGTCGAAATCGAGATTCACGAGCGCGGGCGAAGGCGCGACGTAGAAGAGCGAACCGCTCACCTCGGTGATGTCCACCGGGCTCTTGAACAGCACCTCGCCGCGATTGCTCAGGATCTGGAAGCTCTTGTCTTCGAGCGCGACCACGATCTCGGGGAAACCGTCGCCGTCGATGTCGCCCGCCGCGAGCGCCCCGCTCGAGCGCCCGAGCCCGTTGCTGCGTGCCTCGCCCGCGCTGCCGCAATCGTTGAGGACGGGGTCGCCTTCGCTCCAGTACGCGCCGTTCGCGTCGGAGTACGACGCCGCGGGCGTGGCCGGGCGCGCCGGATTGCCGCAGAGAGCGAAGAAGTCTTGCCCCTTGCTCGGCCCGCCGCCGTGGATCGCGCGCACGATGCCGTCGACGTCGCGCCCGTCGTCGTAGTGGCTGAGAAAGAGGATTTCGGGAAAATCCCGTTCGTCGGCCTTGCCGTCACCGTTGTCGTCGTCGAGGTTGATGACGAGCGGAACGGAGACGACCTGCGCGGACCACGGAAAGGCCTTGCCGACAGCGTCGTCGTTGGCATCATCGCCGGGAACGTCCGGTCGGTTGGAGTTGTCCCAGTCTCCGCCGTCGTTTTGGTATTCGTGGTGGAGCCCGCCCCACTGAAATTCGATCTGCGGGAGCACGTCGCTGAAGGGGGTGGGCGGCAGCGTGCAGGTGGGAGCGACGCCCGTGCCGTTGCAGACGCCGGCTTCGCACGCCATGTAGGGCGGGCAGTCCCAATCGTCTTCGCACGTGCACGCGCCCGCGCCGGCCTGGTCTGCAGAGCAAGCGCTGTCGAAGTAGCCGGCGCTGTCGCACGTGATGGCGTCGCCAGGGGAACCGTTCGACGTGCACACGCGCACCGTGTCGTCGGTGCCGCAGGTCTTCGTGTCGGGTGTGCACGTGTCGTCGATGCACTCCCCGCTCGATGTGTCGCAGAACTGCGACTCGCTGCAGGCCGCGTCCGACGTGCACTTGTCGACGCAGACGTGACCGCCGCCCGTGGCCGACTGGCACAGCTCGCTGTCGTCACAAGCGACGTCGTCGCAGCTGTTGTCGACGCACTCGCCCTTGCCGTCCTTTTCCTCGCAGCGCTGGCCTTCGCCGCAGTCGACGCTGTCGCAAGGGTCGATGTTGCCGCTGCCACCCGTGGCGCCCGTGCCGCCCGTCGTGCCCCCTGTACCCCCAAGGCTCACCGTGCCCCCGGTTGCGCCGGTGCTGCTGCCGCCGCTACCGCCTGAGCCGCCGTTTCCGGCCGTGCCCGAGCTGCCACCCGTGAGGCCTCCCGGTGGCTGCGTGACGGTCGGCGTGCTGCTGCAACCCCACGTCAAGAGCAGAAGAACACCGAGCCCCGAGCCCCAGCGGATCTCTTGCACCATGCAATGAGGCTACCTCCATTGTGCGAGAGGCGGGCAGCCAAAAGTCGGCGCGAGGACGCACCCCGCGCCGGCGCTAGAAGAGATAGCGCTCGCCCGAATCGCAGAGGACGGTCACGACGTTGCCTTTGCCGAGCTCCGCCGCGACTTCGCACGCGACATGCACGTTCGCGCCCGAAGACGGGCCAACCAGGAGCCCTTCCTCGCGAGCCAGACGCCGTGCCATGCGCTCCGCAGCAACGTCGCTCACCTCGATCACGCGGTCGAGCAGCTCACGCTCGAGGATCTGCGGAACGAACCCGGCACCGAGACCCTGAATGCCGTGCATCCCCGCAGGCTTGCCCGAAAGCACTGCGCTCTGCGCCGGCTCGACAGCGACGATCACGACATTTTTGCCGAGCTTTTCGCGAAGGACACGGCCGACACCCGTGATGGTGCCACCGGTGCCCACTCCGCTGACGAACGCTGCGACCTCGCCGCCGGTCTGCTCGAGGATCTCGATGGCGGTCGTGCGTTCGTGCGAGAGCGGATTCGCGGCATTGGAAAATTGGCTGGGCATGAATGCGCCCGGCGTCTCGTCCATCACCTGGCGCGCGCGCGAGACGGCACCCGTCATGCCGTCGGCCGCCGGCGTGAGGACGATGTCGGCCCCATAGGCCCTGAGGATGTACCGGCGCTCGAGGCTCATGTCCTCCGGCATGACGAGGACACAGCGGTAGCCCCGCACCGCTGCAATCATCGCGAGACTGATGCCGGTATTTCCGCTCGTGGCCTCGACGATGGTGGCGCCCGCCGCGAGGCGCCCGGAACGCTCTGCCTCGGTGATCATCGACAGCGCGGGGCGATCCTTCACGCTCCCGGCCGGATTCATCAGCTCGGCCTTGGCCCATACCGTCGCTCCGCCGGCAGGTCCCACGCGCCCCAGACGAACGAGTGGAGTGTTGGCGATCAGGGCCAGCGCATCGTCGGCGACACGCAGACCGTTGGCGGTGACGCGGCTCACGTCGGCGCCGGTCGCTCGGGGCGTCTTGCTCATGGGTAGCGGAGGTTACACCGCTTTTTCGCGGGATGCCCCCAGGCTGCAGCCTCAGACCGGCTCGGCCCGGACGACCGCGAAAGCCCCCCCGACGCCCAACCGGACGCCCGGCTCGTGGTGCGGCGCCCGTACCCGGCCGAGCGCCAGCGGACGCCCCCCGAGCGCGCTCTCGACCGCGCTCGTGACCTCACCCACGACCTCGCCGGCCGCGTCCGTGAGCGGCGCGCCCGGCGCGGGGCACGGCCCTTCGACCTCGAGCTGAACCAGCCGCCGCTTGAGCTTGCCGCGTGCGTCCTGCATGAACACCACCTCCTGACCGAGGTAGCAGCCCTTCGTCCACGACACCGCCACGCGGTCGAGCGCGGCTTCGTGCGGGTTGTCGGTCGGGCCGTAGTCGATGCCGAACGCGCCGACGCGACGCTCCACCCGCAGCTCCAGCCAGGCGCGGTCGTTCGCGAGCACGCCACCACGAGCGGTGAGCTCCGACACGATCGCCGGCACACGCGCGCGCTGCACGAGGAGCAGGGCTCCGCCGAGACCGGTTCGATCCAACTCTGCAGCCGTGACGCCGGTCTCGGACGCCGCGACGCCGTTCGCTAGCTCGACGGCTTTCGGCCCGTGCAGCGATAGGCACGCGAGGTCGTCACTGCCGCTCGACAGGTCCGCGTCTTCCATCACGAGCATGCGCTCGAGCTCGGCACGTGCGATCGCTTCGGTGCCCGCGGACAATGCGAGCGAAAGCCGATCGCCGTGCGCGCTCACGTAGAGATCCGACTGGATCTTGCCGACCTTGCTCAGCAAGAGGCCGAACGCCGCGACGCCGGGCGCGACGCGCGTCACGTCGCAAGTGACGACGCCGTTCAGCCAGCTCGCGCGCTCGCTCCCCGCGACGAGCAGCACGCCGCGGTCCGCTTCGTTGACGATGAGCGCCGAGGCACGCGCTGCCGCACTCGCCGAATCGGGGGTCACGAGCGGGTCACTCGAGGGTTACTCCCTCGCCCTGAATGGGGAAGATCGCGCCGTCTTTCAGCGTGACCTCGCGCACGCCGCCGGCGCTGCCGACGGAGAGCTTGAGACCCACGGTGGAGTTCGCGTTGATCAAGCTCTGGAGGGCGCCGTCCTCGAGGGTGGCAACGGGCTTGCCCTGCACGGCCACGATCTCGTCGCCGGCGTGGAGACCCGCGCGACCCGCAGGCGACTCGCCGACCACGCGTGTCACGAACGCTTTTTCGGTCCGGAGCTCGTACCAGAAACCGAGCCCGAGCCGGCCGTGCGCCGGCTGCACGATGAGCCGCACGCGCCCCCCGTTGTCGCACTCGACCTCCATGTACGGTTCGTCACCCTGGACGAATTCGTGAAAGCTCGGAAGCTTCTCGCGACAGATCGGGTGGTTCGTGAGCGGGTTCGAATCCCACACCTCGATCACGAGGACGTCGCTCGACCGGAAGCGGTAGTTCGCGCGCTCCTGATCCTGCCACGTGGGGCGCAGCGTGTCGCTTTCGACGGAGGTGAGGATCAGGTCTTTGCCGTTCAGGATGAGCTTGGCGAACGGATCGGGCTTCTCGCCGTTCCACTTGCGGCCGTCGCGTGTGAGCGTGGGGATGTCGGCGCCCGCGAAGCGAAAGTAAAAAACGTCGGCAGGCGGGGGCGGCACGAGCCGAAAGTCGGCAGGTGGCGTGCGGAGCGGCGTGCTGAGCTCAGGGTAAACCGCACTGCAGCCGAACAGACCGAAGGCAGAAAGCACGAATGTCCACCCGAAAACCGAGGTCCGCATTTTTCGCGAAACATACTCCTTGGCTCGCGGCTTGGGGAGGGAGATGCGCGCCGTCCCGCGAGCGGCTAAGATGGAAATTCAGGCGAGGCTAGAAGGCACTCATGGCGCGCATGTTCGGCTTCATCGGCAATCGCTCCGACCTCGGGGCGTTGGTGCTCGCTTCGAGCGCCGAGGTGCTGCGCGCGCGACGCCCCGCCGACCAGCCGCTCGGCTGGGGCATCGGCTTCTACCAGGCGGGCGAAGTGCTCCTGCGCCGCCGTCCGCTCGACGACCGGGAAGAAATCGACCTGGCCGAGGCTGCCGGCAACGTGCGCGCGGACGTGCTGCTCGGGCACGTGCGCCTCGCGTCGGTCGGCGCGTTGCGCACGGAAAACACGCACCCGTTTCGCTACCGCTCCTGGCTGTGGGCGCAAACCGGAACCATCCTCGGCTTCGAGCGCCTGCGCGCGCGCCTGCTCGACGCGCAGCCGGAGTTTTTGCGTCGCAACGTGCGCGGCGAGACGGACAGCGAGCTCTTCTTCTATCTGTTCCTCTCGTTCTTGCACGACACCGGGCACCTCGAGTCGGGACACGCGAGCTACGAAGCCATCGCGGCCGCGCTGCGCGCCTCGGTCGCGCTCGTCGATCGGCTGTCGGCCGAGGAAGGCTTCGGCGCGAACACGGGCGACATCCTCGTCTCGAACGGTGAGCGCATGGTGGCCGTCCACCGCAACGAAAGCATGGCGTATCGCGTGCTGCGCGGCCGCTACGACATCGAGGGCTTGCTCGGCGAGGACACGATGCGCAAGGCGCGCATCCCGAGCCTCGACAGCACCCACTTCACGCTGATCGTCTCGGAAGCGGCGACGCTGCCGGCGGGCTTTCGCTCCATCGAAGCGCGTTCGCTCGTTTCGCTCACGCGCACCGATGATCCCGTGCTCGAGCCGCTCTAGAGCGACCTTCGGGGTCGGGGTGCTCGCGCTCGGGTGCGCGACGCAGGGGCCGGCGTTCGAAACGGTCACGACGCTTCCGAGCGCGGCACGCCATCCGGCGGGAGCCGACATCGAGCTCGCGCCGAAGCTGCCCCAAGCCGACCGCCGTGGCGACACGTCGAGCGCGCTCGTCGTGCTCGAGACGCCGGCGGATCCGGCGCAGGCGCGCGCCGTGATTGCGGCCTTTTTCCGCGCCATCGTCAGCGAGTCGCCGGGCGCGCTGCAGGCCGTCCTGGCACCGAACGCCATCATGCAAGACGGCGCTCGACGTGAGGGCGCGACCGCGGCCTGGTCGTCGCGCTTCACGCGCTTCGACTACCGGAGCCTCGCGAACGAACGATTGTACCGGGATTCGGAGCTCAAGCTGCGCGAGGATCAGCGCGAGCTCTGGGCGGGCGTTCCGATCGAAGTCGCCTGGGGCGCTCGCCCGCGCTTGCTCGGCGACACGTTCACGTTCCGCCTGACACCGACCGGCACGGGCTGGTCGATCAGCGAGATCCTCGAAGAGTTTCGCGCGCCGTGAGCGGACGGCTCACATGCCGGACTTGATGCGGTACGTCTCGCCGCTCGGGACGAGCGACAGGCGATTGTCGGCGACGGTTCGACGCCAGACGTCGCCGTGCGGGCTCGGGATCTGGTAGCTCGCGCTGTACGTGTAATCGACGTAGATCTCTTCGTTGCGACCGATCGTCACGTTGCGGTAGCGGATCTCGTAGCGAATCGACTTCACCTCGCGGAACTTGGCTTCGAGGTACGTCTTCAAGCCGGCGAGATCGAGGTCGTCGCTCGTATCGATGGTGGCGCCGTCCTCGTAATACTTCTCGTGCGCGAGCTTGATCAGGAGCCCGACGTTCTTGCGCTCGACGGCATGCCGGTAGTCCTCGCAGAACTCGACGACCTTGCGGTTGAACGAGTTGTCCTCGACGTCGGTGTTCGGCAGGTATTCGCGAGCGCAGCCGGCACCGCCAAGGGCGACGACCAGAGCGAGCGCGAGTGCGGGGACGGAAGCCTGGGGCATGGGGGTGGCTGGGGGTCGAACGCCGCCCGAGCCGGGCGCATTCCGCGCGGACGCTAGCATTCCGCGCGCCGGCGCCGCAAAGCGCGAAAGGGCTGCCCCTCGGCCGCCGGGCCTATACGGCCGGCCCGAGGACGACCGCCTCGGCGCCATCTTCCGGCACCTCGAGGCCGGCAGCGCGGCACAGCATGCGGGTCGTCGGGCCCACGTCGTTGCAGGTCACGAGCACGACGTGCTCGGCGTCGCCCGCAGCCACCAGCGCCCGGGCGATCGCCAAGGCTTCGGCGGCGGCGCCTGGGCCCCCCCCGATAGCGAGGGCGGGCCCACGAAAATCGAACGCGATGGTGCAGACCCCGGCGGGCAAGTTCGGGGAAGTGGCCGGAAAGCGGCGTGGCTCGACGCTGACGCCCGCCTGACGGCGTCGGGCGTCGAACAGCTCGTCGGCCTCGAGCGAGGCCGCCATGGTGCTCACCACGACGCCCGTGGTTTCCGGTGCGAGCGCACCCAGGGGCTCGAGCGCCAGCGCCACTGCCGTGACGGCGAGGGCGCTCGCCCGCTCCAAGCGAGACCGACGCACCTCGTCGAGACGCGTGCGGCGCGCCAAAAGGTCGAGATCGGGCTCGGTGACGCGCGGACCCACGGCGAGGCGGGCGACGGGGCGCAGCGGCCGCGGCGCGCCTTCACCCTGCGGGTGCTTGCCGAGCACCAACGCCGCGTTCGCCCCGCCGAACGCGGCCGAGAGCTTCAGGCACAACCGTGGCGAGCCGGCCTGATTCGCTGCGAGCAGCTGGCCGAGAAAGCCCGGATCGAGCGCGCCGTGCGGCGGAGCGCCGGGGAGAATGCCGGCGCCGAGCGCGTCGAGCGCAGCCAACGACTCGAGCAACCCGGCGGCACCGAGCGTGTGTCCCACGACGGCCTTGAACGGGTGAACGGCGAGCGAGGCGAGCCGGGAGCCGAAAACGCTCGTGAGCACGCGGGACTCGGCGCTGTCGTTGTGGGCAGTGGCCGTCGCGTGGGCGCTCACGAGGTCGATCGCCGAGGGATCGACCTGCGCATCGGCCAGCGCTCGGTGTGCCGCTGCGGCCAGGCCGCGCCCGCTCGGATCGGGTGCGGTCACGTGAGTGGCGTCGCTCGTCGCGCCGAAGCCGAGCACGAAGCCGCGGCAGCTCCGTCCCGCGGGAACGTCGCTCGCGCGCATGAGCGCCACGAGGGCCGCCCCTTCGCCGAGCGCCAACCCGTCGCGTGCGGTTTGGAAGGGCAGTGGCGCACCGGCGGTCGTGGCGCCGAGCGCCTCGAACCCCACGGCGAGGAACGTGCTCAGCGCGTCGTACCCCCCCGCGATCACCAAGTCGGCTTCGCCTGCCTCGAGCAGGCGGCAGCCGAGGCCCACCGCGAGCGTCGAAGCCGCGCAGGCGCCGAGGACGCTCACCGTGCGGACTCGCGAACCGACGATGGGTGCGAGCGCCGCGAGGGGGCCGTCGTAGAAAGCGGCGCGCGCGAGCGCGGGCTCGACCTCGGTCTGGCTGGCGTGCGCGGAGAGAGCGCGTTCGAGGCTCGGCATGCCTCCGGCCGAAGTACCGACGAGCACGATGAGCCGGCGCTCGCGCCAGTCGGGCAGCTGTACCGCGAGCTCCGTCGCGAGCTCGCGTGCTGCGGCGTCGAGCAAGGCTCGAGCTCGGTCGCCTCGGTCGCCTCGGTCGCCTCGGTCGACGAGGAGCGCGTCCGGAACGCGCGCCGAACGAGGCTTCTTGAGCCCCTCGCGCGCGAGCTCCGGATCGTGCTGCACGAGGGAGCGCGGTTCTTCACCCGGCGCGCCGACCCGCGTCGCCTGCGCGCCGAGTCCGAGCGGGGAAATCGCCCCGGCGGCCAGAACTGCGATCGGCCTCATGCGACCGCCTCTTCGCGACGGAAGTGCGTGACCCAAAGCTCTTGCCCCAGGCCGTTCAGCGCGAGCGCCTCGTCGGCATCGCCGGCGAGCACGGCCGCGGCGGCAACGACGAGACCGATGGCGCTCACTGCTTCGTGAGCGCCACTTTGCTCGAGGATCGAGCGCCGGGTTGCCTCGCCCCAACCACCGCGAGCGAGCGCAGCGGCGTGCTCGGCGGCAAGGCCCGTGGTGATCACGAGCGCTCGCGCGCCGCGACCCGGCGGAGGTGTGGGCCAGGCGTCGCCGTCGGCGATCGACCAAGACCCGAGCCAGCGCGCAGCAGTACGCACACCCCGCGCGCGAGCCTCGTTCGCGAGCTCGAGCACGAGGAGGGCCCCGCCTTCGGCGCGCGGCACGCTGTGATCGCCCGAGCGAAAGGGGCCGAGCACGTCGGCCACGATCGCGTCGAACCCCTCCGCGGCACCGGCGAGAAACGCTGGCGCCTGACCGTCTCGCAGCGCGGACGCGGCAACCTGCAACGCCAGCTCGGCTCCCGCGCGGCCGCCCGCGAGGCCCAGCGCGGGCCCTTGGAGCCCTGCGTAGATCGAGGCGTTGCCCGACGCCGCCGACGCCACGAGGTGGGGGAAATCAGCGGGGCTGGCACGCCGGACGCCGCGCTCGGCGGCGCGCAGCACGAAGCGCACCGAGCGTTCGACCGAGCCGAACGCCGTGCCGGCAACCAGGCCCACTCCTGGCGCATCCAGGTGCGCATCTGCGAGGGCACGCACCGCGAGGCTCGTCAGCAGTGCCGCGCCGCGATCGAAACGGCGCGAGCGCTCGGGGTCGAGCTCCGCGACCGGATCGACCGCGAGGCCTCCGCCCGGCGCGGGGGGTGCCGCGAGCGCGGTGCGCGCCGTGCTCGCGCCGGCGGCGACTCCGAACGGCGCGATGGCGCTGAGCCCAGTCACCACGACATGCGCGGGGCCAGGCGCTCGGTGAACCTCGGCACGAGGGCGCTCGGGTGCGTCGGCGCGCTGCAACAGGAGCACGGCGCCCGTGCCGCCGAAGCCGAACGAGCACGACAGCGCGGCGCGCAGGGGCGCTGCAACACCGCGGCCCAGCACGTGGCGCAGGCCCGCGTCGGCCGGGGTCGACAGCCCTGCCGTGGGCGGAGCGATGCCACGCTCGAGCGCCAGCACGGTCACGGCCGCTTCGAGCGCGCCCGCCGCGCCCAAGGTGTGGCCAATCTGACCCTTCGAAGAAGAGACGAGCACGCGCTCGGTCTCGGCGCCGAGTGCCGTGCGGAGAGCGCGCGCCTCCATCGCGTCGTTCTGCTCGGTTCCCGTACCGTGCGCGTTGACGTAGTCGAGATCGCGTGGGGTGAGCCCTGCGTCCGTGAGGACGCGCGTCACGAGCTCGGCAGCGCGCTTGCCCGACGGCTCGGGGTGGGTGATGTGGTGCGCTTCGGCCCCCACGGCGGCACCGCCGAGCCACGCGAGAATGCGGGCACCGCGCGCGCGCGCTCTGGACTCCCGCTCGAGGCACAAGAAACCGGCCCCCTCGCCGAGGCCGAGCCCGCGCCGCGTCACGTCGAAGGGGCGACACGGCTCCGGATCGAGCGCCCCGAGCGCGTCGAACCCGAAGAACGTCAACCGGCACAGGCCGTCGGCACCCCCCGCGAGCGCGACATCCACGGAGTCCTCGGCGAGCCATGCGCTCGCCTGGGCGATCGCGAGCGCGCTGCTCGAGCATGCGGCACACAGCGTCGCGGTGCGCACGGCCCCCCCGAGCGCCTCCGCCACGCGCGCCGTCGTGAGATCGAGGGGGTGCGAGAGCAAGCGCGCCGCGCGCGCAGGATCAATTCGATCGAGCGGGCCCGCGAGGAGGCCCTGCTCGGTCTCGAACATGCCGCCCGTGGTCCCCCCGACGCAGACGCCGAGCCGGCGCGAGCTCTGCCCCGCCTGTGCGAAAGCCTCGCGCGCCGCGAGCACGGCCAGGGCGTCCGTTCTCGAAATGTCACCGTTCGGCAGCGCGGCGGCGACGCGGGGCAGGTCGAGATCCACGACCTCGGCGGCGATGCGCGCGCGCGCGTCGCGCGGGTCGAACAGCGTCAGCGGCCGGAAGCCGCGCGTTCCTTCCACCAGCGCCGCAAAGGTCGTGGCGGCGTCCAGACCGAGGGCGGTGACCATCCCCACGCCGGTGATCGCCACGCGCTCGAGCATGACCGCGAAGTCTAGTCGCTTGCTGTTCGCGACGCGACGGCTTCGAGCACCTGCCGCGGCTCAACGCTTGGACGCGACGAAGGCCGCGAGCGCGCTCACCGAGGCGAATATGCGCCGACCTTCCTCGCCCTCCGGGACCTCGAGCCCGTAGCGCTCCTCGAGCGCCACGGCGAGCTGCAAGGCGTCGAGCGAGTCGAGCTTGAGACCATCGCCGAAGAGCGGAGCATCGTCGTCGATGTCCGCCTCGGTGCGCCCGCGAAGATCGAGCGCCTCGATGATCAGCCGCTTGAGCTCGGAGCGTAACGCCAGAAGATCCATGCCGGAGCGAGTGGGGTCGATGAGCCTAAGCGCCCGCGCGCTTGAGCATCGCGCGCACGACGTCGCTACCCGACACGCCGTCGACGTCGGCGCGGTAGCTCAGCACCAAGCGATGCCGGAGGGCCGGAAGGGCCACGTGAATCACGTCTTCGAGGTCGGCGGCGGGCTCACCGCGCAAGACCGCGCGCGCCTTCGCCGCGAGCACGAGCGCTTGGCTACCGCGCGGACCGGCGCCGAACCGCACGTAGTCCGTCACCTCGCGCGGGGCGGCCGCCTCCTTCGGACGCGACAGCCGAGCCAGCCGCACGGCCAGCTCGACGGCTGCATCCGTCACCGGGATGCGCGGCACGAGCAGCCCCATCTCGCGCAGCTCGTCCACCCGCACGACGGGCGTGAGAGCAACGGGCGGGCCGGACGTCGTGCGGCGCGCGATCTCGCGCTCGTCCTCCGCGCTCGGATACTCGACGTGGATCTCGAGCAAGAAGCGATCGAGCTGCGCTTCGGGGAGCGGGTAGGTTCCCTCCTGCTCGATCGGGTTGCGCGTCGCGAACACCTGGAACGGTTCGGGCAGCGGATGGGTGATACCGCCCACCGTCACGCACCGCTCCTGCATGGCCTGAAGGAGCGCCGCCTGCGTCTTCGGCGGAGTGCGGTTGATCTCGTCGGCGAGCACGAGGTTCTTGAAGATCGGCCCGGGCATGAACCCAATGCGCTGCCGGATGCGGCCGGCCTCCTCGACGTCGCTCAGGACGTCGGTGCCGGTGATGTCGGCGGGCAGCAGATCGGGTGTGAATTGGACGCGGCCGAACGCGAGGTCGAGGGTCTGCGCGATGCTCGACACGAGCAGCGTCTTCGCGAGGCCCGGCACACCGACCAAGAGCGCGTGACCCCGGGCGAGGAGCGTGACCAAGAGCCCGTCCACGACCTCCTCGTGCCCGACCACCACCCGGGCGATCTCGCCCTTGATGCGCCGGCACGCGTCGGCCGAACGCTCGAGGAGCGCGGCGTCACCAGTTGCAATCGCGGAGGGAGCTGCCAAGGCTTCGCATTCGTACTACAAGGCTGCCCGATGCGCGAAGCCCGGCTCGCCTCCTTCGGCCCCCGCGAGCCCCCGAGCGGGGCGTACGGCGTGGTCGAGCGGCCCCCACCGGGCCCCGCCCGCGGGGGCATCGCCGCCCCGGGGGGTGCCGTCGTGGCCTTGTCGGCCGTGCTTCTGCTGATCACGCTCGGGTACTACGCACTTCGACTACGCAGGGACCGCACGCGATGAACCGTTTTCTCAAGCGCGTGCTCAGCGCGATGTTGCTCGGGGTCCTCGTCTACGGGGCGTTCGTGCTCTACACGGGCCTCGAAACGATCCAGGCGAGCCTCGCGCGTTTCCACTACAGCGCGCTCGCGCTTGCCCTTCTGCTCGCGACCACCAACTACCTGATTCGCTTCGCCAAGTGGCAGTACTACCTGTCCCGGCTCGGAGTGACGGGCGTCGGCTGGCTCGACAGCTTGCTCGTCTTCCTGAGTGGATTCGTCCTCACCATCACCCCGGGTAAGGTCGGGGAAGTCTTCAAGAGCGCGGTCCTCGCTCGGACCCACGACGTGGCCGCCGAGCGCACGGCGCCGATCGTCGTTGCGGAGCGCCTGACCGATGCGATCGGCGTGATCGCCCTGATCGTCGTCGGCAGCGGCGCTTTCGCCGGGGGCCTGAGCTGGGCCATCGCAGGAACGCTGGCCGTTGCGGTCGGCGTGGCGCTCATCGTCTGGGAGCGTCCCGGGCTCGCCGCCATCGCCTGGATGGAAGGACGCGGCGGAGCACTCGGACGCATGGGACCGAAGCTGCGCATCGCGCTCGGGAGCCTACGTGTCGTGGCGGGACCGGGCGCGCTCCTTTGGCCGACGCTGCTCTCCGTCGTCGCCTGGGCTTGCGAGGGCGTGGCGCTCTTCGTGCTTCTGCGCGGCTTCGGCGCGCAGACGCCGCTCGGTGTCGCCATCTTCTTCTATTCGACGGCCACGCTCGCGGGCGCGCTCATCCCCGTACCCGGCGGGCTCGGCGTCGCCGAGACGATGATTCAAGAGCAGCTCGTGCGCCTCGGCGGCGTGCCGCAGGGCGACGCGACGGCGGCGATGATCCTGGTTCGGTTCGCAACGCTCTGGTGGGCGGTCCTGGTCGGCTTCATGGCGCTCGGCGTCCTGCGCCTGAGATTTCCCGAGCGACTCGGCACCCCCAGCGAAACCTTGAGCTGATAGTATCGGCGCAGGATGCCGTCCCTGCCTCCTGGCCTGCGAAGCGCTGCCGCCCTCGCCTGCGCACTCGCGCTCGGGTGCGGTGGCTCCGGAGGCAGTGGGGGCGAGCCCGCAACGCCAAGCACGTCGAGCGGCACCGGCACCCAGCCCGCTGCGGGGATCGGCGCCGGTCACGATGCCGATCTCGCGGGCGCCCAGGGCAAGACGGAAGAGCTCGCGGGAGTCACGTCGCTCGACAGCCTCAAGCAGCGCCTCGCGGCCGGCTCACTCACGGGCGTCGCGCGCCTGAACCTCGCCGCTCGCGGCTTCGGCACCGGCCTCGGCAAAGTGCTCGCCGGCTCGAGCGCAGTCTCCGGCCTCGCAGCGCTCGACGTGAGCGACAACGACCTCGGCAGCGAGGGTGTTCGCGCGCTCGCGGCCTCGCCGCACCTCGGCAGCCTGCGGCAGCTCGATCTCGGGGGCAACGACATCGCCGACTCCGGCGTGGGCCTGCTCAGCGCAAGCTCGGTACTTTCAGGGCTCAAAGTGCTCAATCTGAGCGGCAACGGCATTGGAGCTGCGGGGACCCGCACGCTCGCGGGCGCGGCCCTGCTCGACGGCGTGCGCTCCCTCGACCTCAGCATGAACCCCATCGGTGCCGACGGCGCGGGCGCGCTCGCCGGCTCCTCGCACACCGGGGAGCTGCATTCGCTCTTCCTGCTCGGGTGCGACATCGGCGCAGGGGGAGCCGCGGCGCTCGCTCGCTCGGGCGGCATGCGGGGACTCAAGGTGCTCGCCCTGTCCGGCAACGGGGTCGGCGACGCAGGTGCGCGCAGCCTCGCCGACACCGACGTCCTCGCCGCGCTCGAAACCCTCGACCTCAGCGCGAACGGGATCGGCGACGCGGGGGCCCAAGCGCTCGCCGGCTCGTCGCACCTCGGCGCACTTCGCTCGCTCGAGGTCTTCGGTAACGACTTCGGCGAGAAGGGCGCCGCCGCTCTCAAGAAGCGATTCGGCGCGGCGCTGAAGCTTTAGAGCGCGCGGAGGCTTTCGAGCGCCAACGCGAGGTCGGGCGGTAACGGGGCTTCGAAGCGCAGGCGCTCCCCCGAGATCGGATGGACGAAGCCGAGCACGGCGGCGTGCAGTGCTTGGCGACCGAGCGCCTCGCTCACGCGAAGGAGGTCGGCGTCGTTCGGCTTGCGGCCGTAAAGCGCATCGGCCAAGAGGGGCGTCTTCTGCTGCTCGGAGAGGTGCACGCGGATCTGGTGAGTCCGCCCCGTCTCGAGACGACATTCGACGCGCGCAGCGCGGCCGCCGGCGAGCTTCTCGACCACCAACACGCGCGTGACGGCGAGCTTTCCTTCGCGCAGACGTGACGTGAATCGGAGCCGCGAGCGCCGATCGCGACCATAGGGCGTGCGCAGCGTCGTGGAGGTGGGCACACCGAGCGTGAGGGCCGTGTAGACGCGCTCCACCGTGTGGGCGGCGAGCTGGGCCTTGAGCCCCTCACGGCTCGCGTCGGTCTTGGCGACCACCAAAAGCCCACTCGTATCTTTGTCGATGCGATGAACGATCCCGGGGCGAGCCTGACCGTCATCGTCCTCCGGGTCGGCGTCCGGAGCGAGGAACCCGTCGCGCGCGAGCAAGCCGTTCACCAACGTGCCCGTCCGGTGGCCGCGCGCGGGGTGCACCACGAGCCCGGCGGGCTTGTTCACCACGAGCAGCGACTCGTCCTCGTGCACGACATCGAGCCTGACGCTCGCGTCGGGCTCCGCCTCGGTGGGCTCGGGCGGCAGCGGCTCCACGTCGAGCACGGCACCGCCCTTGACCGCGTCGCTCGCGCGGCAAGCCGCACCGTCAACGCGCACGCGCCCGGCCTCGATCCAGCGCTGTACCGCAACGCGCGACACCCCAGGCACGAGGCGCGCGAGCAATTTGTCCAACCGCTCACGCGTGCCCGGAGGGGCGACGAATCGGAGCGGGTCTACCAGATCTTGCTCTTCACGTGCCCTTTGGAGCGGATCAAGATGTCCACCAGGGCGCGATCGTAGAAATTTCGATGGTAGAGGTCGGGCGAGACGCGGCTCTTGTAGAGGGCTCGGCCTTCCTCGATCTCCTCGCCGAGCTCCTCGAAGAGGCTGTCGTGTTCGAGCCCGCGCACGATCTTCTCCTCGTTGTAGAGCGAGACGTCGCTCGCGATGGCACGAGCGAGGCGGCGAGCGGCTTCTTCGGTTTCGATGAGAGGCATCGCGGGTTGAGCTCCTCGAGAGCCTCAAATATCTTCGTCTTTTCGCAGGGTGTCAAACGCGGGCCGTAGGACCCCGTTCCGGACCGATCCCGCGAGCACGCCGAGCGCGGGCAGGCAGACGAGCGCGTAGCGACCGGCTCCGAAGAACACCGCATGCGTGAGCGCCGTCGTGCCGACGGTCACCACGGCGAGCCCCGCGGCCGGCCAGCGCCATAGGTGCTTACCGAAGAGCAGCCCCACCGCGACGAGCAACACGAACCCGACCCAGGCAAACGGCAGCAATGCGAACGCGACGCAAGCGAAGCCGAGTCGCCGCCGCAGCACCGCGCGCGGCCCCGGCGCGCCACCCAGCGCGAGCGCCGCGAGCACGAGGACCACGCGTTGCCCGAGGAGCTCGAGCGCGCCGAGCAGCGTCTGCGTGCGACCGCTCACGAGCGCGGGGTTCGACGCACCGAGGTAGTACGCGGCCGCCGTGCCGTAATCGAAGGTGACGCCGAGCTTGCGCGGCATCTGGGCAACCCACGCGGCGGGGCTTTCGGCGATGGCCGCGACCGCCTCCCGACCGAAGCAGCGATCCTTGCCCCCCTCGCCGAACTCGGTGCGGCATGCGGCCGGCACTCCCATGCGGTCGAGCCCCACCCAGGCGCCGTGGCCGAGCGGCGACGTCCCGATCAGCAGATTTTGCCCCGCATTCGCGCTGACGAACGCGCAGCGGTCCAGGCGCACGCAGTTCCGGAGTGTCCACGGAGCACACAGCGCAAGCGCGACGCCGGTCACCCCGAGCGCGGCGAGGGCACCCCGCCGCCAGCCGGGCGCACGCCATTCGACGAGCAGACCAATGAACGGGGCGACGAGCAGCATCTCCGGACGCACGAGCGTTGCGACGCCGAGCACGAGCCCGGCACCGACCGTGCGCAGCGCCGGGCGGAGCGAGCCCGAGGTGCCGACGGCCGCCGCGATGACCAAAAGCTCCCCCGCGAAAGCCTCCGTCATGAGCGCGGGCGTGTAGAGGACGAGCGCAGGCTCGACGGCGACGAGGATCCCGGAAAGCTTGCCGCTCCCAGGTCCCGGAGCGCGCGAGCCGAGCACGACCGCCGCAGCGCTCGCCACGGCGCCGACGAGCGCATTCGCGAGCATCGCCACCACGACGTGCGGCCCCGTGAGCACGTAGAGCGCGCCGAGGATTGCGGGGTACCCCACGGGGTAGTTGGCCGCGAAGGTCACCGTGCCGTCCGGCCAGGCCCAGGTGTAACCAAGACCGCTCGCGATCCGCTCGGCGATCAGCTGGTAAAACGTGCCGTCGTCCGCGGGCGGGAAGCGCCCGGCCGCGAACGCCACGACCACGAGCCGCACGGCCAGGGCGAGCACCGCGACGCGCGCGGCTCCGCGCCGGACCTCGGGCGTCACGGGTACGGCCCGAGCAGGCCAGCGTCGCGAAGATCGACCACGAGCTCGCAAGCCGGCAGCCCCACGACGTTGCTGTACGACCCCTCGATGCGCTCGACGAGGAACGCCCCGAGCCCCTGCACCGCGTACGCGCCCGCCTTGTCGAGACCTTCGCCGGTGCGCGCGTAGCCGCGCAGCTCGCTACTCGTGCCGGCGCGGAGCCACACGCGCGACGTGACGGTCCGCTCCGCCACGAGCGAGCCGTCCGGGAGCGACAGCGCATAGCGCGTGAGCACGCGATGCTCGCGTCCCGAAAGTCGGGCGAGCATCCGCTCGGCCTCGTCGACGTCGGCGGGTTTGCCGAGGATCTCGTCACCGAGGATCACGCTGGTGTCAGCCACGAGCGCGGCGCCGAAGGCGCGCTCTCCCGCTCGACCATGGACGGCCATCCGCTTCGCCGACACGATCCGTTCGAGGTACGACTCGGGAGATTCCAGCGCCTGCGTGCGCTCGTCGATGTCGGCGGGCAGGACGGCGCAGGGGATGCGCAGCGCCTCGACGATCTCGCGGCGCCGCGGCGACGCCGACCCCAAGAGCAACGGAAGCGCGTCGCTGAGCGGCGTGGGCACGCGCTCCTTTTAGTACTACTCCGTGGCCTCGTCCTATAGGCTTTGGCCGGATGCGCTTCGCGCGTGCGCCGAGCATCGCCCTCGGCCTCAGCCTGCTCGGGCTCGAGCTCACGGCCGCGTCGACCGCGCGCGCGAGCCCCGATCCGTGCGCCACGAGCGCGAGCGTCTCGCCTTGCTTCGACGCCGACCCGTGGTGGATTCCGACCGGGCCGAGCGCTTTTGCCGGCGTACCGACGGCACACACACTTTCGGCCGGCACGCTCGCCTGGGTGCTCGGTGCGGGCGTGAGCACGAGGCCCGTCGTGCTCGTCACGGCGTCGCCGCATCCCGAGGGCCAGGAGATCGACGTCGTCGAGCTGACGAGCACCCTCACCGTCGGGGCCCGCTACGGGCTCGGGCGCGGCATCGACGTGGACGCCGTGCTGCCGTTCGTTCCGTACCAGACGGGCGCTGGCACGGAGAGCGTCACCTCGCAGGCCGCGTCGCCCCTCGCGCCCGTCGCGTTGCGCGATCCGCGCCTCGGATTCGCGGCCACCCTCCTCGGTCGCTCTCCGGAGGCGCCCTTCTCGCTCGGCACGCGCCTAGCGCTCACGCTGCCGCTCGGCGGGGCGCACGCGATGGCGGGGTTCGCGGGCCCGACGCTGAGCCCCGGGTTCACGGGCGAGCTCGTGCAGGGCCGTCTCGACGCAGCGCTCGATCTCGGCCTTCGGCTCGCCCCGGCCGTCTCGTTCGGCACGGTGCGCCAGGGCTCGAGCGCCACGATCGCGCTCGGCGTGTCGGTCGCCGTCCTGCGTGAGCCGCTGCTCGCGGTCGGGCTCGAAGGCATGCTCCGCCCGTCGCTCGTCGGTCCCGCGGCGGGCGCGCCGAGCGGCACGCTGGATCTGCCCGCGGAATGGCTCGCGAGCCTGCGCTTCGAGCCGAGCCCACTGTGGTCCCTGCTGATCGGCGCCGGGTCGGGCCTGCCTCTCTCGAGCGCTCGGGCGCCCGGCGCGAAAAGCGAGACCGTCCTCGCGGTCACCTCGCCCGGGTTTCGCGGCCTTCTGACCGCACGCTACACGCTGCCCTCGATCTTCTGACGCCGACCTCGCGCGCGCGAGCAGCCACGCGCGTCGCGCCGGCACGCCTCAGAACAGACGCGCGGGCACGTAGATGCGATCACCCGCCTGGAGCGGGATGTCGGGCGCCTTGCCGTCCGTGATCGCGTCGACGCTGATCGTGACGGTCTTGGTCCCCTTGTCGACCTTGCGCGTGAGCGTCACGTTGTTGTCGTCCGCAATCTGAGTCAGGCCGCCCGCGAGGGAAATCACCTGCATCAGGCTGATCCCGGTCGTGAGCGGGAAGCTGCCGGGCTTGGCGATCTGCCCGAGCAGGATCACCATGCGGCTCTTGTATTCCTTCACCTGGACGACGACGATCGGGTCCGTCAGCATCCGCTTGTCGATCAGCTTCTGACGGATGATCCGTGCGACCTCTTGCGGCTCGTAGCCGGCCACCTGCACGGTCTGGATGTACGGCAGGTCGACCGTGCCGTCGGAGGCGACCTGATACTCGGCCGGCAGATCCTTCTCGGTCACGATCTGCATCGTGAAGATGTCGCCCGCGCCAATCACCGTCTTATCTGACGGCGGCGGCAGGTACGTTGCGCGCGCCGCCGAGCTTCCTCCGCAGCCGACAGCCACGGTGCCCATGGTGCCGAGCACGCACAGGAGCGCTGCCACACGCCACCGCGGGGCCCGGCTCCCGCAACCCAGGGAGCGACCGATCACGCGCGTCACCAGAAGAGCCGCAACCCGACGTAGGCCTGCACGCGGTCGTACTCGAGGTTGTCGTAGCGAGTGCCGGTACCGTCGAGCTGCACGCCTTGAGGGTGCGGACCCTCGCCGATGGCTTTGTCGTACAGCAGCGTCCCGTTGAGACCCAGCGTGTCGTTGAAGCGATACTCGGCGAAGAGCCGCGCATCGACGTGGTTTTGCGAGAAGCTCGGGTTCAAGGCGTCGACCGTCGGGTAGCTGTAGCGCGAGAAGCCACCCTGCAGGTTCGCGACGAACACACCCGCGAGGAACACGTCGAAGCTCAGGTAGCCGCGATCACGCGTGTAGAAGGCGCCGAGGTAGCTGTTCGAAAGGTCGCGCGTGAAGCCGACGGCGATCGACGAAAGGCCGGTCGAAGCGTTGTCCTCCGAGGGACCCGATTGCAGGAAGAACTTGAGCTCGGCCTGACCGACGTAGCCGTCGTAGTTCTGCGCCGCCGTCGCGACGCCCGTCGTCGTTCCGGTCGAGGCCTCGTAGTACGTCGAGTTCCAGCCGCCCATCAGGAGGAACCCCACGTGGTTCGTCATGAGCCCGCCGAATCCGAGGCGCGCCTGGAGCTGATCGCCATTCGGCTGAGGTGAGTTGGCCTTCTGATAGCGGACGAACGTGTACTTTGCGTCGTAGAGGAAGCCGCTGCGCGGAAGAATCTTCCAACGACCGCGCGTGAGGATGTTGTGCTGGACGTTGTTGTACGTCGTGTACGGCTGGTCCTCGAAGTACCCGTACGCCGCCTCGTAACCGACGCGCCAATCGAAGAGGCCGCCACCCGGTCGCCAAGTCACGCCCGCGCCACCACGCAGCGTGCCGCGGTTGAACGTTTGCCCGGTGCCGGCGGCGTTGCTCGGCTCGCCGTTGCGCACGAAGTCAGCGTACACGTCGGCGCCGAGCTGGCGCTGCGGCGCGATGTCGAGCCTTCCGCCAACACCCACGTCGTAGTTGCGTTGATCCTTCACTTCGTCGGAGCCGAACACCTCGCTGTAGGCGAAGTAGGTGTTCGCCTGCAGGTTGAACATCGGCGCCTGCCCTGAGGGCTCGCTGCCGGCGCGACGCGGTGTCTCCGTATTGAGCGAGAGCGACGGCGTCACACGCAAACGCCACGCGTCAGCGGGGTTCTCGTTCGGCGCGCGGAGGAAGAAGTTGCTGTCGTACCCGAACTCCGTGGAGATGCCGGGGTGCAGCTCGAAGCGTCCCGCCTTGATGCCGATGCCTTCACCGTAGCGACGATCGCTCAGCCACGGTTGCGCGGCGCCAGCGGCACTCGCGACGAGCAAGAAACTCAGCGAAGCCGCAAGTGTAAGCCGCCCATTCATGCTCGTCGCCCAGTGCCCTTTGAAGAGATAGAGTAAAAATCCGCGCGAACGACTGCGGTCTACATACTACATCTCGGGCATGGAAGGACTAACAGGTGCAGTTGGCTCCGGCGCGCTCACCACGGGGGGCTGATTCACGAGCGGCGCGTTCGGCTGCTCGGACGGATCGACGTCGGGAACGCCCTCCACCTCTACCGTGACAGCGGACTCACCCACGAAACCGGTTTCCTCACCGATGCACTGGTTCGCTTCACTCACGAGCGTGTTGACGCGTTCGTTGAGCACCAGCACCACGGTGTACTGGTGACGGGCGCGCTCCGCGTCGTTCGCCGCTGCGGCGGCGTCGAGACCGGCAACGCGATCGGTCGCCGTCCGGATCGCCAGGTCGACCTGATTGAGCTTGTCGTTCAGGCAGAGTGACTTGACGACGTCCTTTTGCTCGCGCGCCATCGTGAGCTCGCGACGGATGACGAGCGCGCTCTTGTCCATGGTCGGCAAGAGAGATTTGGCCGCTGCAGCCATCTGCTGGGGCGTCATTTGGCTCGCGTCACCGGGAGGTGGCTGGGCCGCCCCGCCACCTGCCTCTTGGGCATAGGCACCGCCGAGCACGCTGATGACACCGGCTATCGCTACGAGTCCCCGAAGTTTTCCGCCCTTGATCATCGCTTCAGGCCCTCCGTGTGTTCAGGCAGTGCGAGTATAGAAATCACCCACACCGGTGTCAACGTAGCGAAATTGGCCAGGTAGTCGGCGTGCATGCTCGCCCTCGGGTGGTGTGGATGGAGCGATGGCGATTGCCGATTCGATGCGGCTGGCCACGTGAGCATTCACTGCGGCCATGGGGCCGGTCACTGCTTGACGAAAGTGACCGGCACGTTGACGACCGAGGCGCCACCCTCAGGTGGATCGAACTGCGCACGCTTGGCTCGCGTGGTGACGCAATCGACGACGCCAGGAGGAAGGTTGCCGGACGGAGTCGCGGAGACGCCGCTCACTTCCCCGCCGGGACCGACCTTGATCGCCAGGCGGATGCTGCCCTGAGCATCCGGGTTCTGATCGAGGCCCTTCTGGAAGCACGCACGAAACGCCGGACGCATGCCTGCAATCACGCGAGCCGCATTGGTGATGGCACCGCCCGCAACGCTGGAGCTCACCCCCGGCATCGCGGCCTTCGGCCCAGAAACTTTCGTTCCAGCGCCGGAGCCTTCGGTCCCACCTGTTCGACCCGTGGTCGCGAGACCTCCGAGGCCGCCGCCCTGCTCACCGGGGCGCAATGTCCCGCCGCCACCGCGTGAAAGGCCGAGCGGATCGCTGCCGGCACCGACCGCCTTGTCGCTGGCGGCCGCCGCGTCGAGAGCGCCCATCGCGACATCACTTCGGCTGAGGACGCCTTCGGTAGCGGGACCGGTGCTGCTCAACGCGGCGAGCGTTTCGAGCATCACGCGCTCGGTCTCTTGAATCAGCGACGCTTTCTCGGCAGCGCTCACCTTGCCGGCCTCGGTCTTCGTCGCGGGCGCGCTCGACGGCGCCTTGTCGGGCGTCTTCTCGGGCGGCGCCTTGTCGGGCGTCTTCTCGGTGTCCTCCGTCGGCTTCTCCTCGAGTGGAGGGGGAGCCGGGAGGGATTTCAGCGAATCGATCAGGTTCGCGACGCTGACTTCGTCGTCGATCACCGGGTCGAGCCAGTCCGAATAGATCGAGCCCAGCGCCAGGAAGTGAATCAAGAACGACAACGCGGCGATCATCGTCGTGTTCCAGTCGATGCCGGTCGCCCCGCGCAAGACCGCGACGGGCAGCTGGGGTTTCGGCTGCACCGGCGGCGGCGCGACGAACTGGAACAGGAACGTGACGTCCCCGACGACGACCTTGCCGCGGGAATCCTCGGTCAGACGAACTTGGTACGCGCCCTGGGGCGTGCGGCGGGCCTGGCCGCGCAGCACGTTGAGGTCGGAGATGCCGGTGGGCAGCGCGACGCGCCCCGACATGCCGTCCAGGAAATTCAGGTGGTAGTCATTTCCGACAATCTCGAACAGGCGGAAGGTCGGCGGAAGGTTTCCGCTCCCCACGACGAACAGGTTCTTCTCGTTGGGGCCGACGGTCACGTGGACGCGCTGCTTGATGATGCGCTCCTCGCTGACGCGGCCGCCTTGCACCACGCCGATGCGCAGCACCTTCGGGCCCGTCGCCGCGACGGCCCGCATCACCGCGGTCATCTGGCCCGGAGCGGCGCCAGGGCGCTGAGAAGGGTTCGTGCCCCCTGCCGTAGGTCCCTGAGTCATCGCGCCTTTCGGTCTCCTTCAAGAGCTAGGACAATCCCGGTCTCGTCCCGTTCCCGTCTGCGGAGTCTAGCCCGATGCTTTCGCCCGGGTCCACTCCCGCTCCACCGCCACGAGCAGATGCTTCCAGCGTTGACGTAGCTCCCCGGCAACCGATCTGGCCTGCCGGCCGAAGGCGGAGCACACCATCATGCCGAGAAGGCCCCCCACGAAGCCCCCCGCCGCACCTGCGATGAGGGCCGGCCCGACGTGCGGCAGCCCGCGCGCGAGAGTCGTGAGGCTGAACGCCGTTCCGGTCGCGAGCGAAACCCGCGCCAGGGATCGAGGCAGGAGCACCGCGAGCGATAGCGCGCGCTCGGCCGTGCGACGCTCTTCACCAAGCTCGGCGCGCAGGAGCTCCCGCTCTGTTTCCGAAGCGAGTCCGGCGCCGCGCGCCAAGATCTCCTCGATAGCGGGCGGGGCGTGGCGGGCGAGGCGCCGCACGTGCCACGCCGACGCGAGCGAGCAAGCCGCTGCGCCGAGCCAGCCGGCTGCCGCGAATCCGAGAGCGCGGAGTGTCAGGGCGTCCAACGGCGCCCAGCGTCAGAACGGGTCGCGCGAGATCGACTTTTCGATGCGATCGACGAACGGCTGCTTGAGCTCGGCGAGCGTGAGCTTCGGCTGGATGCGGCTCACGTCAACGGCCGCGATCGGCTTCTGCACGCGACCGACGATCGTGACCTCGCTGATGGTGATGACGCGCGTCTTCTTCTGGGCCGCGGCGGCGCTCGTCACGAGCAGAGCCGCGAAGGCGAGGAGGAGGGAGGAGCGGCGGAGGAGCATGGGTGACCTCACTTCTTGGCGGGGGGCGCCGCGGGGGGTGTCGAGGGGAACGACGCGCTCGAGCCGCCGGACGCAGACGCCGCCGGCTTGGCAGCTCCGGCGGGAGCGGGAGCGGACGGAGCGGCCGCGGGTTTCGCTGCGGCTTCTGCGGCGCCGGCTTCGAGCATGGCCTTCTTCGCCTTGGCGCGCGTGATGAGCTCGTCGGTGTCGTCGTTCGAGCCGGCCTGCCGCGGACGCATCTTCTTGTACTGCTCGAGCTCTCCGATCGCGAGATCGGTCGCCTGCGCCGGCGTCGTGCCGGGCACGCTGTCGGAGAACAGGTAGAGCAGACCCATGTTGTAGTGAACCTGCGCGAGCTGCGCGTCGGCCTTCTGCACCCACTCGAGCTCGCGCTTGGCCTCGGCCGTCTTGCCGAGCAAGCGGTAGGCGTCGCCGAGGTTCAGGTGCGCGAGGACGTTGCCGTTGTCGTAGCGGACGGCGCCTTCGAGGAGCGGCGCCGCGCCCGTCGCGTTGCCCGATTCGAGCATGTACGCGCCGAGCTGCACGCGTGCCTCCACGAGATCAGGCCGAATGTTGAGCGCCTTCTCGAACTCCTCGATGGCCGCGGGGCGGTTGCCCTGCTCCTTGTAGATGAGCCCGCGCAGCAAGCGCGCCTCCGCGTTGTTCTGGTCGCGCGGCGGGTTCTCGGGACCGTAGCCGTCGAGGATGGCGCGCAGCGTGTAAAGCGCCAGATCGAGCCGGCGCGCGCGGTAGTGATCGCGGGCGAGCGTGATCATGGCCGGCGCGTAGTCGGGGTTCTTCTTCAGCGCCTC
>Ga0070682_100000195_pt1 | contig 45395 bp, 39 predicted proteins | sample KBSC63LmetaG_FD_64668 | JGI IMG/M metagenome (GOLD analysis project Ga0070682, IMG submission 64668) | Corn rhizosphere microbial communities from Kellogg Biological Station, Michigan, USA - KBS C6-3L metaG | ecosystem: Host-associated > Plants > Roots > Rhizosphere | place: USA: Michigan...
GGATCTCTATTTCTGTCACCACCACCTGCGAAAGGTTGACTTGCATGCGCCTAACACCCCTTGAGCAACCTGTTCACGATGTCCTCGGACAGGTGTTCACGATGTCTTGGGGCTATACACAAGCGGGGCGAGGGGCAACAAAGCTGGCGCTGCGCGAGTGCGTTGCCCTTCTCCCCGCGACGAGCGGGGAGAAGGTGCCGCAGGCGGATGAGGGGAAGCCGCTCTTGCCACGCTAAAACCGCACTTCCTGACTTGCCGCCCTCACGTTGCACGTTTCGCACAGCCATCCGTGCGACGTCAGCTTGAACGGGCCGTCGTTTTCGTCGCGGAAGAGCGTGCGGGTCTCGTGGCACCAATCGCAGCGGACGACGTGCGGATTTCCGTATTCGGGATTCGCCGCGAGAATGGCCTTGGCCGCCTCTTTTTCGTCGGCGATCAAATCCTCGCTGCGGTTGAGTTTTCCTGCTGTCGTACGAACGGTCTGTCTCACGAGCTCTCCCTTGTTTGCGGCAGCGTGATGATGAATGTCGATCCGCGCCCGAGGCCCGGACTCTCGACGCGCACCGTCCCTCCGTGAAGCTTCACGACTTGCGCCACGATCGCCAGACCGATGCCGAGCCCCGGCATGTGACCACCGGTGTGATTTGCCTGGCGGTAGAGCTCGAAAACGTGCGGCGCGAAGTCGGGGCTGATGCCGGCGCCGTCGTCGGCGACCGTCAGCCTCGCGTTGTCGCCGTCGCGATCGAGACGCACGTCGATCGTCCCGCCGATCGGCGTGAACTTGATGGCGTTGCTCAGCAGGTTCCAGACGACCTGCAGCAATCGCACGCGATCGCCGCGCATCGGCGCCGGATCGAGCTCGAGTTGCGAACGGATTGCGATCCCGCGCCCGTTCGCGCTGAGCGCGGTCATCTCGCGCGCCGACCTGATGATGTCCGACAGGTCGACGTCACCCATCTCCATGCTCAGCTTCTGCTCGCGGATGCGGGTCACGTCGAGCAGATCTTCGACAAACACGCGCAGCAGACTGGCACTGGCGTCAACCTGAATGAGTGCCTGATCCGTCAGGTCGTGATTGGTCTTGGCCAGCTGCACCCAGCCGATGATGGAGGTCAGCGGCGTGCGCAACTCGTGCGCGACCGTCGCGAGGAACGCGTCCTTGTAGCGGTTCGCCCGCTCCGCTTCGCGGAAGAGCATGGCCGTATCGATGGCCACCGCCGCGCGCTGCGACAACTCCTCGGCGAGTTGGAGGTCGACCTGCGTGTAGCGCCGCCGCGACGAGGAGAACGTCGTCGTGCCGAGCACCCTGTCGCGCACCATCAGCGGCACGCTGATCATCGAGCGGACGCCGAGGGCCCCGATCAACTGCTGGATCTTCGCTTCCGGCGCGAGGCCGGTCAGGTGCGCTTCCGCGATGTCGGTCAGCAGCACCGACTTGCGCAGCATGAGCGCCTGCGGAGCGCCCGGCGCGTGCTCCGGCTCGCGGAACGCGGTCTCCTGAAACTGCAGCGCGAGGTCGCGCAAAACGGGATTCGCATGCGAGACCGTGAGATGACGAATCGAGCCGTCGTCGTTGACCAGATCGACGGCGCACCAGTCGGCGAATGCCGCGGTGGAGAGCCGCGCGAGCGACTCGAGCGTCGTCTCGTAGTCGAGCGACGACGCCAGCACCCCACTGGCCTTCGAGAGCATGTCGGCGGCGCGCGTCGCTTCCTCGGCGGCGATGACGCTGCGCTTCAGCACGTCGATGTCGAGCACCGCGACGATCGCGCCGTCGATGACGCCGCCCGACGTGCGGTAGGCGCGGATGCGCAGCAGACGCCAGTCGCCGGACGAGTCCTGGACCTCGACGTCCGCGGCATCGCCTGTCTCCATCACCGCACCGATCAGCTTCTCGAGCAGACCGACGTCGATCGTCGATTGCGCCTCGCGAAGAGGCCGTGCGATCGCATCGCCGCGCAGGTTGAGCAGCGTCCCGGCCGTGAGGTTCACGCGGCGGATCGTGAGATCGACACCGACGAATAGGATCGGGATCTCGACGGCGCCGAGGAGATTCTCGATGTCGTCGTTCATGCGAACCAGCGTCGTGTTGCGAAGGCGGAGCTCGTCGTTGAGCGTGCTCAGCTCCTCGTTCGCCGACTGCAGCTCTTCCTTCGCCGTCTCCAGTTCTTCGTTCGTGCTGCGCAGCTCCTCATCGCTCGACTGCGCTTCCTCCGCCGCGGCGGAGGCTTCATCGGCCAGCTGTTCGCGATCGCCGATCGCCGCTGCGAGCGCGCGACGCAAACCGTCGATCTCCGTCTGCCTGCCGCCCTTCTCCCCTTTCCGCTTCGCCCGCGCCAGCGTGCCGCGGAACACGATCCAGCAATGATCGGTCCCCTTCGACGCGGTGCCGTACGGAATCACTTCGAACGACACGCAGCGGCTCTCGCCGCCATCGTCGACGAGGATGTCGTCGTGCCGGACCATCGTCTGTTCCCGGAACGCATGGCGGATGGCGGGGCGCAGAACCGCCAGGACCTCGTGATGCCGGACCAGGCCGAAAAGATTGAGTGAAGCATCTCCCGCTTCGAGCGCGATGAACGGCGCGGTCTCGCCGCGGATGCGCATGATCTCCATGTGATCGTTGATGAGCACACCGCATGGAGCGAGGTGTGCGGCGAGGAAGGCGTCGTCTTCTTCGCGCGCACTGCTTGCGGCGCGACGCGTCGCCGGCGCGGCCAGCGCCACGTTCGTCTGCTTCGCTCTCGGAGTCATGTCGAACGTGGCCATCGCGTCCGGCGCCAGGCGCTTGCAGTAGATCAGCGGCTTCATCGAGACGGGAGTCAGCTGCGTGATCGGGCGGAGATTCTCCGAGCTGCCGAGCATCAGAAATCCGCCCGGCACGAGCGCGTACTGAATCAGCGCAACGGCTTTTTTCTGCAGTTCGGGATCGAAGTAGATCAGGACGTTGCAGCAGGTCACGAGATCGATCTTCGAGTACGGCGGATCGCGCGTCACGTCGTGTGCCGCGAAGACGCAGAGCTCGCGCAACGCCCGGGCGATCTTGTAGCCGCCCTGCGCGGGCGTGAAGAATTTCTCCAGACGCTCCGGCGTCAAGCCGGCCACGGCACGCTGCGAATAGACCGCGGCTCTCGCCTTGCGCAGCGACTGTTCGTTGATGTCGGTTCCGTAGATCGAGATCCGCGGCGCGTCGGGACGCCCATCGAGAAACTCCATCAGCGTGATGGCGAGCGAATAGACCTCTTCGCCGGTCGAGCAGCCCGCCACCCAGAGCCGCACGCCATCCTCGGCGCCGCGATCGCGCACGATCGACGGGAAGACGATCGTCTTCAACGCCTCGAAGCGCGCCGGCTCGCGGAAGAACGACGTCACGCCGATCAGCAGATCCTGGTACAGCGTCTCGACCGCGGAGCTGTCCTTCTCGAGCGACTCGGCGTAGTCGTTCAGACCGTCGTGATTGCCGAGGAGCACGCGCCGCATGATCCGGCGCTCGACGCTGGCGCGCTTGAAGTGACTGAAGTCGACCGGGTGGTGAGCGCGCAGCAATTTAAAGATGCGATCGAATTCCGCGGCCGGCTGTTCGACATCGGCAAACCCGCGCCGGGCGATGTTCATCACCTGCTCGGCGATGCCGGCGGGCGGCAGCACGAAATCGGCAAAGGCCGCCGCGGCTCGCGGCATCACATCGAACTTCGCGCTCTCCGGGCTCTGCGCGAACGCGATTCCACCCGCGTCCTGAATGGCCTGCAATCCGACCGAGCCATCCGAGTCGTTGCCGGAGAGCACGACCCCGATCGCACCGCTCTGCCGCGCCTCGGCCAGCGAAGTGAAGAACGCGTCGAGCGGACGATGAGGCACGGCGGGAGTGCGGGGCGAGAGGTGGAGGATGTCCCCCTCGATGGTCATCTGCGTATCGGGCGGGATCACGTAGACGTGGTCGCCCTCCACCGGCATGCCGTCGACCACTTCGAGGACCGGCATCGTGGTCGAGCCCGCGAGGATGTCGACGAGCATGCTGTCGTGGCGCGGATCGAGGTGCTGAATCAGGACGAAGGCCAGCCCCGTGCCGGCAGGAATCGCGGAGATCAAATCGATGAATGCGTCGAGCCCGCCTGCCGAAGCGCCGATTCCGACGACACGGATGGTGCCTGCGCGTGTGGATGGACCTCTGGTTGCCATTGGTTCGCATCCTTTCGTGGATACGCGTCTGAGGATTGGCGTCAATGGCGGAGCGCGCGCGGCGGCTGCCAGGGTGGCTGCCGATTCGTAGCGCGCCTGTCGCGAAACGGCTGATCAGGCGAGTACTGAGTTATTACTGAATAAGCTTACGCCCTTCTTTCCGATTTGGCAACGACAATGACGGTCTTTACCTACTTGACAACGTCGATCGGCAGCGAAAATGTGAAACAGGCGCCTTCGCCGAGCGTGCTCGAGCATGACAACCTTCCGCCCAGCGCCTTCGTCAGATCGCTGGCCACTGCCAGCCCGTAACCGGTCGACGACTCTCCCGCCGTCGGCTGTGCCGTGAGCCGGACTCCGCGCTGAAAGAGCTTCGCCTGATCCTCTTCGCTCAATCCCGGACCGCTGTCGCGCACCATGCAGAGGACTTCTTCCCGCTGGATGATCACGGAAACCGCCACCGTCGTCCCCGGCTGGGAGTACTTCACCGCGTTCGACAGGAGGTTGTCGAGCACGGCGCCCACTGCCACGCGGTCCGTGGTGATGCTGTCCCGTTTTGCGGGTGCTTTCCAAAGGATCCTGACGCGCTTGCGGCGGGCGATGTCGGTATAGCTGCGGCAAACGCCGTCCGCAATTTCCACGAGGCTTGCCGGCTCGAAGAGGAGCGGCGGAAGAACGTCGGGTGCGGCGGTCAGCACGCCTCGCGCAGTGCTCATCATCAGGTTCGTCGCCTGCTTCAATGAGTCGAGCGAACGCCGGACGTCGCGATCCTCTTTCAGCGCCTCATTACGCCGCAGAAACTGCACGGTCGTGGCCACGACCATCAGGTAATTGTTGAGAGCGTGCGCCGAATAGCTGACCCGCTGGCGGTCGTCGTCGGCCAAAAGCTCGAGACGTGCGAGCGCTCGGTCGAGATCCTTCCGAGCCCGCGCGATGTCGGAAACGACTTCAGCTCGTTTGAAGGACATGGCTCACGACCCGAGCATAATCCAGGACTTCAATTTCCACATATTGCTTTCTAGCCACACTTCGTCTCATTCTCCTGTTCGGCAACGAATCGCATCGTTATTGCCTCACTGGCAAGTGTCGTGCATAATCGATTCCCATGTACGGTCGAGTCCTCCGGCAGCTACGCGAATCAAAATCACGCACGCAGGCCGAAGTGGCCCGCAGCGTCGGAATATCGCCGGCCCAGCTCGCGCGACTCGAATCGAATCAGCGCGGGCTCTATGTCGACGATTTCATCCGGATTGCCGAGGCTTTGGGCGAAAAGCCGGGCAATCTGCTGCCCAATGATCTCGGCGACATCGGCCGTCTGAAACCGCTCATCGATCGGCTGGCGGCCGTCAGTCACGATCTTCTCCCCAGCGTTTCGGCGATCATCGAGAAAATCGTCCGCCTCACGGAAGAAATGTCCGACACCACTCAAAAACCGCGCAAGCCTCAACGCAAAGCGCGCCGCTGACAAACTCTCGTCAACCAACACCCGCAACAAGAAAGGCTTCACATGAAAAGGACGCTCCTCGCAGCTTCCGTCGCCATACTCGCGCTCACCGGCTGCACGTCCGCAATGAATTCCGCACTCCCTCCCGGCCGGATGAACGAGGCCGGAAGCATCCGTCCCTGCCATCGCGATCACCGCGACGCCCAGGCCTGCGGCAATGCCATCTTCAATGACGGCGTGATCGCCCAGATCCATACCGGCCAGACCCTGACCGACGTCCGCGCCATCATGCGCCACGACGCCGAGCGCCGTACGGTCGACGGCTCGAACGAATCGTGGGGCTACATCACGAATTACAACGACAAGATGATGACCTGGATCGCCTTCACCGACCGCAAGGTCAGCGGCGTCACATTACAGCCCTGGGTTCGCGATTGACGCTCGACAACTCAATCACTCTATAACTCAATCACTCTATAACTCGAAAAGAAGGGAGATCCCATGGGATTACTTTGGTTCGTCATCATCGGCGCGATCGCCGGCTGGCTCGCAGGTCAATTCATGAAAGGTCACGGCTTCGGACTGCTCGGTGACATCATCGTCGGCGTCATCGGCGCGTTCATTGGCAGATACATTTCCACAATGGCCGGACTCGGACTCGGCGGAGGCCTGATCGGCACGCTGATCGTCGCCTTCCTCGGCGCGGTCATCCTGCTCTTCGTCGTCCGCCTGATCACCGGCGGCAGATCGGGAAGGAGAATGTGGTCGTGAATGCATTCAGACTCATCGCAATCGTACTGATCGTCCTCGGCATCCTCGGTCTGGCGTACGGGCAATTCACATACACCAAGGCCACGCACGAAGCGAAACTCGGACCGATCGACCTCTCGATCAAAGAGAAGAAGACGGTGAATGTCCCGCTCTGGGCAGGCATCGGACTCATCGTCGCCGGCGCCCTGCTTTTCTTCGTCCCCAAACGCACCTGAACCGGACCGGAGGTCCAACCACTATGAATCGCTTCGCCATCCTCACTACAGCCGTCGTCATGACCATCGCCGGAACCGCATCCGCACAGAGCCCGATGCACAACGACGATCATGGCCGCCACGGCTTGAACAATCGCACCATTACAGTGGTCTGCGAATCGAAAGACGGCCGCCGCCATCGCTGCGCCGCCGACACCCTCGGACAGATCACGCTCGGCCGCCAGCTCTCCAATGCCCGTTGCATCCAGGGACGCTCCTGGGGCTTCGACGGCAAGGGAATCTGGGTCGACAACGGTTGCCGAGCCGAGTTCCTGATCGCCGACAACAGCGGCACGTACCGCGACCGCGGACCGAGCCAGGCCATGAAGATGCTGGTCTGTGAATCGCGTGGATCGCGCAACGTGTGCCCCGCCGATACGCGTTTCGGCGTCAATCTGACGCGCGAGATCAGCAACCACCGTTGTATCGTCAACCGGACGTACGGCTCCGACCGCAACGGCGTCTGGGTCAGCAACGGCTGCCGCGCCGAGTTCACGCTCAAGACCCGCTCATAAGAGGGCCACAATGAAAATCTACGTTGGAAATCTCTCCAGCAAGATCACCGACAAACAACTCCACGAGCTCGCCCTCCCCTTCGGCAAGCCCGACTCCGCCAACGTCGCCCGCCAGGTGGCGGGCGGCGCTTCGAAGGGATTCGGATTCATTGAATTCCGGACCGACGCCGAGGGCACCGCGGCCATCGCCGGCCTCGACGGAAAAGTCGTCGACACCCAGAAACTCAAGGTGCACAAGGCGAACGCGCTCGACATCCGGCCCTGGTCGGCGGCGGGCGGCAAGCGCTGAACGTTCAATAGCCGACGCGGCCGATTTGCACGCGGATCGCGGGGCGCAGGTAGTCGTCCAGGCGATGCTCGATCACGCGTCCGGCGAGCGACGACGCATGGATCACGCTCCACGCGCGATCGCGCGCCTGGACGGCGAAGCCGACGTGCCAGACGAGATCGTCGTACTGGATGAAGACGAGGTCTCCGGTTCGCAACGGACGATCGTTGCCCGTCTTCGCAAAGAACACCAGCTGATCGGTCGTATGGCGCGGAATGACGACGCCGGTCATCCCGCGCAGCAAGCGTTGCGTGAGCCCGGTGCAGTCGATCGCTTCGCCGGTCGTACCGCCCGGCACATAAGAGACGCCGAGGTAGGAGCGGATCATCGAGCTCCAATCGCGGCGGTGACGGGGACGCGGTTCTTCGCGGCGAACCGGCGATGTGATTGTCGCCAGCGCGTTCGACGTCCAGCCGATCGTGCCGTCAAAACCGCGGATCAGCGTCATGCCGTGCGCGCGGGCGAGAACGCGAACCGGCCCATCGCCGCGCAGGTATTGCGTGGCGGGATTCGTCGGATGGCATTCCCGCCAGAGCGACGTCACCTCATCGCACAATGCCGCCCATTCTTCATGTTCGCGGCCGATCCGGGCCGCAATCTGCCATGACGGCGGGATTACGCTCCGCAGGCCGGCGATCAATCGCCGCGACAATGCCGGAATCGTGTTCGACAGTTGCAACTGCAACTGACGTCGCGATCGATCGATCGTAAAGGTGTGATCGATTGCGCAGCAGCCGTAATCGGCCGTCAGCCGGTCATGAAACGCATCGAGGTAGGCCGTTGCGGCGATCTCAGGCCACAGTGCTCGCCAGCTCATGAATGTCACTCCAGCAGGGGCCGGCAAACGAATCGAGGATCGTGGCGCCTCCCGAAACCACAATGGTCTCGCGGCCGCCCGACACGAACAGGCGCTCGCCCGATCGAAACGAGACATTGAGCGCATCGATATCGGGTCGATGCCTCGTCAACGCCACGAACGCGCTCAATGCACCGCTGGCGCACGAGCCGGTCTCACCGGCACCGCGCTCGATCGTGCGCAATTGCAGCTCGCGCCGCTCTTCGCTCCACGCCGCCACCGTCAGGTTTCGCGGGTCGTGTCCCTCGGTTACGAAGCGCGCCATGCCCGCGATCCGCTCGTCGTCCAGACTGTCGCAGAACACGATCCGATGCGGCGTGCCCGGATCGACGTCGAGCTGCCCGTCGCCGCGATCGAGAACGTCGACGTCACTCCGGGCGGCCTCGAAGTAATACTGGTCGCTCGTGCTGCCGAACACGTACGCATGGCGGCTGGTGATGGCTTTCGATCGTTCGCCCGGCGCGCATAAGACCTTCGCCGCCGCTCTCAGGGCATTTCCGCAGAGCGATTCTTCCGTGCCGTCGGGATTCCAGAAGTGCGCGCGCCAATCCTCGCCGTGCGGAGAGACGACGGCCAGGATGTCCGCACCGCTCCAATTGCACAACGCCTCCGCCTGGGCGCCGGCGGCGCGTACAAGAGCGATGTCGTTCGCGCAGAAAAGCAACAGGACGCGATTCCCGGCGGCGTCGATCGAATAACCGTGCGTCATTGTGCGCGCCTCGCGGCAAAGGTCATCTGATCGGCGAGAAACCGCGAAAGCTCGATGCCCGCCGCGGCCAGTGCCCGCGGGAAAAGCGAGCTCGCGGTCAATCCCGGCAGCGAGTTCAATTCCAGGAAATAGAGGCCGTCGTCCGCGGCGATGAGATCCGTGCGCGAATAACCCTCGCACCCGAGGCGGGTATGAGCCGTCAATGCCGCCCGCTGAGCCGCGTGTCGGAGCGGTTCGTCGATGGAAGCCGGACAAACCTCGCGTGCGGAACTCGCCAGGTACTTCGCCGCGTAATCGAATGTGCCGCCGCGCCGGATCTCGATCTCGACGACCGGCAATGCCATCGGGCCGCCATCGGCGTCGATGACACCGGCGGTCAATTCGCGACCTTCAATGAAACGTTCGACCATGTACGGCAGGTCGAAGCGATCGAACGACGGCCGGGGCGTATCGCGATCGAGCACCATTACGCCGCAGCTCGATCCGCCGCGGAGCGGCTTGAGAATCACCTTCGGATGCCGCTCGAGCATTGCATCGACGGCCATGGAGAGCATCTCCGCCGTATGTGCGACGCGTGATTCGGCGAGCCGCAGTACGCCGTCGAGCAGTTCCTTCGTGCGCGCCTTGTCGAGCGCCGCCGCACTTGCGGACGGACCCGAGCCGTTGAACGCCAGCCACCGCTGCGCCAGCATCTGCTGCACGGTCCCGTCTTCACCCTTGACGCCGCCGAGGGTGATGAAAAACGCCGGACGCTCGCCACTGAGCGCATCGAGCGCCGATTCGAGGCTCGATGCCATTGGCGGCAGCCGGGGGACGAACTCGCTCGTAAAAGGCTGCTCGTGCTGAAATAGGTCTGCTCGCGGGACGTCGTGTACCGCGCCGTCCGGCGCCCAATACCAGCAATCGACATCCTGCAAGGTGGCCGCGACATGCTGAGCCTCGGCGACCGACACGTGCCGTTCTTCCGAGGGGCCGCCGAACAACACGATCGTTCTCGTGCCCATAAGAGCGCTCAGCGCAAGGCGCTGCAGACCGTCTCCAGCCGCCCGGCCGCGACGAATTGTGTGATCGGCGCCGGCATCCGGCGCACCAGGAAATCGCGTCCGTTGTCGAACAGGAACAGCACATCGCCGCCGGACGGCTGGACGGCGAAGATCACGCCGAACGCGCCTGTCTCGGCCGGGGCGCCGATGTCGGCCACAATGACGGGACTTCCATCCATCCGCAGGTCACACGCCTGCAGCTTCATCCCCCGCTCGACAGAGCGATCGATCCACGCGGCGACGAATCCACTGGCAGCCGGCACGACTCGCAATTCGAACGTCGGCCAGCCGGCGAGCCGCGCGCTGTCGCTGAGCATCCGCCAATGTGCATTGCGCGGCTGATCGGGGTCGAGCAGCGTACCGTCGATGCGCTCACCGCCCGGCACGACAGTCGCGGTCACAATGGCGATGTGTCCGCCGCCGTCATTCGCGGTGGCGAACTGGAACGGCGCATCGTCACGGATGGGAGTGACGGCAACGCCGGAATTACTGAGGAGAATCAGCGCCAGCTGTTTCTCCTGAATCATGATCAGTGCAATGCGATTATCGGGAAGGAGCTCCGCCCGAACTCGCGTATTGAGGAGATTCATCCGCGGCAGATGCCACGTGCGAAGTGTGTGTGACGCGTCGACTTCCGTGACGATCGTCGACGTGCGGTCGTCGTCCGAGCCTAATTGCAGTGCGCGCGGCTGATCGGCGCGCACCGGCACGTACAGATACGGCGACAATCCGACCGCCGGCACGCCGCTCGTCCTGGCGACATGACCGGAATCGTCGCCGGTCACGAACGTCGTGGCCATCTCCCCTTCCTGCATGCTGATGCTGCCGTACCACCAGTGATTGCCGCTGGCGATGATCTGTTCATTGCCGCGCGCGCCGCGCATGCCGGTCGACTGCAGTGTTTCATCGCCGCCGCGCGTTGAACGGATCAGGTGACGCTCGCGACCCTCCCCTTTGGTCAAGGTCACGAGGATCAATGCATCTCCGGAAATGACTGCGTCCTGTACGGACTCGTTGCCGAAATAAGAGAGCGGCCGGGGAACGGCGGTCTTAATGGTGGCTCGTACCTCTTCGCACCACCCGCTGCCCGTCGCATACAGACGAGCGAGGAGAAGAAGCAGAGCCACCCCTGGAGTCGCGGTCATGACGGGTGAGCCGTCATCTCATTCGGCCGGGCACCAGCCGTAGCAATAATCCCCGTAGTAATACGATCCGTACCAGTAGTACCCGTAGTTGCTGTAATACCAATCGGAGTATGTGTACGTGTACCACGGTCCGCCGGGGTTGGAACACTCCGTGAAGTAGCAGTACTTCGTCCCGGGGATGTCATGCCCGTCACCGGTGTGCTGCCACCGGTCGATACAAGCGCCGATGCCATCAGGAATCGTGGACCAGCACTTCATTCCATTCGGATCATCCAGAATACAAGCCTGACCGCCTGGACAATCCGCTTTCGCCTCGGTCACTCCAAAGACCGCGACGAGACCCGCTGCCGCTGTCATGATTGGCAACTTCTTCATCCTGGGCCTCTCCTTTCTCACCAAAACAAAACGTCACCTGCTGCTCGCGACGGTAGTGACGTCCTGCACACTGATCGTCCTGCTTTGACCAGGTTGCATATTGATGTCGATCATGGGAGTGAGCGATTGCGCAGAACCGCGGCCGACGGCGAAGAGTTGCGCCGTCGACACGATCTGAAAGAGCGTCCAATGACCGGCCGGAACACGGCCGATCACCAGTGGCGCTCCGATGCGGCCGATCTTGCGCGCGACCCACGACAGGTTGAAGAGCCTGCCGTCGTCGGCGATCAGCCAGAAGCGGTCGGGAATGACTTTCTGTCCCCAGTCCGAGATGGTGAGAGCACCGCCGAGGGGCGGCATGACGAATTGAGCATCGCGCGACACGGCGGGGACCGGGAATGCTTCGATCGCGCCGTCGGCGGTGGTGACGCCGCACTGCAATTGCACCGGCACCGGCTTCGGGAGATGCATGACGAAATGGCCGGCCGGGCCGGTATCGGCGCGCGCCGACTGCAGCGTCTGGCCGGTGAAGAAATCGCAGTCGACGCTCGCCGAGGCGGCGGGGGCGCCATTCGCGGCGAGCACGATTCCTTCGAAGACGTCGTTATCGGTGAGATCGAGCGTCATCTCGGTGAGGCCCGACGCGCCGATCGTGACGTCCTTCTCCGCAACACCCTGATCCGACGCATGCGCCTGGATCGACCAGACGCCGCCGGTCATCTGATCGAATTTCGCCACGCCGTTCGCGTCCGTCTTCGCATCGGCCGTCACTTCGGTGACCCCGCTTCCGTCGGGGTTGTCGGCGTGCCGGACTCCCGACACGCGGGCTTTATCGACCGGCTGGCCACCGCGCGTGACGTGTACGACGAGCCCCGCGTCGGGCATCTCGAGACGGATGACCGAGCCGTCGAACATCACCGGCCCGAGGTCGGTGGCGAGGGCATGGATGTCGAGCTTCTGCGCTTCGACGTAATAAATCGCGGGACGCGGCAGCACGATCTTGAACGTGCCGTCGGCGGCGGTGTCGACGCGGCGGCGTCCGGAGCTCGGCGACGGCGGCTCGCCGATCGAAAGCGAGACCTGCGTGCCCTTGCCATGCGAGAACACCTGTCCGGTGGCAATGAGCGGTTTGACCTTCATGGAGACGTGTTTGTCTTCGCCCGACTTGAGCGTCGCCGCGTCGAGCGTCTCCATCTGCGGCGTGCCGTCGATATTGATCAGCACCTCGGCGTCCCACCGTCCCGGCGCGAGGTCGCGAAAGACGCCCTCCGTCGTGTCTTTGTTGTAGTTGACGGTTCGCGTATCGCGCGACTCGGCTTCTTCGCGCGTGATGCTGACGCCGAGAATCGACGCACTCGGATACTCGCTCTTGAGCTCGGGGTCGAGCTCCGTCGACACCGTCAGCGTCCCCCATTCCGGAACGTCGAGTGGATCGACGGTGACGCGCTTCGCCGGATCGACGTGGATCGTCGTCGAGCCGATGAGCTCCGTGACCGCGTCGTGCGCTTCGAAGATGACGTCCTCGCCGGAGGGGACGTCCTTCATGATCACGCGGCCGCGGTCATCGGTCTTCGCCTCCGCGACGGCGATCGGTTTGACGTCGCCGCCGCGCCGCACGAGCGCTTTGACTGTGGCCCCGGCGGCATCCGTACCGCTCGGCTCGCGCATGACGTGGATCTCCGCCGTCGACGGTGCGAGGAGGCGGTGATCGCCAAGGAACTTCTTCTCGCCCTCGGCAACGGAGACGTCGATCGTCACAGGCGTGAAGCTGTCGAATTGCAGCGTGACCGCCCGGCACGATACGGCAAGAGGGATCGACATCTTTCCGTCGGCCGGCACGTTGACCGGCAGCTCCACGCTGCCACGATCGCAATCGTGCAGCGTCTCGAGCGCCGACTTCGGCAGCGGCACACCTTTCGGGCCGATGATGTGGAGCGTTCCCTCGGCTCGCTGCAGGCGGATCGTGTCGAATGACGTGCTCGCCTGGTGCGATGCGGCGCGCGGCTCCATGCTCGCCACCATGAGCTGCGTCTTCGTCGTCAGATACATACCCTTCGGTGTCGAGCTTCCGGCGACGTAGATCACTTCACCCGCGACCGTCTCCTCGCGGGAGTGCGGGACTTCCTTGATGCGCCCCTTTTCGCCGCCGAACGCGCGGAGATCGGCGACCTGTGTGGTCGACGGGATGAACAAGCGTACGAACGAGCTCTCCACCGGGGGAGTCGCCGGCAGCTTCAGCGCGACCTTCGCGGTCCCGCCGGCGGTGATGGTGGCCCTACCGATTTCAGCCGGCGGCTCGAAGCGGCGCGGATCGGCGGAGCGCAACCAGATCCGGTATTCGCCTTCCGGAAGCGCATCCCATTCGACGCTGCGCGACGCCTCGCGCGCCCAGACGTGTGGCTGCATCGGCCGCGGCACCACGGACGGACCTTCAGTCACCAACGCCACGAAAAGGATGACCGCCGGATCGTCGCGATCGAGCTTAGCCCGGAGCACGCCGCCCTTCTGCAAACTGACATTGATGACACTGCGCGAGCCTCCGGGATCGCAGGCGATCCATCCCGGCGCATAGCCCGGCGCCTCCACCATCAATAGTGTTTTCTTCGATGACGACACGGGAAGACGCCACGCGCCGGTTGCGTCCGTCGTCGTATGCAGCCGCGCACCGACCGCCTTGTAGGCCATTTCGCTGAGGCCGCGCACAGGCGGGGGCGGTACTGCGAGCACATGTGTGACACGAGCATTCGCGACCGGCTTTCCGTCCGCCGCCGTCACGGTGCCGCTCACGAACAGTTCCGGCTGGAGATTGATGACGAGATTCGTCGGCACTTCGTGCACGACGACGAGCTCGCCGTGATTCGGGTCGAATCCGCTCGCCGTCGCCCGCAGTACATAACGTCCCGGCGGTACCTTGAAATCGGCGACGCCGGCCGGCGCAATGACTTCCCGCACAGGACGATTGAGCGGCTGATCGTGAGGGACGAGCGAAATGTACGCGTTCGCGATCGGAGCGTTCGCGGATTTCGCCATGATCGTGATGTGGACCGCGGTGCCGTCGTTCGACGGGCCCGGCGAAGGCGCCGCTGCAGTCACAGCATTAGTAATGAAAAGAAAGAGGGTGGTGGATATCGTGAATACGGCCTTCCGTGCCCACATAACTAAATTATACTGTTAGAAACATTATGACGACTGAACATTTATCCATAATCAAAACGACACGCACGTTGCGCAATTATCGATAATAAAAACGACACGGACGTTGCGAAAACAGGGCAAATGGACGGCATTGTGACGACCATTACGCAAATACCGAATGAAATCGATACTGACGTCTCGGAATCGCGGTCATTAACCGTTACAGCAGTCGGCGACATCATGCTGGACCGCCGCCTCCTCCCTCCTCGTACGTTCATGCATATCCCTGATGTCTCGACGTGCGGCGGCACATACGAAGGCCAGGTCCGCTTTCCCTTTATTAATGATGAACAGAGCGTGCGCTGGCTCACCGACCTGGACCGTCATGTCCATGGCGTCCGGGCCACGGCGCATTTCGCACAGAGCGAACCGCTGAGACTGCCTGCAGACAGCGGCGAATACGATTACCCGTTCCGCAAGATCAAGGATGTACTGAAGCAGTCGAATATTGTTTTCGGCAATCTCGAATGTCCATTGTCGACGCGTGGCAGGCGCATCAATAACGACTCCTGCTATTCGGCGCATCCCGGTCACGCCGCAGCGATGGCCGACGCCGGGTTTCGCGTGATGTCATTCGCGAACAATCACTGCTTCGATTACGGCGAGAACGCTTTTCACGACACGCTCGATGCATTGCGCGATGCCGGCATCACGCCGGTCGGCGCCGGCGCCACGCTGGCCGAAGCGCGCAAGCCGGCGATTCTGCGAGTCAATGGCGTCACGGTGGCGTTTCTCGCCTATTCGATGATCGGCTTTCCGTCGGTCTGGGCCACGGAAGATGAATGCGGCGCGGCGCCGATGAATCCGATGATGTTCGGACAGGACATCCGGCGCGTGCGCCGCCAGGCGGACGTCGTCGTGCTGTCGGTGCACTGGGGCGTCGAAACGCGCGCCGTTCCCTATCCGCGCATCGTCGACTTGGCGCACGACTGTATCGACAACGGCGCCGACGTGATCCTCGGGCATCATCCGCACGTCCCGGGCAGCGTCGAGATGTACCGCGGCCGCCCGATTTTCTACTCCCTCGGCAATTTCATCTTCGGACACGATCACGAAGCGTGGGGCGACGGGATCATGGCCCGCCTGCACATCGAGCAGGGCAACCTGTCGAAGGTGGAGACGATCCCGATCACCGGCCGCTATCAGCCGGAGGTCGCCACCGGTGACGCCGCGGAGGCCGTCCAGCAACGCGTCGCGGACGCGAGCCGCCGGCTGCAGTCGGCGCTCGCCCGTTCCGCGAACGTGGAGAGCGCCAGGTTCGCATGAGCGACGAGACTCCGGCCCGCCGCGGAATGCCGGTGCGGCTCCGCTTCCTCCTGCCCGATCAGCTCGTGCTCGGGAATCCGGCGGCCGAGGTTCAGTCGCTGACGTTTCTGTCCGCCGAGGCCGGTGCCGGCACGCTCTTCTTCAAGTGCCGATACTGGGGGATCGAAGCGACGGCGGCGGAAGCGATCGCGAATGGCGCGCCGTTCGTCGTGCTGCAGCAGGGCGATCCGGAGATCGCGGCGCTGCCGCCGGCGATCACGCGCATCGTCGTGCGCGACGTCAATCAGGCGTTCGCCATCGCCTGCGCGCGCTTTTACGGGCAGGCGCATCGGGATCTCACGCTGATCGGCGTGACCGGCACGAAAGGGAAGACCACCGTCTGCCATCTGGTCGACGCCGCGCTTCGTCACGCCGGCCTGCGCACGGGCCTCATGACGTCGCTCACGCGCAAGTTGCCGAGCGGCGAGTTCAAGGCTCCGAACACGACCTCGGTGCCGCTTCGCCTGCACCGGTTCCTCGGCCGCGTACGGCACCAGCGCGGCACGCACGCGGTGCTCGAGGTGAGCTCGATCGGCATCGCCGAGTCGCGCGTGTACGGCCTGCGCTTCGCCGCGGTGGCGTTCACGAATCTCGGCTCGGAACACCTCGAGTACCACGGCGGCCGCGATGCGTACCTGGCGGCAAAGCAGCGGCTCTTCACCGAGGCATCGCGCGACACGCTCTGCGCGATCAACACCGACGATCCGGCCGGACGGATCATCGCCGAATCGGCGACCGGCCGCGTCGTGACGTTCGGCCTGCGCGACGCCGATCTCGTTCCTGAATCGTGGAGCTTCGACGCCGATGGGATGCGGCTGCGGATCGAAGGACGGGAGATGCGCCTGCCGATGTTCGGCGAGCACAACGTCTACAACGCGCTCGCCGCGATCGCCATCGCGCGCGACATAGTCGGCTCGACGGCGACGGCGATGGATGCCATGCAGAGCATCACGCCGCTCCCCGGCCGGCTCCAGCGCGTGCCGACGCCGCTCGGCGTGGACGTGTATGTCGATTACGCGCACACTCCGGAGAGCGTCGAGGCAGCGCTGCGCGCGGTCGCCGCGGTGTCGGGTCCGCGCAAGCGAGTCGCACTGATCGGATGCAGCGCGAGCAGCGATCATTCAAAACGTCCGCTGATCGCGCGGGCCGCGTCCGCCGGCGCCGACCTCTGCATCTTCACGACCGACAACCCGGAATCGGAGCTGCCGGCCGCGATCCTGAGCGAGATGCTGGCGGGTCTCGATCCGGCGCTCGCGCAGTCGGGACGCGTGCGGACGATCGAGGATCGCGCCGCCGCGATCGCCGCCGCGATCGAGCTGGCGATGCCCGACGGCACGGTGGTGCTGATGGGGAAAGGCTCGGAACAGACGCAGCTCGTCAACGGGCGGCGGCTCGCTCACAACGATTACGAAGTCGCTGCCGACGCGCTGCGTGCGCTCGAGCGGCGCGGACAGGAAGCGCTCGCATGACCATGGACAACGCGAACATACCGGCTCCGATTTTTCTGATTGCGCCGCCTCCCGCGGCGACGGTTCTGCTGCAGGCACTCGGTCATGCCGAAGGAGTGGCCGATTCGGCCGGCCGCATCGACGGGATCATCGACCGGCAGTGCGGCCTGCGCGCGCGTCTCACCGCGGCCGACGCGTCGCCGGACGCGATGGCCGCGATTCGCGAGGAAGTGGCGGCGATCGCGAACGGCAAACAGCTCGCCGATGCGTCGCCGAACAACGCATTGCGCGTCGCGTTTCTGCACGAGGTGTTTCCGGATGCGGCGTTCGTGTGGGTGTTTCGCGAGCCGTTGAAATCGGTCTACGACCCGCGCGACACGAGCCCACTCTCGCCCGCCGAGCGCGCGCTCGAATGGAGCACGTCGATGGCCACGCTCAGCGACGACCTGGAGCGGATTCCCGTCGCGGCGTGGATGCACCTGCCCTACCGGCTCGTCGCGCAATATCCCGATCAGGCGATGACTTCGATCGTCAACTTCCTCGGCTTGAAGTGGGACGGCTGGGTGCCGCCGCATCGCGACGAGCCGGCACTGGAGCGCGAGCAGCTGCCCGATCTGAAAACGGTCGAGGAGATCACGGCGCGGGTCTCGTCGCGTGTGAATGCGGCGTTCGCGCGAGCGGGTGCGCAGGCCCGGTCGCGCCCCCGCAGCGCGCCGCCGAATCCGGCCGCGCAGCAGGAGAACACGTTCCGCAGCACGGCGAGCGAGGGGTTCGGCGCGCTGCTCCACGAGCTCGGCCTGTCGCTCGTCGTTTCGACGTACCAGAGCGGCTTTCTGATCGCCATCTCGGGCGAGCCGTCGGGCGCCGTCTCGATGTTCGTGCGGATGTTCCGCAGTCCGATGGGCATCGCCATCCGCAAGGGACAGATGGCGCTCGGCACGAAGACGGAGCTCTGGGATTTCCGCAACGTACAGACGCTCGCCCGGCAGCTCGAGCCGTCGTCGCGAAACGACGCGTGCTATCTGCCGCGGCGCATTCACGTGACCGGCGACATCCGCGTGCACGAAGTCGGTTTCGCCGGCGATGAGCTCTGGCTGATCAACACGCGCTTCTCCGCGCTCTGCACGCTCGATGCGGAGAGCAGCTTCGTGCCGCGCTGGCGTCCGCCGTTCATCTCGCTCTATGCGGCCGAGGATCGCTGTCATCTCAATGGCATGACCATCATCGGCGATCGCGTGCGCTACGTATCCGCTCTCGGCACGACCGACACCGCCGGCGGCTGGCGCGCGAACAAGGCCGGCGGCGGCGTGCTGCTCGACGTCGACTCCGGCGAGCCGGTGCTGCGCGGGCTCTCGATGCCGCACTCGCCGCGGCTGCACGACACGCGCTTCTACATCCTCGAATCGGGCAAGGGAACGATCGCCAATGCCGATCTCGCCGCCGGCCGCGTCGAGACGATCGCGGAGCTGCCCGGCTTCACGCGCGGGCTGGCGTTCGCCGGACCGTACGCGTTCGTCGGCCTGTCCCAGGTGCGCGAGAGCAACATCTTCGGCGGCATTCCGCTGACGGACCGCGTCGCCGAACGTGAGTGCGGCATCTGGGCCATCGATCTCCGCACCGGCCAGGTCGCCGGCTACCTCCGCTTCGAAGGCACGATCCACGAGATCTTCGACGTGCAGGCCCTCCACGGCGTCCGCTATCCGGCGTTCACCGACCTGTCGGACAAGCTCGTGGTGTCGTCGTTCGCTGTGCCGGACGAAGCGCTGCACGAGTTCGCGTGAGGGCGCGTAACAAGGGGGCGGCCCGAAGCCGCCCCCTCTCGCTAGCGCGCCACTAAGGGCAAGTCGCGAACGCGCTGGTGTCCTGCACCGCCACGTACTTCGTTTCGAGCGGATTCGTGTAGGTTTTTACCGCGCCGGTCTTCGTGTCGGTGACACGCAGAACGACTTCGACATTCGTGAGGCCTGCGCTGAAGAGCCAGTAGCGCGCATTCAAATCGCACGCGTTGAGAACCTTCGTCACGATCTCGACATTGTCGGGGCCGAAGAACCAGAAGTAGCCGGAGTCGGCGGTCAGCTTGATGGCGTGGCCGGCACCGGTCGCGCCTGCGCCAGTCCGCCAATCAGTCTCCACCTTGAAGCGATTGTTGTTGAGGCACATCGCCGTGTCGGTGGCGAAACAGGTTCCGCTGGAGGTCTCGCAGACGTCGCCGATCCCGTCGAAGTCGGAATCGAGCTGGTCGCGATTGGCCACGTTCACGCAGTTGTCGCACGCGTCGCCGATCCCATCGCCATCCCGGTCCGCCTGACTCGCGTTGTAGAGCATCGGACAGTTGTCGGCAGCGTCCTTCCTCCCGTCGCCGTCGTGATCCCCCTTCTGCGCGCTGTGCCCCCAGCGCACGATCGACGCGGCGATGGCCGCCTGCAACTGCGAGAGATCATTGTTGCCGACGTTGTACACGGCGCCGCCCGTGAGTGCCGCGATCTCCGACAGCGGCCCCTTGGTGATTTCCTCGAGCGCCAGCGAGCCGGCGAGAGCACGGGCCTCTGTCGGGGGCGGAGTCTGGGTTCCCATCGACGCCGGCGCCGGCGTCGTCAGAAGCGGATTCGGATTGAAGGTCAAGCCGAAGAACATGTTGTTCGCCGACTGCGACGCGATCTCGTTCAGCACTGCCGTGCGTCCGGCGACCGTGCTCGATCCGGCGAACGGATAGGTCGGCTCGAGATCGCGATCGTGGAACACTTCCGGATAGGTGAAGTGGTAGATCACCATCGGATAGAGGCGCCCGAGGCTCACCGGCGGGATCTCGCCCGGTCCGGTGTAGTTGATCGGCGGCGCGAGATCGCGGCCGCTCGAAGTCAGCACCTGATAGATCGCCTCGTACTGGGACTCGGGGCTGTCGGAGCCCCCCTTCTGCGTGAGCAGCGCAAGAGCTGCAGGAAGGTTCGCCGGGTCGGCGCTGAACGTCGTCTCCACGCGATACGCCCATTCACCGGCCGCGCCGTAGGGGCTGAACGGGAAGTCGACATGACTGACCACCGCGAACCGTGCGTTCGGATCGAATGTCTTCCACTGATTGGCGATGATCGGAATCTGCTGCACCCACTGCGGGAGAAGCGCGCCGGTGCTGCCGGTGATGTCCATGATGAACACCACGTCGGTGCCGTTCTGCGCCTGCAGCGTCCAGCCGACATCCTTCATCACGGGCAATGACAGTGCCACCGAGTGATTCGCGCCGGTATAACTCGGCTCCATCAATTGATTCGGAAATTCGGCGATGCTGAAATGCGACACCGATGACCCGCCGACGAACGGGTTGGGAGCGTGCATCTGCACGTGACCTCCCGGGAAGCCCGCGGTGAGCGGGATAGCGGCGGCGGCAGTCAGCGTATTCGCGCCGATCCAGTGAAGATTGGGATCGCTGATGCCGCATGCGGCGCGCTGGGCATCGGTGCCGGCGGAGTATGCCGCCGGCGTGGCGCCGTGGCACTCGAGATTGAGCATGAAGGTATCGTTGAAACCCATCAGCTTCGCGCCGGTTGAAGCGTTGGCGTAGGTCTGGAATCCGAGTCCATGCCCGAGCTCGTGAAGGACGACCGAAACGAAATCGACATTGGTGCCGGGATTTCCATCGACGCCGTAGTACCAGTTCGTCGTGCCGAGGACGACGGAACCGTCGACGTCCGAGTTGAAGCGGGCGGCGATGTCATCCGAGCCGGGATCCTGATCGAAGTTCGATAGCGAGTTGGCAAGCGCCTGCGAGTACCACGTCGAGGCGACCGGCGCTCCCGGAAAGTCACGGAACACATTGGTCGCGCCGGCCGAGCCGAGAATGGCGGATGTAGCAGTGCCGCCGAGTGAGTTCATCTGCGCGTTGATGCGGATCTCCACGCGGCTCGTGAGCACCCCGCCCCAGATGAACGCGGCGTGACGGAAGGCGTTGAGGCGCGCCTGTCCGAGCGTGGTGGCCGGATTTCCTCCCGACGGAGTGAACGGCGTGGGATCGTTGAAACCCTCTCCCGGCCCGTCCGTGTTGACGACCGTAATCGTGGCTACGGCGAATGCTGCCCGCGGCACGAGCAACATGCCGGCGATGAATGCGAGTGCGAAGATTTTGCGGAACATGGCTTCACTCCTTCTCCCGGCGCTGGTGCTGGCCGCACTGCACCGTGATGCTTCCGTCCGTGTTGGCCGTCGCCGTCATCGCCTGCTGGAAGCGGCCGCGGAGATCGACCTTGAATCCGCCGCCGGGACTCGGAACCTCGACGAGCCCGTCCTGCGACATGCTCATTGCGTCGCTCAGTTCTTTCGGAAGCGAGCCCGCAGGTCCTTCCGGAACGGGCACGAAGCGGCCGGTCACGGGATCCTTGTGCACCGTCATGCCGGCGCTGCCCTGCGGCAGCGCGGCGGCGGCCTGTGCCACGGCCGCCTGAGGCGCCTGCGTGGATTGCGGCGCGTGATGGTCAGAGATGATCTGCGAACAGCCGGCGATCGCGGCCGCGAGCAGGACGAGAGAGACGAACGGCGACAGGAATTTGTGCTTCATCACTTTTCTCCTTATTTACTGATCTTCAGTGGAGTAGTGATGAAGGCAGGAAATACGTTTCAAATGAATTAATAGCGTTCGTTTCGAATCGGGGCCGCGTTTCTGGTCATCGAGATTGAGGGCCGAGTTGATCGTATCGACGAACAGCTCCCTGCCATCGCGCTCGGGATCGTCGAGGTGTCCGGCACCCTCTACGTTTTCGGCGGCAGTTCCACGGTCACTGTCCAAGCTGGCAGCGGTTCGTGGCCACGTTCGGCGACCAGGTGGAGAACAACGTCGCGAGCCCGCTCCTCGGCGAATGAGCGTTCTTCCATGCAGTAGTATGGACGGAAGGCGTCCATGCCATCTCCCCGGATCTTCATCAGCCACAGCGCGAAGGATGATCCTGCGCTCTTGTGGCAGTTGCACGACTCGCTCGTGGCGGCCGGCTATCGAGTGTTGATGGATGAGGCTCGCCTGCAGCCGGGCGCGGAGTGGCGCAACGAGATCTATTTATGGATTCAACGCGCCCATGGCGCCGTGATCCTGCTCTCCGAAGCTGCCAGCCGCTCGGATTGGGTGTACTTCGAGATCGCCGCCCTCGTGCAGAGGAAGTGGCTCGAACCTGACTTCCATCTGATGCCGCTGCTCGTCCCGCCGGTCATCAATACCCTGCTGGGGGAGAAGCGGTTCGAACCGTTCGATCTCGGGCGTCTGCACACGGAGACGGTCGGCGCCGATCCCGACCGCGCCATCGCGCGGGTCATGAACGTCTTCCAGCCTCTGCTGGCCGCGTCCGGCGACACGCCGGTCGACCGGCTCGCAACCGTCGTCTCGCGGGAGCTGCCTCGGGATCCGCACGTTCTCGAGCGCACGGCGCACGTGCTTGACGTCCATGTCGACGGGCAGGAAGACACCATCGCCACGCCGTCGTTCATCGCCCGATCGCTCTTTCACGCGGCGGCGGAAAAGATTCGCGACGCGGTCGCGGAAGTGGCCGCGGGCGGCATGTCGCGCTCGCAAGTGAAGAAGGTCGTCGACGTCACGGTGCCGTTTTGGGTCGACCCGCGTGCCGTGGTCGAGCTCGTGCGGGAAGCGGCCCGTCCGGCCGGACCGCATCGAATCCTGCTGCTGACCGCGCAGTGGACGCAGATCGGAAGGATGTACGCGCATCGCGCTGCGCTGCAGTACCCCATGAAATGGGCGGTCATTCCGGTCACGGACAGCGGCGGCGAAGACTTTGTCGGCGCGATCGTGTCTGAGATCCGCGCCTGGTTTCGCGCCATCGACGAGCTCCTCGAGGGCGCGAAAGACAGCGAAGTCGATTCGGCGATTGCCAAAACGGCCGCCAACGATCCGGTTTTCGTGATTCTGCCGGCCGGCACGACCATGGCCGATGCCGTCGCGCTGCGGAGGCGCTACCCACTCTGCGTCTTCATCCTTCTCGGCGCTGACCGTCCGGAGGAAGCGCCGCCGGCGACAGATGACGCGATACTGCTGGAGCCGCGAATGGAGCAGGCGCGCGAGGACATCATCCAAACGCAATACCTGGCGTGTCTTCGCCTTGTGAAGAACGTCCCCGGATAGGAGAGTTGAATGCCTTATCAGTACCAAAAGATCTTCACCGCACCGCCGACAGCCGTCACTACGGCGACGAGGTCGCGGCGGGACCGGCGCGACGGCGCGGTCTACGTATGGAACGAGGATCTCGAGCTCGCGGTGAACATCGCCATCGCCACCGAGCGGCCGCTCCTGGTGCGCGGCGCGTCGGGAACCGGAAAGTCTTCGCTGGCGGCGAGCCTCGCGGTAGCGAAGAAGTGGCGCTACTACGAAGAGGTGGTCTCGTCGAATACGGAGGCGCGGCACTTTCTGTGGCACTTCGAAACGCTGCAACGCTTCAGCGACGCGCAGGCGCACTCCATTCGGCCGAGCCTTCACTATGTCGAGCCGGGAGTCCTGTGGTGGGCCTTCGATCCGGAGAGCGCTCGCCGGCGCGCCGCTGACTCCTCTCTCGTCGCTCCGCTCGCGGACCCGAACCGATTCCCCGAACACGATGACAGCCGCGCCGTGGTGTTGATCGACGAGATCGACAAAGCCGATCCCGACGTACCGAACAATCTCCTCGTTCCGCTCGGATCGCTGGAGTTCACCGTCACGGACGCGAACGATGCGATCGTCAAGGCGATCACGCCACCGGTGGTCGTGATCACGACGAACGACGAGCGGGAACTGCCGAACGCATTCACGCGCCGATGCGTCGTGGTGAGGCTCGAGCCGCCGAATCGCGGCACGCTGCTGCGGATCGCCGAGGCGCATTTCGGTTCCGACAGCAGCGGTCTCTACGAGCGCATGGCCGACGCTCTGGATGCGATCGCCGTGGTGAAGAAAGCACAGGGACTGCCGACGCCGAGCACGGCCGAGTACCTCGATGCCATCGCCACTTGCCGCGACCTTGGCGTCAGTCCCGGCGAGCATCCCACCTGGCGAGCAGTCGAGCGCGCCGTTCTCCTGAAACCGTCGATGCAGGATGAGACTCGCGGTGCGTGACGATTCCGACGTCGGCCTGGCCGATCTGATCGCCGCCGTCGGCAGGCTGGCCGCTCGCGATGCTGCACTCGTGAGCCGCATCGCCGAAATGCTGCACGTCGAAGGGCAGCCGCATTCCGAGCCGGCCGAGACGAAAACGATCGCTATCCCCGAGCGGACCACGAAACCCGCCGCCGCGCCGGCGCCGCCGAAACGAGAGCCGGTGCGCGCCGAGTTCCTTCCAAGTGTCATCACCCGCGCTCGCAGCGATGCGCCCGCGTTCGCAACGCCGATGCCGTCGCTTCCGCCTCCCACGGACGAAGAACGCGAGCCCCCGCCGCCGTTCGAGCCGCTGTTTCAGCCTTCGTTGGCGCGCGCGATGCTCGGTGCGGCATTGGCCACGCCGCACCCGCACGGTCCGGCCGATCTTCGCCGCATGGTGGACCTCGTTTCGCGCGGCCAGGCGATCGCATCGCTCCCCCGCCGCCGGGTGCCGACGCTTCGCCGAGGCGTCCACGTGCTCGTCGACTACAGCAGCGGCATGATGCCGTTCCGCCGCGACGCGGCCTGGCTGGTCGACGAGATCTCGCGCGTCGTCGGCTCGGAGACGGCGACGGTGTTGCGCTTCCACGGCGTGCCGTCACGCGGCGTCGCCGATCCCCGGCGCAAGCTGCGTCTGGCCTACGAACCGCCGCCGCCCACCGTGCCGGTCGCGCTGATCACCGATTTCGGGATCGGCTTCGACGACTTCGCGTCCGACCACGCCACCACGCTCGAATGGATCGAGTTTCTTCGCGATGTGCGGCGCAGGAGCGACGTGCTGCTGGCGTTTGTTCCGTATCCGCGGCGGCGTTGTCCCCGCGACATCACCTCGCTGGCGACGGTCATCGAATACGACCGCGGCACGACGCTTACGGCCATCCGCTCACTCGTGGCTCGCCATTGGAGACGCGGATGATTGCCGGCGAGCTGCCTCGACCGGTCGCACAGCTTGCGAAAGTGGTCTCCATCGCCGCGCGCATCGAGCCGGAGCTGTTGCGCTCCGCGCGGCTGCGCTTGTTGCCTGCCGTGCACGCCGCAGCGGAGGCGGATCTCTGGTTCAGCGAGATCGTCGCCTCCCGCAGCGCGCGGCGCATCGTCCTTTCTCCCGATGTGGCTTCGGCGCTGCGGCAGAGCCTCGCCGAAGACCAGACGTTGCTGAAGGCGGCGCGTGACGTGGTGGCAAAGGCGCACGAAAACGCGCCGGCCGTCGTGCAGCTCGAGGAGGAGATCACTTACCTCGCTCTAACGGGCGGCGACGTCACGGAGGCGATCAACGCGAAGCTGATGATGGTGCTGAATGCGATCGCGCTGGAGAGGCGGACGGGTCTGGTGGAATGGGTTGCGCGAACGCTTCCCCGCATGCCGGACGTGGCGCGCGAGACGCCCGCCGCGACGGCGCTGAATCTCGTCTGCGGAGGCGGCGCGCTGGCCGTGCTGCAGGTGCAGCTCGGCGTCATGAACGATCCGCTGCTGGCCGCCCTCGTCGTGCGAGCGTTGCCGAGAAAAACCGTTCACGCCCGCCTCGTGCCTCGAGGCAACGAGCTCGCGGTCGAGATCAGCCGGCAGGAATTGCTCTCGGCGCATACCATCGATGTTCCCGAGACGAAGCCGATCGTGATGGAGTTAACGACGGCAGATCAAGCCGAAGTCGTGGAGGTCCCGCCCGAAGGATCTGTGATCCGCCGCATTCGCGACGACGTCACGCTTCGAACGATCGCCGGCGACGTCTTCCACATCGTCGAGGAAGTCCTCCAGCAGAACGCGGCATCTCTCGAATTGTCCGAGGGCGACATCGTCACGGGCCATGTCATGGACCTGCGGCCCGCCGATATCCTGGTCGACATCGGCTATCGGACCGACGGCCTGCTGCCCAGGAGCGAGCTCGCGGCCGGCGTGAACAGGGGCGACAGCATCGACGTCATGATCGTGCGCCTCGACGGGCCGTCCGGCTTCGTGCTTCTCGGAGCGAAAGGTCTCGCCGCCCAGCGCGCCTGGGAAGAGATCGAACGCGCATACCAGGCCGCTGATACGGTCACCGGTCGCATCGTCGAACGAGTCAAAGGCGGTCTGTCCGTCGATCTCGATGGGATCAAGGCGTTCCTGCCTGGCTCGCTCATCGATACCCGGCCTATCAAAAACCAAGACACACTCCTCGGCCAGGAGTCCGGGTTCAAGATCGTCGCCTTCGACAAGAAGCGCAACAACGTCGTGGTGTCGCGCCGCGCGATCATCGAGGTCGAGCAGGCCACGCGAAAGGCGGAGACGTTAGCGCACCTGCAGGAAGGACACCTCACCCACGGTATCGTCAAGAACATTACCGACTACGGCGTGTTCGTCGACCTCGGCGGCGTCGACGGCCTCCTGCACATCACCGACATTTCGTGGGGCCGCGTCAATCATCCAACCGAATACTTCAACGTCGGTGACAAGGTCGAAGTCATGGTCCTGAAATTCGACCCTGTCGCGGAGCGGGTGTCGCTCGGCTACAAACAGAAGTCACTCGATCCGTGGCTGGACGTGGCGGAGCGTTATCCGATCGGCGCCAAAGTACGCGGCCGCGTGGTGTCGCTCACGGACTACGGCGCGTTCCTCGAGCTCGAGGACGGCGTCGAAGGCCTGGTCCACGTCAGCGAGATGTCGTGGACGAAGAAGATTCGCAATCCGTCGAAGCTCCTCTCGATCGGAAGCGAAGTCGAAGCGGTCGTTTCGGAGGTCAACGTGTCGAGCCGTCGCATCGCGCTCTCGATGCGCGCGCTCGAACAGAACCCGTGGGACACCATCGCCGAGCGCTATCCGATCGGCAGCGTGGTCTCGGGACGAGTGCGCAACATGACCGACTTCGGCGCCTTCCTCGAAGTCGAAGATGGCATCGACGGGCTGATTCACATCTCCGACATGTCGCGGAACCGCCGCCTCAAACACCCGAGTGAGGTGCTGAAAAAGGGCGACACGGTACAGGCGCGCGTGATCAGCGTCGACGCCGAGAACCAACGGCTGTCGCTCTCGATCCGGGAGTTCATGCCGAACGAGTGGGACAACTACGCGAAAGTGCACAGCGTCGGGGACGAGGTCGTCGGCACGGTCGCGAAGATCACCGACTTCGGCATCTTCATCAGACTCGCCGACGGCGTCGAGGGGCTCGTCCACGTCTCCGAGATCCCGCGCGAGGCCAAGCAGAAGCTCGACAAAATCTTCCAGCCCGGCGAGCCGCAACGCGCACGAATCATCAAGATCGACGAGAGCGAAAAGAAGATCGGCCTCTCGCTGCAAAACGTGCAGCCGCTGACGGAAGAGGAACGGCAGTTGTTCTCGGGAGCGTCCAGCGAAGCCGAGCCGGTGCCGGAAGCCGAGCCGTCGGAAGAACGAGGCCCGAAGCCGGAAGTGTAACAAGTCGGGAAGAACGCTTTGGTGCGCCCAGTAGGATTCGAACCTACGACCTTCAGCTCCGGAGGCTGACGCTCTATCCAGCTGAGCTATGGGCGCTTAAGTGAGGCGAGCGGATTGTACGGGGTGGAACGCGGCACGGCAACCGCTCATTTCCTCGTCAGGAAGCGCTCCAGCGCGGGGCGTTGCGCGTCGCGGAATGCCACGCACGTCTCGACGCGCTCCTTGGCGATGCGGATGCGGCGCTCGGCACCGGGGGCGGGGTGCTTCGCGAAGAACTCGTTCATCTCGCTTTGCGTGGCCGCATCGCACGCCGTGCCGAGGCCGCCAATCGCGGCTTCGAGGGCCCAGTACGGGAACTTGCGCGCGACGCGGTCCCACTCCGTACGCATCCACTGCCAGGTCGCGGGGCGGGCGGCGGGATTGGCCAGCAGCTCGCGCAGGTAGCGTGGCGAGTCCTGCGACTTCACCTCGTCGCTGGTCGCGAACTCCAGCGCGCGTTGCGCGAGCGCCGGCTCGTGGAAATTGAGCAGCGCCGTTCCCCACCGGTTCCGCTGCTCGGGCGTCTTCGCGTTTTTCCAGGCCTCGTGCATGCGATCGAACAGGGCCGCGTCGCCGTGGCGCGCCGCGATCCGCACCGCCGCTTCGGCGAGCGTCGCGTCGTACGACTGCGGATCGTCGATGTAGCGCGACACGATCTCTCGCGCCCCTGCGATCACCTCGGCGTCATCGGCGCCGTCGCCGAGGATGCCGAGGACTGTGGCGCGGAGCTCGCGCTGCTCGTCGCTCTCATCGCTCTTCGCCGTCCAGCCACCTTCCGGCAGCCAGCGGCGGAACGTCGTGCCGACCCACTGCCGCCACGCGTCACGATCGGCGTCGGTGACGAGATTGTCTGTGATGTCGTGAACGCGATCGGCAACCGAGAGGACCTCGTTGCGCGACGCGTTGTGCGGCAGCGCGTCGACGAGCGCGAGATCGTCGCCGATGTCGCGGCGCCGCGCGGTAACGAGCATCCAGTCATCGCCGAGAAGCATCACGCGCTCCGCGGCGGAAAGCTCGGCGAGATGCGGACGGAGCGCGGCCAGATCGTCGGGCGCGTACTGCGTCACGTAAAAACCGTGGCCCTGCGCGTTGAGGAGCAGCGGCGAGGAACAACCGTGAAATGTGACGCTCTGCGACGGCTTGTCGATGACGACGCAGCGCTCATCGCTGCTCGCCGTTGAGCGGGTGCAGACGGGGACTTCCCAGGTTTGTGAAGCATTGGACCCACCGGCCATGACGAAACGTTCCTGCGTCAGCTCGACAGTCCGTTCGCCGTTCGCGCACGACTGCTTCGCGGCGATCACCGGGGCGCCGGCCTGCATCACGAACGACGTCATCACCTTATCGACGGGACGCTTCGTCGTCGCGGCCATCGTCGTCCAGAAATCCTCCCCCGCGGCGTTGGCGAACGAGTACTTCTTCAGATAGGCGTTGATCCCGTTGCGGAACGACTCCTCCCCCACCCAGTGCTCGACCATCCGCAGCACCGCCGCGGTCTTGCCGTACGCGATGCCGTCGAATAGCGCGTTGATCTCCGCGCTGGTCGTGGCGTTCGTCCGGATGGCGCGCGTGGCGCGCATCGAATCGACTTCCACCGACTCGCGCGTCGAGCGGGCATTCGACGACGCGGTGTCCCACTCCGGATGCGCCGCGGCGATCGCCTTCGGCGTCATGAACGTGGCGAAGCCTTCATTCAGCCAGATGTCGTTCCACCACTTCATCGTCACCAGATCGCCGAACCATTGATGTGCGATCTCGTGGCCGATCGTGCCGGCGATCTGCCGGCGGCGGACCGACGAGCTGTTAGGCGCCGCGAGCAGCGCGGTCTCGCGATACGTGATCGCGCCGACGTTCTCCATCGCGCCCGCCTGGAAGTCGGGGATGCCGATGTTGTCGAGCTTCGGGAACGGGTAATGGATGCGGTAGTACGAGTCGTAGAAGCGGACCTCGTCCTCGGCCGACTTCACCGCCCACTGCGTCAGCGCCGCGTTCTCCGGCGTGGAGCAGACGCGGATCGGGAGGTCGTCCGCCTTGCCGCTCGTGCATTGGAAATCGCCCACGAGCAGCGCGACGAGATAGGTCGAGATGCGCGGCGTCGTTGCGAAATGCACTTCGTGGCGGCCGTCGGGAAGATCGTGATCGGAGACCACCGGCATGTTCGAGATCGCCACGTCCCCTTTCGGCGCGACGATCGTGATGTCGAACGTCGCCTTCATTCCCGGCTCGTCGAAGCTCGGGAACGCGCGCCGCGCGTCGGTGGCTTCGAATTGCGTCACGGCGTATTTCCGGCGCTTCGTCGTGCTGAGGTAGAAGCCGCGCAGCTGCTGCTTGAGCGTGCCGTCGAACGCGATGTGGATCGTGGCCGGACCAGGTCCGACCGGCGATGCCAGCTCGAGCCGGACCATCTCGTCCGTCGGCTGCGGAGTGACCGTCGCATCGATGTCATTCACCTTCACGTCGCGCAGCACAAGCGTCAGCGCGTTCAGCTCGATGGCGTGCACGCGTTGCTTCAATTCGACGCGGATCGTTTCCTCGCCGCGGAACGACTCGTGCTCGAGATCGGGCTCGATGCGGATCGTGTAGTGCTCGGGGACGACGTTGGTCGGCAGGCGCTGCGCGAAGGCGAACGGCGAGAGAGCGAGTGCAAGGGCGATGATGAAGGTTCGGCGCATCCAGGGTTCTCCTCGTTTCATCGTGTCATCCTGAGCCGCAGAGACGGCGAAGGATCCGTTGATTCAGGCGCGAGTCGTTTCAGCTACGGGTCCTCCGGCGTCCGCGCGCCTCAGGATGACACCCTGTCCAGGATGAAATCAGCTGCGGCAACAGAGGCGCGCTCGAGATGTTCCTTCTCGCTGAAGCCGGACGACTTGCGCGGCTTGAACGAGTGATCGCCATCCTCGAGCCAGGCGATGCGGATCGATTTCGAGAGCTTGTAGTGCGTGACGTCGTCGCGCGTGCCGAATGGATCGCGCTCCCCTTGCAGGATCAACGTCGGGGTCTTCAGTTGTTCGAGGTGCTTCGTCCGCAGTTTCTCCGGCGCGCCGGGCGGATGAAACGGATATCCGAGGCAGATGAGGCCGCGGACAGAGAGCTCGTCGGCCACCATGCTCGCCATGCGGCCGCCCATCGACTTGCCGCCGATGAAGACGTCGTTCCCGGTTTCGGCGACGACCTTCCGCCATGCCTCGAGCAGCACCGGCTCGCGATCGGGTGCGCCCGATTTCTTTCCTTCGCGGCGCGCCGCCATGTACGGAAACTCGAAGCGGAGCACGCGGATCTTGTGCGCCGCGATCGCGCGCGCCATGTTGGTCATCCACGGCGTATCCATCGCGCCGCCGGCGCCGTGCGCGAGGATCAGAGTGTGTTTGGCGCTAGGTGGGCCATCCGTCAAAAACATGGCGGGCATTCTAGCTGGACGACAAGCGGGCACGTGTTGCGCAACTGCTTCATCCGATGATCGTCGGTTGGAGGCGGGGTGATCCGCAGGAAGCTCTCATCAAACGCGAATGGCTGGTGACGAACGGCCTCGGCGGCTACGCGTCGGGCACGATCGGAGGCGCGTGCACGCGGCGCTTCCACGGTTTTCTCATCGCCGCGATGGCCGCACCGCTCGGCCGCGTGATGATGCTCAATCACCTCGAAGAGCATCTGATCGCCGGCGATCGCACATGGCTCCTCAGCGCCGATGAACACGACAAAGGCGACCCGCGCCTCCCCGATCCCGATTTCCTCGAGGAGTTTTTTCTCGAGAAGGGATTGCCGGTCTGGCGCTGGTCGCACGGCGGCGTGCGGGTCGAGAAGCGCGTCGTGATGCCGCATCTGCAGAACACGACCTACATCGTCTATCACCTGCTCGAGTCGCCGAAGCCGGTCACGCTCGAGCTCCGGCTTTCGCTCAGCTTCCGCCCGCACGAGGGATTGCTGAACGCGCCGATGCCGGACAAGTGGAGCGTGACGCCGCACAACCACGGCGTCGAGATCAGCGACGGCCGCGACTACCCGCCGCTCCGCCTGCAGTTCCTCGGCAAGGGCGAGTTGCTGAATGACGAGCAGAGTTTCCCCGGCGTGATCTATCGCATCGAGCGCTCGCGCGGATACGAGTACGCGGGAACGCTCTGGAGCCCGGGCGTGATCCGCTTCACGATGACTCCCGGGCACAACGTCGGACTGATTGCCTCGGTGGAATCATGGGATGCGCTCGGCGCGATGGATGCGGGCGAAGCGTGCCAGGCGGAGCACGCGCGCCGCGACCGCCTGCTCGCGATCGGGCAGGCCGCCGTCACCGATGAATTCTCGGGACAGCTCGTCCTGGCCGCCGATCAATTCCTGATCTCTCCCCGCACCCGCGCCGCGGACGAAGCGCGTGCATATGCCGCCGGCGACGATCCGCGCACCGTCATCGCCGGCTATCACTGGTTCACCGACTGGGGCCGCGACACGATGATCAGCCTGGAGGGATTGACGCTCGTCACCGGCCGGCATCGCGAAGCGGGCAACATCCTCCGCACGTTCGCGTCGTACATCCGCGATGGCCTGATCCCGAACATGTTTCCGGAAGGCGAGCACGCCGGGCTCTATCACACGGCCGACGCCACGATGTGGTTCTTCCACGCCGTGCAGCGCTACATCAAATATACGAACGATCGGGTGACGCTGCAGGGGCTGCTGCCGAAGCTGATCGACATCATCGATCATCACATCGCGGGAACGCGCTTCGGCATCCACGTCGATCCGGCCGATGGACTCCTCACGCAGGGCGCCGAGGGATATCAGCTGACGTGGATGGACGCGAAAGTCGGCGACTGGGTCGTCACGCCGCGGCGCGGGAAGGCGGTCGAGATCAACGCGCTGTACTACAACGCGCTCTGCATCCTGGCGAGCTTTCTTCGCGAGGAAGGAGACGAGGAGAACGCCAAGCGGATGGACGGCTATGCGTTGCGAGCCCGCGAGTCGTTCAACAAGCGCTTCTGGTACGAAGAAGGTCAATATCTTTACGATGTGGTCGACGCGAACGACACGGCGTTCCGGCCGAATCAGATCTTCGCGATCTCGCTCGACCATCCGGTGCTCGACGGGTCGAGGTGGAAGACGATCGTCGACGCCGTGCAGGCGAAGCTGCTGACGCCGTTCGGACTGCGCTCGCTGTCGCAGGATCATCCCGATTACAAGAAGGCGTACGACGGCGACCTCCGCGCCCGCGATGCCGCGTATCACCAGGGAACGGTGTGGGGCTGGCTGATCGGTCCGTTCATCGATGCCTGGCGGAAGGTGCATCCGGGCGAGGATGCGGGGCGCTTCCTCGATGGATTCCGTCCGCACATGGAGCAGGCGTGCATCGGGACGATCGCCGAGGTGTTCGATGCCGAGCCGCCATACCAGCCTCGCGGATGCGCGGCGCAGGCGTGGAGCGTGGCCGAGGTGCTGCGTGTGGGGCGGGTTCTCTAACCCGCCCCACACTTCCAGAACGGCGTCGCATCGACCATTTGCCGGATCGTGATCAGCAGCGCCGGGTTCTTGCGCAATTGCGCGCGGATGCCACGCGCGAAGCGCACGTCCCCTTCATCCTCGAGCTGCGCGAGCCACGCGTCGACGTCGCCGTCGAACACGCGGACCAGCGCGTGATAGCGGAGAAAATCGGTCAGCGGCGTCCGCTCTCCGCGCGGCATCGGCACGACATTCGACGCCGCGCGGCGGCGCTTCCTCACAGCGCGGGTTTCGATCCAGATCATGTGGTCGCGCCGCTCGACGCGGATGATCCGCAGCTTCTCGCGGCCAATGCGGAGCAACGTTCCGGGCTCCATTCCGCGCCACGGCCGCCGCGAGATCCGGCGCTGCAAAATCCGCCGGCGGCTGCCCGGAACGAGCACCACGAGAACGTATAAGTTCCGATGTACGCGTGTTTTGACTCCTATACGCGTCAACACGGCGTCCTCAATAAGGAGAGTGCCCAGAAAGCCGAAACCCTACCAGCAGGATCGTGGTAAGTTCGATTCAATTCCACGAAACACGCATGGTCACCACCGGCTCCGCGCCCGATTTCGATGAGCGTCAGTTCGAAGCGCTCTACCACGAACATTTCGGCTTCCTCGTTGCCGTCGCCGTGCAGAAGTTCCACGTGCCGGAGTCGGACGCCGAAACGCTCGCGCACGAAGTTTTCCTCTCCTACCTGAAAGATCCGCTGCATGTCCGCGATCTCAACAAGTGGCTCCTCGGCGCGATCTGTCATGCCAGTCGTTACTACTGGAGAGTGAACAAACGCCTCTCGCCCGAGGCGGCGCCGGAATTCGAACGGATCGATCCGGCGACCATCAACATCCTCGAAAGCCTGCCGAACCAGCTCGCCGCGCGCGAGGCGCTGGAGTGCCTCTCGCCGCGATACCAGGAGATCCTCCGCCTCCGGTTTTTCGAAGGCCTCAGCGTTCCCGAGCTGGCCGCGCGCCTCGGCGTGAAGAAGAAATACGCCGCGAAACTGCTGACCAAATGCCTCCGCCGCGCGGAGACGCTGTACGAGCGGAAGGGACGGAGGCGACTCAGACGATGAGCGATCCCCGCGACGAAGAGCGCAAGGTGGTGACGTTCGAGCGCGCGCGGCGCCGGCCCGATCCGGCCCGCGTGCAGGAGTTCGCCGAGACCGCCCGCCGCCTGCAGCGCGAGCGGCAGGAGTCGGTGGACGTCGTGGCTCGCGCGCTGCGCGAGACGCCGCGCGAGGAATGGCCACGTCTCGCCACGCGTCCCGAGCTTCGCAACAGCGGCGCGCTGAATCGCATGGAGGCGGAGGTCTCGGCGCGATTGGAGAAGGAGCCGCAGGAAGCGCTGCTGATCTCCGACCTCGCGGCGTCGATCGCCGAGACGCTGCCGCCCGATTCGTATCCGCCGGTGGTGCTGGCGCAATTGCGGGCGCATGCGTGGAAGGATCGCGGGCAAGCCCTCGCGTACATCGGACGCTACCCCGCCGCGCTCGAAGCACTCGATCGCGCGGAGCAGCAGCTGTCGTACGGATCGCTGACGCACGACCGGGCGATCGTGCGTTACGTGCGCGCGCTGACGCTGCAGAAGGTGAATCGATTCGAGGAATCGCGCGAGTTGCTGGCGGAGTGCGCGGCGGTGTTTCGGGATCATGGGGATGACCGGCGGTACCTGTACTGCGGCATCGGGGAAGGGATCCAGCTCTATCGCGAGCGCGAGTTCGAGCGGGCCTACGACACGTTCCTTCCGCTGATCGAGGTCGCGCGCGCGCTCGCCGATCCTCTTTCCGAGGCGCGCATTCAGAACAACCTCGGCTACTGCGCGGTCGAACAGGGCGATTTCAGGATGGCGAACATTCATCTGTCGCAGGCCATGGCGAGATTCATCGATGCCGGGAAGCGGATGGAGGCAATCCGGACCGAGCGTGCGAGCGGTCGATTGCTCGTCGGCAAAGGCGCGATTACGGACGGCCTTCAACGGCTGCGCGACGCACGGCGCTCGTTCCTGATGCATGCGATGGTCGAGGAAGCGGGGCTTTGCGGGCTCGACATCGTCGAAGCGTTGCTTGCTCAATCGCCGGACGAAGCGAAGTCACTCGCGGCCGAAGTCGCAGGCGAATTCACGCAGTCCGGCTTCAACGAGCGCGCGCTCACCGCACTGGCCTGGCTCCGCGAGTCGCTCGATCGGAATCGGGCCACGGCTTTGAGCGTGCGGCAAGTGCAGTCCTACATCGCATCACTCGCGTCGAATCCGGCTCTCGAGTTCACCGCACCGTGAGCAACGGCGCTACGGTTTTGGCTCGGAAAGTCCGTCTCCACTGACGATCGTGATGAACCGCTTCAGCAGCTTCACGATCCGGCTCCGCCCGCCTTCGCGGAATGGAAAATCGAGCAGCGAAGCCTGCGCGGACGACGCGCTCAGAAGAACGGCAACAACGACAACCGCAGAAAAACGACGCATAACCCCTCCTGTACCGGCCCGGCTCTCGAGCTCACCGCACTGTGAGCCGGCCGGTTGGCCGGCTCACGAGCGTATCGCGTTACGGTTTCGGCTCCGACATACCGTCCCCATTCACGATCGTGATGAACCGCTTCAGCAGCTTCACGATCCGGCTCCGTCCAACTTCGCGGAACGGAAAATCGAGCAGCGAAGCCTGTGCGGACGACGCGCTCAGAAGAACGGCAACTACGACAACGGCAGAAAAACGACGCATAACCCCTCCTGTACCGGCTGAGCCGGCAATCTGTTTTGGGAGGGGCCCCTCTTCGTCAGGCAGAGTGACACAAATGCGACTTGTGCCACCGTGGCAGTGCAGAATAGTGCACCGCACGGTTTCGATCAGGAGAAGGTTCGGTGGGGGGACAGGTACTACGGCGCCTGCGACTCCAGCGCCGTCAGCGCCGCTTCCGCCTCCGCGAGCTGAAACTCGCTGAAGACGCGAATGCCGGATTCACGCAGCAGCGCCGCCGTCACGCCGACGTCCTGTACGCGCGCCGACGTGAAGGTGCCGTCGTAGATGAAGCCTGATCCGCACGACGGGCTCCCTTCCTTCAACACAGCGACGCGGATGTTGCTCGCGCGCGCCGAGGCGAGCGCATGCCGCGCGCCGGAGATGAAGTTCGACGAGACGTCGTTGCCGTTTTTGTCGATCACGACCGCATCGCCGGCGAGCACCTTCGCGCCGCCTGCGCCTTCGACGATCTCCGCAGGCAATCGCGGCACGCCGAGGCCGCCGGCGATCTCGGGACAGACCGGCACGACGCGGCCTTCGCGGATCCAGCGCTGCATGATCTCGTGATCGCACAGCCGGTCTTCGCCGTTGTAGCGAACCGGCTCGCCGAGGAGGCAGGCGCTGATCAGAACCTTCTCCACTACTTGCCCCACTTCACCCAGAGATCGGTGATGTCGAAGTAGACCGTGTGTTGCGAATGGTCGGGGAGCTCGATCGTGATCAGATCGTAATGACGGTCGTTCTGATGCGCGACGGCGAACTTAAGGCGGCGGAAGCGGCCGAAGCGGTCGAACATCCACTCGTTCTCGAACTTCACTTCATCGCCGTCGACCGGCACCGGGACCGCGGTCTCCGTCGAGTCGCCGTAGTGATCCTGCAACGCGGCAGCGGTGACCGGCGCAGCGGGCGCGGGCTTCGGCGGCGGAGGCGCGGGATGGGCACACGCGAGCGCGGCGACGAGCATTGCGGCAATCAACAAGCGGGTCATCGTTTCTCCCCAGAACCGATGTCTTCGTAGAGGCGGAGGTAGGTCTCGTAGCGCGCGGCGTCGATCTCGCCACGCTCGAGCCGTTCCTTCACCTCGCAATGCGGTTCGTGAACGTGCGTGCAGTCGGTGAAGCGGCATGACTCGGACGGCTCGTCGAACTCCGGAAAGTAATCGCGCAACGCATCACGATCGAGATCCCACAAGCCGAACTCACGAATGCCGGGCGTGTCGATCAGGTACGTCCCGCCGCCGAAATCGTACAGCGTCGACGCGGTGGTCGTATGCCGTCCGGTGCCGCGGCGATGCAGCGTATTCACCGCCAGTTGCAATCGCTGATCGATGGCGTTGAGGATCGACGACTTGCCGACGCCGCTGTGACCGACGAGCGCCGTCGTCTTCCCCTCGAGATGCGTGCGCAGCTCGTCGAGACCTTCCCCGCTGCGCGTGGAGCAACCGATGACCGGCACCTGCAGCCGGCGATAGACATCGAGTCGCGCCAGCTCGGCATCGCGATCCTCGGGCTCGAGCAGATCGATCTTGTTCACGCAGACGACCGGCTGCGCGTTGCCGCGCTGAATGGCGATCAGGTAGCGGTCGATGAGCCGCGGCCGGAGCGGCGGCGCCTTCACCGACACGACGTGCACGACGACGTCGATGTTCGCGGCGATGAGCCGTTGCATGTGCTGCTTCAACGGATCGGGCCGCGCGAGCACCGAATGCCGCGGCAGGATCGAGTCGAGCCGCCACATCCCCTGCTCGCCCGAAACGGTGATGCGGTCGCCCACCGCGAGCGCGCTCTTCTGCCGCATCGCGATGCCGGACGGCACCACGACGTCGATCTCCTGCTCCTCATACACGGCCCGGCAGCGCGCGCTGCCGACATAGATCACGATCGCCGCGTCGCCGTACGCCACCGGCGTACGCGATCGATCGAGGAGCTCATCCCAGCTCCCCTCGGGCCGCTCGTGTTTTCGATGCGGCCCGCCGCTTCGCTTTTCCCGTTTCATGGTCATTGAGGTCCATTCTTCACACATTCGAGCCGCGGAGCGGCTTTGGCATGTAGCCGGGGGTCAAGCGCGAAGCGCGCCACCCCTGGTTACGTGCGTAAGTTGGATGCGCCGCGGCAGCGGCGCTGGACTCCGGCGCCGCTGCCGCGGCGCATTTCCATGCCCATTTGCGGTCCGGGGGTTGACGGTCTGCGCTCGTCACCCCCGGCTATTGGCCGATGCCGCTCCGTGGCTGGTGCATCAGCGAACTCCCTCGCGGAACGGCACGAGCGGATCGACGTCGACCGGCAAATCGTTCGCCGCGTCGAGCGAGGAGCGAAGCTCGGCCGGCATCTTGTCGTACTTCGCGAACCACGCTTCGGCGCGGGCCCGATCGCCCGTCGCTTCGATCTCCAGCAGCTCCTTCGCCAGCGCGGCGATGGCATCGGGCATCTTGCCGAGGTCCATCTCGTAGCGCCCCGCGGCGTCGCGCGCGATCGCGCCATGCTCGTGCAGGACGTTGAACTCCATCATCTCCGCGCGGCCATGCGCCTCGCCCACTCCGAAGCGGACGGTGCGGAAGATGCCGGCCACGTACGACGCGTAGTACTCGTTGAGCCGTTCCTTCGGCAGTGCGCCGTGCTCGACGAGCCAGGCCAGTCCGTACATACCGGTGATGTCGGCCTTCGCTTCCTCCAGTGCGGAGAACGTCGGCCCGATGGCGGCACGAATGTCAACCTGTTGACCATTCTGCCGCGCGAAGGCCGGCCCGAGGCCATGACAGATCTCGTGCATCATCACGACGGTCAGCGTCCCCTCGGCCGAGGCGAGCGAAGCCTGGTCGGCGCGCATCACCCGCTTCGCCACCGGCAGGATCACGTCGTTCACGCGGGCATCCATGAAGTTCTTGAAGAAGATCTTCTTGCTGCCGACCTTCTCGTGGATGTGCGGATCGTTCGGCAGGTTGTCGGCGACGGCCTGGTAGCCGTGGCGCAGGTCGCCCGCGCGGAACGGCGTGTCCATCACCTCCATCGGCGACGCGTGTCCATGCTTCGACGGCCGGTCCTCGGCGGGAAGCGGCAGCGCATCCTGAATGTCGGGGACGTATTTCTGGAAGACCGCGAGCTTCGCGCTCTCCGCTTCGTTGCGGATCATCACCGCCGCGCCGTACGACGTCTTCACGCCGAGGAGATCGTCGAGGTAGGTCTCGTAGGGCGCGAAGATCACGTCGATCTTCGGATTCTTCATCTCTCCGACCCACACCAGATCGCTCGGGTAGTAGTTGTCGTCGAGCAGCGCCGTCGCGCGGAGGCGGAGGTACTTCGCGAACGTCTTGTCGGGCGTCACGGACGCGGCCTTGCGCAGATGCATGGCGGCGTAGACGAGCCAGGGGTGGTACTTGACGTGGTACGGCGTCGTCTTCAGCTTCAGCGGCTCGCGGCTCACGAGCTCGACGACGGTGCGCTCGTCGTAGATCGCCTTCTTCTGTTCCGGATGGGCTTTGACGTATGCCTCGATGTCGTCGCGCGTGAGGCCCTGCGGATAAAGCGCGCGGCCGTGCGGCTGCGGATCGGATCCGTAGAACGGCTTGTTCTCGTTGATCTGATCAAAGCGGCTGCCGTTGATCCAGAGGTAGTGATGCAGCGCCGGATTGGCCGTAGCAGTGGCGTGATAGAGCTCGATGTCGGGCGGATTGTTCTGCCGCCAGTAGATGTCCTCGAGCTCGCGCGACGCGGCGATGAGCTCGTCGACGACGATCCGCTCTTTCGTGCTGAGATCCGCATTCGTGAACGGCATCTCGACTTTCTGGAACTTCTGCAGGCGCCGATCGAGATCGGGGACGACCTTCGCCGGATCGTACGGAGCGGCGGCGATGAGAGTTGCGACGGCGAGAAGAGCGAGAAAGACCTTCTTCATGAACGCGAATTGTAGTGGCAGCGTTGCGTGAGACGATTAGCGGATGCGGAAGAGTCTGGCATTCGTCACGTTGGCCTTCATTGCGTTCACGGCATCAGCACAGGAGCCGGCCAAGCAGCCGCCGGCCGGGTGGCAGGGCACCGGCTGCAAGGGCGAGGAGCTCTCGGTGCTGATGGGCTGCCCGTTCGATCAGGGATCGCCGTTCGTCATGCGCGTTCGACTGGAGAAGGGCCTCTCGCTGCCCAGCCACTCATATCCGATCGACATCGGTGTGACCGTCATTACAGGTGTTCTCGACATCACGTTTGCGGATGGCGACAAGAAACATGTGGTGCGCTTGAAACCGGGCGATTTCTTCAAGGTTCCTGCGTACGCATTCCACACGGCGCAGGTCATTGAAGCGTGTGAAATCCAGGACAGCGGCATCGGACCTGTCGTCGCCACGTGGGAACACGACAAGTGCAAGCCCGCGCCCGGCCCCGATCCCTTGAAGCCACTATGCGCACGCTGACCATCGTCGCCGCGTTGCTCCTCGCGCCGGTCATTGCGGCCGCGCAGGACCTGCCGAAACCGCTGTCGATCGCAATCGAACCGCTCGGCGATCGCGATCAGCAGGTCGTGGCGCGGGTCTTCTTTCGCTTTGCCAACCCGCGCGCCATCACGGAAGCGGGCCTTTTTCTCGAGGGCTCGTTTACGCAGGACGGCCAGGTCCCTGGCCAGGGTGCCGGAATTCCGGCGTTCTTCGTTACCGGTGGTATCGCTCCGCGAAACCACCGGCTACCTGCCTGAACGCCTCCGGCGTAAATACCTTACGGCCGGATCACCCGCTCTGTAGTCGCCCTTGCGGGCAACTTCAGCGTCCGCTCGAATTCCGCGGCCGGGAGCGGCTGGCTGTACAGGAACCCCTGAATTTCCGCGCATTGTTCGCGTCGCAGGAACGCGAGCTGTTCCTCGGTCTCGACACCCTCGGCCACCACGCGGAGGCGCAGGGCGCGGGCCATGGAGATGACGGCGGAGATGATCGCGCCATCGCTCGACTCGGCCGAGAGGTCGCGCACGAAATCCTGATCGATCTTCACGGTGTCGATCGGGAAGCGCTTGAGGTAATTGAGCGATGAATAGCCAGTGCCGAAGTCGTCGATCGAGATGCGGATGCCCATCTCCTTCAGGCGCTTCATGATACTGAGCGAGAGCTCGGCGTTCTGCATCGCCGTGGACTCCGTGATCTCGAGGTCGAGGCACTGCGGAGGAAACGCCGTCTCGGCGATCACCCGCTCGATCATCGCCGTCAGATCGCGCTGCTGGAACTGCCGCGGAGAGAGATTGACGGCGATGCGCAGGCCCGGATGTCCGGAGTCGTGCCATGCCTTCATCTGCTTGCACGCCGTGCGCAGCACCCACTCCCCCATCGGAATGATCAACCGCGTCTCCTCCGCGATGGGGATGAACTCGTCGGGCGGCATGATGCCGAAGTCGGGATGATTCCAGCGGATCAGCGCCTCGGCGCCGACGACGCGGCCGGTCGCCAGCTCGATCATCGGCTGGTAATGAACGACGAACTCCTGTCGCTCGAATGCGTGATGCAGGCTGTTCTCGAGCGACAGCCGCTCCGCCGCCCCTTCGATCGCCGCAGCGGTGACGAACTGATAGTTGTTCCGCCCCGCCTCCTTCGCACGGTACATCGCGCGATCGGCGTTCTTGAGCAGCGTCTCGGCGTCGGTGCCGTCATCGGGATAAATCGAAATGCCGACCGACGTCGTGACGAAGAGCTCGTGGCGATCGACTTCGATCGGCTGACCGATGGAGTCGAGCACCTTCTGCGCGACGACCGCCGCAGCCCGCCGGTCGCCGATGTCGCTCAGCAGAATCGTGAACTCGTCGCCGCCCATCCGCGCCACGGTGTCCTCGGCGCGGACGCAGTTGACGAGCCGGTCGGCCACGGCCTGCAGCAGGCGGTCGCCGGCGGTGTGGCCGAGGGTGTCGTTCACGAGCTTGAACTGATCGAGATCGAGGAACATCACGGCCGATGAGCGGGCGCTGCGCCGCGCGCGGGCCAGCGCGATCGTGATCCGGTCGCGGAACAGCAGCCGATTCGGCAGGCCGGTCAGCGCGTCGTGATACGCCTGCCACTCGATCTGCTCGAGCGCCGTCTTGCGGTCGGTGACGTCGATGATCGTCCCTTCGATGATCTCCGACTCGCCGCGGCCTCCACCTTCGAGCAGCGCGACATTCTCCAGCACCCAGACCGGCGAGCCGTCGCGGCGCTTCATCCGCAGCTCCAGATTCGTCAGCGACTTCTGCTCCGTGATCATCGTCAGGAATCGCTGCCGGTCCTCCGGGTCGATGTAGAGATCGCCGGCCGACTTGTCGATCATCTCCTCGTGCCGCTCGTAGCCGAAGATGCGGGCCATGGCGTCGTTGCACTCGAGGATCCTGCCTCCGACCGTGCTCCGGAAAACGCCCGCCAGGTTGCGCTCGAACAGCAGCCGGAAGCGCGCCTCGTTCGCCTTCCGCTCCGTCACGTCGCGCGCGATCCCCTGCACGCCGAGCGGCTTCCCGTCGCGGAAGACGAGCCGCGTATTCACCTCGACCGGAATGCGCCGCCCATCCTTCGCCACGATGTCGATCTCGTACGACGTCGACATCGTCTGATCCTCCATCTTTCTGCGGAAGTTGGTGTTCGCGCGCTCGACGTCTTCCGGCGAGATCAGCTGCTCGATGTTCATCGACAGCACTTCGTCGAGCGAGTAGCCGGTGGCGCGGAGGCCGGAGAGATTCATCGACGTGATGAGTCCGTCGAGGTCGATGGTGTAGACGATGTCGTTCGCGTTCTCGAACAGATCGCGGTACCGCATCTCGCTTTGGCGCAGCGATTCCTCGAACGCCTTCCGCTCGGAGATGTCGCGCGCCACGACCTGGATGGCAGGCTTGCCGTCGACCTGGAACGAGATCGCCGCGACCTCCACGTCGATCGGCGTGCCGTCGAGCCGCATGAACTTCTCTTCGATCAGCGGCACCTCGCGTCCGCGCGACAGCACCTTCAGCCGGCTCCGGACCGTCGAGCGGAAATCGGGATGGACGAGCTGCATGATGTCGGTGCCGACCAGCTGCTCCGCATTTGCCGCGCCGATGACCTTCACCGCCGCGGTATTGACGAAGATCAGCTTGCCGTCCTGATGCACGAAGACGGCGTCGGGACTCAGCTCGACGACGTTGCGGTAGCGCTCCTCGCTCTCGCGCAACAGCTCTTCGGCGCGATGCCGCTCGGTCACATCCTGCGCGATGACGAGCCGCGACGGCCGCTCGCTGAACATCAGCTCGAACGACGTGATCTCCACGTCGATCAGCGAGCCGTCCTTGCGCCGATGCCTCTGTTCGACTTCGATGCTCGTCACGAGCATGCCGAAGAATTCGTCACGCGTGTAGCCGTAGTGCCGGACCGCGGCGTCGTTCACGGCGACGAAGCGTAGCGACCCCGAGTCGTAGACCCACATCGGCAGCGGATTGGCGTTGAACAGCGCGCGGTACCGCGTCTCGCTGTCGCGCAGCGCCTCCTCGGCGCGCTTCCGCTCCGTGAAATCGCTCGCCACGTAGATCGCCGCGAGCGGCGTGCCGTCGGCGTCGCGCACGAACGACGACTGCGCGAGGACGTCGAGCGAGGAGCCCTTCGCCGTGCGCCAGAGCATCGTCTGCTCGAGCACGCCGGTGCTGGCGAGAATCTGCGCCGTGTTCGTCCGGTCGTTGCGTTGCACGACCTCGCGGATGTGCAGGCCGATCATCGTCGCCGGGTCGTAGCCGAGCATCGTGCCGGCGGCGTGATTCACGACGCGGATCTTTCCCTCCATGTCGACGACCAGCACCGCGCTCTTCATCGTTTCGAGGATCTGCCCGGCCGCGAACTCCGGCGTCAGATCGACGAGCTGGAAGCGCCACACCGCGCTCGCCGAGACGATCGAGAACGCGAGGATGGCCATGTAGCCGACCGGATACATTTCGATCCCGACCGATGGAAGGACGTCGACGAGCGCAAGCGATCCGAGGGCGAAGGCGATGAGGATCAGGCCGGCGCGCTCGCGTTCTTCACCTTCCGCGCGGCGGTGCGTACGCCAGAAGAGGCGCATCACACCGAACATGATCAGGGCGAAGACCGCGGCCCAGGCGAAGTTGTACGCCGGACCGCGCGCGTACCAGCCCCACGGATAGCGGCGGACGATCGGCACGAGCAGCGGCGTCGCGCCGCCGACCAATGCGATGGCGGTGCAGAAGAACCAGCTGAGCGCCGTCCAGCCGCGCAACTCTCTGCGGGTTCCGTTGTAAACCACCGCGAAATGAAACGCGGCGGCCGGCAGGAAGCAGACCATCAGATGTCCGGCGCGGGCCCAGACGATCGCCACTTCGGCGTCGCGGGCCGAGTACATCAGCGCGAAGCAGCCGAGCCATGCCGCGGCCGACGCTGACAACGTGCAGAAGAGCGCGCTGGCCAGCGTGACGCGGGCGCGGATGAGAACGATCAGGCCGAGGAGGAGGACGATCGTGGCGGTGAAGGCATTCGCAAACGCGAGCGCGTTCGCAGTGTAGCTACTGCGCGTCAGGATCAGGTGAATGACCGACACGCCGCAGTGTAACCCGTAAGCGCATAGCCTCCACGCCATACTTCCGCATCAGCGCACTTAAATCATTCAGCCATAAGCACTTAAGTAATTGCCAATCGCCCGCAACAAAACGTACACTCACCCAGCTTCAGCACAATTTGAGAGGTGCGATCTGATGAGCTTCGATCGGGCCACAGTACGTTATCCCGACGGACGTGTTGCCGTTCTGACTCCGCCTGAGTTCTACGCGATTCCGCTCGGGGAACGGATCGAGTTACTCACCGGCGGACGGTTGAAATTCGAAGACAACCAAAAGCCGGTCAGCGCCCTGGAGGCGTTGAAAAAGAAATGAGCCTCCGCCGGTCATCGGTCACCCTCCTGCTCGTCGCCGCCGGGCTGCTCTGGGCAGCCACGGTCGGTGCGATGTATCGCGCCGTGCGCCGCTTCGAGACCACACCCGGCCGCGCCGCGTCGGCTCATTCCATGTGGCCGGATCAGAGCAGGATCTCCCGTCCGGACGGCGCGTGGACGCTGCTCACGCTGATCCATCCGCACTGCTCGTGCAGCCGCGCCACCATCGAAGAGCTGCAGACGATTCTGGAGAAGGGGCCGCCGTCGGTCCGCTCGAT
>Ga0070682_100000196_pt1 | contig 45226 bp, 42 predicted proteins | sample KBSC63LmetaG_FD_64668 | JGI IMG/M metagenome (GOLD analysis project Ga0070682, IMG submission 64668) | Corn rhizosphere microbial communities from Kellogg Biological Station, Michigan, USA - KBS C6-3L metaG | ecosystem: Host-associated > Plants > Roots > Rhizosphere | place: USA: Michigan...
ATATTCTGTCCATAGCGCCTCCTTTCAGTCTCATGACTGTGAGCAACGTGAGTGTAACAACTTTCGTAAAGGAGGCGCTGCTTCATAACATCAGTACCACCACGCGGTAGCGGGTGGGTCAACCGATTGCCAATTGTCGATTGCCGATTTCAGATTGATGTATCGCCCAAGGCTAATCGGCAATCGGCAATTGACAATCGGCAATCATGAGGACCCACCCGCTACCGCGTGGTGGTACTGACCTCGTGTCGTCCCGGCATTTCTTTGGTTCGCAAGATGTTCGACTCTGGGGTGTCAGCCAGGTGTCATCACGCTCATAGGTGACTACTCGCGAGCAACCTCGCTTTACCATTCACTGTTTACCATTTACGATTCACGTTCCCATGTTTCGATTCACCACCGCCGGAGAATCACACGGTCGCGCGCTCGTTGCGATCGTAGAAGGCTTGCCTGCGGGTCTGCCGGTTGACGCCGCGCAAGTTAATCATGAGTTGCATCGGCGACAGCTTGGTTATGGCCGCGGCGGGAGAATGAAGATCGAGCGAGACCAGGTGCAGATTCTCAGCGGCGTTCGTCACGGTCTAACGCTTGGTTCGCCGATCGCGTTGCTGATTGAAAACAAGGACTGGGCAAACTGGACCGAAGTGATGGCCACGGAGGCTCCTGAGCTCGCGCCGGAAAAGTCGCGCAGTTTGAAACGGCCGCGTCCGGGACACGCAGATCTAGCGGGTGGACAAAAGTTTGAGGCACGCGATCTGAGAAATATTCTTGAGCGGGCCTCGGCTCGCGAAACCGCGGCCCGCGTCGCTTGTGGCGCTCTGGGTAAACAATTGTTAGCGTCGTTCGGAGTCGAAATTCGCAGTCATGTAATCCAGCTGGGCGGCATCCCTAGTGAACCGTCACAAAAAACATGGGAGGAAATTGCCGCAATTCCTGACGACGCTCCGTTGCATTGCGCGGACGATCAGTTGCAGCAAGAAATGATCAAACTAATCGACCAGAAGCGCGAAGCCGGAGACACGGTCGGCGGCATTTTTGAAGTGGTCGCGCGCGGTGTGATGCCTGGACTGGGTTCGCATACGGCATGGGATCTGAAACTGGATGGCCGGCTGGCCCAGGCGGTCATGTCGATACCAGCGGTCAAGGCGGTTTCGATCGGCGCCGGCAGCGAGGCGAGCGCTTTGCCCGGTTCTGAGGTGCACGACGAGATTGCCTATAACGACGAGACGCGTGCTTTCATTCGTGAGACGAATCGCGCCGGTGGACTCGAGGGCGGGATTACAAACGGCGAAGAAATCAGAGTTCGTGGCCATCTGAAACCTTTATCCACCTTAAGGAAGCCGTTGCGTTCAGTCGATATCGACACCAAGCAGGAAGAGTCTGCCGCGTTTGAACGGTCCGACATAACCGCTGTCCCGGCCGCCGGGGTAATTGGCGAAGCGATGATGGCGCTGGTTTTGACGGAAGCGATGCGCGAGAAATTTGGCGGCGACAGCATGGGAGAGATGAAACGGAATTTTGAAGGTTATCGCGAGCAGTTGCGCGGATATTAGTAGGACAGGCATTCCTGCCCGTCCCTGTTTTCGCGAAGCCGCTGGCTTTTGGCTGTCGCAGAAACTTGATCATAGAATCAATATTGAATTCTTTGGCGAAGTGGAAATTAAGTAATGGCGTTAATGGAAATAGTAACGTGGCCGAACCCAATTCTGGATACCCCCGCGGATCCGGTGACCGATTTTGGTAACGGCTTAAAGCAGTTAGTCAGCGACATGTTTGAGACTATGTACGCGGCGCCAGGCGTGGGATTGGCGGCCGTACAAGTGGGCGTTGGCAAGCGTTTGTTTGTGATGGACTGTTCCGCTGGCAAAGACCCGGACCAGCGCGTGGTCATGATTAACCCGGACGTGATCCATGTCGAAGGCGAGCAGAATGGCGAAGAGGGCTGCCTTTCGTTTCCCGGCATCTTTACCCCGGTAGAGCGTAGTCTTCGCGCGGTTGTACGTGCCCACGACATTAACGGAAACGAATTTGAGATCGACGATACAGAACTGACCGCTCGTTGCATGCTGCACGAGACTGATCACTGCGACGGAATTGTTTTCCTCGACAAGATGAGTGCACTCAAACGCGAGCTGGTGAAACGAAAAATCAAGAAGTTGCAAAAGGCCGGGAAGTGGGTGGCGAAATAGTCCAAGGCCAGGAGTTTGGAGTACCGCCTTTAGGCGGGTTCTTAAACTTTCCCGTGAGCAATAAACCCGCCTAAAGGCGGTACTCCAAACAAGAAAACCAAAGTTCAAAGCACAAAGTTCAAAACACTTGGAGTCCAATCATGCCGTCAGAATTTCGTAATGAACCGTTTACCGATTTTAGTAAGGAAGAAAATGCCAACGCGATGCGTGCAGCGCTTGCGAAAGTTGCGACCGAGCTAGGCCGCGAGTATCCGCTCGTCATTGGCGGCGAACGTATCAACACCGACGCGAAACTGGACAGTATCAACCCCGCAAATCGCACGCAGGTAGTTGGTCGTTTTCAAAAGGCTACCAAGGAGCTCGCCAACAAAGCCGTAGAGTCGGCCTACGAAGCATTTCAATCGTGGAAGAATACAAGCGCCGCCGAGCGCGCCGATTTCATGTTTCGAATTGCCGCGATCCTGCGCGAACGCAAACACGAGTTTTCGGCGTGGATGGTTCACGAAGTGGCGAAGACCTGGGCCGAAGCTGATGGCGATACGGCGGAAGCGATCGACTTTCTCGAGTTTTATGGACGCGAAATGTTGCGCTATGGCGGGCCGCAACCGCTGATCAATATTCCCGGTGAAGAGAACCAACTCGACTACATTCCGCTCGGCGTTGTCGCCGTCATTCCGCCGTGGAATTTTCCGCTTGCGATCATGGCCGGTATGACGAGCGCTGCGTTCGTTACCGGGAACACGGTGGTGTTGAAGCCGTCGTCTGACGCGCCGACGATCGCTTACAAGTTCTTCGAAGTGCTCGAAGAAGTCGGCTTGCCAGCGGGTGTCGTTAACTTCATGACTGGTTCGGGCGCGGAAGTAGGCGACGTAATTGTCGATCATCCAAAGACGCGTTTCGTCGCGTTTACCGGCTCGAAGGAAATCGGCCTTCGCATCAATGAGCGGGCGGCGAAAGTGCACGAAGGTCAAATCTGGATCAAGCGTGTGATTGCCGAGATGGGCGGAAAAGACGCGATCATCGTCGCGGCTGATGCGAACCTCGACGACGCGGCCACTGGAGTTGTGCAATCAGCTTTCGGCTTTCAGGGACAAAAGTGTTCGGCGTGCTCGCGCGCGATCATTGACGCCAGCGTCTACGATCAAATGCTGACGAAAATTGCGGAGCGAACGGCGCAGGTGAAAATGGGTGACCCGACAAATTTCGGAACCGGAATGAGCGCGGTCATTAACGAGAAGGCTTTCAAGACTATCAACGGCTACATTGAGAAAGGCAAAAGCGAAGGTGGACGCGTGCTCGCGGGCGGCGGTTCTGATGGCGAGCAGGGTTTCTTTATCGAACCGACCGTAATCGCGGATGTGAAGCCCGGCGCCACGATTGAGCAGGAGGAAATCTTCGGGCCCGTGCTGGCTGTGATTAAAGCCGATAACTACGATCACGCCTTGACCATCGCCAACGATACGCAGTTTGGATTGACGGGCGCGGTCTACAGCGCAGACGAAGCAAACCTCGAACGCGCGCGTAAAGAGTTTCACGTGGGCAACCTTTATCTGAACCGGAAGTGCACGGGTGCTTTGGTCGGCGTTCATCCGTTTGGCGGGTTCAATATGTCAGGGACAGATTCGAAAGCAGGTGGCCGCGATTATCTGTTGCTGTTTATGCAGGCAAAGGTGTCGGCGGAGAAGATCGGCGCCGCTGCTGCAGTGGAGAAGAGAGCTGCGATCTGAAGAAGGCAAAGAGCGGGGGGCAGGCCCCCTTCCCGACCTGCGAATCAGCGTTAGATGCGACTCAGCAACTTGCTTGAGTAATTTGCAGGTCAGGAAGGGGGCCTGCCCCCGCTCTTCTTTTTAAGAGACAACATGCGCATTGTTTTCATGGGCACACCCGAATCAGCAGTGCCTTCGCTGCAACGCCTGCTGAACGACGGTCATGACATCGCAGCGGTTTGGACGCAACCGGACAGACCAGCCGGCCGCGGTGACAAAATGCACGCGCCGCCGATTAAAGAATTTGCGCTGCAACACGGACTACCTTTCGAGCAGCCTCACAAAATCAAAACCGCGGAAGCCAAAGACCTGTTCGCGTCGTGCGCAGCGGACGTTGCAGTAGTCGTAGCCTACGGCCGAATTCTTCCAGACGAGTTTTTGCGGGCGCCCAAGCGCGGTTGCATCAACGTACACTTCTCGCTCTTGCCGTTATACCGTGGCGCCGCGCCGGCCAACTGGGCGATCGTCAATGGTGAAGCGAAGACCGGTGTGACGACTATGTTCATCGAAGCAGATTTGGATACCGGTCCGATCCTGCTGCAACGCGAAACCCTGATTGGAGAGACAGAAACGGCGCCGCAGTTAATGGCACGGCTCTCCGTTATCGGTGCCGAACTGCTCGGTGAAACCCTGAACCAATTGGACGTGATTACGCCAAGGCCCCAACGCCATCAAGACGCGACCTTCGCGCCGTTACTCGAGAAGCGGAATGGCACTATCGACTGGAACACTGATGCGGCTGCCATTAGTCGTTGCGTGCGCGGGTTTCAACCATGGCCCACCGCTTACACGAATCATCTTGGACGGCGCTTGATAATTTGGCGGGGGACGGCGGAAGAAACCGGACTCGCCGCTGCGGCCGGAGAAGTAATCTTCGCGCACGGCGACGACCTGCTGGTGAAATGCGGCGGCGACAGCGCACTTCGCTTACATGAAGTACAGCCCGAAGCCAAACGCCGCATGAGCGTGCGCGACTTTCTCAACGGAACCCACCTGAAAGCTGGCGATCGCTTTGGCGGACTCTAATACAATTTCGCCGGCGAGGATCACCGCATTTGAAATTCTGCAGCGCGTCGCGGAAGGGGCGTACGCGTCAGTTCTACTCGCGGCACGAGAAGAGGATCTGAAGCCTCAAGACCGCGCCCTTTGCCATGAATTGGTGATGGGTGTGTTGCGCAATCAATTGTGGCTTGATCGACTCGCCGAGCACTTCGCAAATCGCAAAGTCACGCAGTTGGACCTGCCAGTCAGGTTGGCCTTGCGACTGGGTTTATATCAACTGAGATTTCTCACACGGATTCCCGCGTCGGCAGCAGTGAACGAGTCAGTGAGTCTGGCGCGACATGCGCGCGTTCGTTCGGCCGGAGCTCTGTTAAATGCGGTCTTGCGTCGCGCAGTTCGTGAACCTGATTTCGATCCCGTAAGCGAGGTTGATGATGATGTCGCGCGATTATCCATTCTCACTTCGCATCCGGCCTGGCTGATTGAGCGCTGGATCAAGAACTTCGGTCTCGTCGAAGCAGAAGCATTCGCTCGCGCCAATAACAATGCGGCGCCGGTCGCATTTCGGATCAACCGCAAAGCAAATGAAACGCAAATTTTGGATCGTCTACGAGAAACCGGGGCAGAGCTAGCCGCTTCGGAAATCGTCGCCGGCGCGTGGCGAATCACGGGCGCCGCAGGTGCGCTAGGCGAATTGGCGAAGGCAGGGGACGTCTATATTCAGGACGAAGCCTCGCAGCTTGCCGCTGCGGTGGTGGATGCACAACCTGGTGAGCGCGTCCTTGATCTATGCGCGGCACCCGGCAGCAAGACGACCTGGATCGCGAACCGAAGCGGCGATGGCGTTTTGATCGTCGCCGGCGACGTACATGAACATCGCGTGCGGACCGTGATTTCCTCAGCGAAAGCTCAAATGTTGTCGAGCCTTCGCGCAATCACGCTCGACGGTCTCAAACCGTTACCGTTTCCCGAAGGCACTTTTGACCGTGTTTTGCTGGACGCGCCCTGCTCGGGCACGGGCACGCTGAGGCGCAACCCGGAAATCCGTTACCGCATCTCACCCGCTGACTTGGCGGATTTAGCGGGACGTCAAAAACAACTACTTTTCAATGCCGCTCGAGTTGTTCGTCCCGGTGGTCACTTAATTTATTCGACTTGTTCGGTCGAGCCGGAAGAAAACGAAGTAATAGTCCAACAGTTCCTTGAAAACACGGATAGCTTTGCTGTTAACGAGTTGCAACTGAATAGCCGGTTCCTGACTGCTTCAGGCGCGGCGCGCACTTGGCCGCAGCGTGACGGCACCGACGGATTTTTCATTTGTGGCTTCACTCGAAATGTCTGAGTGAAGAAGCAAAATCCCAAGCTTTGCGAGCCAGCAGCACCGATGTTAGACTTCGCAGCTTGGTTTTGGCCCGATTCAAAACGGCGGTAGAGAGGGTAGCTGCGTGAATACTGCCACCGGGGCACTCTCAGCATTACGGAGACTGGCAATCGTGATCGCGATAGCGATCATTTTTGTGTTGGGTCTTGCCACTACGGTTTATCTGTCACTTCGCAGTCCTGAAGTAAAAGTTCCCGATGTAATTGGCAAAGATCGCTTCGAAGCGGAACGCGTTTTGGGTGATGCGGGTTTGAATTTTCGCGTCAGAGCCACGCGCCCAAGCAATGAGGTCAATGCGAACACGGTCTTGTTTCAGCTGCCGCGCGGCGGTGAAGTTGTAAAGGCCGGGCAGACCGTAGCGATGGATATTAGCCGTGGCGTAAAAGAAGGCGAGTCGTCTGAGGCTGTCGTTCCTGACAAGTCGCCTGAAGAGAAGCCGGCAAATACCAACGACAACAACGCGAATAATTCGAACAACGACAACAAGCCCAAACGCAAGAAGGACGCAAATAAGAACGCTAACGAAAACGCAAACGCAAATCGCAATGCGAACGCTAATCGTTTACCGAATGTGAACAGAACTACAACCAACGGCAATGCGAACCGGCCCACGAATGCCAATGCAAATCGTCCCCCGTTGGTTATCAATAACAACTCAACGCGCGGTAGTAACGTAAACACCCGGCCACCGCGGCCCGCACCCACGATCAATCCGAACCAGCGCTGAATGATGCACGATCGGACAATTGACATCGCCCCATCCATTTTGTCGGCGGATTTTTCGCGGCTAGGTGAGGAAATCGAGGCGGTGAAGCGCGGGGGCGCGACGATCCTTCACGTGGACGTAATGGATGGCCATTTCGTGCCTAACCTTACGGTCGGCATACCGGTAGTGGAGTCGATCGCGGCGGCAACGAATCTTCCGATAGACGCGCATCTGATGATTTCCGAGCCTGGGCGATATGCTGAAGAGTTCGTGGCCGCAGGCGCGAAAATGGTCTCGGTACATGTAGAAGCAGATGCTCATTTGCATCGCACTTTGAATTCGATCAGAACCGCGGGCGCTCGCGCGGGAGTAGTGCTGAATCCGGCGACGCCGATTGAAAGTTTGGGTGAAGCCCTACCGTACGCGGATTATGTGCTGGTGATGTCGGTCAATCCGGGCTTTGGCGGGCAGAAGTTCATCGCAACTTCAACCGACAAGGTACGCCGTTTACGACGAATGATTGATGAACGACAACTCGACGTTCGCATTGAAATAGACGGCGGCATCGGTTTGAAAAACATTGCCGAGGTCGTTTCCGCCGGCGCCGAGATTATTGTCGCCGGGTCTGCGATTTTCGGTGCGGGCGATCCTGAAGCGGCGGCGCGGGCGTTGCGCGAGGCGACCGTTGAGTGGGTTTAGATCGCTCGTTTAAGTAATAAGTTTGGATTGGCCCCGGCAATATGTATTGGAGGATTTAAGTTATGCGTTCTCGCTTCTTTAATAACCTGGCTCTCGGTGCCGCGCTCGTATTGGCGCTGAGCGGTGTCGCCCTGGCTCAGAGTGACTTGTCGGCCATTCAGCGGCTCGACGTAATGCGCTCGAAGCTCGACGGCATGCATCGCACGCTTAACAGCGCTATTTCGTCGCTCAGTCCGACAGCAGGCGAGAAGAAGAATCCGGACGATCCACGAGAGCGGCTGCGCGGGCTTGATAAAGAAGTGAACTCGGTGATTAACGAGGTCAGTGACGTACGCGCGAAGCAGGAACGCTCGGAGCGTTACGACCCAACGGTTCTCGATCGGTTGGAGACGTCGGTGACTGACTTGAACACGCGCGTCCAGGCTGGCTTGCAGGCTACCGCTGGTGATCGCTCGGTGACCACGACCGTTTCGGCTGCGCCCGCAAAGAAAAAGAAGAAGGGCAAATTCTTCGGCCTACTTGGCGGCGGTGATAACAAATATGAAGAGCTGACCGGGACCGTGGCCCCGGGGAGAGATCGTGTGCTCTTCGAAGAGGCCGCGAAACAAGTCAGAAAGGGGCAGCACGAAACCGGCCGACTCCTATTCTCAACCATCATCAACACCTATCCTGATTCGCCGTTTCTGCCGCTTGCGAAACTGGCAATTGCGGACTCGTTCTATCTTGAAGGCACAACCGCTTCACTTATCCAGGCGGCGCAGGCTTATCTGGATTGGCTGACGTTTTTCCCGACAGACCCGCTGGCCGACGATGCAATGCTGAAAGTCGCCGAGGCTGAAATGCGCCAGATGGGATTGTCAGACCGTGACATCTCGCACGCGCGTAAAGCTGAACAGCGCTTGAAGGCGCTACTGCAGCAGTACCCGCAAACGACGCTGAGACCGATCGTCGAAGATCGGCTGCGCGAGGCCCAGGAAAGCCTGGCAATGCACAGTTATCAGGTCGGAAACTTTTATCTTGAACCGCGCTACAAGCGAGGCAAGGGTGGCTTGAAGGGCGCACAGTCACGTTTCAAAGAAGTGATCGATAAATATCCGGCATTCTCGTTGCGCGATGAGGTGTTGTTTAAGTTGGCCTACACTTTCCAGCAGGAAGAAGAACCCGACGAGGCGGCGAAGTATTACCAGGATATGCTGCGCAACTTTCCCAATAGCCCTTATGCCGAACAGGCGAAAGAGCAGTTGAACATCATCGGGGTGCCGATTCCTGAGCCGGACCCGGCGCGCCGAAATGTTGCGCCCGCCGAACACCCCGGATTCGTCGGCAGCATTTTGAAAGAGGTAACGGGCAGAGCTGACGTGACGGTCAACTCGAACGGCATCCTGATTAGCAAGGATAAGAAGGACGACGCCAGTGATTTGATTGATGAGGCAATCAAGTACAACGGTCAACTTCCCGTGAATGTGACTCCCAACGCGACGGTACAGCGAGCTCCGCAAAAGATCGCGCGACCGCAACCCGGTGGGCAGACGTCACCGGCTGCATCGCCCAGTCCAACGCCCGGTGAGAACAGGCCTTAACGCACGACCGAAAATCAACGCAACGCCTGGCCCGTCGTTTCCACGGCGGGCCTCGTGTTTTCCAGCCCCATGTTTTATCTTGTTTCTGGAATCAATAACCACGCGCAGAAGGAACCGTGTAATGGCAACGACTGAAACATCCGCCAGTGTGAGCGCTGAACTGAGCCGCCGACATAAGTCCACCTCCACCACAGTTCTGTCGCTACTCGTTGCGGTACTTTTGTTGTGCGTGCTCGCCTACGTCAGCCAGAAATTTCTGACGCAGCGCAGTACGGTATCGCTCGACATTCCGGTCCGCATAACGATTCTGATTTTCGGTTTGGGTGCGATTGCTTTGCGCCGCACTAAATTTGCGAGAATGCGGCTGCAGGACATTGGCGCACTTCAGGGTGCACACGGGCTGATCGTCACCTTGCATAGAACCACGCTGCTCATTGCGATAATCGGAATTGCAATCGCCTTAATCGGTTTCGTTACTACGTTACTCACCGGCGCTCCCATTTATACGTACCAGGCCGCGGTCGTCGCTGCTGCTGTGCTCTTGTATGGTTACCCCGTCCGCAGATCGTGGGAGCAGGCAGTAAGCCAATTTGCTTCGGGGAACGATAGTAAGGGTAGTTCTGAGGTAACGACACTCTAGGACGGCAATGAGGTCAGTACCACCAAGCGGTAGCGCGTGGGTCAACCGATTGCCATTGACAAGCGGCAATCAACACACCCACCCGCTACCGCGTGGTGGTACTGACCTCATCCAGCCACTGGCTTCATTCCGCGGAAAAATAGAAAAGTGTTGATCTCCGATTGCCGCATTTGGTAGTCTGACTTGCGTCATCTAACCTGCCCGGCCCCGGCCAGGTCTTAATCCTAAAACAGCCTTCCTCAAGGGCCCTTCGCTAAACCAATCGTGCGGAACTGCGTTTGGCAGAGCCACCACCGCGATGACTTTTACAGAACTGGTTACCGCTGACGCCTCTTTGCGTCGCCGTCAATTCACGAAGCTCTCCGTACGAGTCGCGATACTCGCTTGTGCATTTTGCCTCTGGGACAATGCCCTGGCGCAGGGGATTGCTCCGCGACCGATAGCACGACTGATTTCGGAGCCAACGATTAGTGCTCCTATCTCGCGTGCCCGGCGTGTGACAGTGGAAGAAACCAGTTCAAATCCGGTAGCGGCGAACACGACTTCACTGGATATCCCCACCGAAGTTGAACAACGCGCTTTTGAGCAAACGAACAACGCGCGAATAAAGAGTGGTCTGGCGCCGCTCGTGTGGGACGCAGAACTCTGCCGCATGGCGCGAGCCCACTCCGAAAACATGGCGAGGCGCGGGTTCTTTTCTCACGAAACACCGGAAGGCTTGCAGATCAAAGAGCGCGCACATGAAAACGGAATCGCACACTTCCGAGTGATTGCGGAAAACATCGCGTATAATAAAGGTTACAGTGACCCAGGTGGTTTCGCAGTTGAGCGTTGGATGATTTCATCGGGGCATCGCGCGAACATTTTGTACGTTGGTTTTCAAGCTTCCGCGATCGGTTCTTACGTTGCCGCCGACGGCAGCACTTACTTGACTCAGGTTTTCATTGCCCGTTAACTCGCCTCGCAAACTTGAGAGGCGCAGGCGAAACGAAACGCAGCCTCTCAAAAGTGAACCGGCCCGCCCTTCAGCTTCCTTCCTTCGCCAAAATCAATTGGCAGCTTCGAATTCTCGGCAAACGTCCCGACGGCTATCATGAAATCAACACTGTCCTGCAGGCGATCTCTTTGCAGGATCAATTGACGTTTGAGGTCACGAGTGATCCCGAGATTGTGATCTCGTGCAACGACGCCGACGTTCCAACCGACAATCAAAATCTGATTGTGCGTGCGGCTAACGCGCTGAAGTCGCGTTTCCGCATTGCGGGCGGTGCGAGCGTGAGGTTGGAAAAGAGAATTCCGACGCGCGCTGGTCTAGGCGGCGGTTCGTCAAACGCTGCAGTCGCGCTTCTGGCATTAAATCACCTGTGGAATATCAAGGCGTCGCCAGGTGATCTGTTGGATATGGCTGCCAAACTCGGCGCGGACGTGCCGTTTTTCCTGTGGGGAGGGCGCGCCCTGGCGACCGGAACCGGGGCCACGATCTCACCGCTTCAGGATCGAGCCGGTGACCCTGTGCCTCTGCTTGTCATTGCTCCAAACGCCAGCATTTCCACCGCATTCGCGTATGCGTCGGTCGATGCCGCTGCCTTGACAACATCTGTTGGCGACCCTATTCTTTCAAGTTCGCGTGAGGCTGGAAATTTTCGCGACTCGGAACCGTGGCCTCCGTCGGACTCTTTGCAGAACGATTTCGAGTCGGTGATCTTTGATATTGAGCCTGAGATCAAACGAGCTAAAGAAACCCTCCTTCAGGCTGGTGCTCGCGCCGCTTTGTTGGCTGGCAGTGGTTCAAGCGTATTTGGTATCTTTGCTGATCGTGACGATCAACAGCGCGCGCTAAATGAGATCAAGCTGGAAGCAGGTTGGCGCATCTTTGCTTGTGTTACAGTGTCGCGAATCGAGTATCAACGCACTGTTGCTTCTCCGGATATTCAGTTCTTACGCTCTTTCAATTCTGGATCTGATATTGGGGCGTAGCCAAGTGGTAAGGCACCGGTCTTTGGAACCGGCATTCGTAGGTTCGAATCCTCCCGCCCCAGCCACTTTCTAAGTTTCAAGTTTCAAGTTTCAAGTTTCAAGTTAGGCAGACGAACTTGAAACTCGAAACTCGAAACTTGAAACTCGAAGCTTCTTATGGGCACAACTGGCGGAATCAAAGTTTTTTCGGGAAACGCAAACCCGGAATTGGCGGCAGAGATTGCTCGCGACCTCGGTTGCGATATGGGACGCGCAATCACGGAACGCTTCTCCGATGGCGAGTTTAATTTTCAGATTGACGAGAACGTGCGCGGCGGCGATGTCTTCATTGTTCAGCCAACCTGTCCGCCGACTGACGAACACTTGATGGAGCTGCTGATAATGCTCGACGCGTTTCGTCGATCGTCAGCCGAGCGCATCACCGCCGTTATCCCCTACTACGGTTACGGGCGTTCCGATAAAAAAGACCGTCCGCGCGTGCCAATTTCAGCGCGCCTGGTCGCAAACCTGATTACGGTTGCCGGCGCCGATCGATTGTTAACGATTGACCTGCACGCGGCGCAAATTCAGGGATTCTTTGATATACCTGTCGACCACCTTTACTCGGCGCCGGTGATGATTGGCTATTATCAGGAGAACCCGCTGCCGAATTTGACGGTGGTGGCGCCTGACACCGGAGGCGCCGAAAGAGCACGCGCTTACGCAAAGCGGCTCGACGCCGAACTCGCGCTATGCGATAAACGACGTGAGAAAGCCAACGTCGCAGAAGTTATGAACGTGGTCGGTGACGTGCGAGGTCGCAGCTGTTTGATTGTCGACGACATGTGTGACACCGGTGGCTCGTTGACGAAAGTAGCAAAGGCATTGAAGAATGCCGGAGCTGAAAGAATTCACGCGTGTTTTACGCACGCGGTGCTGTCGGGTCAGGCCGTGCAGCAGCTCGATGATTCAGAAATCGAGCAGATAATGATTACGAATACAATTCCGCTACGCGAAAACGCGTGCGAGTTTGAAAAGATCAAGACGCTTAGTATCGCGCCGCTTCTGGCGAAAGCGATCAAGTCGATCCACGAGGAGACCAGCGTTTCCTCGCTCTTCGTTTAGCGAAGGGCAAACACTGATGGCTTAAATAGAAGTCCATCAGCGATCAGCAAACATTGCCGATTGCCGATTGCCATTTGTCGAATTAAACGAGCCCGGTTGGGATCGAATTAAATCGGCAATCGCAATTGGAATCGGAAATGATTTACTGATCGCTGTACGTCTTTAAAAAGCTGTAAAGAGGAGTAGTCATGGCAGAACAGAAAGACATTACGGTTCGCGCAACCAAGCGAGATGGCCGCGGCAAGAACGACGCGCGGCGTGCGCGACGCGAGGGAATGGTTCCGGTTTCGGTCTATGGCGGCGAGGGTGGCAGCGTGGCCGCTCTGGCGCCGATTCGCGAGCTGGCCGCGATCCTGCGTTCAGATTCGGGACGCAACACAATTTTTACGCTTGATATCGAAGGCCTGGGTGCGAGCGAAGTCATGTTTCATGACCGCCAGATTGATCCCGTCCGCGGGCGTTTAATCCATGCGGATCTGACGCGGCTGGTTAAGGGTCAGAAGATTGAAGTCACGGTACCGTTGCACCTTACTGGCGAGCCGATTGGCGTTCGCGACGAACAGGGCGTGCTGGAACAGATCATCCGTGAAATTGAAATTCGTTGCGAACCGCGCGCGATTCCCGACGTGGTGAACGTCGACGTTTCCAATCTTGGCGTGCACGACGTGCTGCACATTTCTGACATTCAGGTTGCCGAAGGCATCGAGATTCTCAATGCCGCGGACACCGTGATTGCCACTGTGGGTATCGTTAAGGAAGAAGCAGCCGCACCTGTGGCAGAGGTGGAAGGCGCTGCTGAACCCGAAGTGATCGGTAAGGGCAAGAAGGAAGACGAGGAAGAGGAATCCGGCAAGAAGGAGTAGGGGGAATTGCCGATTTACGATTGCCGTTTGCCGAATTGTCGGCATTTGGAATCGTGCGGTTCGCCAGTTTCTCCAAATTGACAATTGGCAATCGGCAATCGGCAATACCTCGTGGTTGGTCTGGGTAATCCGGGCGCAGAGTATGAGTGGTCGCGCCACAACCTCGGATTCATGTTGATTGATAAGCTGGCTCAGGCAGCGGGTATTACAAGATTCCGGCGCGAATGTCAGGCGCTGATAGCGCGGGCCAATATCGGATCGCAGGCCGTCACGCTTGTGAAGCCTCAGACTTACATGAATCTGAGCGGCGAGGCGGTTTCATGTTTGACAAGAAAATTTGAGGCGACGGCTTCCGAGTTGATAGTGATTTCCGACGACCTGGCTTTGCCGTTTGGCAAAATTCGGATTCGCGCGCGCGGTACCTCAGGCGGTCATAACGGACTGAAGTCTATTAGCGCTGCGTTGGGAACGGATGAGTTCACGCGTTTGCGAATCGGCATTCAACCTGATCATCCATTGGCCGACTCGAAGAAATTTGTTCTGGATACATTTCCGATGACGTCCAGGGCTGCGGTGGAAGAAACGTTGGAAAAGAGCGCTGAGGCAGTGCGCACCATCCTTGCGGATGGAGTTTTGAAAGCAATGACGGACTATAACGGTGAATAGTAAATCGTAAATAGTAAATAATCGGGTCCGCGCGGGCTGCTCAACTATTCACGATTAACGATTCACTACGAAGGAGATTGATTTTGGAAACGAACAGACAATACGAAGTGGTGTTCATCGTTGACCCGACTGCGGACGACGAAGAAGTTGCCCGCCTGACGGAGAGCTTTAAGCAAATCGTCACCGATCAGGGCGGCACGATCACCAAAGAAGAAAGCATGGGCCGGCGACAACTTGCTTACGAAATTCTGCACAAGACTGAAGGCAACTTCATGCTGCTGGAGATCGAGGGCTCAGGTCGTGAGATTGCAGAACTCGAACGCCGCATGCGCGTGAACGATCGCATCATCCGCTACATCACTGTGCGGGTCGATGAAGACCGCCGCCGCGCTGAGAAATTCAAAGCCAAGCGAGCTCGCAAAGCTGAGAAGCGCAGCACTAGCCAGGACGCACAAAAGCGCCCTGCGGCGCCGGCGCCGCGGCCAGCTGAAGCTGAGGAAGACGCAGCCTAACGAGCGCCGCCGGAGTTCACCTCGGGCGATTTTGTTCGCTCGTTTTGCTTTGGTTCACTATTAACGATTTACCGTTTAGAGGTTAATTATGTCGACAAATTATGAAGACCGCGGACGGCGGTATAACAACAACGACGATGATTTCGATCGTGGCCGGCCGTCGCAGGGTCGCGGCGGACGCCGCATGCGCCGTCGCCGTATCTGCCGTTTCTGTATTGAAAAGGTAGACATCATCGATTTCAAAGATGCCAGGTTCCTGGGAAATTTCATTCCTGAACGCGGCAAAATTCTGCCACGGCGAATCTCGGGCAACTGTGCCATACATCAGCGGATGTTGGCCGAGGCAATCAAGCGGGCGCGCAATATCGCGTTGCTGCCTTATACGACCGACTAAATTCGCAAGCGCAGTAGAACAGGCATTCCTGTCTGTTCAGCGGTATGGGCGCACGCGACAGACAAGCATGTCTGTCCTACGTTTTATAGAAGAAGGAGCAGCCATCATGGCTCACACCAGAATACTTTTACGCGAAGACATCGACGACCTTGGAGCGCGCGGCGAGATTGTGCGCGTGCGTGCGGGCTACGCTCGCAACTACCTGCTGCCGCGCAAGCTTGCGGTTGAGGCAACCACCAGCAACGTGAAACAAATCGAGCAGGAACGCGCCGCACTCTTGAAGAAGGAAGCCGGCGAACGCGCCACCGCGCAAGGCCAGGCCGAGTTGATCGGCAAGCTCGTGTTTGAGTTCAAACGAAAGTCAGGTGAACAGGGAGCCTTGTACGGGTCCGTCACCTCGATGGACATCGCGGAGGCCTTGAAGGAAAAGGGTTACGAAGTTGATCGTCACCGCATTCACCTGCGCGAGCCGATCAAACGTTTGGGCGACTACACCGTGCCGGTCCGTTTGCATCGCGAAGTTACTGTTGATTTGCAGGTGAAGGTCGCGTCAGAGGGCGAAGCGATTGCCGGTCATCTGACTGCTGAGCAGGAAGCCGAGCTGGCTAAGCAGACTGACACCAACGAAGACGAGAATGGCGAGAGCGCGCAGTAAAGAAATAACAACCAAATTCTTTACCCGCGCCCATCGCCTAGGTATAGTTCGACGCTACAAGTCATTCGGATTTGTAGCGTCGTTGTTTTTGACATCAGCACCGTTCGAGGAGCGGGGGCAGGCCCTTCCCGACCCAGAGATTGCGATCATTCAAGTTCGAATTTGACGGCAGGGCTTTCAATCTAATTTCCATGTCAACTGTAGTCATCTCAGGGTAAGGAAGGGGGCCTGCCCCCGCTCTTTCTTCCCGCAATACTTTTGTAAACAGGTTTCCCTTCATGGCCGCTCCTGATCCAATCCGCGAGCAATCGCTCGAACGTTCACTACCCAACAGCGCTGAAGCTGAGCGCGCCATCCTCGGCGGCATCATCCTGGATAACGGACTGATTAGTCAGGCCATCGAATTATTGCGGCCGGAAGACTTTTATGTGCCGTCGCACCGGCGCATATTTGTCGCAATGACCGCGCTCTTCGAACGTGGTGAAGAAATCAATCCGATCATCATTGCGGAAGAACTAAAGAAGGAGCAGGGACTCGAATCCGTCGGCGGCATAAGCTTCATAACAAACCTTACTTACGGTCTGCCGCACTCAACTAATATCGCGAACTACGCCAAGCTGGTTCGCGGCAAGTCGATGTTGCGACAGCTGATTCGCGCGGCCAACAAGATTACGCAGGAGGCGCTCGAACAGGAAGACGAGCCCGAACTGATCCTCGATCACGCCGAGCATGCGATTTTCGAGTTAGCAGACGAACGCATTCGCCAGGGCTTTGTTCATATTAAACCCGTCGCTGAACAACTGCTGGAAAAGATTCAGGAGATGGAAGGACGAGCGTCCGTCCTTACTGGTCTGACGACCGGGTTCGCCGATCTCGATAAACTTACTTCCGGCTTTCAACGTCAGGACTTAATTATCGTCGCGGCGCGCCCATCGATGGGTAAAACCAGTTTCGCGTTGATGCTGGCCGAGAACGCGGCCATCCACGTGCCCGGAGCCGTCGTCGGTATGTTCTCGCTCGAAATGTCGAAAGAAGCTCTCGTGATGCGCATGCTTTGCTCACAGGCCAACATCGACGCGCAACGTTTCCGCAACGGCTTCCTTTCCCGCCCCGAGTGGGCTCAGATTGCTAAGTCGCTCGGCACGCTAGCCGACGCGCGCATCTTTCTCGACGACACTGCCGGGATCACCGTCCTCGAAATGCGTGCGAAGGCGCGCCGCCTCGCGGCTGAACAAAAACGTCTCGACTTGATTATCGTCGACTACCTGCAGTTGATGAGCGGATCGGCGAAACGCTTTGAGTCGCGTCAGCAGGAAGTGTCGCAAATTTCGCGCGAACTGAAAGGCCTGGCGAAGGAATTAAACGTTCCCCTGATTGCGCTCTCGCAGTTGTCGCGCGCTCCGGAATCACGTTCCGATCACCGTCCGCAACTCGCCGATCTGCGTGAGTCCGGAGCCCTGGAACAGGACGCGGACGTGGTCGCGTTTATTTATCGTCCCGAGCAATACAAGACTCCCGAAGAACGCGACAGCATGCCTGACGACGAAAAGAACATCGCCGAAATCGTGGTAGCCAAACAACGCAACGGCCCGACTGACACGGTTCGACTTCGCTTTACGCCTTCCAGCATGCGATTCGATAATCTCTATCGCGAATGATGTCCGGCAAACTTCAGTTTGTCGGAGAGTAACGACAAGCAAGTGCGTAGTCTACGCCGGGGCAGTAGCCCGACAGTCATGGAGGGCTACATGACAACTCAACCCTAGCGGCTGAGCATGTCGCGCGGTTGACCTGCGAGAGTTGAGTGGCAAGGTAGCCCTCCATGACTGTCGGGCTACTGCCCCGGCGCAGGCGGCGTCATTCCGCAGAACTGATCAGGACGCATCGCCGAGGAAAATGTGTAGTGGACAAACTAATGCACAGCCCGAAAACATCCCTCAAAGGAGACACCCCATGACTATTGAAGAAATGGACCTCGCACCGATTGCACAGCACGCGGCCACCATCCTGCTGGCCAAACATCCAAACATTGAATTTACCAGCGGCCGCCGCACTAAGTTTCAACAGGCGCATGCGATGGCCGGGAACGTGATCAAAAACCGCAAGTGGATCGGGCAAACATATCTCGCCGGAGCGAAGCTTCAGCAATGGGTCGATGCACACCCGGAAGCGAAAACAGTAGACGCGATCACCGCCGGCCTGGCTGAAGTTATACAAGCGATGCCCGAGGAAGAGTGCAACAAGATCAGCCGGCATCTCACCGGGCGCGCCTTCGACGTCAGACCGGTCACAGTCAACGCCGCCAAAATCAAGGCAGACATCCGCGCGCTGCCGGGACTTCACAGATTTCTGGAGAAGGAAGGCGGCCTAACCCGCTGGCACGCACAGTTTCAATAATGACCAACTCCGCCGAGTCCGCCGACGTCGATCTCCCTGGCCAACGTCCCACCTGGGCTGCGATTGATCTTGACGCGCTGGCCGCAAATTTCAGAACCGTCAAGCAACAGGTCGGCCCTGCAGTGAGCGTGATGGGTGTGGTTAAGGCGAATGCTTACGGCCACGGTGCGGTAGCGTGTGCGCGGCGACTCGCCGCGGAAGGCGCCGAATGGTTTGGCGTTGCGCTGCCGGAAGAGGGAGCCGAGTTACGAGCTGCACAGATTCCCGGGCGCATCCTCTGCCTCGCCGGTTTCTGGCATGCGCAGGCGGCGCTCTGCATCGAGCAACAACTCATGCCGGTCGTTTATCGATTGGAGATGATCGACGCGTTTGACCGCGCGGCGCGTGAAAAAAATGTCGTTGTCGACGTTCACGTAAAAGTCGATACCGGCATGGGACGACTGGGCGTTCGTTTTAATGAAGTACCTGAGTTTGCCGACGCGTTGCGTCAATTCAAGAACGTTCGCGTCGATGGCTTCATCACACACTTCGCGGCCGCTGACGAGCCTTCATGCGGACCCCTGACGCACGACCAGATTGAGCGATTCAAGACAGCGGTCGGTGTCTTTCGCGAACGCGGCTTCGCACCGACCTATTACCACTTAGCCAATTCGGCGGCGGTCTTTGGTCAACCAGCCGCGTGGGGCAATCTCGTGAGGCCTGGTGGTGTGCTTTATGGCCTCTGGCGCGACATTCTCGCTCCCAACGACCGCGACGTTAATTTGAAACCAGTGATGTCGCTTCATTCGCGCATCATGCTGCTCAAGTGGGTGCCGCCGGGCGAGACAGTAGGTTATGGCTGCACCTTCGAAGCGTCGCGAGAAACTTTGGTCGCAACCATTCCCGCCGGCTATGACGATGGCTACATGCGGGCGCTTTCCAATCGCGGACATACAATCATTCGTGGCACGTATGCGACCGTTATCGGCCGCATCTCAATGGATCTGACGCTGGTTGACGTGACCAACGTCCCTGGCGTAGCTGTGGATGATGAAGTAATTCTGATGGGAGCGAGTGGCGGGCTTGCAGTAACTGCCGAAGACATCGCGAAAACTTGCGGCACACTCTCTTACGAAGTCACCTGCGGCATCGGCGCTCGTGTGCCACGTGTTTACTTAGGAGCGGGGGCAAGCCCACCTTCCTGACCTCGAGCTGACTGAAGTTGAGATCCTGATCTGGCTGGAAAGGCTTTCGAGTCAAGGCGCTCGAGCAACTGAAGAGTCTCAGGGTGAGGAAGGCGGGCTTGCCCCCGCTCTTAGCTGCCTATCCGCTCTATGAGGGCGCAATCAGGTTTCTGCTTCCAAGTTACGGTGAGCTGTTTTCATCCTTTGCCGCCAAACGATCCAGGTTGGAATAAGAATCAGTGCGAAGTAGTTGAGCATGTAGGCTTGCTTGAAGAATGTCAGTGACAGCAACTCCGTTGCCGAAATCAATACCACCAACCGTCGCAGCCAATAGTCCTCGTACAGCAGCAGCGCGGCGGGCAAAATCATCCCCATATACCACGCATTAAACTTGGAGCTGGCTACACAAATCAGCACGAACAGGATCAGCACCGCCTTAACGTTGAAATCCTCCGCGCTGAAATTCCTTGGCACCCTCAGCCATTGATACAAAAGGAAGACAATTAGGCCGCCGCGCAACGCGAACTTGATGGCGCCATTAACGCTATCGTGGAAGGGCGCGAGCGACTTAACGACGCGCGCGAGATTCTCAAAGATATGAATCAGGAACGAGTGCAGCGAGTTGTCGATCAACGTGGCATTGTCCTGCATGTCGGCAAGCCTTAAGACTTGCCAGTCACGCAGGTAGGGAAAAGCTATCGCGGCCGCCAGCATGAGCCCGACGAGGGAACTGAGTATGGCAGTTTTCCAGCCGGCTTTTTTTATGACGAAGAACAAAGCCGGCGGAATCAGCAGCACCGGCGCAAACTTCAACAGCGTGGCTGCAACCAGCGCCGGAACAATCCAAAAGAACCTTTCCGTAATCGCCAGGTAGGCGGCGAGCACGACAAAGAATCCGACCAGCAGATCGTTGTGGCCGTTCGCGATGTGATGCAGCAGAATCAGCGGACTCCATAGAAAAAGATACAGAGCCAATTCCGGCTTGAGGTATGAGACGCGAGTCGAGGCCTGCCATAGTATCCAGCCAATCGCCGCAAACATGATCAGGTTGACTGCCTTGAACATCGCAAGTGCTGCCCACCAATTTCCGCCGCTCAAGCGTGCAAGCAGCCGCGCGAGGAGGGTGAACAAAAATCCATACGGGTTGGGGTTGTAAATCCAGTGTTCGCGTAACATCGGATCCGCGCGCCAGTTTGGAATGTCGTTCAAGTGGTAGACGTAAGGATTTTGTCCGTAGTGGACCTGTTGCCAGCCGCGATTGACGTAACCGAAGACGTCGGTCGAATGGAATGGAACCGTCAGAAAGGTAAAGAGAGCGAAGACGATCGCGAAATAAACAATTATGCGGAGGCGCGGATGATCGTCGCGCTTCAGTTGTTGGTAGCCTCTCCAATACAGCACCAGCAAGGCGATACAAAAAAACCAGGCGAAGACTTCTCTGGTGGCGTGCGAATAGACTGAAGATCCTCTGCGATAAAAGAGGCAGACGATTAGATACACCGCCGCCATCAGGGTGCCGGTTAGTGTTAGCTGATCGATTCGAGGATGACGACGACTGGGCACGTTGGTTCAAACGGTCCTGCTACGAAGCGCGCTGATCAGGACACAAAGCCGGGTGTTGAGTCAATGCGGCAAGGATTTAGGTAGTGGTCGGTTTGACTCCCGATAAGCTTTAGCTTGTCGTATCGCTGCGACAAACTGAAGTTTTGTCGGACATTTTTAGCCACTCAATTTACTCACCTTTCAAAAGCCGGGGCGAGCTTCGCCACGAGACCAACGAAACATTTTGCCGTTTGTAGTCATTGGCAATTAGGACGGTGGGAATATGAACTCCCATTGCCTGACCATTATGGCTATAAACGTGGCGCGCTGAGCACGGGCAATTGCCCAGGAACTTGAAGATTCATTCCAGGCAACGAAACCGTTGACAGAACGATGAAAGTGGGGGTATTTATCTGCGCCTTACTTTGACCTCTGGCGCATGGTTCCGGCATTCGCCCACTCAACTTTATCCCGCATTCCGGGGACGTACTCCATAGACTTATCCCGATCCGGGATCAGTTATGAATCCTCATACGAGGGTAATGACAATCAGGAGAAACCGATGATTAATTCAAGAAGGGTTTTAATTGCACTGGTTTTGAGCGTCGTCGCCTTAGCAGGCGCCGTCCCGACGCGTGGAAGCCTCAGCAAGGCAGCACCTAACCCCCAGGACCGACCGATTGAAACCAGAGTATATGTAAGGAAACAATGTCTGCTTAGTGAACCCGATAAATTGCAGCCGCCTCGTGTTAATCAGCCGCAGTTTTTGGGGGCGCTGGCAAGCATATTCGTGCCCTTATTGGTTGATAAAGGGTTGAGCGCGGTCAGTGGTGCGTTGCGTTCGGCTGGCGCGCCGGAAACCTTGCGCGCCTCGGCCAAACTCCCAACCTACCTTTATCAGCTTACGAGAAATGGGGAACAGCGAAATCTGGACTTAAATTCGGATCTGGGTTGCGTCATCGTTGTGCGCGGAACTTTCTCAAGTGTTGATCCGCCTGACCAATCGACGATCAGACCCTTTACCGATAGAGGTGTTCTGTCGGGCGATTCGGAGGTCGATGAGAACCGGCGGATCCGGCGCTTGGTTCAAAATCAAATTCCTGTGTCATCGATTGCCGCGCTCTATGAAGCTGCGATCATCAAATCGAACGACAAAGCTGCACTTCACTACGAAGGCAGATTTTTGGAAGTGAATGCCTTTCAAGGCGGCCGGTCATCGAAAACCCGAGGCATGGTCGTTAGTCTCGCGATCTATAGTCCCACCGCCCGAGAAAACGAAACGCTTTTGTCGCTCGCTCTGCAGAATGTCGGGGACGTGGATTTGGGAACGGTCGCGGGACCCAATCAACTGGGAAGCAAACGCAGCAGTTGGCTGGGCGGTGTTGGTATGACGGACGCGGCAGTGACGGCGTTGGGAAAGCTTAAAGTTGATAACGGGCAGACCATCGGGGTAATGCCGGTCACGCTTGAGGCGCAATTCGTTGAAGTCGAAAAAGGTAACAAGACCCTGGTGTTCATTGCTGACGTCCTGGACGCGAAGAAGGAACCATTAACCAAAGCGATTTCTGATCAGATTCTTGAGGGCGACAAACGAGAGAAAGCAGAAGCAGATGCTTTGGAAGCGTTGAGTGTTGAGGAGGAAACCGCTTTCGCCAACTATCTTGGAAAGAAGGCTGAACTCGCGGCTGTCGCACCATTACCGGCGAATCCCACAGCCGCCCAAATTGAGGTCCGCAATACGACGGTGGCAGCAAAAACTTTCGAGGTCACGCGCACCAGACGCCTGTGGTGTAACAAATATAAAGCGCTGAAGGCTATCGGATCAGCTCCGGCGCGCGGCGAAGACTGCAACTGATTTCCGTTTCAGAATCATTGATCGTAAACAAAGCGAAGAGGGTTGCCGTGGCTAACCGAAGAGCAGCAAAGAAGACTACCCGCAAGAAACGGCCAGCGAAGTTGTCTGAAGAAGAATTGATTCAGCTAGTCCGAAGGAAAGCGCAGCGGTATGTTTCGTTGCCAAATGTCACTTCGGTCGGAGTCGGCGATCGGCTACGAGCTGGGGAACGGACTGATGAATTAACGATCCAATTTACGGTTCGAAAGAAGCTGAGCCCTGAGCTGCTGGCGATGAATAGTGTTTTGGCTTTGCCGAAGGTTATTGTGGCCGACGACGGCAGGGAAGTTCCAGTTGATGTAGTCGAGCGATCCTATCGACCGTCTTATCAGATCTTGCAAGAACCAGCGCTCCCCGGCTTTGCTCCGCAGGGTTTGACCAACAATCAAATGCGCCGCACCCGACTGGCGACAATTCTTCCCGGTATCAGCGTCGGTCATAGCGAAGCCGAAACAGGCACGTTTGGAGCTGTCGTCTATGACGCTTTGAATGGCACACCCTACATTCTGAGCAACTGGCATGTTCTGCAAGGGGTTTCCGGTAAGGTCGGCGATGTGGTGACGCAACCAGGCTTGCACGACGACGGCAATGTCTCGGCCAATGTAGTTGGTCAAGTGGTTCGTAGTCATATCGGACTCGCTGGAGACTGCGCCATCGCCACAATTTCCGGACGCGCGCTCGACCCTCGCATTCTTGAACTTAACGTCGTCCCTAAACGCATCGGCATCGCTAAGAAAGGGGACAAGGTAGTTAAGTCGGGTCGAACTAGCGGCGTGACATTCGGAATCGTCAGCCGCGTGGGCGTGGTCTTTTCGATGGACTACGGCGCTGGTGAAGTACAGGTGGGTGGGTTTGAAATCGAGCCGAACCCTGCAAAGCCTCCTCCAGAGGGCGAAGTTAGTGATATCGGCGATTCCGGGAGCATCTGGCTGGTTGATACGAATGGTCCAGACAAAGACGTTGTCCTGGGACTGCTATTTGGCGGCGAGACAGATCCGAATCCCGCAGCGGAACACGCGATAGCCTGCAACATCCATAGCGTAGTGCAAAAACTCCAGATCTCATTCAAGCGGCCCGCTTGACATACTCGGACCTCAGCAGCGACCCTCAACACTCTGACAAACGGATTCGGAAGTGTTCGGTTCTGCAGACATAGCAAACGACCTTCGAGCACCTGAATTCAATCCACTACTATAGCTTGAGACTGATTCTTTCAGAATGCCAGCTGAACTTGTCACTGTAAACGTCAACGAAAATGCCAGCGTAAGCGCGTATGTGTACAGCGCTCCGAAGTCGAGGCGTGCTCGCGCCACGCTGATTCTGGGCCACGGCGCCGGTGCGGGACAGCTTCATCCGTTTATGACTTGGTTCGCGAATGGAATGGCGGAACGCGGCTTCGATGTGATGACTTTCAATTTCCTCTACATGGAACAGAAACGTCACGTGCCGGATCCGAAGGCGAAGCTGGAACATTGCTATCGCGCCGTGATCGAAGCGGCGACCAAGCAGCGAAAGTTAAAAGGGAATCGTCTGGTAATCGGTGGGAAGTCGATGGGCGGTCGCATTGCTTCGCAGGTCGCAGCCGAGGGAAATTGCGCCGCAGACATTTCTGGTTTGGTCTTCCTCGGCTACCCGCTTCACCCACCCGGCCGCCCGGATAAGCTTCGCGACGCACATCTGCCCGAAATCAAAGCGCCGATGTTATTTGTGCAGGGTTCGCGCGACGCGTTTGGTAGCGAAGACGAATTGCGAGATGTGATTAAACGCCATCGGCTAAATGCGACTCTTCACATTGTTGCCGGCGGCGATCATTCGTTGAAAGTCCCCAAGAGCCTCGGCATCCCGCAAGATGAGGTTTACGAGAACACGATGGATACGATTCGCGACTGGCTAAGCTCGCGGTAGTGTTCGATAAGCTTTAGGAAACTCTGACTTGGATTTCATATTAGTCGCCAACCTGGGGTTCCGCTGCGCTCCACCCGACGCTTTACGCTTTCGCCCGCTCCGCGGGCTAAGGCAAATACAACTGATGATGAGCTTGATCAGAGGTTCCTTCAGCTTGTCGACTCGAGATCGACAAACTGAAGTTTGTCGTACAAGTTCGACAAATCCGCTACTCACGTCGTTGGCGCAGCCTGGTGTAGTTGGCCAATGATTTCATCGAGCCACGGTTCCAGCGTATTGCGGCCCTGCCGTGCTTCCCGGATTAGCGTCAAGTTGTTTTCAGTCGTTTCCGGCTCCCAGGTTTCTTTAACCATCACTAATGCATCGCTGAGGTGTTGCGCTGCTTCGTCTGGCTTACCGTCCAGCACCGCCAATTCCAACATCGTCGCGTGGTCCCAATAATCCGGGTTACCGGATTTCAACCGTTGTGAAACCGCGAAACGGACAACCGGAATCAATTCTGATTTGCGTTGCAGCGACGGCGCGTCGCCTTTGATATCAAGCAGGGTAACTGCATTTATGCCGGGGTAAGCGTCGCGCCAGTCGGCTTCGAAACCGCGAATGTAACTGTCCAGTGCCTTTCGCAAATATCCGTTTGCCCGGAGCACGTCGCCTTTGTCTTTTGCTTCAACCCAAAGGTCTTTATACACCCTTCCCATCAAGCCGTTAGTCTCCGAGCCTGGCCCTTGCTCGCTGACAATCTGCTCAAGAATTTCCACTGCCTCCTGGCGTCTCTTTTTCCGATTGAGCGCAAACGCGTACTGTTCACGGACCATCACGTTGCGCTTCAAAGGCGCGGGCAGGCGATTGAAGAGCTCGATCATGTTGTCATAAGCGGAGACAGCGCGGTATGACAAGTAGAGATCGATCGAAACTCCGGCTTCAACGCCGTCGAGCTCGCCCAGTTTCTTTTCAATTTCATTGAGCGCTGCAAGGTCAACGCCCTCGCGTGCTGCAGCAAGCTCACGCTTCAAGGTTCTTGAAGATTCGACTCGATTGAGAAAAGAGTCGGTCTTGAGGTGGGCGATGTCCGGAGCTTTGTATTCCTTTAGCAGTTGGAAGATGGGGCTATCCGCAGCAGCAGCTTCACGCGCCAGCTTGCGCACATCGGCAAGTCGCTTGCCGATCAATTCGCGGAGGGTCTTAGCCTCCTCGGCGCCGAAACTGTTGTTAGTCCCTAGTTTGTAGCCGACGGAACGAAGGTAGTTCACGTCGAATGGTGGAGCAGTGGAAAAAATTGTCAGCGTGGTGGCGGGCCGAACGGCGTGACGAACTCCGAGTTCATAAAAAACGTTGGCGTTGGCAGTAGTCAAATCAGCGACTGCAAAGTCGCAAAGCAGCAGACGCTCAAACATGGCCTGGTGAATAATTCCGCCGGTGCGCTCTTCGTCGGCGCGTATCGGTTCCATGTCGGAATCTACAATTCCGGGACGTATTGCTTCTTTGTAGATGCGATCAAAATCAATATCCGGGCCACCGGACGGATCCTTCTTCACGCCGAAGGGCATTAGTACAAAGCATAAGGGTTGTTCGGACATTTTGACTTCTTACCCTTCTTTCTCAGGCGATGGTTCCTCGCTGGACGTGTCTTCAGCAGTCTCGCCGCCAGCCTCTCCCTCGCCTGAGGGTTCGCTCGCATCGAGTGCTTCGTCCTCGACACCTGGTTCGCCTTCGGTTGGCGTTTGCGTCTCGGCTGGCGCTTCACTCTCGGCTGGCGTTTCGCCTTCGGCTGGTGTTTCGCCTTCGGCTGTTTGCTCACCCTCAGCGGGAGGTTCGCCCTCAACAGCAGGCTCGCCTTCCGCAGGTGGTTCGCCTTCCGCAGGTGGTTCGCCCTCGGCAGGCGGCTCAGCTTCGGCGGCAGGCGGCGCTTCTTTCTTCGCTTTCTGAGCCTGGTCCTGGGTGTCTCGCAACCTTGCGAGAGCATCTTGCATGCGCTGCACCCAACCCTCCTGCTCTGTCTGAAGTACCATCTCGGTATGATCGACGAGAGCAGTGACGTTTTCCGAGCGGGCCTGTTCATCAGCGGGGAGTGCCATCCACCATGACTTAATGTTTTCCAGGTCGGTCGCTGCCTGGTTGTATTTCATCAACGTCTCTTCAGTTTGCTGATAACTCAGATACGTTGTTATCCCGGCCGCCAGTGCTGTAGTCAACGCAATCCAAATCTGCCGGTTAATCGCAGCGAGAAAAGTTCCCAGGCCACCGATGATGTAGACAGACCACTGCAGCCATTTCAATTGCCGCTCCAGCTTGAGTGCTTTGCTCCGGTAAAACTGAAGCTGGTCTTCGAGCCGAACCTGAATATAACGATCCGGCGCGAGCATGCTGAACCCATCATCACCACCTTTGTCCGGATCCATGTTTGGTGGGAATCCGAGCTCTTTTTTGTAGGGAACGAGACACGACGAATTAACTTCAGTGCGCATAACTCGTCGCGTGATGTCTTCGATCCGGAGCGCTAACACCTGTTCGGGAGTCGGCGGCACCGTCGCGGTTGATGGTCGCGTGGCGGGATCGAGTGGCGCCGCTGCAGGCAGATCCCCGTAAGCTTCGGCCCGCGATCGGAACTTATATATCTCTCGTTTTATCGCCTCGGCGCCTCCACGCAACAAGAACCATTTGTTGCCCTGTTTGAAACGGTTGGCGGCCGTTATGAGAATTGTGACGATGATGGGCGCAGCCAAAAGTAGGTAGTGAATTACCGTCCATTTGATTTGCGAACTAGTGAGTAAACCATTCTTGATTGCCGGCCACCAACGTTCAAAAGTGAGCCGCTGCTCGTTCCCCTTCCAGAGTTCATTTATCAACGCCAGCGCGGTGATGGCCAGGCCAATCAGAATGATCGCCATTTGTTGGCGCCTGAACCTCTGCTGTTGGAGGATTGCGTTTAGGTCGTAATCTGCGAAGCGTTCCCAGGCGTGCATGAGCACGTTGTCCCCGCCGAGCGCGCGTAGTAATACGCGTTCGCCGCCCCTAACCGAATCGTTCAGGTTGTACAATTCGATCCGCCCGTCATCGACGATTTCGGCCATAAGCGGATCGTCGAGCGTTGCGGGTCTGGCTTTCCAGGCAGCGGCTATCTCGTCTGCCGCGCCTCCACTTCCTTCGATAATAATGACGGGCAACTTTTGACGAACGGCCTGCAGACACTCTTTCTTGGAAACCTCACCACCACCTGCAAGCAGGAGGACAGTCGGTGACTTCCGCAGGTGGCTCATCAATTTGAAAATAGTTCCTGTCTCGCTACCCCAATCCTGACCCTGGACGAGAACAAAATGCGAATGGTTCGGCTCGAGCGATGTTTCACCGCCTACGTCACTGCCTGGGTAATTCACCAGTGCGCGCGGCGCTACACCGACCAGGTTGAGCTTGTAACCTCGATCGGCGACACTCTGGCCCATCAACTTCATGACGCCGACATCCGTACCGCCGTCGATGATCAGCGACTGCAACTCGGACGCAGCGCGCGTGACGCCACGTCCAAATAACTGCGCCAGGCGCAGACCAACTTTTTCGTCGAGGCTGTTGGCGCCACCAATCAGCAGCAGCACTGATTTAGGTTTCTTTAAGCCGAGCGCGCGGAAGATGTCCTCGCCGCTTGCAGCTGCGGAGGGGAAGACCGCCGTTGCTTCACGGTTGTTTGCGAAGGCGATCGTCTGCTTTCTCATCACCGGAGTTTCTGTTGCGGACACGGATGGATTGTTGGTAACAGGAGGCATTGTTTTGATCCTTACGAAACGTCGTGAGAGCAAAGCAAAGGGCCGACGGCCTGGCTGAGAGTGCGCTCAGGTTTATAAGTGAGAATTTGGTGTGAGTCAATAATTTTGCCGGGTTTTGGATCGGGGCGTCCGGCCTGCCATGAGCAACGCAAACTAGCGGTTTGCCTTACGCAACGTCACAAAAGCGCGGTCTCCTCAATCAGCGCGCCGGTTGTGAAGCGCTCAACGCCAAGCGGCGACGCGTCAATCAGGTCCGACCTTCCGTGTAAGACAAGATCCGCAGTCATACGCCCCGATGCGGGTGAATGCATCACGCCGTGGCCGCTGAATCCGTTGACAAAATAGAGTCCCTTCACATCCGGAGCCGCACCAATGATCGCGTGATGATCTGGCGTCATCTCATATAAGCCGGCCCATGCCCGTCGCGGATTAACTTCGGCTTCCGCCAGGCTCGGCACGCGATCCGCCGCTCTCGTTAGTATCTTCTCGACGAAGCTTTGATCAAAGTCAGTCTTGAATCCCGGTGTCTCTTCGGGATCGTTCCAGGCGAGCAATATCCCCTTGCCCTCGCGGCGAAAATGGAAACCGGTCGACATGTCGATAACCATCGGGAACCGCTTTGGCAGACCGTCGAAAGGTTCCGTCGGTACGAGTTGCCTTCGCAGCGGTTCAACGGGTAACTCTGCCCCGGCAAGGCGAGCGATCTGTGCCGCCCACGCTCCGGCTGCGTTGACCACGATCGGTGTTGAAATAAAGCCGCGAGATGTCATGACGCCCATGACCTTCCGGGCCACCGGGATCGCGAATACTGGGACCGCGGGCGTCCCGCCCGCATGTTCTGGCGGGCACATCTCCTTGGAATCGCTGGCGGGCGGGACGCCCGCGGTCCCAGTATTCAAGGTCCTGGTAATTCCGGTTCCAGTATGATCAGCCTCGGTTTCAATGCCGGTTACTGCGGTATCCAGCCAGAGTCGCACGCCATGTTCACGCGCCTTGAGCATAAAACCCATCATCACGCTATGTGGATCGACGAAGCCATCGGTCTGGCAAAACGTGCCGCCGATGATGTCGTCGGTGCGGAGCTGGGGCACGAACTTAGCGATGTCACTCGGTGAGACGAGCTCAACGTTTTGAACTCCAAGTGTGAGCTGTCGCTCGCGATTCGTTTTGAGATATTGAAACTGCTGCTCGTTGGTGGCGCAGAAGAGATAGCCGTGCGCGCGATAGTCTGCCGGGTAACCCACGACTTCATCAAAGCGCGAAAAGAAGTCGATCGAATAGCGCGACATCTGGATATTCACCGGCGTAGAGAACTGGGCCCGCACACCGCCCATACTTTTGCCGGTCGATCCCTTGCCCTGGTGCGCTTCTCGTTCAACGACCAGCACGTTGGTACAACCTTGCTCGGCGAGATGATACGCGACGCTCGAACCAACAATACCGCTGCCGATGATCACGACGTCTGCAGTTTCGCTCATGGTTGTCTCTATGAAAGCCCAGCTTATAGAATAGCCGCGCGAGAATAAGCTGAACCGAAGCGACACACAACTGGAGCCTATATGGACCTGCGTTATCCGATTGGCGAGTTCAAGTTTGCAGCCCCACTCTCAGAAGCCGAGCGCGCTACTTGCCTCGAAGCGATCGAAGAGACGCCGGCAAAGATGCGCGGGGCCGTCGCTGATTTGAATGACGAACAACTCAACACGCCTTACCGGCCCGGGGGTTGGACGGTGCGTCAGGTGGTGCATCACGTGCCCGAGAGCCATTTGAATTCCTACACCCGTTTCAAACTCGCACTTACTGAGGACCAGCCAACCATCAAGCCTTACTTCGAAGATCGTTGGGCCGAGCTCGGCGATGCGCGGGAAGCGCCGGTAGATTTGTCACTGGATTTACTTGAAGCGCTGCATCGCCGCTGGATTTGGTTTCTGCGTTCATTGGCGCCGGAAGACTATCAACGCACTTTCGTGCATCCGGAATTGGGCGTCGTCAGTTTGGAAAAGAACATCGCACTCTACGCCTGGCACGGCAAGCATCACGTGGCGCAAATCACTTCGTTGCGCGAGCGCAACGGATGGTAAAAGACAGTTTCGAGTTTCGAGTTAGGAGGACGCCAATGAGGTCAGTACCAAGCCTTTGGAGTGCGGTGACTTGTCACCGCTTTCTTTTCGCGGCGGCCTGACGCCGCGATGATTTTTCTTAGCAAAGCGAGTCGCCACAGGTGGCGACCTGAAAAGCGGTGACAAGTCACCGCACTCCAAAGGCTTGAACCTAAGTTGAAACCTGGAACTTCACCTGAAACCCGAAACTAATAAAAATGCTGAAGTCATTTAACTGTCCCAAGTGTGGCGCGCCCGTCAGCTACGAACAGGACGTGGTGGGCGCAAGCCTGACCGCGCGTTGTTCCTATTGCAATAGCGCTTTGTCTGTGCCGGACGAGGCTCGCGGTCGTCCTGCGGCCTTAATTTCAAACGTCAATATCGATCTGGGAAACGCCGGCGCCAGTGCGACTAAATGGATTGTCATACTCGTGTTGGTTCCGATCGTGCTGATCATAATCGGAGTCATCGCAATGGGCGGATTTCTGATGCCGATGTTGAGCCGCGTCAGCCCGCCGCCGCGAGGATCTAGTTCAACAACGCCGCCGAAGTCAGTGGCTCTGGGAGGCAAAGAAAAACCGCGCGGGTTCGCAAACGAGACGATGAAGTTTGGCTCCGAAGGAATCGGCCCAGGAATGTTCAGCGATGCGCGCAGTATCGCGGTCGATGGCAGCGGAAAAATTTACGTTGGTGAGTATAGCGGTGGTCGCGTGCAAGTTTTCGACGGCGAGGGCAAGTTCATCACGCAGTGGACGGTAAATCCCAAAATGCCTCTGCGCGCCCTGGCCGCGGATCGAGCCGGCACCGTCTACGTGGTGCAAAGCGGAAAGATTTCGAAGTTTGAAGGCGCAACTGGAAAGGCACTGGGTGAGGTTCCGTTCGAAGGCGGTTGGGGATTCGACGACGTCAAGGTGGCAGCTGATGGCGGGTTGATTGCCGCGTGGTATCAAAACCGTGACGACATCGTTCGGCTGGATCGCGATGGCAAGGTGACCCGAACAATTCAGTCCGCAATCAGTTCGGTCACCGACAGGTCAGAGCTCGACACGCGCGTCACTATTGACGGCCTCGGTAACATCTACGCGCTGGGCTCATTCAACGATGCGGTCTTTAAATTTGGACCTGACGGAAAATTCGCGACCCGCTTTGGCAGTGCCGGCGACCAGGCCGGTCAATTTCGCGCGGCATCTGCGATTGCGGTGGACGGCAAAGGTCGCGTTTACGTTTCAGATATTAAAGGGATACAAGTGTTCGACAGCAATGGCCGATATATCGCTACCTTTTCGGCCGGCGGGATCGCCTCGGGCATGGTATTCAACGACAAGAACGAGTTGTTCATTGCGTCCCGCAATCATGTAGTGAAGATGGCTCTGGACGAGTAGCGTGGAGGTAGAGATGGCCACCAGCGAGGAATTCCAGACTGTGTTCAAAAGGCTTCGAGCGATCCTCGAGCCTTACGCTGCAAGACTTGTCGTGGTTCACGACACCGACAGTCAGTATTATCTCAACACTAAACTCGTCATGAGCAACAAGCAGCCGTTGTTTTTCGGAGCGGTGCGAATAGGAAAGGCTTACGTCAGTTTTCACCTGATGCCGGTTTACGCTCATCCGACGCTTATGCGGGAAATTCCCGCCGAGCTCAAGAACGAATGCAAGGCAAATCCTGCTTTAACTTCAAGTCGGTCGATGAAAAAGTCTTTGCCCAACTCGCGAAGTTAACCGCAGCGGGTTTCAAGACCTTCCAGGATCCGGCAATTTTCGAACGATTCAAACGATGAAAATGATTGAGCGCTATCGTCGCTGGTTTGAGTATGAACAGGACAGTCATGCGAAAACGATTGCGTCGCTAAACGCTGTGGCGCCAGCGCAACGCGAGACTGAACAATTCGCCAAAGCGCTTTACCTTGTGGGTCACCTGATCGCCGCTCGACGGGTCTGGCTGTTCCGCCTGGGCTTTCTCAAAGAGAACGCGGAACTGTTTCCCGGCGCGCCCGATCTCGCCGAGCTGCCGCAACAGCTTTCCGCAATTGAATCGTTATGGGCGGAATATCTCAACCAACTTACCGACGCCGACCTCGAGCGCTTTTTTGAATACCGCAGTTACGAAGGACAGATGTTTCGCGACAGCGTTGAAGATATCCTGACGCAAATGTTTGGACACTCCTGGTATCACCGCGGCCAGATCGCGATGCTGCTGCGTTCGATCGGAGCCGAGCCCGCAGTAACTGATTTCGTTTTCTGGGTGCGCGAGCCGGTGGCGGAGAGTTAATCGATGCACAAAATCTCGGCGCTGCCGGGCCTGACACTGCTGCTCGCCGCGATTCTATTGCGGGGTGTTCCCGCAGCAGCTCAATCAACCACAGCCCTCAAGCAGCACGAAACTCAAATCATCCTGCTGGGGACCGGGACGCCTTACCCGGATCCCAATGCGTCAGGACCAGCCACTGTGATCGTCGTCGGGAAGCGTGTGTTCCTGTTCGACGCCGGAGACAATGTGATGCGGCACATGAACGCGGCGAAGCTGCCGATCTCCGGACCGGAAGCCGTTTTCATCACGCACCTGCATAGCGACCACACCCTCGGTTATGCGGATCTCATACTAACTTCATGGATGATGCGTCGCGTCACCCCACTTCAGGCATACGGCCCACACGGACTGCGCGCCATGACGCAGCATTTGCTTGCGGCTTATCGACAAGACATCGACGTCCGAACCCACGGCCTCGAACGTGAGATACCTCGCGGTTATCGGGTCAACGTTCACGAAATAACAGCCGGACTGATTTACAACAAAGACGGCGTGCGCATCACTGCGATTCCGGTCCCGCATGGCAGCTGGAAGGAGGCCTACGCCTACCGCATCGACACGCCTGACCGCTCGATTATAATTTCCGGAGACACAGCGCCGAGCGAAACCCTGACGCGAGCTGCCCGCGGCGTGGACGTGTTAATTCACGAAGTCTATTCGCCGCTGCACATCGCGCCCGAGGATCGGCCCGGCGGAAAATATTGGCCGCAGTATATGCGTGAGTTTCACACCAGCGATGTTGAGCTGGGCCGGCTGGCCGCGCGAGCGCAGCCCGGCTTACTGATTTTGACGCACATCATCCGCTCTGGTTCCACTGACGAAGATTTGCTGAACGGCATTCGTGCCGGCGGATTTACCGGCGCGGTTAGAGTCGGCAAAGACCTGGAACGATTTTGAAGAATGCCATGATGAAAATAGGCGACAAGATTAGCTGGCAACGAACTTTCACTGAAGAAGACATTCACGTGTTTGCAAAGCTCTCCGGTGACGAAGGTGTGCATCACCTTGTGCCCGACGCCCAGGGGCGCTTGATGGCTCATGGTTTATTGACAGCAACCCTGCCCACCAAGGTCGGGGGTGATCTGAATCTTATTGCGCGCGAAATGACTTTTGAGTTTCTCCGTCCTGTATTCGCCGGAGACACGATCACGTGCGAAGTCACGCTGATTGAGCTAGAGCCGGCTGAACAGTACACGCGTGTAGGTTCGAGTTTTGTTTGCCGCAACCAACATTCAAAAGAAGTGATGACCGGTGAAGCGCGCGGCGTCGTTCGGACCAACACCTAGCCCGCAGCCGCAAATGGCCGCGTCATGGTTGCTGTAACTAATTGTTGACTTGGTCTCCGAAGTAGGATACAAGCCTCGCAAAACCTCACGCTGAATTTGTCTGCCCAGAAAACTCGACGAGCTCAGTTCACCGAGCACGATCTTCACAACCCATGGAGGGACCCATGAAGTCTTTCGCCCGCACCTTGCCTTTTGTTTTGCTTCTGATCGCCGCTGGTTTAATTGCGAGTACTTTTCGACCGGTCGCCGAAGCCAACGGAAGTCTCGCGCCTATCGCCTGCAGCATCGTGTTGAGCTCTTCAGTTCCTCATGACGCCATCATTCCCCAAAGTCATATCGGAAACCCGACCGCGATCCAGGTGGACTTCGACACGCTGTCGTGGAACACGTTCATCGCGTTGAATTGGCCGGCCAGTCCGACCTACCGCGGCAAACCTGACACTTCCAAAAAGATCGGCATGGAGGATTACGGTCCGGTCGTCTGGGAAACGTATAAGGAAAGCTATGAGGTGTTCATGGCGGATGCGAATGGCAATCCGGTGCGTCCCACCGCGTGGAACTCCGTTCCGCAACCGCCGGCGGGATGTGATCAAAACGCTGCGTATGCGGCGAAGCTCGGGCGTCCGGTGCGGGTGGTGCAAAATATTTCGAAGGACGGTCTAAACGAATTCTTGCAAGCGTTCGTGATGGCCCCATTGACGGATCAAAAAGGTGCTTTTGCCCGTTACGAAGTCCTGATGAATCAGGAAGAGTTTGAGCAGGTTCTTAACCCCGCCGATCCGAAGAGCGGACTGGTTGCTCCACCGCTCTACGACAGCAGGAATCAAATCAACGTTAATTTTCAGATGGGCGAAGTCGGTGGACCTGAAGGGCCGATCGAAGTAAAAGCGGCGTGGAAGATTCTCGGGCAATACGACGATCCGCGTCGCTACCACACTGAATTCATTCAAATCGCCTGGCCGGTATCCACCAATCCGGCGCTGCCCTACAAGTGTTCGCAACCCATCCTGGTCGGATTGGTGGCACTGCATATTGCTCACAAAACAAAGAACGCCCCGCAATGGGCCTGGTCGACCTTTGAACAGGTTGATAACTACCAGCCGCCGCCGGGTTCGCCGTTGGGTAGGAAGGCTTCTTTCTTCAACGGTGATTGCCCGCCGATGGTATGTCCCAAAAACAAGCTGCCGAACACGCCCGCCGGAGGATGGAATGGCGACCCCAGCGTGCTGAATCAGGCGCCGCCTACACAAGTCGTCCCGGCGGCCTCAGCCCAGGTCAAGACTAGTTGCAACGACCTGGCCCATCAACTGCTGCGTTCAGTTAATCCAAATACGGTTTGGCAGTATTACCGGTTGGTCAATACTCAGTGGCCCCAGGATCCTAACTGCGGTGGTAAGCCCTGTCCCGTTTATCAAATTCCCTCGCTTGCGAAGCAGGGTGCGAACCAGTTGCCGGTCCTGATGGCGAACGCCGCAATCGAAACTTACTTCATGGGCCAGCCGGCGCAGATGGATACCTGCATGTTTTGCCATAGTGTGGCCAACGGGTTGAAGACTAACCAACCGCTCGACTTCAGCTATTTGTTGCAGGAAGCCTATCCGATCGATAGCACTTCACTCGCAAACTTGCGGGCGCAACGGCGCATGATGGCTCCCGGGCGGACTGCGCCGCGAGTTCTGCGGCGAGGAACTCGCTTGAGAGGTTAGGAGGAAGGTAGGGCCATGAAATCCGACCATGAACAGAAGCCGAAAGTTCGCAAAGACAACTCACCAAATCAGAGGAGCAAAAGTATGGCTGTCTCATTCACTCAAATAAGCGCGCTGTTCACCCCGCGCGACACGACATGCATGAATCCACAAGGCGTCACCCTGACTAACTATGCCTACATGTCAGACAGCGCCGGCGATGGCACTTACCCTGATCATGCGAATGCCAACCATGTGTACGCGCGACTGACCGGAAAGGAAGTGCCGCGCATGCCGATGGGTGGCCCTTACTGGTCGCAAGCCAACCTGGATCTTTTCGCTCAGTGGATGCAGGGTGGCTATCAGCCGTAATACACCGCGAACGGTAGCCGCTGCCGGCAAGAACCTTGTCCTCATACTTAAGGAGAATCCCGATGAAACCCCCAGGCTTTTCTCTACCAGGTTACCGCTTGCGAAAACGCGCGGCGCTAATAATTTTCGCGCTGCTGGCAGTCGCGGCAATTGCTGTGAACGTCAAACAATCCGCAGTCGATGCAGCCGACGAAAAAGCCGACTGGCTCAAGGCAGCGCAGGCGGGCGATCCCAATCCGGCGCTCAACACGCCTGATCTTTTTAACTGGCAGTTGTTTGTCCAAATCAATCAGGCTGCTACTAATCAGACTAAGGTTGGCCCGAAAAGTGTGACGACAAACAATGTGCTCTGGGAAACCTGGGCCAACGACCCGGATACCTTTCCTTCATCGCCGGACCCGACGAAATGCAACGTGCCGAATCCCAGCCCGGTGAACTGTCCGGTGTGGCCGGGAACGACAACCCCGAAGAAAGTTCTGCGTCCGTCAACCCAACAACTCTTCCGCCAGCAGCAACGCAGCCTGCGAATTTCAAATCAGCGTGAAGTGCAGCAGCTTCAGGGTAAGAAGCTGAATGCGATGGCGCCGCAGATTTCAGTCGGCGGTAACGAAGAGGTGCGGCGAAACTTTTCATCGTTCAACTTCATCGTCTCAAACGCACTTTGGTACCAGCAGGGATTGAAGGCTGCATTCGAAAAAGGAGTGCCGCTGAGTTTTCCCATTGATGCGATTGAAATCAAGGCGCGCTGGACGCCTCTGGCAAACTGTCAGAACACGACCTATCACTGTAACTACGACGCGAATGGCAACGCCTTCGGCTTGACCGCACTGCACATCATGAGCAAGGCGGTGCCGAATTGGACCTGGGCGACCTGGGAGTATGTCGGCAATCCAGGACGGTGTGATTACATCGGCTGCCACGACGCCTTTGGTATGCTGGCGCAATTCCAAAACACGCAGCCCAACGCTCAACTAAATCAGCCATACCCGTCGCCGAATAATCAACTCTCGCCCGCGCTGCTGCAGATGTTGGGCACGATCGGACCGGAGTGGGTTAACTACCGTCTCAAGGGTTCGCAGATTGATTTCACGGACGCGACCGGCCGGGCCACGCTGCTTGGTAATTCAGTTACGGAAGCCGGCTTTGTGCAAACCTCCTCGTGCATGACGTGTCACGCGCAGGCCAGCGTCGACTCAACCGGACTGTTTAATCAAACACTTGGTTTCACGCCAGGCGGACAGAGCACCAACGGCCCGTTGCAACCGGCCTGGTTTTACAACACCAGTTCCAATCCCTGGACCGTCACCTATTTCCCAATCGATTTTGTCTGGGGAATCTTCGACGCGCAGCCGGCGCCTGGCCCTTGAAGCCAGGGACGCTTCAGATTCAGAGAATTTGCGCGACTCGGTTAAGCGTCGTCCGTAACGAAAGGAAGTTACATGTCTTTGAGAGCGTTGAGAGTTGTTCCCCTGATGCTTTTTGTGTTGGTGATCTGCAGTAGGGAAACCGCAAAAATGCAATCAGCGCTTGAATCGGGGCCATGTGCTTACAAGGAAATTGATGCGGCGAAGTATGGCATGCAGCCGTTTAGAAATCCGCCGCAAGTCGTCGCGTCGCGCGGGAGCCTGAACACAAATCTCACGGTGAAGTACACAGATCCGAACACCACCACGATCGGCGGTTGCGCAGTGAAGTTGCGCTCGTATAACGGTCAGCTGGTTGGCCCAACCTTACGCGCGAAGCCAGGCGATGTGCTGAACATCCTGCTCGACAATCAGCTGCCGAAAGAAACGCCGAACGAGGTGCAAAGCCAATTTGATCAGGAGATGCAAAACGCGCATCTTTCGATGCAGCCTTACTCGTTCAACACCACCAACCTGCACACCCACGGACTGCATGTGTCGCCAGTGGGCAACAGCGACAACGTGTTGCTCGCAATACCGCCGCAGGATCAATTCTCCTACGAAGTGAAGATACCTTCCACGCATCCCGCTGGTTCGTTCTGGTATCACGCGCACACGCATGGTTCGACTTCTATTCAAGTGGGCAGCGGCATGGCGGGGGCGCTGATCATTGAAGACGACCCGGCAAAGATTCCCGTAGCGCTGCGCGAGGCCAACAAACACGAGCAGGTATTAGTGATTCAGACTACCCTCTACAACCGCCAGGGAAAACTGGACGACATCACCAGACTTTTCCCATCGCCTTCGCCATGTCCGCCAAACGACGGCACCTGGCAATGTTCGAAGCGCCGCGTTTTGATTAACGGTCAGATCGTTCCCGTCATCAAAATGCGACCGGGTGAAGTGCAGCGTTGGCGGCTCATTGATTCCAGTTTTCGCGAAACCATTAATCTGCAGCTCGAAGGTCATGATCTACACGAGATCGCGCTGGATGGAATTTACCTCGGCCGCGTGGACACCTGGGCGGCCGGTCAATCCGTCGAACTGCAGCCTGGTTATCGCAGCGACGTCCTGGTGCAGGCGTCCAAGCCTGGAACTTATCGCCTGACAGATGCGCCCAGCGCTGCAGCCAAGTCAGTTCGTGGTGTAGAGGAGGATGCAAACCTGTTAGCGCTGGTGAAGGTTGAGGGTGATCCATTGCCTATGACTCTTCCGACCAGCGCCGAGATGGCGCCGCTTGCGCCTTTCGCCGGGGTTGACCTGACGAAGACTGCGGTTGGCGTGCAGACAGCAGTGTTCAAACTCGGTACTGACCTTGGCGTGCCCCCGGCTACGTGCCAGGCCAATCCTTCATCGCCGGATTGCAAGCAGCGAAATTATTTTCAGGTTAATTACAATGCATTCAACATGGCACATGTGCGTCAGCTGAGGCTGGGCGCCACCGAACAGTGGACGCTGAGCACTATTGGCGATCCCGCCGATGTGCCTAACGCGATCCCGCCGCTGCCGCATGTGTTTCACATACACGTGAATCCGTTCCAATTCACCCGCATAGGGCCCGACGGAAAAGGCGAGATGGTCTGGAAAGATACGTTGTTGATTCCGCCGAATCAGACGATCAACATCTACACGCGTTATCTCGATTACATCGGCCAGTTCGTCATGCACTGCCACATTCTGGATCATGAAGATCTGGGGATGATGGAAGTCGAAGAGGTGGTCGACGAGGCGAGCGGAGTTTCGAGCGGGCACAAGCATTAAGAGTTTTTGAGTTTTGAGTTCGGGTTTGGAAGTGGAATGCGCGTGTCGAGACAAAGGCGCTTTCCCGAAATTCGGAACCTTAACTCGGAACGCGGAACTCGAACCTTCGGAAGCGGTGGGAGAGGTACGCTGACTGTTTGTCGGCGTACCTCTTAATTTTGGCAGGCGATAGAAATCAGGATCCAGACCGGATTACTGAAGCACGAAGTTATAAGTGATCATTCCGGAAACTTTCACCGGTTGATTACTGAGCTTCGTCGGTGAAAAGCGAGCGCCATAAGCGGCCTGTTGCGCAGCCGCTAGCAGCAAGGGATGTCCTTTCACAGCCTTCGCCGAAATGACCTTGCCCGTTTCGTCAACCAGCACCTGAACGCTGACCGCACCGTCGGCGTGCGCCTGTTTCGCAATCATAGGATATGCGGGCTTTGGCAAGGAGATCGCGAGTCCGGTTATCACTCCCATACTCTTCACAGCTGGCGGCCGACGCTCGACTGGTACGGGTGGCAGTGGCGGCGTCCCGACGTCGACATGAACCGCCGAGACCGCATCGTCTGTCCCTCCAGGAACTCCTGGACGGCCATTACCTGGTATACCAATGGGATCTGAATCGTGCGCGCCGATGACATAGCTGCCACGGTCCGGAATCGGGAGGTTTCGGTTCGGCGTCGCAGAAGTGTTTAGCGGCACATTTCGCGGATCATTGACGCTCGACATTGCGACCTGGCGAACAACTTGATTGGGTCGAGCAGTATTCGGCCGTGGTGGGGTGTTGTGTGTCGTTTGTGGAGTAACTGCAGCCGGCTCCATTGGCAGCATCGTCACGATCATCTCGTTGCCAGGTTCTTCAAGGCGCGCATCGAAGGCATAGATGCTGACAACGCCGGCGACGATAAAGAGCACGACGTAAATCGAAGTAGTGAAAAGTACAAAGGAGCCGCGCCGCCTTAACTCGCGTGCGTGTGAACTCGATTCGATTAGGTTATTGAACATTCCGTCCTCCATCTTTAAGGTCGCCGGTGCCATGCGGGTCGCTCGAAAACTTAGACTCCGGGAAACGTAAAGAAGTTCCAGGTTTCAAGTTCCAGGTTTCAAAGCATGACGGTAAGTTCCTCGTTAGCTGGGAGCGCAGACATCCTGTCTGCCTGAACGTTCGTTAACGCGCACCTCGCAGACAGGATGTCTGTGCTCCCAGCCGAACTTGAAACTTGAAACCTGAAACTCGAAACTTGTGTTTGGGAGTGATAGTATTCCCGCGCTCTCGCACCCCCATTCCAGGAGACTAACCAGATGGCAACCAGCGAAGCCCTCGCCGAAGAGCTCAATCCGTTTCTGATCGCACGCCAACAGTTCAACCGGGCTGCAGACTATCTCGATCTGGACGTCTCAATCCGAAACGTGTTGGCCAGTCCCAAACGCCAGTTGATAGTCTCAATACCCGTAAAAATGGACGGCGGCGACGTGCAGGTTTTCGAAGGTTATCGCGTGCAGCACAACATCGCGCGCGGACCGTGCAAGGGCGGCATTCGTTATCACCCGAATGTGACGCTGGACGAAGTGAAAGCGCTCGCTTCGTGGATGACCTGGAAGTGCGCGACGGTTGGTATTCCTTATGGCGGTGGCAAGGGCGGCGTGATTTGCGATCCGAAAAGTCTCTCGCGCAACGAGCTGGAACGGCTGACGCGCCGTTACGCATTCGAGATAGCGCCAATCATCGGTCCGGATCGCGACATTCCCGCGCCCGACGTTTATACCGACGAACAAACAATGGCCTGGATCATGGACACGATCTCAATGGTGCGCGGACATACGGAGCTCGGCGTCGTTACCGGCAAACCGATTTCGCTTGGCGGATCACAGGGACGCGGCGAAGCGACCGCACGCGGCTGTCTTTACGCGTTGCGCGAGGGATGCCGGGTGAAGGGCATTAACTTGAAAGGCGCGCGCGTCGCGGTACATGGATTCGGCAATGCGGGGGCCAACATCGCACGCTTGATTGCCGCCGATGGCGCGAAAGTGATCGCTGCCTGCGATTCAAAAGCAGGCCTTTACGCCGAGAGTGGCATCGATGTGCAAGCGGCGTTGCGCCACAAAGCAGAGACGAAATCATTGGCGGGGTTGCCAAACACGAAGGCGATGTCGCCCGAAGAAGTAGTCGGAGTTGACTGCGATATCCTTTTGCCCTCGGCGCTCGAGAATGCGATTACGCTCGCGAACGTAGGACAGGTGAAGGCAAAGATTATTGCGGAGCTGGCAAACGGACCCACCACGCCCGGAGCTGATCGGGTGCTCGCTGACCAGGGGGTCTTTCTGATTCCCGACATCCTGGCGAACGCAGGCGGAGTGACGGTAAGTTACTATGAATGGGTCCAGGATCAGTATTCGTTCTTCTGGCCTGAGAAGAAAATTAACGACACGCTCGAACAGGCGATGCGCACGGCCTTCAATTCGGTTTACGCAACGGCGCAACGCTACGATACGGATATGCGCACCGGCGCCTATATACTTGCGGTCGATCGGGTGGCCGAAGCGACGCGTGTTCGCGGAATATTTCCTTAAGAAAAACCGAACTTTGTACTTTGTGCTTGGAGCTTTGTCCAAAGTCCAAAGCACGAAGTTCAAAGCACAAAGCACGAAGTTCAAAGCACAAAGCTCAAAGCACAAAGCACAAAGTTCAAAACACATATTTATGTTAACAGTCTACGAAAAACCTACCTGCACGAAGTGTCGCGAGATGAATCGTTTCCTGCAGGACAACGGAATCGATTTTTCCAAGGTGAATTACTACATTGATGCCTTGAGTCGGGAGAAGCTTAACGAACTGCTGACAAAGATGAAGCTCAAGCCGCGTGACATACTGCGAACTTCGGAGCCGATCTATCGCGAGCTCGGTTTAGGCAAAGGGGAATTCAGCGACGATGAGATCATCGAACTGATGGTCAAACATCCTGACTTGATTCAACGACCGATCGTCGAACGCGGCGATCGGGCAGTCCTCGGCCGTCCCACCGAAAACGTGAAGGCGTTGCTCTAGAGTTTGGAGTTCCGCCTTTAGGCGGGTACTTAAGAAATGATCAAAAGCCCGCCGAAAGGTGGAACTTCAAACAACTTCAAACAATATTCGAATGAAGAAAGCAGAGAGCATATTCATCTGCCAGGCTTGTGGGCATCAGTCGCGCAAGTGGCTGGGTAAGTGTCCCGAATGCGGCGAATGGAATTCTCTGGTCGAGGAGCGTGAACGCGTTGCTGCAAAAAGCGGGAAACGCAGCGCCTTCAAACTCCGTGACGTTTCGGCAATCGCGTATTCCGAAATTGAGTCGCAGGACGAAACCCGTGTCTCTTCGGGTGTCACCGAATTCGATCGCGTACTCGGCGGCGGACTGGTTCCCGGCACGCTCGTGTTGATTGGCGGCGATCCGGGTATCGGCAAAAGTACCTTGATGCTGCAAGTCGCTGACAAGCTCAGTACCGGCAATGGCGCGGTCTTGTATGTATCCGGCGAAGAGTCGGAGCGGCAAATCAAACTTCGTGGTGAGCGACTACACGTCGAAGCGAAGAACCTGTTCCTGTTGCCGGAAACCAATCTGGAGAACATTTTTCACGAAGTTGAGCGGCTGAACCCGACTGCGATTGTGGTTGATTCAATCCAGACCATCTTTTCGGCGATGATCGAGTCGGCTCCTGGTTCTGTATCGCAGGTGAGGGAAGCGGCGCACCAGTTTCTGCTACTGGCGAAAAACCGCACCATCCCTGTTTTCCTGATCGGCCACATCACAAAAGACGGTTCGATCGCCGGACCGAAGGCCCTCGAGCACATCGTTGATACCGTTCTCTACTTCGAAGGCGAGCGCCATCACAATCACCGCATTGTCCGCGCGGTGAAGAATCGTTTCGGCGCGGCGAACGAAATTGGCGTCTTTGAAATGACCGCGGCGGGGCTGGTGCCGGTCGCGAATCCCTCGCAGATGTTTTTGCAGGAACGGCCGCAGAACGTGGCTGGTTCGGTTGTCACTGCCTGCATGGAGGGAACGCGGCCGCTGTTGGTGGAGATTCAGGCGCTGGTTTCGGAAACGAAATATGGAACGGGCCGGCGTATGACTCAGGGCGTCGATCAAAATCGCGTTGCGCTGCTGCTGGCCATGTTGGATAAGCGGCTGGGACTTCAGATGTTGAGCGACGACGTGTTTGTGAATATTGCCGGCGGACTGGACGTTGATGAACCGGCGGTCGACCTCGGCGTGGTGGCAGCGATCACCTCGAGTTTCAAAAACCTTCCTATCGATCCGCACACAACCGTGTTTGGGGAAGTTGGGTTGACTGGGGAAGTGCGCGGCACAACTCAAGCGGGTGTGCGCGCGCGTGAAGCGCAGGCGCTCGGCTTTAAAAGGATTGTGATGCCCGGATCAAATAAGTCCGGCCTCGAGCGTTTGCTCGGTGTGCATGTGGTTGGTGTGAAGTCAGTTGAAGAAGCCCTCGCTGAACTGTTTTGAATTAACCTCGAAGAGTCTTCAACAGATACCCTGGGGACTGTGAAAGGCATTCAACTTCACAAGAAATGCTTCAACTTGCATAGTCTCAGGGTGAGGAAGGGGGCCTGCCCCCGCTCCAACTGAATAGACATTCAAGCCTGAATTTCAGCTCTCAGCGTTCCCAGTCTCCAGGTCAGGAAGGGGGCCTGCCCCCGCTTCTTCCAATCACTTCCTCTCTACAAGAAATTCAGCAACTCAAATAATCTCTGGTGAGCAACGCGGGCTTGCCAGCGCTTCCCAATTTTGCTTCTTACCAGTTTGTGGTTCGAAAATGGTCAAATCAAAATCTGCCCGGTGCCTTACACTTTGTTACCGGAAACCTCCTCGACAGAGTTGCAGTCTTCAAACAGCCCCCCTGTTGTGAAGTATTTCTTCAGACGCTTGGCGCCCTTCTGAATGAATGGCGCTGCAAACTAATTGCGTACGTCTTAATGCCCGATCACTTTCACCTGATCGTTAATCCCAGAGACGGATGCATCAAGGAGTTTACCGGTAAGCTGAAAGGTCTCTCGGCCAAAGCTATTGTTGGAAAGGTTACGGACATTAATTTCAAATTTGATCAAGACGAGTTGTCGTACCTGGTATGGCAGGAGGGTTTCAAAGCGATACCACTCTGGAGTGCGTGGATGATTTGGCAGAAGATTAACTACATTCACGCAAATCCTGTAAAAGCCAGGTTGGTGAAGGCCGCGAGAGACTACCGGTGGTCGAGTTATCGTGCTTGCTATTCTGAAGAAGTGGTGGAGTTGAATGTTGATCGGGAATGGTGGTGGCCTGAGGATTCTGAAAAGCTGTCAAAGACGATGAAGGAGTTGGGTTGGCGAAGTTATCATAAAAGAAACTAAAGAAGCGGGGGCAGGCGCCCTTCCTGACCTGGAGACTGGGAGCGTTGAGAGGTTAAGTGCAGTCTTGAATATTTATTCAAGTTGAAGCGGGGGCAGGCCCCCTTCCTGACCTGGAGACTGGGAGCGTTGAGAAGTTAAGTGCAGTCTT
>Ga0070682_100000197_pt1 | contig 44924 bp, 35 predicted proteins | sample KBSC63LmetaG_FD_64668 | JGI IMG/M metagenome (GOLD analysis project Ga0070682, IMG submission 64668) | Corn rhizosphere microbial communities from Kellogg Biological Station, Michigan, USA - KBS C6-3L metaG | ecosystem: Host-associated > Plants > Roots > Rhizosphere | place: USA: Michigan...
TTCTGAAGATTACACTATATATCTACAGAAAGCAATTGATGAAAATGCAATTGTATTATTACCAAATTTTCCTCTTTTAGTAAATGATAAAGGGATAAAACTTAATAACAATTCCGTTTTGTTGTTTGACAGTAGTTCTCAAATTAAGTTAAAGCCGACTGACAAAGGGGGGTATGCAATTATAAGTATTAATAATAAAAAAAATGTAAGCATATATAATGCAAAAATTATAGGTGATAGAAATGAACATTTAGGAACAAATGGCGAATGGGGAATGGGTATCAGCATCAATGATGCCGTTGATGTTAAAATATATAATGCTGTTATTAAAAATTGTTGGGGTGATGGGATTTATGTAGGAGGTAAGAATTTTTCAACTAATGTAAATGTTATTGGAGGTCTTATTGATAATAACAGGAGAAATGGAATTTCAATCATAGGTGGCGATAATATATTACTACAAAATTTAGTGATTTCTAACTCGAATGGGGCTAACCCTCAAACAGGTATTGATCTTGAGCCAAATACTCAGCAGAATAAGACACTAAATGTTACATTAAAATCAATCCTAACATTTAATAATAAATTAAACGGATTGTCCTTTTATTTAGATAATTTGAAAGGTGATATGGCTTCCAACAATGTTCAAATTTTGGTGGACGATTATAAAGATTTTTATTCTACAAATGGAATGTCTTATTCCAATCGAAAATCACAAACAAAAAAATCTTTAAATGGGAATATTATGCTTAATAATATTGATTTAAAATATAATGCGAAACCTTTTAGGTATTTATATAATAATTCTTCTTTGGATAATATTAATTTGAAGGTAACTGACTTTAAATCTGACCATAAAGATAATAAGGGGATCGTAACTGATTTACAAAAATTTTCACAGCAAAAAATAAAATACAATCAATAATTAATTTTGCTTTAAAATAAAGCATATAAAATATATTTATTTTATATAATATTAATTTTTTCCAAAAAAGTGATAATGGAAAGATTTTTGCTATGATACTATTGCTAAAAAAAACTTAAAAATTGAAATAGAAATTTTTTAATATTTCTGAAATATTAAAAATATAATGAAATTGCTTATGAAACTTGAAAAACTAAAATATTCTGTAAACAATCAAATCATCTAATGTAAAATAGATGACATCAAGGTATTCAATTACCAAAAAATAGCTGGCGAAGGTGTGATATGATGCACATTTATCTCCGCCGCAAAAAGCTGTCAAATCTCAAAAAACACGTAAACAAATCGGAAAATTATTGATTTTCCCGGACATTAATGATGCAATGTTAATCCAAAACTAAGTTCTGTTTGAAACAAGTTTTGGATTAATAGCAGTTCATAAATATTATATTGTCTTTTTTAAAATCACAATTAAGTGAATTGAAAATAAATGAATAAAAACAACATCACAATAGATTTATGAGAAATTTATTAATTAGTTCTAGATTATATAGAAATAATAATAAAAATGGAAGAATTGAAAACTAAATTGATACGGATTACAACAGTGCCGCTTTCTTTAAAGATTCTACTGAAAGGGCAGCATCGGTTTATGTCAGAACATTTTGATGTAATAGGTGTTTCATCACCAGGTAAAGAGCTGGATGAAGTGAAAAAAGATGAAGAAATAGCTGTAAGAGCGATTGATATGTCTCGTAAGATTACTCCTCTTAAAGATATCAAATCTTTATGGAGTACTTATCGATTTTTAAGAAAGGAGAAACCCCAAATTGTTCATACTCATACCCCTAAAGCTGGTATTGTAGGTATGTTGGCAGCAAGAATGGCAGGAGTTCCTCATCGGCTACATACAGTAGCAGGTTTACCATTGATGGAGGTAACAGGCATGAAACGTCAGGTTCTAGATCTTGTTGAAAAATTAACTTATGCTTCTGCGACCCAGGTGTACCCAAATTCAAAAGGGCTGTCTGATTATATCATTGAGCACAAATATACAAACAAGTACAAGCTTAAAGTAATTGGAAATGGTTCATCAAACGGAATTGATACTTCATTCTTTTCACCCGAACAAGTTTCAGAAGATCAGAAAACTCTTCTAAAACAACAATTGAAAATAACAGACACAGATTTTGTTTTTGTGTTTGTAGGGCGTTTAGTGGGAGACAAAGGAATTAATGAACTGATAAAGGCATTTTCTGCTTTAAATAGGCAAGAAAATCAGCAGCGTTCAAAATTATTACTGGTAGGTCCTTTGGAACAAGAGCTGGATCCGTTATATCCGGAAACATTAAACGAAATAGAAAATAACCCGGATATTGCCTCTGTAGGTTTTCAGAAAGACGTTCGCCCTTATTTTGCAATTTCTGATGCACTAGTTTTTCCAAGCTATCGCGAGGGCTTCCCTAATGTAGTGATGCAGGCCGGAGCAATGGAATTGCCAAGTATAGTTTCAGATATCAATGGATGCAATGAAATTATTATAGAAAACGAGAATGGAGTAATTGTTCCTGTAAAAGACAGCGAAAGCCTTAGAGAAAAAATGGAGAAAATGATCTTAAACAAAGATTATTATCAGAAATTAAAAAAGAATGCACGACCGATGATTGAAGATCGATTCGAGCAGTCTGTGATTTGGAACGCTATATTAAGCGAATACAGGAAACTGATTAAAGAAAGTGAATTCCGCGCTTAAAATTAAATAGAATAATGTTTTAGAGTTATATTTTAAAATAATAAGAATGTTGATTTTGTGTGTGTTTATAATCGACTTTCTTAAATGTTCTAAGTAAAATCTTTTAAAAAAGATATTCAGAGCAGTTATATCTGAAATTTTTATATTTGAAAACGTGTATTTTACAAATAGCTTTAAAGAAAAGGAATAGGTTCCTTTGGAAAAATTAAAAAAAGCTATATATTTGCACCAGTTAAAAACAAGCACTCTTAGATTGTTTATGAAAGTGATTTATTTGATTACTTACTAAATAAGAGAGTATCTTAAAGCAGATGGATAGGACTTTCCTGAAAGTCAGAAGTTCAGTCCGGATTGTAAAAGTTTTGTCAATTTACCTTAAAAAAAATTGATCCGGTAGTTCAGCTGGTTAGAATGCCGCCCTGTCACGGCGGAGGTCGCGGGTTCGAGTCCCGTCCGGATCGCAAAAAGTCTTCTAGAAATAGAGGACTTTTTTTATTTATAAAAGTTGGGATTATCGTAGAGATTGGTTGTCAGACAGAAACCTTTACATGTAGAATATAATCTTACTAAAAAAGGAAAAGAACTGATTCCCATTTTTCAACAATTGGAAAGTCTGATATAAAACTTAATAATTATTTTATCTTCGGGTAAAATAATTAATAAATAGCAAGCCGGTTCTGAACAGAACCGGCTTGCTATTTATTTACATGAAGAATTCAAAGGGTTATTAAGATAATCTTTCCCCTGCGGAGGTTGCACAAAATAAGGTGTTCCATAAGTATTTCCCGAGCGGAAAAAATCGGTGGAGATTACCTGAGCACCACTGCTGAAAGCTGCTTTAGATCGCGTAAGATCATTGGTCTTGGCTTCATAGGTTTCAATATCTGATCTGGTTCTGACCATAAAACCCTGCTTTACCAGATCCTGTATCTCTTTCTGTCTTACGATGGCGTTATCCCGTAGTATAAACCCTGCAAAAGAATCATCAGGCTCACTGTTCAGGAACATAACTCTTTCTTTTAATGAACCATCTATGAGATAAGGATTATTTTTTGAAGATAAAGTTCCTGCACTTCCGGGAAGCAGCATAAAAATGAATTTTCCTTTGCTGTCGTTCAGTTTAGGCCAGTTATTATTGGCTACAGCCTCTTTGAGTGTATGGTATTTACCCTGAACTTCTTTTGGAGTAATAATCTTGTCTCTTCCGAGGTATTTTACAATTTCTCCATCCAGATCATCATAAGCTTTTTTATCGAAAGAAAGGACTTTTGTACTGTTTTCAAGAATCGGGAAACCGGAATCTTTAGCTTCAATCATCATGAAGACCGGAGTGTGATCAGGATGTTGATCAGACCATGTTTTAAGAGCTGTAAGTGCATCTTTTAAAGTAGGATAATGAGTTCTGAAATCAATATCTGCCATATGCAGTACTTTGAAACCAGGCTGATCCAGCCCTTTTGTATTGAAAGGGGCCAGGTCTGTTGTTCCCTTTGCTTTTAATATCTCATAAGTGGCAGGATGACTGAATCTGCCACCTTCAGGATCATAATAGACATCTATTTCCAGACCTCTCAGATTGGCGTTGAGCTGTTCTGTGAAGTCAGGATGATTATAATTCAGTCCTTCTTTCAGGTCCATTCCGTAAGGGTGATACTCTTTAAATTTGGCTTTTTGTTCTTCAGACATCATACTGCTGTATTTCTGCATCATTCCGTTGATGATAGGAGTTACCAGATCCAGTACTTTAGGGTCTGCCGGCTTAGCGTATGAATTGTGAGTTCCTAGAATCTGCAGTTGATTGATTCTTACATTCTGGCATTTATCCTGTGCCTGCAGCAGGGCTGTCATACAAAATGCAGCTCCATAAATATACTTTTTCATATGAATAAAAAACTTTTGATTAAAAATTGAAGTTGAATCCCAGTTGTCCGCGCACTCCTGAATAAGAAATATTTTCCACACGGTCTTTCGTTCCCATATAAAAGCGGTTGGGTTCATTAAGAATATTGTTAAGCTCTATAAACAGACGGATTTTCTTTGTGAGGCTGTAAGAAGTGGAAAGATCTACTGTAAAGTTTTTATCAAAATACTGATAGTGATCTGCACCTGCAGCCGCTCTGATTTCGCTTACATAATTTCCTTTGTAGTTTCCGGCAATACGTACCATCAGCTTGCTGGTTTCATAGAACAGGATTGTATTGAAAATATGTTTGGCCTGATTGGGAATCGTAGTAGACATTGTTCCGGTCTGTTTGCCATTTTCGTACACCGGCATATTCATTTTGGAAGAGATATAAGTATAGTTTCCTTCAAAACCGAGGTTTTTCAAAAAGCCGGGAAGACTTTCAAAACGTTTGGAGATACCGAATTCAAAACCGAATAGTTTGGCTCCTTCAAGGTTTTTAGGAGCTGTAAAAGTATACGTTCTTCCTGCGAGATCTACTACAGACTGATCTTTGTAGATAAGATTGGTGATATCTTTATAGAATACTCCGGCTGTTATCAGATCCAGTTTTCCAAAGTAGTTTTCAAACATAAGATCAAAATTATTTGAAAACGTAGGATCCAGCTTGGTATTTCCCTGAGTAATTGTGTTGGTAATATCATTGACGATGGTTCCGGGATTCAGATCATTGAAGTCCGGCCTTGCAAAAGAGCGGGTGTAGGCAAGTCTCAGGATTCTGTCACTGCTGATATTCCACTTCATATTCACCATAGGAAGCACTACATTATAGGTTTTATTATCTTTAATGTCTTCCGTTTTACTGTCTTTATCAGAGGTAACTTTTTTGCCCCAGAAGGTAACGTCATTATATTCATTTCTGAAACCTCCCAGTATCTGAATCTGGTCTGAAATTTTCCAGGTTGCCATCAGGTAAGCCGCCCATACATTTTCAGTACCTCTGTAGGAACTTGTAATATTTGAGTTGCTGTCTTTGCCGCTTACCTGCATCAATCCTAAGCTGTTTTGTGTGGCTGGGTTGTACATCTGATCAATCTGCGCGTTGGTAATCTGATCGATGATCACCGCATTGTAAGGATTCCCCAATGGATTCATGAAACCTCCTTTATACTGAAAAGCTTCACGCTCAAGCTGATTCAGGTAAGTTACCGGAGTGCCGGGAATTCCCAATGATGATTTGGGCATCCAGACAAGCAGAGAACTGTTGACGATTTTGTTCTTATTATTGTATTTGGTCCCAAATTTAAGTTCAAAATTATCAGCTGCTTTATATTTAATATCAATTTGCCCTCTGAGATCTGTTTCGCTATTGCGGTTCTGGCTTAAAATAATCTGATTCAATTTAAGTTTATCTGCTGTGATGGCCTGCTGGTTATAAGGTAGAGTATATCTTCCGATATCACCAATGCCGTCTGGAGCATCCATTGCCATATATTTTCTTCCGTCAGCAGAAAGATTTCCATAAGTCATTGGCTGCATAAAGTTGACCATAGGATAAACTATTTCATGAGGATCAAGGTTGTCAGGAGAATTGAATTTAAACTCAGAACGTGCCTTGGATACGGACCAATTGACTTCCATACGCTGTCCCACCTGATGATTACCCCCCACCTGCATAGAATACAGATCCGTAAGATAATCCGCATGGCGAGCCTGAAGAAGTACATTTTTACTGTCAAAATTAAAATAAGTTTCCCTTACAGACTGGCCGTCTTTATACTGGCTGTATAATGCTTTTGCATATAATTTATTCCTGCTGTCTATCTCATAATCCAATCCTAAATTGAATCCCAAAGTTCGTCGGTTCGCAAGGTAATCGCGAAGCTGAAGCTGATTGATGGAGTAGGAAGCTGTTTTATCTTTCAGCCCATAGTTGTAAATATTCCTCATCTGGTCAATGGCGGTAGAACGTTCCCAGATCACTGCTGAGGTAATGAATTTCAGCTTATCGGTAATTTTATTTCCATAGACAATGGATGTATTGTAAGTAGGGGATTTGGACATATTGACATAGCCCGTAGCCATACTTATAGCCAGAGTTTCTTTATTGGGTGAAGTTTTCGTGATAAAATCCACATTTCCGCCAATGGCATCTCCGTCAAGATCAGGAGTTAAAGCCTTAGACAGACGTACATTCTGAATAAGTTCCGAAGGGAAAATATCCATCTGAATTCCACGGTTGGTATTGTCACCGCTGGCGCTCGGCATTCTGTTACCATTCAAAGTGGAAGCAGTCCATTGTATAGGCGTTCCTCTTACCGCTACAAAACGTCCTTCACCCATATCTCTTTCAATAGAAACACCCTGCATACGCTGTACGGCATCTGCAGCATTACGATCCGGCAGTTTTCCGATAGCATCGGCAGACAATACTTCAGTAATCGTATTGGAATTTTTCTTCATGGTAATTGCTCTGGCCTGTGATGCTTTATACACACTGTTAACGACTACTTCCTGAAGGTTGTTTTCTTTAAACTTGGCTCCGAATTTAATTAATCCAAGGTCTAATTCCTTTTTATCCGTAATGGTGAAAGGAATATAAACATTATCATATCCCTTATATTCTACAACAAGCTTATAACTTCCGTCATAAATAGTATTGAGAACAAAGGAACCATCGGTATTGGAAGTTACCTTCTGTCCGCTGTTTTCAATATAAACCAGGGCATTAGGAAGATTTCCCTGACTGTCTACAACAGTTCCGTGTACGGTGGTTTGTGCAAAGGCCAAAGGCCCAAGAAGAAAAAATGCTGCTTTTGTTAAAAAAAGTCTTTCTCGTGACATCCTTATAAAGTTTGGTGCAAAGATGTCAGCTCCTTCAAAAGTTTTGGTTCATTTAAATTTTATGCAACTCCTTCTATTGAGTTCGAGGCGAACCATGTTGTAAATCAACAAATTACTAATATTAAATAATTGTAACTAATGAACAAGCTGAGAAGGAAGACAATCGAATTCCTTTTTAAAATATTTATAAAAAGTAGATTTGGATTTAAAACCACATTGAAATGCCAGATCTGTAACACTGGCTGAAGGATCTTCCGACAGAATCTGTTTAAAGTGCTGGATACGGCTTCTATTAGTATATTCGTGGAAATTGGAATGAAGATGTTTATTAAAAGTGATACTTAAATCAGCTTTGCTTATTTTCAGATGATGTGAGAGCTGGTCTAAGGTAAATTCCTCATCCAGATACACATGACTCTCCTGATAGAAAGAAATAATGGCACTTTGCACAGAATTGAAATCTATTTTTGAAAGATCTTTATACTGATAGGTTTCTTTAGGTAGGGAAGAATGTGATATATTTTGCTGTTCCTGCAGTTTGTGCTGGTACGTTAAAATATAAACGTACAAAATCCACCCGAACTGAAAGAGAAACAGAAGGCTGTAGATCTTCTGATAGATCAGAGTATCCCAACCTAATTGATAGACCATCCAGAAAATTAATACTCCCAATAATACATAACCAACCAGATAACGGAAATTACCGGCTACAGGATGTGTAATGTTTTTGCGGTATCTTGTCAGTAAATAAATACACAAAACAAGACAGGTGATCCAGTAATAACTGTAATAAACAAAATAAGATTTGTAAGATGTGATCGCCAGATCCGCCCAGGAAAGATCAAGCATTTTGGCAGAAGTTGCAATCGCATGATGAATAACCACCAAAGTCAGCGGAATGATAAGATATTTAAGCTTGTCTCTCCATTTTGCATGGATTAAATGCGTAGTGATATATAAGAAAATAAGACCTTTAAAAACACGAAGGCTTCCCGGAATTTCATATAAAATAGATTCATAGCCAAATCTTTGGATGATAAAATATTCATAGCCCATATCCAGTGCGACCACTCCAATGTACAATAGTAGCATATTCAGTACAGATTCCCTGTTTTTGATAAGGGACATCAGCAGCGTAAGGGTGATAAGTGCCTGTAGTACAACTACCATAATGATATATAACATGATAACTGATATTTTGCCAAAATTATAGATAATATGGGCATGGTATCTTTAACAAATTATTAAATATGAGTTTAGTAATAGGTAATTAAGAGACAAATTCTGATCAGTTTTCAAGGATTCCCGGTTTTGTATATTGAGTGGTTATTCCTATTTTAGCTGATAAGCATAAGTTGAATGTCCAAAAGAAAATTTATTTTACTCTCAATACTTAAAACCTGGTTGATTTCTACGCTGATTTCCTGTGTGCTTCTGATTCTGTTTTTAAACGCGAACAGAGAAGTAAAAGAAATGCCCAGAAATTGTGATATGAGCGGACTGGTTTATGGATTCACTATTTTCTGGATATTATTTCTGAGTATATTATCTGTAAGCAGCCTGCTTTCTCTTTTAAAACCATTTCATGGGAAAATACAAACGATAGTCTGTTGGTTTCTGCTGCCTGTTACAGCTTCTGCATTTTCATTTTTTACCATTACAGATGGAAAGATTGGTGGTGAAGAAGTCGTTGTTTTTTTGATTATGAATCTGCCATGGCTGGCTTTTTGGATGTTTTACTATTATAGATTCAATATCCGTTTCAATATATCCAACCACTGATACCATATTATTCATGAAAAAACAATTTCAAAACTGGACTCTCTTTTTTATTGCAGGAATTTTTGCAATCATTACAATGTTGATTGCGTCTATTATTCTGATGACAGGACCGTCAGCTCCGGATGCACTGTTCGGAATGTATTTACTATTCAGTCTGGTTCCTGTATTAATGGTGATTATCATTGATAGAATCCTGGTATGGAAGTTCGGAAATAAAAACGTCAATAAAGTTCAGTTTTCAATACTTCTGTTGATTGTCTTATTATGGATGGTAAGATTTGTGGTTAATTTGGTTATATAAATTATTCCTATGAGAAAATTGTTGCTATTCTGTATTATGATGATCTCCGCTGTATACTCCGCACAGCCTTTTACCCTGAAATCCACAGGAGAAGCAAAAGAGTTCAGGCTTACTCTTTATTACGGCGCTCAGGGAAAAGGAGCTTTTGTGCAATATTCCGGAAAGAAAGAAATCATTCCTTTACAGGTAAAAAGCTTTAGAGTTGATACGGATGGGAGAAGTGACGGACAGCCGGATATTGAGTATTATATCTGGAATGAAATGATAGGAGGGAAGATCAATGGAGTATACGAGTTTGAAATCATGCAGCATCAGGCTTCAAACATTATTTATACAAGAGCAAAAGACAACAGAAAGTTTACGCTGGAAATGGTAGAGGATGAAAAATACGACGGAAGTGGAAAATATTTCCTGCATGGGGCTTTACTTGCTTTTAATCATTTTTATAATAATGATTTTAACATTACTTATCCTGACGGAAAAAAGACGGCAATCGAACTTCCGGCACCTGATAAACCTTCTTTTGCCAGACAGAGCATTATAGATGATTATAATTTCGATGGTTATGATGATATCGCATTCTCTGTTCCTGACGAAGGAATGGGTGTTTACAGAATGTTTGATATTTATTTGTACAATCCGGGAAGCAAACGTTTTGAAAAACTTAAAGAACCGGATTATTCCCGCTCAAGCTGTTCGTGTCTTTGTGATGTGACTGTAGAAAAAAATAAGAAACTTTTAAAAACAGGATGCCGAGGTGGTGCAAGATGGCATCAGGATATCTACCGTTTTGGGAAAAATGGAACTTTAGAGTGGGTTACAACGAAGGAACAGTCTGAAGAATAATCTTCTTTTAAATATGTGAAAATTCCTTTAAAATCAATAAACTTAAGAAATTTTTCAGTCATAACTCCTCATTTACAGTGATAAAACCTCCGTTTTTTTACGGTATTTTTAATAATGTCTTTTAGGATTCAATTTTAGGTCTGATATTTGTACTGGGTAGCCAAACTAAATGGCCGATTTATTTATGAAAAACATATCTGTGAAAAAATCCTTTCTTTATGCTTGTTTATGTGCAGTTTTTCTTGTTTCCTGTAAAAAAGAAATAGATAAAATAAGCGATACCTTTAAAGATACCGTTTCTTCTTCTGAAGTACAGGAGGCAGAAAAGGATTCTATAAAGAAGGATTCTGTTCCTGTAGTAAAAAAAGAATCTATTCCACCTGCCATGCAGGAGAATGGGTTTTATAATGCTTTTGTTCTTCCAAAGGATAAAAAGATGCGTGATTCTATCTATGCTGAATACAGCAAGAAATACAGTGTAGAAGAACGTACCGCTATTTTAGCTCTGAACAGGCTGGATTCTAAAAGTAAATGGAATGCCGATACACTGGTAGTTCCGGCGAAAATAGATACAACATTGATGGCATATTCACCATTCCCAATGCAGTTAGATGTATTAAGCGGAGTGAAAAAGTTTGTCATATTCTCATATCCGATACAAGCTTTTGCGGTATATTCCAATGGGAGCCTTGTGAAATGGGGACCTACAAGTATGGGTAAAAAGGCAGCTCAGACAACAAGAGGACTTACTTTTGCCAACTGGAAAAAGAAACTGGCTATTTCCACAGTAAGCACTGAATGGAAACTTCCGTATAATTTCAATATTCACAATATTGGAGGGATCGGATGGCATGAATACACGCTTCCTGGATATCCTGCCTCACACTCATGTCTTCGATTGCTAAGGAAAGACGCGCAATGGCTGTATTCCTATGCAGATACCTGGATACTGAATCCTGGTGGTGCTACAACGAAGGCCAAAGGTACGGCGGTAATGGTATTCGGGGATTATAAATGGGGTGGAAGAAAACCTTGGAGAAAGCTTTTAGATGATCCTAATGCCAACAATATATCTGTTGAAGAACTTACCAAGCTTCTTGAGCCTGAAGTTCCGAAAATGCTGAAAGAACAAAGCAACAGAGAAAAAGTAGCAGATTCTATCAAAACAGCAAAAGCAATGGCTACACCTATTCAGAATGAAAAGCCTGTAGAATCTCCGTCTAATTAATTTTCTTTTCAAACTGTAAAGTAGATTCTTCAGCAAACTTTCTCAGCTTAAACATTTCATTTTTACCTTTATGCTGCCCGAATCTTGCAGCAATATAAGTAAGAAGAATAAAAAATAACATGATAAAAGAAGCGCTCAGTGCCCAAGGGTATTCAGCGCTTTTTATTTGCTTTTCTACGTAATACATTGTGAAGAAAGTCATCCAGAGAATAGAAAAAGAAAAATACAGGAACATGAAGAACGTCCATACCGCAGAACTCGGACCAAATACCCCGCGTATTGCTGTATGCTCATCTTCCATTTCTATCCGTAAGGCAAGGCAGGGTTTCCAGTAGCTATCGTATTCTGTTTTTATCCAGATAGTAGCAACTTCTTTATTGATATTGCCTGAAAATTCATCTTTATGCTCCTCCATATATTTTTTCAGATTTTCAGCGTACTCTTCTTTCGTGAGATGAGTAAACATTTTAAATCTTGGCCGGGTTCTTATTCTGTCTAAGGTGCTTTCTTCAGTATTCATATTTTTATTCTTGATAGGGAATGGGGTCTTGCAATGTGAAGTTTAATGTCAGTTTTTCATTTTTCCTTTGAATGATCATGATTATTCTTTTTCCTTCATTTGATTTCATGAGTTCAACTATTTTTTCCAAGGTCATATCTGAAGTCTCATCTCCGTTGATACTTATAACTCTGTCATCTTTTTTTAAACCTGCTTCATAGGCTGGAGAGTCTTTTCTTACTCCGGCAATGGAAAATATAGGTTTCAAGCTGAATTTATATCGAAAAGCTTCTTTATAAACTTCATTCACTACTTTAGCTGATTTTTGAGTTTCAATATTTATTTTGTCCTGTTGCCATTCCAGTCCGTCCTGTCTGAAATCTAGTCCACTCATATTAAAATGAAAAGGATCTTCAAAGTTTCTATTTTTCTTTAGATACAGTTTTTTATTAGGATAATCAAAAATAACCGTAAATCGGCGCATAATTTCTCCGCCTATAGAACCTTTTCTGTTTTCTACTAAATTAACATGCTGGATAGAAAACTCATCCGGCATTGCGGTAAGAGGTTTTTCAAATTTAAAACTTCCAAGATAGAAATTATGAATACGGCTTCTTTTACCATAAATATCTCCATTGAAACCACGACCCAGAAAATCTTCAATATTGGGTCTGTTGTAAACAAAATTTTTAATAAGAGTAGGAAAAAGCCATACTGCATCACTGTTTCCAAGATCAATCAATAATTTTGAGTCTTTCTTTTCATTGGTCATTTCTACACCGGCATACAAATAAGGTTTATCTTTTTCAATCGTGATTGGGAATTCTTCAAATCTTCTGATTTTCTTTTTTAAGAGATCAGTGTTTTCATAAACCGTTATTTTCTTTGAGGAATAATCGATATAAATAGGATGGTCTTTGAAAAAATGATATCCAACCACTCCATTTACGGGAATTCCTACGTGAGGTGAGATATTAAATTCTTCGTCAATAATGATATATAGAGACATAGAGGTATTAATTATTGCATCTCCTATTTTACCTAAATTACGCTCGGATTTTAAACCGTCAATACTTACACTGCCTCCAAGACCGGAAAATTTAACTTTTTCAACATTACTCAGTTTCAGTTCTTTATTTTCCAGACTGAAAAGAATAGTCTCCGAAACTCCCGTATCCAGCAGAAAGGTAAGTTCCGCACCATTGACATTAATAGGAATAAAGATAAGATTGTTGATAAACTGAAAAGGAATGATCGCTTTTTTAGCATTGATCAACTCAAAAGAATTCTGGGCACTTATAAAAATGCTTAGAAATAATCCCAGTAAAAGCAATTTAAATTTCATTTACTGAATTTACTGAAATTATCAATATGTTAACAAAAAAACATTCCAAAAGCTGGAATGTTTATATAAACTACAGTGAAGTAGACTTATTCGTTGAATTTATTTTAATTGGCTCGTGATTATTTTGAAAAGAATTCCATCAGATCCATATAGTTCTTCTGATTGACACCATGTCCGCTCATATATTCTCTGAAAGTGAAATAACAGCTAAGATCATACAGAAGGTCAGCCGCTTTTCTTCCCCATTCAAGTGGAATCACAGCATCATCGGAACCATGTGAAATGAAGAAACGAAGTCCCTCCAGTTTCTTTTTATCTTTTACAATACCGTCCAGAATTTTATCTTCAGGATAGCTGCTTAGACAGGCAACATAATTGAACAATTCAGGATGTTTTAAAGCTAAAGCATAACACAATATTCCTCCCTGGCTGAAACCGCACAGATGAGCTTTACTTTCTGTAACTCCATAATGGTTGATGATCTTAAGTATGCTTTCCAAAACTGCATTTAAAGATTCCTTTGCCTGAGGAACATCAATGAAATTTTCGGGATCATTGAAGTTGATATCATACCAGGAATATCCTTCAAACTGAGTATCACGTGGAGCTCTGAAACTTACAATGATCCATTCATTGGGAAGTGTTTCCCTGAAGCTGAAAAGATCTTGCTCGTTACTGCCATAACCATGAAGCATAAAAAGAATAGGGGTACTGGGTGTAATATTTTCCGGCTCTCTTACTAGATAATCTAAATTCATACAGCAAAGATAATTAAATTGCATTCAGAATCTTAACTTTTATTATTCATACAATGAACTTTACCCGGATGATGCTTTATGTTTAAGGATTGGTTCTTTGAAGTGTATTTTTGGACTTTAGAGGTAGGTTTTTATTTTTGTTGATTTGATATTATTTAGAAATCTTTGTTGGAAAATTTTCATAAAAGTTATTTTTATATTAATAAAAAACTTATATTTGAAACATTAAAAAATCTATTTGGAGAAATGAAGCAATTTTACAATTCAAAAAGTTTACTTAGACTTTCTTTTTTATTCGTTTTATTATTTTCTGTAATTACCGTTGTTAATTCTTGTAAAAAAGATGACGATGAAGAATTTAAGGATCATGTGGTTCAATTTGAAGTGAAGACCACTACAGGAGGAAACATTATAAGTGTTGTAACACAGGTGGGCACAGCTCAGAACACTATATACAATACTCCGCAGTCACCGGTAACTTCACCATGGACAAGTGGGGAATTCTTTGTGAACTCCAGCCAGGCACAGTTGAATCTTGATGCTAATGCGTCAATGCCGGATGATAATTCTGAGTTAACGATCAATCTTTACATAGATGGAGAAGTTGCAAGAACTGTTAAGAAAAAAGGAAAAGGAGTATTAGTTGCTTCTATCGATTACAGTTTCCTAGAACCATAAAATATTGCAATATTTATATACAAAAAACCGCTCTTAGAGCGGTTTTTTATTTTTCAATCAATTGTTGCTGTACTGCGAGGTTGATCAATTCTGTTGAATTCTTTGCATGGAATTTCTGAAGCAGATTCTTGCGATGGGTGTCTACAGTAAGTGGGCTTAGGAACAGTTCTTCGGCAATCACATTACTTGTTTTTCCCTGCGCTACCATCTGCAGGATCTGTTTTTCCCTTTTGGTAAGCCGTGGCATTGGAAGATCGTGCTGAGAAGGACGGCTAATGATCTGTTTTGTCTCATTACAGAAAACAATATCTCCGGAAAGAGCCCCTTTGATGCATATTACAAGTTCATCAATAGAAGTATTCTTGAGAAGATAACCACTTGCACCGTTTTGTATAGAATGCATGATGATGCTTCGCTCAGAGCGGTTACTGAACATAATTACTGAGGTATTCGGAGAAATTTTCTTTATTTCTTTGCATAGTTCCGTTCCATTGGCATCGGGCAGAGTAATGTCAAGGAGGATGATATCCACCATTTCGGATTGAATAAAACTGATTGTTTCTGCACCGGAAGTAAAACTTCCAGCTATATTAAAAAAAGGCTGGCTGTTCAGCATCATTTTAAGACCTTCAATGACAATAGGGTGGTCGTCTACGATGATGATATTTATTTTCTCATTCTCCATGGATGTTGAGTTCTATATTAATGGCTGTTCCTTGATTATCAGAATGTATTTCCATTGTTCCTTTCAGGTAATTAATCCTGTTTTTCAGGTTACGAAGTCCCATACTTTTGGTGGTATTTTCTATATTTTTATCAAAACCTTTTCCGTTGTCTTCAATCGTGATCATAAAATTTTCGCCAGATTGTGAGCATTGAAGCAAGATGCTGCTGGCTTCTGCATGTTTTATGGCATTGGCCAATAACTCCTGGACAATTCTGTAAATATTAAGCTGAATATTTAAAGGTAATGTTTTACTAATATCAATCGCTTGAAAATCAATGTCGAGGTTTTTCCTGATGTAAAATTCGCACAAATCATGTAAAGCAGTTTCCAAACCAAAATTAAGCAATGATTCAGGCATAAGATTTCTGGCCACATGCCGGAGTTCACTCACAGAGTTGTCCAGTTGGCCTAAGATTTTATAAAATTCCTGATCCTTTTCAGGATGGAGATGATTGGACGACCATGTAGAAAAATTGATTTTAACTCCCGCCAGCATTCCACCCAAACCATCATGAAGGTCTCTTGCAATACGCTCTCTTTCTCTTTCTTCACCATCAAGAATGGCTTTGGTAAGTGATAATTCTTCCTTTTGTTTGATATCTTCTATCTTCTGCTCGCTTATTTTTTTATTTTTTCTGAAAATGATAAAAAGAAAGCCCAGGAGGCTTAGGGCCAGCAATAAAACAAGACCCATTCCCCATAAGTAAGAGTTCTTCTTATTTACCTCCAGATTTTTTTGATTTTTTTCAGCATTTAAAGTCGCTATTTTTCTTTCCTTTTCAGCCGCATTGAACTTAGATTCAAGTTTGTTGATTTCCAGCTTCACATTTTCTGTATTCAGACTATCGTTGAGTTTAGAATATTTCTGCTCCCATAAGAGTGCCTCTTTGGTATTTCCTGTTTCTTCATTAAGTAAAGAAAGCTGCTTATAAAAAGTTTTTCTGTTGTTAAGATCAATGGCCAAGGACTTTTCTGCTAAAACATCTTCTAAAGTAGTCTTGGCTTCGTTATACCTTTTAAGTTTCTTTAAAATATCATACTTATTGAAATAAAACATCTGGGCCAGAAGATTCTGATTGAATTTTTTTGCATAAAAAATCCCTTTTTCTATCACCGGGAGTGCTTCTGCATTTTTTTGGCGGGTAATATACAAAAGGGTTTTACTGTAATAATAGAATGCATTGGAGGAAGATTCCGGATAGGGACTGATGAGTTTTTCTGCTTTATGTAAAAACTTTTCAGCTTTATCCCCATTGGCCTGATAGCAGAAATTGTTGGCAGAGTTGAGGTAAGTGAAAAATAATTCGGCAGATCCCGGATATTGTTTTTCAAGAATTTTCAATGCTTTGTTATTATAATCTTCTGCCTTTTTAAACTGTGCATTATAAGTAAGAATCACTGCAAGCTGTGTATATAAGAAACCTAAATTTCTACTGTTTTCATATTTTTCAACCAGGGGAATACTTTTTTCAAGCATGATTTTGACTAAAGGAATATATCCCTCTTTGTCTTTTTGGGTAACTCCATAGCTATACCAGGCCAGTGCCTGAAAAAAATCGGATTCTTCATTTTTAAATTTAGATAAAGATTTGATAGCCTGCTGATAAGAAATACCCGCTTTCCTTTTGTTTCTGTCCAGGTTGTATTGTCCTTCGTAATAATAATATTTTGCTGAAAAGAAAGGATTGTTTCGGGCCTGTATCTTCCCATTTTCAAGGTATTTTTTACTCAAAACAGAATCGCTGTTTCTATAATAATTAGATAAAAGAAAAAAAGCCGTTGCTTTTGAAGTATCCGGAAGATTTCCCTTTGTAATGCTTTGTAAGCTGTCTATATAAGATTTCTCATTAAGCGGAATGATTTGCTGGGATTGCAATTTAAAAAATAAGAATAGGCTTAGTAGGGCAAGTAATCTCTTCATTATAAATCAAATCTGAAAAATATTTTTTTAAACGCTCAATTTAATTAAAAATTTTAGCATAAAAAATACCTGAATTTAGGTAGAAAAAATTACTGATTTTTCAGGATTGATAGACATAAGTGATGCTCATAGCTTTGCAGACATCAAATCATTAATCATAGAATATTCAATATAGTAACTAAAATTTAAACAAAAAGATTATGAAAAAAATGAGAATGAATCAACTGTTAAGAGGAGCATTCGTTGCAGTAATAGCAGTAATGCTTATTGGATTTACAGCATCATGCAGTAAAGATGATGATGACAATGTGAATGGAGCAGGAAAAAGTCATAAAGTAGTTTTTAAGGCAATCGCTTCATCAGGCAGTAATATTGATGTAGCGGTGTACGGAATTGACGGTAACCCCACTACAGCATCAAGTCTTAGCGGATCAACGTGGAGCAGCCCTGAGGTGACATCAGAATCGGGAGCATACAGTGCCAATGTTGCAGTAAATGCTATCGGACCGGATGCTTCTGCTACTTTGAAGGTTCAGATCTGGGTAGACGGAGAGCTTAAGAAAGAAGGAACTTCCAGCGGACAGTATTTATCAGCTTCTACAAGCTATACATTTTAATATCAAATTTTTAGGACATAAAACAGGCGCCGAGATTCATCTCAGCGCCTGTTTTTATATTTACTATGCTATTAAGATTAATTTACCTTAACAATAAAGTAGCTTTTCTTACCTTTTTGCAGCAATAAGAATTTACCGTCAATAAGATCAGTTTCATTAGCCGTAAAAGTATCATTTACTTTTTGCTTATTGACTGAGATTGCATTTCCTTTAATTTCTCTTTGGGCTTCACTCTTAGATTTTAAGAATCCTGATTTTTCAGAAAGAAGATCTACGATATTCACTCCTAAAACATCAGACTTTGCAATTTCTTTCTGAGGAACTCCATCAAAAACTTCAAGGAATATTTCTTCATCAAGGCTCACCAGATCTTCAGCAGTAGAACGTCCGAAAAGAATTTCAGAAGCTTTCAGTGCCTTTTCATATTCTTCTCTTCCATGCACCCAAACTGTTACCTCTTCGGCAAGTTTCTTTTGCAGCTTTCTTTCGTGTGCCGCTGTTTTATGCTCTTCGATCAAAGCTTCAATTTCGTCTTTTCCAAGGAAAGTGTAGAACTTGATGAATCTTTCAGCATCATCATCAGTAGCATTCAGCCAGAACTGATAGAATTTATAAGGCGATGTTTTCTTTTTATCCAGCCAATAGTTTTCTCCGCTTTCAGACTTTCCGAATTTGGAACCATCCGCTTTTGTAATCAAAGGTACCGTTAATGCAAAGGCCTCACCTTGAGCTTTTCTACGAATCAGTTCCGTTCCTGTAGTGATATTTCCCCACTGGTCAGAACCTCCCATTTGTAGTTTTACATTGTTATTTTGGTAAAGGTGAAGGAAATCATATCCCTGAATTAGCTGATAGGTGAATTCTGTAAAACTCATTCCGTCAACACCTGCGTCTCCGGATAGTCTTTTCTTTACAGAATCTTTAGCCATCATATAGTTGACTGTGATATTCTTTCCGACATTCTTAGCAAAATCAAGGAAAGAAATGTTCTTCATCCAGTCATAGTTGTTCACCAATTCAGCCTTATTGGGCTCGTTTCCATCAAAATTTAAGAATTTTGAAAGCTGATTTTTTAAACAGTCAACATAGTGTAAAAGAGTTTCCTCATCCAGAAGATTTCTCTCAGCTGATTTCCCGGAAGGGTCACCGATCATTCCTGTAGCTCCTCCTACCAAAGCAATTGGTTTGTGGCCATGCTGCTGGAAGTGAGCTAAAATTTTTATCTGGATAAGACTTCCGATATGTAAAGAATCGGCAGTAGGATCAAAACCAATATATGCAGTAGTTACCTCTTTATTCAATTGTTCATCGGTTCCAGGCATCATATCGGCAAACAGACCACGCCATTTCAGTTCTTCTATAAAGGAATTCATTGATTGTTAACTTTAAAATTTTAAGAAGCAAAGATAGTAAATTCAGAAGGAAGAGAAAAAGGAGAAATCGCAAATAAGTAAATTCATAAAAACCTAAAATACTTTGATGATAACTTTGCCGACATTGAGCAGATTTGATGTTTTTCCCTTTTGCAATTGTGCCCCAAATAAGCTATATTTGTTATTAATGAACGACGAACAGCTATTCCTGCTCATACAGAAGGCCAAGGATAAAGATCAGAAGGCCCAGACTAAACTCATCAATGTTTTTTGGGTGGATGTTTTCTCTTTTGTAATGAAAAAGGTGAGGGATGAAAACGATGCCGATGAAATCACCGTAAATGTTTTTTCAAAAGTATTGTCGAAACTGGATATGTTTGATCCTCATTTTCAGTTTAAAACCTGGATATTGACCATTGCACAGAATACTGTTATTGATTTCTGGAGAAAAAAGAACCGCGAAAACGAAGATGCCGTTGAAAATCTTGATGAAGTCAAAAATCAATACGCCAAATCTCCGGAAGAACTTCTGATTTCTGAAGAGGAGCAGAAGAAAATCATCAAAACCATAGAATCTTTGGATGCCAACTATCAGGATATTATCAAGCTGAGGTTTTTTGAGGAAAAAAGCATCAAAGAAATTGCCGAAGAACTGGGTATTTCCGTTGCCAATACCAAAGTACGGGTAATGCGTGCTAAAAAAGTCTTAGCCGAACTGCTGAAGAATAATGAATTTGATGATCATTAAACCTATAAATCAATACAGGATATTCAATAGAAACGGGCTTTCAAATGTCATTCTGAATGAAATGCAATGTAGTGAAGAATCTCATAAACTTATTCATTAATAAGATTCTTCCTTCGTCAGAATGACAAGATTCAAAATTGGCTTTAGCCAAAACTTATTACCTAGAAATAAACTTCTTCTTTTGTCTTCGGAAGAATAATTTTTCTTTGCTTTTCCTGATTTCTGTTTTGAAGATTAATCTTAACACCTTTATGAATATAGGTTTCCTTTGAAGATTTGCCATATTCAGCTGTATTTTCTACCTCGTTTGTATAGTTAAGCTGCCCTGTTGATAGGTTGAAATCTACATCTTTCCAGTAATCTCCGGGTCTTCCATACGTGGAGGAAGTTCCTATGAGTTCAAAATGTCCGTTTTGAAATCTGTATTTGTCTGTAACATCCCATTTCCAGCTGCTTCCGCCCATTTGAGAAATGATGAGAATTCCTTTCTCAATTTTAGTTTCTCCGTAAGGATCACCCATCATACCGCCTCCACCACTTTCAAGAATGGCATTTCTTGATTTTTCAAGAAGAGTCCATTTTCCGCCTGCATTTTTCAGAATTTGAATCTCACGGATTTTTCCCAGTTCACCATCATCTTTTGTGGTGTAAATGAGTACTTTTTCAGGAATTTTATCACCATCAAGATCTCCGTCTATCGTATCAAGAAGAGTAGAACCCGCTGGCTGAAATTGTTTTTGCGCAAGACAGAATGCTCCACATACCGCGAACAAAAGGAAGAATATTTTTTTCATAAGAATATTTTGAACAGATAAATATACAAATGAAATTTTGAATGATAAGTTTCATCAATATCTCCGGTTGATGGTTTCCATTAAAAATTCCTTAACTTTGAACTTCAATTTTAGAAATGGAAAATTCAGTTCAAGACACTACCGTTCAAAAACCAAAATGGATCCGCGTAAAACTTCCTACCGGAAAGAATTACAGAGAGCTGAGAACTTTGGTTGATAAATATAAATTAAATACAATCTGCCAGAGCGGAAGCTGCCCGAACATGGGAGAATGTTGGGGTGAAGGTACAGCAACTTTCATGATTTTAGGAAATATCTGTACTAGAAGCTGTGGATTCTGTGGCGTAAAAACAGGAAAACCCCTTGATGTAAATTGGGATGAACCTGAAAAAGTAGCAAGATCAATCAAATTAATGAAGATCAAACATGCCGTTCTTACTTCTGTAGACCGTGATGATCTGAAAGATATGGGATCTATTCTTTGGGGCGAAACAGTGAATGCTGTAAGAAGAATCTCTCCGGGAACCACTATGGAAACTTTGATTCCGGATTTCCAGGGGCTTACAAAGCATCTTGACAGATTAGTAGATGTAGCTCCTGAAGTGATTTCTCATAACATGGAAACGGTAAAACGTCTTACCAGAGAAGTGAGAATCCAGGCAAAATATGAAAGAAGCCTTGAAGTATTAAGATACCTGAAAGAAGCCGGACAAAGAAGAACCAAAACCGGGGTAATGCTTGGATTAGGTGAAACTAAAGATGAGGTTTTCCAAACGATTGAAGATATCAGAAACGCTAATGTGGATGTTATCACTCTTGGACAATATCTGCAGCCGACTAAAAAACATCTTCCTGTAAAAAAATTCATCACTCCTGAAGAATTTGATGAGTTTGGGGATTTTGCAAGAAGCTTAGGTTTCAGACACGTTGAAAGTTCTCCTCTTGTAAGAAGTTCTTACCACGCAGAAAAACATATTCATTAAAATATAAACCGTTCAGTAATGAGCGGTTTTTGTTTAGGGTAGGTTGCAGATGTTAGGAGGTAGGTAGTAGATGTTAGGCTGCAGGGATTAAGGAGTTGAAAAAACTCCATTTACAATAACGGCAGCCATAATTCCCCTCCTCCGGAGGGGTGGCAAAAATTCAAAGAATTTTTGACGGGGTGGTTAAGTCGTTCCATCAATAGCTTACATTACATCATGTACGTCCTACTTATTACAAGCCGTTTCCTTTGTAATCACTCCAATCCGGCCATTGATTTCAATCGGTTTAAAATGTTTCTTCTTAAATTCGGAAGGCGTCTCTCCCGTATGTTGTTTGAATAGCTTATTAAAGTAAGAAAGACTTTCAAATCCTACCTGAAAACAAACTTCGGTCACAGAATAATCCTTCAGCAGAAATATTTTAGCCTGATTGATTCTGTAATTATTAACAAAATCTGTAAAGGTCATATTGGTCTGCTTTTTAAAATAACGGCAGAAAGCAGGAGTGCTCAGACTTACAATTTTGGCAATTTCATTGACATTGGGTTTCTTGTCATAATTTTCGTGGATATAGTCGTAGATGGTTCCCATTCTGATTTTATCATTCAAAAACCACTTAATTCTGGTATCTTCCTTGTTAAGTTCCTTTACTTCAGTTGAATCAGCGAGAATTTGCAGAATTTCAATTAACCCTACCAGGGATTCAAAGGAGTTTTTATCTTTAATGATCTGTAGTTTTTCAACCACTGTATTTTTGGTTTCTCCGGAAAATGACAGTCCAAGATATGACCGTTCTAAAAGAATTTTGATGTTCTCAAATTCAGGAACAGGAAGAATAATATCCTGAAGGAAGCTTTCCCGCATCTGCAGTACAAGCTGTTGACACTCTGTCTGAATACCATAATCAAAATTAAGATGAGGAACATTAGATCCAATCAATAAAAGATCACTGTCTGTAAAGGCAGAAATATCTTTCCCTACATGCCGGATTCCGTTCACCGCTTCTACATAGACCAGTTCAATTTCCGGATGATAATGCCAGAAAAAACAGTTTTTCAGGGAAGGGGCAAATAGTTTGAATGATTTCCCTTTTTCAAATTCAATAATTTCTTTCTGGATTTTCATCTTGTTCTCATTTGATTGTTTCTGAATGTAAAATTAAATAAAAAGGTTAATATGGAGCAAATTTTTATCATTCAAAGAGGAGTGAAATTCAAACTTTCTTGCGACTTTTGCACTTTCAAAATGAAGAAATTCAGGTGTTTTTAATTTGAGATAAATTAATTCAGAAAAAAGATTTAGATATAATGAAGATTGATAAAAGAATAATACCACTGGCTATCGGTGGTTTGGGAATAGGAACTACGGAGTTTACCGTAATGGGACTGTTACCGGATATTGCAAAAACATTACAGATTACAATCCCGCAGGCAGGACATTTAATTTCTGCGTATGCTATGGGAGTAGTTATTGGAGCTCCGATTCTGATCGGGTACTCGGTGAAGTTCCCTCCTAAAAAAGTTTTGATAGCTTTTATGATCCTTTTTACCCTATTTAATGGTCTTTCTGCAATTGCTCCCGGATATAACAGTATGTTGGTTATTCGTTTTCTGTCCGGACTTCCTCACGGAGCATTCTTCGGTGTAGGAACAGTAGTTGCCTCAAGAATGGCAGGAAAAGGGAAAGAAGCATTTTATATATCGATGATGTTTACAGGGCTCACGGTCGCCAACCTGGCCATGGTTCCTCTGGTTACCTACATCGGGCATACATTCCACTGGAGACTGTATTTTGCTATTGTAGCGGCTATTGGTCTTTTTGCCATATTATTTTTGAAACTGTGGCTTCCCGCCATGGAATCCAACCAAAATACCCACTTCATGGAAGAGTTGAAATTCCTTAAGAATAAACAATCGTGGATGGTACTTGCCATTACAGCAATTGGATTTGGAGGTCTTTTTACATGGTTAAGTTATATTACCCCTTTGATGACTGTTGTTGCCGGAATCAAAAGCAGCCAAATGGCTTATGTGATGGTTCTTGCAGGGGCCGGAATGGTAGTTGGAAATCTGGTAGGTGGGATTGTTTCAGATAAATTAGGACCTGAAAAAACATGTGCCCTTCTGATCTTTTTAATGATGCTGTCTCTTGGAGGTATTTTCTTCCTTGCAGAACATAAGAATATTGCTTTGGTATTGACGTTTATGTGTGGCGCTTTATCGATGTCTATTGCATCACCTATCAATATTATGATGATGAAAGCTGCTCCAAAAAGCGAAATGATGGCCGCTGCTTTTATGCAGGCTGGTTTTAATATAGCTAATGCAATGGGAGCTTTCTTTGGAGGAATTCCTCTGGAATACGGGTATTCATTCAACTATCCATCGCTGGTGGGAGTGGGAATGACTTTTATAGGATTGGTTATAAGTGTAAGGTATATGTATCTGTACGGTTCAAAGACTGAAGAAGAAGTTGCCGCAGAATGTGTATCATGTGATAAGTAATAAGATAATTCTTATTATTGAAATAAAAAAAGAGCCTGTTTCTGATTGAAACAGGCTCTTCTGTATAAAAATAAGTTTTATGCCTCTACTTCATCTCCATTTTTACACCAATAGAGGGCATTGTATAAATTTTCTTTGGGGAAAGATTTAAACTCTCCCGGCATCAGAACACTGAAAATGCTGGTAAAATTACGTATACCTTCTTTGTCAGTAACAATGGCTGACCGATTCCAGTTGGTAAGATTTTTCAATCCTAACAACAGATCCTCAAGCCATGCTCCCATGGTAAAATTATCCAGATCGGTATCCAAATACAATAAGTAATTCAGCTCACCGAATTGCTCTACCTTCTCTTTTACGCGCGGAATTACCAGTCTTTCAAAATCCTCTTTCGTTACTTCTCCCGTTGCATTGAATGCTGCAACATTTTCCGGGGCTTCTGGAATAATTGTTATCATAATAAATATTTTATGGTGGTTTGAGCTTTAAATAATAACAATAATTGCACCATAATTTGATGAAAAATTGTTAAAAAAGGTATAAATATTGTTACTTTCAGTGTAAAATATTAATATGGATCTTAAATCAAATGAACCTTTTTGGCTTTTAAAAAACGGACTGTTAGCTTCTTATCCTTCTTTAAAATCGAATGAAAAATGTGATGTTCTCATTGTGGGAGGTGGCATTACCGGAAGTCTGATTGCTCATCAAATGATAGAAGATGGATATAATACCATTCTTATTGATAAAAGAGAACTTTGTAATGGAAGCACTTCTGCTACCACTTCAATGCTGCAGTACGAAATAGATGTTCCTTTTTATGAGCTGATAGAAAAAATAGGCAAAAAAGGAGCTGTTTTAAGTTATAAAGCCTGTAGTGATGCCATTGATACACTGGAGAAACTTTCAAAAATGGTTAAATCAAATGCCGGATTTAAAAAAAAGAAATCCTTGTATTTTGCTTCAAAAAAGAAAGATGCAGAATGGCTGAAGAAAGAATATCAAGCAAGAAAAGAAAACGGATTTGAAGTGCAGTGGCTGGAAGAGGAACAGATTCTGAAGAAATTTGAATTTGAGAACACATACGGCGGAATATTATCCAGGCAGGGAGCCAGTATTGATGCTTTTCAGTTTGCCCATGAACTTTTTATGTACAATATAAAAAAAGGACTGAAGATCTTTGATAAGACAGAAATGGTAGCCGTGGAGGAGCATAAAGGTTTTAATCTGGTTACCGTAGACAGTGGATATCAGATCAAAGCAAAAAAGATCATTTACTGCATTGGTTATGAAAGTAAAAACTTGCTGAAAGAAAATTTTGTGAATCTGAAAAGTACTTATGCCGTTGTTTCTGAAATAGATAAAGACAAGTTTAAAAATATCAGCAGTACGTTGGTCTGGAATACCGATGATCCTTATCTCTACATGCGGACTACCGATGACGGAAGAATGCTTATAGGAGGAGGAGATGAAGACTTTTATGATGCTGGAAAACGGGATGCTCTGCTCAATAAAAAAGAAAAAGAAATCCTTAAAAATCTGAAGAAAATAAAACCTGATTATCATTTTTACCCTGATTTTGTGTGGGCAGGAACTTTTGGTGAGACTAAAGATGGTCTGCCTTACATCGGAGAACATAAAAAAATGAGAAACTCCTACTTTGTATTAGGTTTTGGAGGAAACGGAATTACTTTTTCAGTAACAGGAATGGAGATGGCTTCTCTATTTATGAAGAACAAAAAACATCCGCTATCAAGGTATTTTAAATTCGGGAGATAAATTTATGCTCCATTTTATCTTCAGGTTCTGCAGATATCTAGTACACAAAAATTTATTTAGATTCCTACGGAATGACACAATTGAAAAGCTAGTTTATCTAGGCAATTTGTCATTCCGTAGGAATCCTGCTTAAATTATTTTAAAAAATGTAGTAAAAAGATACTTTGATAAATAGTTTAAATAGAGATGGCTCAATTCCCCTTCTTTGGTGGGGTGGCAAAAATTCAAAGAATTTTTGACGGGGTGGTAAAAAAAATAGGCAGTCTTTTTTAAGGCTGCCTATTTAACTACAAACTATACCCATTCTTTTTAGCAAGCTCAACAATAGAACTTTCAATTGCTTTTCCCAGATCGTCAGAATCATCAGTACCCCGCTTCTTCATTTCTCCGTCAATATAGGTCTGGCGCTTTTTGGAAAGCTCTTCAATTTCTTTCTGAATTTTATCACGTGCGGCAGACTTTGCCGTGATCGTTTTTTGAATTTCTTCCTTGCTTTTTCCTTTCAGCTCGGCAGGAAGTTCGCTTTCTTTTACATTGGCAATAAATCCGGCATCCTTTTCAGCTTTATCTACCAGATCCCAGTGGTCATTTTTGTAGGCATTCTTTTTAGATTTGGCAACGGCCCTTTCCACTAAGTTGGATGCTGATTGGGATTCAGCGTTTTTATCTTGCGTGATCTGCTTTAGTCTGTATTCCGAACCGTGGTTTCCATAGTAGATATAAGTATCATTCAGCTTTGCATTGCATTCGGAAATTTTGCTGTCGTAGGGCGTTTCAATATAGAGTACTTTTCTGTCACTGTCGATATTGAAATATTTTCCACCTCCCAAAGACGCTCCGTTTTGCCAGAACGTCTGGATTCCTTCTTCCCGGCTTCCGCAGAAAATAGTGTTGGTATAAATATTTTTATCCTTTGCTTTTGAAACAACGTCCTTATAATTTATTTTTCCCTGATTGAAAGCTTCATTTCCTGCAATATAAATCAGTTTCATACTTTTATCATTGCTGTCCCAGTTCAGGTTGGCAGAAGCATCACGAATAACGGCACCGCAATATTCACTGCCACCATTGGTTCTCAAAGCGAATAGCTTTTCGGAAATAAGATCAAGATCCTGAGTAAGAGGAGCAACCTGGCGGATGTAATTTTCATCACGAATTCCGTCATTTCCATATTCATACAGGGCAATTTCAATCTGGGGAGCCTTTCCGTTATACTTGAGAGTGGTCAACGTATTCACAATATTCCACAGCCTGGATTTTGCCTGATCAATCAGCCCGTCCATACTATTGGAAGTATCCAGTAAAAGAGCGACCTGAATTTTATTGTCCTTTAAGGTTGAGTTTGCCGGAATCAATGTTACTTTTTGTGCCGGTAAATGGCTTTCAACATTACTTTTTGTAGAATGGTTTTCCGGAATATTACCGGAGCTTAAAAAAGCTGTTCCCGCTGCAAGTGCTAAGATTTTTAGAGTTGTCATATTGTTATTTTTTATAAGTTGTTTATTGTAATTGGCTAACGTTTCATCGTTTATTATTTTGAATTCTGAAGTAAAATTATCCCTATTTAAGGCTGGAAATTGGGAAACTTGGTGAACGGAGGGTTTCACTTGGTGGATGATAAAACAAGAAAAAATCTGATTATATGTTTAGTGCGATAATGCTGATCTAATGTGTAATTCCACTACTGTCACGAGTGTCAGGCTGAGCGGAGTCGAAGTCTTTATCATTGACCAGATGTTAATAGATCGGCAAATATTTTTCTTCAGTCAGAAGTCTGATAACCGAATAACATAAAACAAAAAAACAGCTCCCAAAGGAACTGTCTTTTACATCTGTTATTTTAAAGGATTTCGTATCTTGTTTTGATGCTGTATTTCAGTTTGATATTTTCAATATTATCGAAAGAATAATCTACCGGAGCATCAGCCATTTCCAACTGGATATTGCTTGCTTTTCCTCTGTAAGCAACTGGCATAATTGTATCACTGGTGTAATCTTCTATCTCTACAATTTCAAGAGCATTTCCGGTCTTTTTGCCCATACTTTCCAATAAATAATCTGCTTTTTCTTTAGCCGCTTTTAAAGCGTTGATCTTAACTGCTTTTCTGAAATCTGCAATTTTGGTATTCTTTACCTCTGCAATGTTCAGGCTGCTTACCCATTTTTGGTTCAGGTCTTCAAAAATTTTACTCAGACTTGATTTTGTGCTGGCTTTAAACTGATAGCTTTTAGTAAACTTTGCTGTTTTAGAGTAAATATTCTGGTACATTGATTTGAACTTAATGTCTTCGTTTTTTACTCCTGCATTTTTTAAGGTTTCAAATAACTTCTTCTCATTATCTGCCAGATCGTTTTTGTTATCTGCTTTTATTCCGATGCTGAAGATGATTTCATCCGGTTCTACTTCCATTTCCGCAACACCAGTTACTTCAATTGCATTTTTCTTTACTTCTTGTGTCTGAGCATTTACAAAGCTTCCAAGAGTTAAAATTCCGATTAATAAAAAATGTTTCAATTTCATAATTTCCTGTTTTTAAATTTTTAATTACTGATGTAAAATTACGCCGATCAGAAGCCCGAAACCGGGAGACTTGGTGAAACTGAGCTTTCACTTGGTGAGTTCCGGAAAATGATTACTTTCCTTTATTCTTTTTCAAATCATATTTTACGTTGAGATTCATGATATATTGTATACCCACTTCCGGATCAGCATTATTGATTACTTTATCAAAGCCGGTATAATCTGTCCCATCATAATAAAAGGTTTTAGATTTTCTTTCTTCCTTTCTGACATATTTGGAATCATATCCATACGTTACATTGGCACTTTCAAAAGCTGTATAATTCTGATATTGGCTTTTGGGGAAAACATAAGTAAAACCTGAAGAAGCGGTAGGATTTCCAATAATTTCTTTTTTAAACAGTTTAAAATAATTTTCCTTTTTTTTGTCGAAAACCGAATAAGCCTCTTTGAGAAGTTCTTCCTGGATTTTATCAATATCACTACTGATATAATCTACCTTAATAACATCATAGATCTGGAAGTCTGAAGCTTCAGAGATTAGTTTTTCAATCATTGAGTGTTTGTTTACCGTAATAATGATGTTTTTCTTGGTTTCAAATCCATCCATTTTCTGGATGGCAGTTTGTGAATCTTTATTAACGTTGTAGTCATAGATTTTGGTCTGAGAGATAAAGTCTACAAAAATATCATTGTCTTTGATGCCCATCGAGGATATTTTTTTCATAAAACCGCTGATTCTCCTGTTGATATTTTCAATGGCAATTTTTGGAGTGGCTGCTTCTTCATTCAAACCCAGTGTAAGTTTATATTGATCTGCCGTTTTGTTCATCAATACTTTTACGGTGATAATTAAGGTTGAATCGGTAGCAAAATAGGTATTGGTGTTGATGAATTCAGGTAAATTTCTGAGAGTGGAATAGTCGTTGTTATTTCTGTCTCTGTAGACCTGGTTTCCTCCGACCTGTGCTTTTGAAAGACTGAAAAAAGATATCGTAATGAGTAAAAAAGTAAGAGTTAGTTTTTTCATGATTTTTAAATTTGAATTATTTTGCTCCAAACTTAGCCTTACGCTCACATTATCAAAGACTAAACTTGGTGAAATGGGATTTTCGCTTGGTGAATAGTTTTTGAATACACTATATATATGTATATCTTTGTTTTATGAAAATGTTTACACTTCTTTCAATCTTTTTACTGATGCTTTGGGGAAATACAATGTCTTCCCAAACCACTAATACTACCTCTGCTGCGGTGGAAGATGTACAGGTGGAAACGAAGAAGCTGAAAAAAGCAATGGACACAAAAAATGAACCTGCCCAGGCAGATTCTTATTATAATATTGGTGAAACTTTCTTTAACAGCGGGAACTTTCCGAAGAGTGAAGAATATTATACCAAAGCGAAAAACCTGTATGAAAAACTCAATGACAAGCCAAATATTGAAAAAGCAACCCGCAGATTGGCCCAGTCACAGGAAAAGCAGAATAAAATAACCCCTGCCATCAGCAACTATAGCAGAGTGGCACAAATGGGGTACAGTGAAAAGAGTAAGGCCGTTAATTCTAACGATGTTACAAGGCTTTCTTCTCCTACACCAGAGCTTAGGGCAGAAGCTATCCAGAGTAATATTAACTTAAGTAAAAAAGAAAACGAGCAGGGTGATCTTGCAGAAAGCTACAGTCAGCTGGCTGATGTTAATCTGAAGCAGAAAGATGTTTCCAGTGCTGAAGAAAACCTGAATACAGCTTATAAAATTTCTAAAAGAGAAGCCCCGCAGCAAGCTTTGGCTATCAATCAGAAACTCGCAGATCTTTACGTTGAAAACAAAAACTTTGAAAAAGCTATTGAAGCTAAAAAGAAGGTGCTGAAAGAAGATTTTGTAAAAGAAAATTCGCAGGAAAAAGTCAATCAGATTCAGGAACTGGCGGATATTTATATTAAAAAAAATGATCCGAAAGAAGCAGTAGACCTGTTAAAAAATGCCTACGGAATTGCTTTGGACAAAGGTCATACGTTGGAAGCTCAGAGAAGTGTGAAAAAACTGGACAGTCTTTATGCCATCTCAGGAAATATAGATGCTTCCGTTCAGTTGTACAGAGATTTTCTAGGGAAACTTCCTAATCTTGTTTCCAAGGATAGAAGTCTCGTAGACAATAAAATCCTGGAAGATACAGAACAACGAATTTCACAGTTGGAAAAGGAAAGAGAATTGAAAGACGAGCTTATCCGTAAGAAAAATGTATTCAACTATAGTTTGATCGGAGCTTTGGTTCTGCTTACCGGATTGATTGTTTTTATTTTCAGAACATTGAAAAAGGTTCAGATAAAGAATAAAAAAATTGCGCTTCAGTCTTTGCGCAGAGAGATGAATCCGCATTTTATCTTTAACAGCCTGAATAGTGTTAACCACTTTATTGCAACTAATAATGAGCTGGAAGCCAATCAGTATCTGACAAAATTCTCCAAACTGATGCGTGGCGTGATGGAAAATTCTACTGAAGATTTCATTCCTTTCCAGCAGGAACTTGACCTTCTCCAAAATTATCTTGCCCTTGAAAAAACGCGTTTTGCTGATAAATTCGATTACGAAATCGATGTAGATGAAAGTCTGAATATGCAAAACCTGCAGATTCCGGGAATGCTCATACAGCCGTTTCTGGAAAATGCAATATGGCACGGACTCCGCTACAGAACAGAAAAAGGTTTTTTAAAACTAAACTTTGAGAAAAGTGAATTGTACCTTAAAATCCTTATTGAAGACAACGGAATAGGCATTGAAGAAAGCAAAAAACAGAAAACCCAGCATCAAAAAACAAGAGAGGGTAGAGGAATGAAAAATACGCTGGAAAGAATTCAGCTTCTGAATGATCTATACAAAAAAGATATTAGCTGCTCTGTAAAAGATAAGGCAAGTAATAACGGAGTTCTTGTAACTATAAAAATAAAAATGCCATAAACCCCTGAAAATAGTCTTTTACCTATTGTCTTTTACTCCCCGTTAAAAAATTCTGTAACCATTTTGATTAAGTTATTGTCTTAACAGATAAAAACATAACCCAAAATGAATACAACAACTAAAACAGCCAGACTCGCGGGATTTTTTTATCTCATTGTGATCGCAACCGGATTTTTCAGTTTAATGTATGTTCCGTCAAAGCTGATCATTTGGGAAAACCCTGCATTGACTTTTCAAAATATTTCTTCCTCTGTACAATTGTTCAGGTTGAGCATTGCCGGAAGTATTATCTGTTACATTGCTTTCACTTTACTTCCTTTAATGTTGTATCAGCTGTTGAAAGATGTCAATGGGAACTATGCAAAACTGATGGTTATTCTTGCTCTTATCAGTATCCCTATTTCTTTTATCAATCTTCAAAACAAATTTTCTGTTCTTACGATTATTGAAGGAACGGATTATTTAAAAGTGTTTGATGTAAAGCAGTTGCAGAGCCAAATAATGTTCCTGCTGAGCAATTATAACAAAGGACTTTTAATTGCACAGGTTTTCTGGGGATTATGGCTTTTCCCTTTTGGATATCTGGTGTATAAGTCCGGATTCTTGCCCAAAGTTTTGGGAATCTTCTTAATGTTGGGGTGTTTTGGATATCTGATCAACGTTTTTGGAAGAACTGCTGTTCCTCATTTTTCAGACTACCTGATATCAGCTTATATTACATTACCGGCAACAATAGGAGAGATAGGTATCTGTTTTTGGCTGCTGTTGGTTGGAATACGACATAAAAAAGTTAATTAAAAAATCATAACCATGAACAATTCTACAAAATTTGAAGATGTACAGATCAATGTGAAAATCATATTGGCAGGTCTTTGGGCTTCAGTTACTCTGTGCTATCTGTACGGTGATTATTTCGAGCTTTATACTCCGGGGAAAGCACGTGGTTTGGTGGAAGGAACCAATTTATTAGATTCTCCGCCGAAATTATTTCTTGCCTCCGTTGTTCTGGCAATTCCAGCAGTGATGGTATTTCTTTCCCTGATACTAAAACCGGCACTGAACAGGATGCTTAACCTCATCTTTGGTATATTTTTTACTTTGGTCATGCTGTTTATTGGTTTTATTTCTTTTTCGGATTGGTATTTGTTTTATGTTTTCCTTGCCATGGTAGAGTGCATAATTACAATATTAATCGTAAAGTATGCATGGTACTGGAAGAAAGTATAATCTTTATTCACCATGGGCTGGGTCAGATTGTATGATTGATTAAAAATTCTTAATTTGCATCTGCAACCCATTGGCTGCCACCTAATATCTGACCTCAATGAAAATAAAAGCCGTAATTGTAGACGATGAACTCATCGCAAGAGAAGTTTTACGAAGCTATCTTACCAAATACTGTCCACAGGTGGAAATTCTCGGCGAGGCTGAAAATATTAAAGAAGCAGTGCCACTGATTGCTGAAAAGCAGCCCCAGCTGGTATTTCTGGATGTAGAAATGCCCTTCGGAAATGCCTTTGACGTATTGGAAGCTACCAAAGCGTTTTCTTATGAAACCATTTTCATTACTGCGTTTTCACAATATTCATTACAGGCTTTAAACAAATCGGCAAGTTATTATATTTTAAAACCTATTGATATTCAGGAGCTGATTCTTGCAGTGAATAAAGTAGTAGAAAGTCTTGAGAAAAAAGAAGAACTCAACCGAAATAAGATTCTTCTTGAAAACCTGAAATTAAAGCCTGAAAAACAGCAGCTGATTCTTCCAACCCTGCAGGGATTTGATGTTGTAAAGACTGAAGATATTGTCAGATTACAAGCCGATGGAAACTTTACACAGGTTTATCTTACCGACGGTTCAAAGAAAATGGTATGCCGCTTTTTAAAACATTTCGATGATCTGCTGGAAAGTCCTTTTGTGAGAGTTCACCGTTCCCATATCATCAATACAGGATTTGTGAAATCTTACCATAAAAGCGGAACCGTAATGTTGTCTGATGATACGGAAATTGAAGTTTCAGGAAGTTTTAAAGATAATTTCCTGAAAGTCTTTTCATAGAATTTATGGGTCCTTAACAGGCCAAAGGCATTATTTTTGACGTTTTATGATAACTACCAAAATATTTCTGTCATGAAAACCATTCATAAAATTATACTTCCCGTTTCATTGGGAGCTTTAGGGCTTATCGTTTTCAATTCATATTCTGTAAGAATTCCCAGAGGTGCTTCTGCGGTAAAGAATTTTGATCTTAAAAAATATCTTGGCAGATGGTATGAGATCGCCCGTTTTGATTACAGGTTCGAGAAAAATATGGATAATGTTACTGCAGAATATACAGAGAATCCGGATGGAACAGTTCAGGTTAGAAATAAAGGGTTCGACTACACTAAAAAAATATGGAATGAATCGATCGGGGAAGCAAAGTTTGTAAAAGACCCGAAAGAAGCCCGTCTGAAAGTTTCATTTTTTAAACCAATCTGGGCCGGTTATAACGTTATAGATATTGATGAAGACTATCAATATGCTCTGGTGGCAGGAAGCAGTTTAAAATATTTATGGATTCTTTCCCGTACCACTACTATTCCTGAAAGTATCCGCCAGCGTTTCCTTCAGAAAGCAAGAAAAATCGGATATAATACCGATGAATTGATTTGGATAAAACATAATCAATAGATAAGGTAAAAGGGTAAATTTGCGAAAAACTAATGATTTTCAGTGATTTGCAAATTTACCCTTTCGCTTTCTAGTTTTTAATATACTCTTTCCATTCCTCAAAACGGTGATCAATAACCTGTTTCATCAGATCATAGTTTTCGTAGGTATCCTCAATGTGGTAGAAGGTTTCATATTCATAATCACTTTCCTCAGCTTTTGCATCGAAAATATTCACATAATCATCAGCAAATGAGCTGTATCTGTTTCCAAAATCGGTATCATCCGCATAATAATCCTTTGCAAAAAGATTTCCCAGCTCATTCAGGTCATATTGAGAAAATTTCCCGTCGCAGGAATCCATAATGAATTCTGCACCAGTGATTTCTCTGCGCTTTAATTTTTCAATTTCCTCTTCACCATCTTCTTTCAGTTCATCAGAAATCAGATCATTCTGAATGCACCAGTTCAGGAACATTCCTGTATGCGTTGCTCCGTTTTTCTGTGGAAGTCCCTCAGGAAAATCACCACCATAATGCCATGAAGCATCATCATATTTAGACATAATTTGTATTGTAGTTTTAAATAAATTTCGTCAAAAATAGAAAAAATCAATTTATATTGCTGCAGCCACAGAATTTTCCGTCATTTGCATAGAATTTTTTTCAACAAAAAAGCATATGGAAAAAGCTGTTCTGATTACCATTGGTGATGAAATCCTTTCCGGAAACACGGTAGATACCAATTCTAATTTTATTGCTACTGAACTTAAAAACATAGGAATAAAAGTTACTCAGATTCTTACAATCTCAGACGAAATTGAAACCATTAAAGAAGCATTGAATGTTGCTTTTGAAACAGGTGACTTAGTCATTACAACGGGAGGACTTGGGCCAACCAGGGATGACAAAACCAAAAAGGCACTTGCAGAGTATTTCAATGATGAAATTGCTTTGGATGAGGTGACATTCAATCATCTTAAAGGATATATGGAGAGAAGAGGAAGAGCAGATATTCTCGAAAGAAACAAAGAGCAGGCTTTTGTACCTACCAAATCCATTGTTTTTCAGAATCATTACGGGACGGCTCCGTGCATGATGATGGAGTTGAACGGTAAACTGTCTTACAGTCTTCCGGGAGTTCCTTATGAGGTAAAACCGCTTATCAAAGACCAGATTATTCCTTATTTACAGGAAAGATTCAAACTTCATTATATCCATACCAGGATTGTTTCCGTAGTGGGAATTCCTGAAAGTATCCTTGCAGACAAAATTGAAGACTGGGAACTGGCGCTTCCGGAAAATATTGCACTGTCTTATCTTCCGGTAGGAACCCGTGTGAAACTTCGTCTGACGGCTTCCGGTGATAATGAAGAACAGTTGAAGCAAATCACAGAAGAAGAAATTCAGAAATTACTTCCTTTAGTAGAAGGTCACGTAATTGCTGTATCCGAGGATAAAATCGAGAATATTCTGGCAGAAATGCTTACCGAAAGAAATCTGACCATTTCCACGGCAGAAAGCTGTACCGGAGGTGAACTGGCAAAAATGATTACTTCAGTTTCCGGCAGTTCAAAATATTTCCATGGCGGAATAGTACCTTATGCCACCGAAAAGAAGATTAAAATTTTAAATGTTTCTAAAGAAACCGTAGATCAGTTTACGGTGGTAAGTGAAGAGGTTGCTCAGGAAATGGCAAAAGGCTGTCAGGAATTATTTGAAACCAACATTTCACTTTCTACAACTGGTGTGGCCGGCCCTGGAAAAGGAGAAGACGGCAAAGATATAGGAACGGTGTATTATACGATAAGGATTAATGACAAAGCAGAAACATTTAAATTATATATGCCACATCTGGAAAGAGTAGACTTTATGAATTTCGTTTCACAAAAGGTGATTCAGGATCTTGTAAGTCTCCTTATAAACAGTTAGATACATTTCTGTTTTTTTAATTTTTTTTTAATTAATTTTAATAGAGTTTTTCACACTTTTTGAGAGCCATTCAATAAATTTCAAAAATCGTGGAAAATTCCAAACAGATCTTTCAGACCAACAGCAAGAAACGCTGGAAAAGTGTACAGTGGGGAAGCCGTATTTTTATCTTTGTAGGAATATTGCTTTTGCTTGCTTTGGGGCTGATGATGACCCTGGACAGAAGTCCTAAAATTCCTTTTAAAGAAGATTATAAAGCCGTAATTACTGCCAATAAACCTTATCTTCAGGAAAATAAAATTTCCAAAGAGTATAAAGGTTTCAGAAGCTTTATCTCGGAAAAAACAATCCATACCAATCTCGACAAAATTCAAAAGGCGAGGGAAGAAAGATATAAAAATCAGAACAGAAACTGGGCTCAGTTTCCAGGTGGAATCCGGTCTGCATTCTATGTAGCATGGGATCCTCAGTCTCTCATGTCCCTGAAACGAAATATAAGACACGTTAATCTGGTTTTCCCGGAATGGTTTTTCCTTGATCCGAAAACAGGAGATCTGAAAACCAATGTAGATCCGGAAGGATACAAAGTGATCAAAAGAACGGGAGTTGCCGCAATGCCGATGCTGAGTAATAATTCCGATCAGGAATTCCATTCAGAAGGATTGGTAAAAGTCCTTAATGATCCGCAGAAAAGAACCCATCTGATCCAAAAAATTACCCAGCAGTGTAAAAAATACCATTTCAAAGGAATCAATATTGACTTTGAGGATATGAACCTGAATTCTGATGAAAACCTGATTGCCTTTATGAAAGAGCTTTCAGAAACTTTCAAAAAGAATCAGCTGCTGGTGACGATGGATATCATGACGGATAATGATGATTACAACATACCAAGATTAAATCCTTATGTAGATTACTTTGTATTGATGGCTTACGATGAATATTCTGCCGGAAGTGATGCCGGGCCGGTTTCTTCTCAAAAATGGATCGAAGAACAGACCGGAAAAATCGTAAAACAAACTTTTCCGCAAAAAATTATTTTAGGTCTTGGTGCTTATGGCTACGACTGGAGTTCCAATAAAGATGATAATACGTCTGTAACTTATATGCAGGCGATTACCAAAGCCAGCGCCAGTAAAGCGATCATTGATTTTAATGACAATACGTTTAATTTAAATTATTCTTATACAGATTCTAAAAATCTCACCCACACCGTATTTTTCAATGATGCCGCTTCTATTTTCAATACAATGCGTTTCTCTTCAGAATATCCATTGGCAGGAACAGCACTTTGGAGACTGGGAAGTGAAGACAGCAGAGTCTGGAATTTCTATGATAAAGACCTTACATTTGCCGGCCTTTCCAAACTGAATCTGAAAACCCTGGAAAATGTAAAAGGACAGACCATGGTAGATTATATCGGGGACGGAGAAGTGCTGGATGTTCTGAACACTCCTCATGACGGGAAAATTGCACTGGAAATTGATCCGAAAGAAAAAATAATTACAGACGAAAACTACGTTACTTATCCAAGTTCTTACGAAGTGAAAAAATACGGAGGTGCTCCCCAAAAAGAACTGGTGCTGACTTTTGATGATGGTCCGGACGAAACATACACTCCGCAGATATTGGATGTGCTTTCTAAGTATCACGTTCCGGCAGCATTCTTTTTGGTAGGATTAAATGCAGAAAAGAATCTTCCGCTTGTAAAACGTATTTATCGTGAAGGACATGAGATCGGAAACCACACTTTCACCCATGAAAATGTGGCAAAAGTAAGCCCGGAAAGAGCTTTACTGGAACTGAAGCTGACAAGATTACTGATAGAATGCGTAACAGGACACAGTACAATTCTGTTCAGAGCTCCGTACAATGCCGATTCTGAGCCTACCACTTCAGAAGAGATCATTCCGGTAGCACTGGCAAGACAACAAAATTATCTTGATATCGGGGAAAATATTGACCCTGAAGACTGGCAGCCGGGAATAAAAGCAGATGAAATTGTAAAACGTGTAATGGCCGGGCTCAAACAAGAGAGAGGAAATATCATTCTTCTTCACGATGCTGGCGGAGATACCAGAGAAGAAACGGTAAAAGCTTTAAAAATTCTGATCCCTACACTTCAGAAGCAAGGCTATCATTTTACAAACCTGACCAGTATTCTGCATAAAACCAGAAGCGAGCTGATGCCTGAAGTGCCGAAAACAAAGTCATACTATATCATGCAGCTCAACCTTGTGCTGGCCACTGTAATTTATGGAATAAGCCATTTTCTGGTGGCATTGTTTACCATTTTCATTGTATTGGGATTAGTCAGACTATTACTGATGGCATACTGGGCTTTTAAAGAAAGAAAAAAAGAGAAAAAACTTGGTGAGTTTCCAGTCTTGGAATCTTATCCTAAAGTTTCCATTATTGTACCTGCTTATAATGAAGAAGTGAATATTGTTTCTTCCCTGCAGAATCTGTTGAAGCAGACCTATCCGAATTTTGACATTATTATGGTAGATGACGGAAGTAAGGATTCCACTTATGAAAAAGTATCAGAAGCATTCCCTGATCATCCGAAACTGAAAATTTTCACCAAAACAAATGGTGGAAAAGCCACAGCCTTGAACTTCGGAATAGCACAGACGGATGCAGAATATGTAGTATGTATTGATGCAGATACCAAACTGCAGCAGGATGCCGTAAAATATCTGGTTGCGAGATTTTTAAATTCAGATCCGGAAGAAAAAATTGCAGCCGTAGCAGGAAACGTGAAAGTTGGAAACAGAGTCAACTGGCTCACCAGATGGCAGGCTATAGAATATACAACGAGTCAGAATTTTGACAGGCTGGCGTATGCGAATATCAATGCGATTACCGTAATTCCGGGTGCTATCGGGGCATTTAAAAGAGCTGTAATTATTGAGGCCGGAGGTTATTCATCAGATACCTTAGCTGAAGATTGTGATATTACCGTAAAAATTTTAAAAGCAGGATATACAGTCGCCAATGAAAACAGAGCGGTTGCCGTTACTGAAGCTCCGGAAACAGCGAACCAGTTCTTAAAACAGCGCTTCCGCTGGACCTATGGAATCATGCAGATGTTCTGGAAACAAAGACAGACTTTCCTTAACCCCAAATATAAAGGATTGGGACTTTGGGCAATGCCGAATATTTTATTATTCCAATATATTATTCCATTTTTCTCACCGCTGGCAGATGTGATTATGTTTTTTGGAATTCTGTCTGGAAACGGAGATAAAATATTCACCTATTATCTGATTTTTCTTTTGGTGGATGCTTCTTTAGCTTTAGTAGCATTTATTATGCAGCGCGAAAAATTAATCAATCTGCTGTATATTATTCCACAGAGATTCGGGTACAGATGGCTGATGTATATTGTTTTGTTTAAAAGTTTAAGAAAGGCATTGAAAGGCGAAATGCAGTCCTGGGGGTTCCTGAAAAGGACTGGGAATGTAAAAGAGATAGCAACTTCTTAATATTTGTTTAAATTTGTTTCCTTGAAAAGTAACAAATTTCAAATAAATCATACATATTCTAAAAATTGTTATCATAATGAAAAAAATAACGCTTTCTTTGTTTTTAATAGCAGGGATCTGCACTCAGACTACTATGAGCGCACAAGCTAAAGCTGCTAAAGTAGCAGTGAACAACACAGATAAAGGTTTAGACCTTAGCTTGATGGACACTTCGGTGCGCCCTCAGGATGATTTTTACAACTACGTGAGTGGAACCTGGATGAAAACTGCCAAAATTCCATCTGATAAACCAACTTGGGGAAGCTTCAATAAATTGGCTGAGGATACGGATAACAATTCCATGACAATCCTGAACTCTCTTCTGAAAGATAAATTTGCTGACGGAAGTGAAGGGAAAAAAATCCAGGATCTGTATGCTACTTACATGAATATGGAGAAGAGAAATGCAGACGGAATCAAGCCTATCCAGGAAAATCTGAATAAGATTGATGCTATTAAAAACATGGCTGATCTTCAGAACTACCTTACTTCTGTAACAAAAGAAGGGGAGAATGTTTTCTACGGATGGGGTGTAGATGCAGACCTTAAAGATTCTAAAATGAATGCCGTTTACTTAGGAAATCCTTCTTTAGGTTTAGGAAGAGATTATTATCAGAAAGTAAACGAGAAAAATACAGAAGCTATTGCTGAATATCAGAAATATGTAGCTTCGATGCTAAAAGAATTAGGGTACAAAAATGCTGATGAAGCAGCAAAAGGTATCGTAAATTATGAAAAAAGCATCGCACAGACTTATCTGACAAACGAGCAGAGCCGTGATAACACGCTTCAGTACAACCCTAAAACGATGGCAGAACTTTCTGCTTTGGTAAAAGGAGTTGACCTTCCAGCGTATCTTAAAAAAGTAGGAGTAAATACAGATAAAGTAATTATCAGTGAACTAGGATTCTATAAAGACTTCGATAAATTAGTGAATGCTCAGAATCTTTCTGTAATTAAAGATTATCTGAAATTCCACATGATCCACGGAAGCGCTTCTTACTTAAGTGAAAACTTAGGAAACATGAAGTTTGCTTTCTACGGTAAATACCTTAGAGGACAGCAGGAACAAAGAGCTCTTAACAAGAGAGGTTTTGAATTGATTAACGGTTCTTTGGGAGAAGCTTTCGGAAAATTATATGTTGAGAAATATTTCCCTGCTGAAGCAAAAGCTCAGATGGTAGAATTGATCGACTATTTAAAGAAAAGCTTTGCAGTTCATATCAATAACTTAGCTTGGATGTCTTCAACAACTAAGGAAAAAGCAATGCAGAAACTGAACAAATTCACAGTAAAAGTTGCTTATCCTGACAAATGGAAAGACTATTCAAAATTAAATATCGTTTCTGAAGCAAAAGGTGGAAATCTATATAAAAACCTTCAGAACATCGGAGAATGGCAGTACAATAAAGATTTAGCTAAAATCGGTAAGCCAGTGGATAAAACAGAATGGGGAATGACTCCACAGACTGTAAATGCATATTACAACCCGGTAAACAACGAGATTGTATTTCCTGCTGCTATCCTTCAGCCGCCATTCTTTAACCCTAAAGCTGATGCTGCTGTAAACTTCGGAGGTATCGGTGCCGTTATCGGTCACGAAATGAGCCACGGATTTGATGATTCAGGTGCACAGTTTGATGCTGACGGTAACTTAGTAGACTGGTGGACTCCGGAAGATAAAGCTAACTTCGAAAAAGCAACAAAAGCTCTTGCTTCTCAATATGACAAATACGAGCCTGTAAAAGGAACTTTTGTAAACGGTACTTTCACAAACGGTGAAAATATCGCAGACTTAGGAGGAGTAAATATTGCTTATGACGCTCTTCAGATGTACTTAAAAGATAAAGGAAATCCAGGGAAAATCAGTGGATTCTCTCAGGATCAGAGATTCTTCCTAAGCTGGGCAACGGTTTGGAGAACATTATCCAGTGAGAAATATATGGTAAATCAGGTGAAAACTGACCCACACTCTCCGGGATATTTCAGAAGTTTTGGTCCGCTTATCAACGTTGATGCCTTCTACAAAGCATTCGATGTGAAAAAAGGAGACAAATTATACAAAACTCCAGAAGAAAGAATTAAAATCTGGTAAAAATAACAACCGCTCAGTAATGGGCGGTTTTGTTTTTTAGGTGGCAGGTGATAGATTTTAGGTAGCAGGTAAAAGGTTATAGGGATTAGGGATCGAAGCGCATTCTTTGTGGTAACGGCTTCCATCATTCCCTTCCTCTGGAGGGGTGGCAAAAATTCAAAGAATTTTTGACGGGGTGGTTTTAATAACCTTAAACCTTAAACCCTGAATTATCAATTACCATTCATCACATATCATTAAAGTTTGTATATTTGATAAGTTTGTGTAAAATCAAAAATAATCTTTAATGAAAAAGCTAAATATTGGAATACTTGCCCTTTCAGGTATTGTATTTCTTAATTCGTGTGGTGCAGCAAAGACTGCAGGGACAGAGAATAAAACAGAAGCTACGGCAAAAGTGGCTGAACCGGTAAAAGAAGAAGCAAAAGAAGAGGGAATCAATTTATCGTATATGGATACCAGTGTCCGCCCGCAGGATGACTTTTTTAGCTATGTGAACGGAAATTGGGTGAAAACTACTCAGATTCCTTCCGACAAAGCAAACTGGGGATCTTTCAATGCGTTGAGAGAAAATGTGGATGATGCTTCATTAGATATATTAAACAAAATCCTTACAGAATCATATCCTGCCGGATCGGAAGGACAGAAAATCCAGAATTTGTATGCTTCTTTTATGGATACCAATAAGAGAAATGCAGAAGGGCTGGCTCCTATCAAGGCTGATCTTGCTAAAGTAGATGCTATTAAAAGCCTTAACGATCTTCAGAAATACCTTTTGGACGCAACAAAATTAGGTGACAACTCTTTCTACGGATGGAGAGTGGGTGCTGATATGAAGAATTCTAATATGAATGCGGTGTATCTGGGTGGCCCGGATCTGGGATTGGGAAGAGATTATTACCAGAAAATAAACGAAGCAAACACCAAAACACTGGCGGAATATCAGACCTATGTTGGAAAACTATTCGGAGTGTTAGGTTATAAAAATTCTACTCAGGCTGCACAGAATGTAGTAGACTTTGAAAAGCAGCTTGCCAACTACTTATTGACGCTTGAGCAGAACAGAGATGCCAACTTAAGATACAACCCTAAAAATGTATCTGAGTTATCTGGCCTTGTGAAAAATGTTGACCTTGCAAAATATCTGAAAGATGCTGGTGTAAATACAGACAGAGTGATTATTGGTGAACTGAAGTATTATCAGAATATGGATCAGTTTGTAACACAGAAAAACCTTCCTTTACTGAAAGACTACCTGAAATACCATATCATCAACGGAAACGCAAGCAATCTGAATGACAGCTTAGAACAGATCAGATTTGATTTCTATGCGAAATATTTACAGGGACAGAAAGAACAGCGTCCAATGAACAAAAGAGGGCTTACCCTTGTAAATGGTGTTCTTGGAGAAGCTTTCGGGAAATTGTATGTAGACAAATACTTTACTCCTGAAGCTAAAAAGCAGATGGAAACCTATATTGATTACCTTTTAAAATCATTCAAATCCCATATCGCAAACATAGACTGGATGTCTCCTGAAACCAAAGTAAAAGCTCAGGAAAAACTATCCAAGTTTACCGTAAAAATTGCTTACCCTGATAAATGGAAAGATTATACACAGTTAAAAGTAGAATCACCAAAAGAGGGTGCAACGCTTTATTCTAATCTTCAGAATGTAGCAGCATGGCAGTATCAGAGAAGCTTAGATAAAGTAGGAAAGCCTGTTGACAAAACAGAATGGGGAATGTCTCCACAAACTGTAAATGCGTACTACAGCGGATCAAACAACGAAATTGTATTCCCTGCAGCAATCCTTCAGCCGCCTTTCTACAATCCTAAAGCTGATGCAGCAGTGAACTTCGGAGGAATCGGAGCCGTTATCGGTCACGAAATTTCTCACGGATTTGATGACAGTGGTTCACGTTTCGATGGTGATGGTAACCTTAACAACTGGTGGACAGATGCAGATCGTAAAAACTTTGATGCAAAAGTAGGTCAGCTGGCAGCTCAGTACAGTGCTTATGAACCTGTAAAAGGAAGTTTTGTAAATGGTAAATTTACAAGTGGAGAAAATATTGGTGACTTAGGTGGAGTAGCTGTTGCTTACGATGCCCTTCAGATGTATTTAAAAGATAAAGGAAACCCGGGAAAGATCAGCGGATTTACTCAGGATCAGAGATTCTTTATGAGTTGGGCAACCGTTTGGAGAACCAAAGCAACCGATCAGTATATGATCAATCAGGTGAAAACAGATCCGCACTCTCCGGGAATGTTCAGAGCTTTCGGGCCACTGGTAAACCAGGATTCATTTATCAAAGCATTTGATATCAAACAAGGGGACAAACTATATAAAGCTCCTCAGGACAGAATAAAAATCTGGTAATTTTACCTTAGAAATTGTTAGAAAAGAAAGAATCCGTCTCATGCAGGCGGATTCTCTTTTTTTTTAATATTCTTTCTTATAATTCCGGATAACAAACTTTATTCCGGTTTCTATAATGTCTCCCATGCTTTTACAGTACTTGAAATTGACATCGTAGGTGAGTTTTTGTAAAGCAGTTTTTAGTTCTGTAACATTGGCTTCCGGTGCAATATTGTCTTTTTTCATAATAGAAATAAGTTCATCAAATCTGGTTTTGCTGCTGGTCACTCTTTTTACGATCTGCGAACGTACTTCTTTACGGTATTGCTCTATAGAACTTGGCTTCAGTTTTTCCAGTACCATATTGACCATTTGACTGTTTTCCTTGAAGTACTGTGGAAGGTAAACTTTCAGATTCCCCTCATAAGTTTGCTGATCAAAATCGATGGGACGAATTCTGTAAATAACCTGGTCAAAATCATGTATTGGAATTACAACATAATTATAAGATCTCATATCGCCAAGAAGCCCGATGAGACAACGTTCATTGAATTTTACAAATTCCTTGG
>Ga0070682_100000198_pt1 | contig 44487 bp, 49 predicted proteins | sample KBSC63LmetaG_FD_64668 | JGI IMG/M metagenome (GOLD analysis project Ga0070682, IMG submission 64668) | Corn rhizosphere microbial communities from Kellogg Biological Station, Michigan, USA - KBS C6-3L metaG | ecosystem: Host-associated > Plants > Roots > Rhizosphere | place: USA: Michigan...
ACAGCAGACGACAAGACTTTTCTGCTGAAACAGGGTTCCACTCCTGGCCCCGTAAGCAAGCTTGATTTTGCAAAAGGAATAATGCAACAACCTGCGCGATTTGTGCAGCGGCTTTACCTAGATGCACATCCGAAAGATGCCTTGGCATATATGACTGGAGCCACTTCGGCACCTGTAGACATTACCGGCGCTCGCCTTGGTGCTGGCCTTAGAAGCTGGGCTAGTATGGCAAGTTTAGGTAACGGCATTTTTATGCAGTTGACTGATATGCCTTTGAAGGTTGCGCAACTTATTAGATATGGCAAAGACCCATTTCAAGCACTTACTGGACCTATTGAAGCTTTCGCACAATCATTTCCGAACGAAGAACGCAAAGCATTTTATACTAGATTAGGTGTTTCCGCAGACATTATGATGCGCAATATGGCACACAATGTATCCGGTGGAGAGATTAACTTCTCTGCGAAAGCCATGGACACCTACTTCAAATTGAATGGCATGTCTGCAATGGATAGGATTTCAAAGCAGCACACCGCCGATTTTCTTTCCTCTAACCTTGCATGGGCATTAAATGACCCGCAGGGCGAAGAGGTTAAGAATCTTTTCAGGCAGTACGGTTTTACCGAGCCTGAATTTGAAAAGATGAAAGGTGCTATTGCAGACATGGATGGGATTGAAGTCGTCCATCCTAAAAACCTTGAAGCCATTGACGATAAGCTCTATGAAAAATACCTTGGTGCAATGAATGACTTGCTCAACACAACTACTCCGACTCCAGGCGTCAGGGAGAAAGCCGTATCCTTAAAAGGAACACGCCCTGGAACAATGGGAGGAGAACTTCTTCGCACCGGCATGATGTTCAAAAACTATCCTGCTATGTTGCTTACTCGCGTATATCCTGCAATTCAATATGAGCATGGCGTAGGCGGTACAATGGCTACTATGCTTGGCATGATGACCATGTGGTACATAGGCGATTCCATGAAGCAACTTTCGCAAGGTAAAACACCTAAAGATATGTCGAAGCCTGAAGTCATGGTAGAAGCAATGACCAGATCAGGGCTCGGTGGACTTTACAGTGATTTAATTGCAAATGATTTCAGCCGTCAGGGAATGGGTGTAGCCGATGTTTTAGGCGGTCCCGTTGCAGGACATCTAACAGATTTGCTAGGCTTAGGTTCGGCAGCGGTAAGGGGAGAAGCAACCCCAAAACTTGCAGCGCAAAAATTAAACCGGGCACTTCCAAACATCCATTTTGGCAAGACACTCTTGGAACACAGCCTTATTTATGGTATCATGGAGATGAGCGACCCTGGCAGTGTACAAGCCAGTTACGACCGTCTCCAACAAAGAACCGGACAGGAGCGTTTATTCTAGATGACGATTTCCGATCAAGTTACCTCCGCTCTTTATACAGCTACAGGGGCAAGCCCAAACTTTACTTTTAACCATCCCGTGCGAACAAGTGCGGAAATTACCGTCACCAAGAAGCCGCTCGCAACAGGTATTGAAGTACCTTTAGTGCTTGGAGTTGATTATACTGTAACCGGTACTCCAGATGCAAACAATTTTTATCCGAATGGTTTAACGGTCGTAATGACTGTCACTCCTTTGAACGGTGACAAAATCTCTATTGTTCGTAGCACCAACCGGACACAGACTTCTCAGTATTCTGTTGCAGATAAATTCCCTGCTGCCTCTCACGAAGCGTCTTTAGACAAGCTCACCATGCAAGTACAGGAGCAGCAGAGTTCTTTCTCTAAGGTTCCTCAGTTTCCTTCTACTTCAACCGCTACCAATGTCAAAATGCCTGACCCTATTGATGGACGAGGTATTTATTTTGATTCGGCTTCTAACTCTTACAAGAATACAGATGTTGCACTTAATGCTTTAACGACTACGGCAGCGGCTTCTGCGGCAGCTGCGGCGGTAAGTGCTTCAAACGCCGCAGTTTCTGCAACGAATGCAGGAACCTCTGCAACAAATGCCTCGAACTCTGCAACATCGGCAAATACATCGGCAACAAATGCCTCAAACTCGGCAGCAGCTGCGGCTGCCAGTGCGGCAAGTTTAAACCTTAGAACCATCAACAACCAAGCTGGCGCATATACAATTATTGCAAGTGATCGAAACAAATTGGTTCAGTTGACATCCGGAACCTTCACCTTTGGCTTTACAGCGGCTGCTACTTTAGGCAGTGGTTTTGAGCTTGAAGTGAGAAATGCAGGCGCCGGAACACTGACTTTGGATCCAAACGGAGCTGAGTTGATCGATGGTGTCTCAACGATTCAGCTTGCAACAATGCAGGCAGTTGTTTTAGTTTGCGACGGGACTCAGTGGCTTGTAACACAGTCTTACGGATACGGCGGAGCAGCTGTAACCTATGCAACTTCACAAGACGTAATTACAGCAACTTCTACAACCAAAGCGATGAATCCGGCTGTTGCAGCGGTTCCTTTCCGTAAAGGACAAGATATTGCTAGCGCTGCAACGATTACCTTGCCGAACAGCTCTTCTAACGTTGGTGGATTTCACGATATTACCGGAACTACCAACATAGGCGGAATTACTCAGTCCGGCCCCTACCTTGGCCGTGAGGTGGAGCTTCGTTTCAATGGCAACCAAACCCTTTTAAACAATGGCGTGAGCTTTCCCTTACTGGGAAATGCTGACATAGTAACCCGCCAATATGACACTGCAAGATTTCGTTGCATCGATACCACCAACAACTATTGGCAGATGATCTCTTATAGCAGATACAACGGGGCTGCCCTCTTAGATTTTCCCTATGCAAAATTAACTGATGTTAAGACCTCGGGAACAGCTGGCGGAACTCCGGCTGCACTTGTTTGGAATACTCGTGATCTAAATACTAAAGTGGTAGACGGTATTGGAATCACCCTGGCATCAAACCAATTTACTTTACCTGCGGGTACTTACAAGATAGATGCCACCTGTACTGCTGTAGGGGGTGGGATAAGTAGGAGTAAACTATATAGTATAACTGCTGCGGCAGACGTACTGGTGGGAGAAACCACCTATTCAAACAACAACAGTGCCAATATACAGGCTAGAACAGATGGGTATTTCACTATTACCGCCTCAACGGTATTTGAGATGCGGCACTATGTTGGTGTAAACACTGGCACCTTAGGAGTCGCTTCCAATATCGCAGGGTACTCCGAAACGTATTCAGCAGTTAGATTGTGGAAGATCGCATAATGAATGTAGTTAGAGTTCTTTGCGCTATGCGCCCAATTCCTTTATTTTCGGGAAGCCTTACAGCAAACAATAAGGAAGCCTATGATGCAATTGTTTGGGAGGATTCAAGACCTAAACCGACTTGGCAAGAAATATTAGACTATAAAGTTCCCCCTTCTCCTGAAGAGGTGCGCCAACAGCTGACCAATTTGGCGGAATCCCTAACGCTGGATCAACAAGCTTTACTTGCCGCCCCTATACTGGCTCCTGTAGACATGGCACTACAACGAGGTAATTTTGCACTTGCAAAATTAATCATAAATAACTATGCCTTCCCGCCTGAGCTTCAAACTGTTAAAGTTGAAGCGTTAGCTCTTCTAGGAGAATAAATTGACAAGCACCCAAACAATAAAAGTATCTATGACTGGGGCTCAAATCAAGTCGCTCTGCACTAACCCAACAGTAAACAATAGAGAAACTATACGGCTGGCTTCAGGACTTGGGGGGGCCACTACTTCTGACGTGCAACTTCTAGTCTCCATGTATGCTGTAAACAAAGTTGATCCTAATAACTATGTAAATTTCACAACTACAACAGACAGCAGCTATAACAATCAAATGTTTTGGGGGGCTGGAAACACATACTCTAACAGTACAGGACCGTGTTTCATAAATGACGGAAACTTAGATGTTGATTTCTGGCTTATAGATCCTTCTAAAAAAATTTCTCAACTCAATGACAATGCCGCATTTGACCTGTACTTGTGTTTGGGAATATCTTCAAATGCCCCAAGCTCTTGCCCAGAAAAGTCGATGGCCCCGAAAGTAGGTAAGATAGTTTCGGGTACAACTGCAAAACAAGACGCTTTTCCAGTATTCAAGTCGGCTACGGTGGCCTCTGGCGTAGCGACGTTCCACTTAACCAATGACGGACTATCTACTGGAACTGCGCTGTTCCCTAACGGACCTGAGAAGAACAGTGTGCAGGCTCAGTTTAATGACTCGGGCAACATATACACCCCTTCTTTCGTTTGGTCCAATAGTGATAAGACCGTTACGGTAACTGTAAACAAGTTAAATCTTCTTGCACTTGGACTACAGGCTGGAAATGGGGCAACCTGTTTTTTAACTGTCTGGGGCAACTAGTAACAAAAGGCACCCTGTCTCGCAGCAGGGTGCCAACTACTTGGGAGAACAATATGTCAACTTTAATCGCAGCTTTACTTAGTATTTTAGCCTTTGCAGGAACAACGATTTCTGGAAAAATTCATGACAGACAAACTACACGTGACCGTCTCATCACTGACGCCGAGAAACAGTGCTTTGAAGGGGACGTTGCAAACAGAAATTGCACGCTCTTGAATGAGCTTACGAAAAGCACTATAATAAAAACAGTAAAAGTCAAGACCCCACTCGGCTCCCGAATTGAAATTTTACCGGAGTCAACAGAGGCCAAATAAATTGGAACAATTAGTTTTGCAGCTTCTACAGTCTGCCAGGGTACAAACCCTGGTATTCGTGTTTTTACTTGTTGTTTTCGCAGCGCCTTGCTATATGGCCTACCGAATTGAACAAGCCGTCTATACCTTGGCAAACCGTATGGAGTGCGGAACTAAAATTAAGGTTACAACGACCGAAGTATCAAGTCAAGGGGTAGTAAAGCCAAATGCCCAATAAGTTGAATTGGAATGACACCATTCCCGGCACCCGTAATTTTACCTGGGGTGAGGTCTGCACCACTTCACACGATGAGAAGCTTTTGCGAAAAGAGTTGCTTGCCTTACCCGAAGACGAATTTAAATCTGTCTGTGAGAATGTTATCAGCATAGCAGCGACTTTGCAACTGGCAAGAGATTTTTTAGGGTTTCCTATTCCTGTCGAAAATTGGTATCGCTCTGAGCGGGTGGAAAAACTGGTAGGTGGAAGCGGTGCAAACCATAAACTAGGTGGGGCAGTAGATCCGAAGCTTTCAGGGGACCAGCTAATTCATTTCGTTTCATTTTTTGCTAAAGGCTGGGGCGGTGGTTTAGGCGTTGGAGCAAATCAAGCCCATATTGACAACGGCGCAGGGCACCCTTCAGGCAAGAGAAGGTGGAAATACTGATGCAGATTCCAAATACAATCACACGCTATGAACTTGCAAAGTACAGAGTATTTGCTCCCCAAGATATCCCTAAACAACCTGTAATGCGAAGCGTTCGCTGTACCTCCTGTTGTGCCACCGGCCTTTTACTGCCAAGCATGACACGCTGTTTTACTTGCAACGGTACTGGCTTTGTTGCCAGAAAGGACCTCTAGATGCCTGCTGTTACCAAACCTTTATTTCTAACAAAAACGCTGCCAGCCAACGCTGCGATAAGAATGAGCGTGCCTTCGATTAAAATAACCTCTCCAACAGTTACCATTACCAACACTGGCGCAAACGCTCTTATTCTTGCAGCAAGTTTGGCTGACTTATCGATCCCTAAAAACACTGTATCCGTAGCAGTGGCGGCGAGTGTACAGTATCCTGTCGCAGATCTGCAACAATTATGGGCAAAATCTACCTCGGGGTCTAGTATTCAAATTGTTGGGCAACGAAAAAATGATTTAAACGTTACCGGGGCTGTAGGTAAGCGTTTCAGACAAGACGTTGTTCTGGGAGCGACTAACATTGCAAGCACTTACTGCTGTATCGTAAATGCTCCTAGAAAGAAGTTCACTCATGCCAGAGTTTTATTTGCAAACCAAGAAGCAACTCCAGGCGTAATTTCTGGACTGATCGCCTCTGTAACGAATAACGGAGTAGCGGACATTGTAACTCCTTCGGTAGGAAACACGGTAACAAACGACGGAGGACTTACTGGTTGGCAGACTGGCACATTTGACGGAGCTACAGGGGTAACTTTGCCAGCAGCCGGAGCAGACATTCGCCATCCAGGCACCTTGTTTAGTGATTGGATTCCATTAAAAAGCGTTGATCAAATTGATGGTACTCGTTACCCTTACGCCCTTTTCCGTGTAAACTATTCGGCCAACTTTACCATCATTCAGCCAGATGCTACAAACACGCAATTGACCAATAAAAGCAAAGCCTGTTACGCTGAGTTTTACAGATCAAACTCCACCGATGCAATTTCCAACCCTTCGGTCTTAACCGCTGCAAACAAAGTAGCTTCCAACTCAACTCCGTTCTATGGTTTTGAGTTTATTGACATTGCTACCGGGGACACTTCGATCGAAGTGTTGTGTGGTGGAGACTCAATTACCGACGGTACTGGCAGTGATTTATCCTTTGATAACTGGCTGCACCAAGCTAACGAGATGTTCTACGATGCAAACATGGGTATCAACCTTACAAAGGTAGGTCTTCCAGGGCAAACCACGGCCAACTTCTCTACCGCACTTATGCAAGCAATTGACCAGCACATGCCTGGGGCTGTTGCATACTCTGGATTCTCTCCTAATAACTACAATAGTGTAGGCAGCTTCGGCTATACCCAGGCCGAAACCATGTTTCAAGATGCCTTAAAGATCAAACAGTACTGCGATGATCGAGACATACACCTTATATTTACCTTCTTGGCACCCTATGACACCTATAACGTTGCAGACTACAATACAATAGCTTATTACCGCAAACGTATTGCCAGCTTAGGTTGTCCGATAGTTGATATGTATCCTGCTGTCTCTGCCGGTACTTCTCCAGACAGGTATCCAGCAGGCCTCACTCCTGATGGAATCCATCCAACTACTGAAGGGTACAGAAGAATGGCACTGCTAGCTTTCCAGCAGTTCCCAGCTGCCCTAAGAGCCAGAATCGGCTAGAAGAAAAAGAAGCCCCCTTGCCAAATCGGTGAGGGGGCTTTAAAATTTAAAAATCTCAAAAATCTAATATTGAAATGTTAGCACCACTTCGCGCGGGTGGCAAGCTTAGCATTGCAAAAAGAAAGGCTCCCGGTGAGAAGCCCTTCTTTCAGCTTGTTTGGAACTTTTGTGTAAGTCTGACCAGATTTTGCGGCAAAGGTTTCGACTGAAAGGAGAAACCGGTTCAAAAAAGACGTTCTATCCGACAATTGATGATCGTTATAGAGTAGTCATAGTAGGATCGTTCACCCAAGATCTAAGAGATATACTTACTAGTGCCACAACGCTTTTCAGACTTTTACCTGTAGAAAACCTGTTCAAAACTATTCGGTTTTTTCGACAGTAGTTGCATTTGCCACTTCTCGTAAAGTTTTCATGTACGCCATAAGGTTCTGAAATGGAGTTTCGATGTTACTGTGACCGGTATCATCAAGAATATTGTGGCAATAGTCATTACTTGCCGGTCCAGACAAGGGGTCTTTCTTGCTCCACAAATTGATGATTTGGGTCTTCGTGGAAAGGAAATGGTCTTTCAGAACTTGATCTAAAGGACTTTCAGCCAGCGCCATTTTTCGAGTTGCAAGTCCTATAGTCTTAATGGAGCTAAAAGCCGGACTGCCTAGAATTGCCACGCTAATAGGGAGTTTTGCAATATTAGTGACATCGGCTTGGAGCTGTGATGAAGAATGAAGTAGTTCAGATCCGAGTTTTGTATGAGAGCCATGTGCCATAAGCAAAGCTGTAAGGCGCAAAACAACGAGGGAACCAAGAGAGTGGCCCAATAAAGTGATCCCATCAATCTGACCCTTATTCTTGCTTAAGTAACTTGCAAGCTGACTCACAACTGAATTTGACACATCCCGGCGAACCGAGTAATATAAAAAGTACTGAGTGATGTCTGTTAAATAGTCCATCAGAACGTAACCAATCTGAGGGACACCAAATAACATCATTGAGGCAATCGAAGCGGTAAACTCTACCAGCTTAGTGACTGGGTAGGCCTGGAGGAGACTTTGGTAACTGATATAAACAACCTGGGAACCTTCAGGACCATAAATTTTGTCTGCTTCAGTTTGCAAGGCGTGAAGCATTTCAACCTTGGAATTATCCGTAGGATTGAAATTTCCAATGCCATGGATAAAAACTATTAACTGCAAGATTATCCCTCCTTCTTTAACATGCCTAACTTGTTAAGTTCTAACTGTGCCTCGTATTCAATGGCGGCAAGCTTATCTTTGGTTATAAAAACGCCTTTTTGGTACACTGTACCATTCCATAGAGTGTGTTGAATGGACCAACCCTGGAGGCGGAGTTTATGGTTAACATCGTCCCTACACTTCCATACCTGAAGGCACACATAGGCAAATGCAACCAAAAGGATTGCCAGAATCAGGTTGTTGTAAATGTGAGAGTAGCTGTCCATAGTTACTGTCTCCTTCCGAACCATTCGGAGTAATTGGTCATAATTGACTTGCTGAAATCGCCCTTGCGAGAAAGAGTTTCCATGATTTTTTCGTCTACCGTTCCCTCTGCAACAATATCGTAATATTGAACAGAATCAGCGGTTTGCCCGATACGGTGGATACGGTCTTCAGATTGGGCACGGTGCTCATAGTTGTAAGAGTTGCTGTAGTAGATACAGGCATCAGCTTCCGTAAAGGTTAGTCCCCAGCCTGCCGATGCCGCATTCGCAATAAGGACTTTACACGATGGATCGGTCTTGAAAGCATGAAAAGCAGCTTGTCTTTCGGTCTCGGAGACTCCCCCATACACGCGCTGCGAAAAACCTTTTCCGTATAGTTGAGATAGTCGAAGGTGTATGGAATCAATGCTGCCTCTGTAGTGAGCCCAAATAATAGTTTTGCTACCAGTAGGCCGCTCAGCAAGAATTTCCTCCAAGACCGCCATTCTACCGCTGTCAAATTCATACATATTCCCTTCATCGTCCGGTGCGTGACCTGAAACTATTTGATGGAGTCGTGTTGCTCGTGATATGGCTAAGGTTGCAGTGAGTTGTCCTGCGCTTTCTGCAATAACCAGTTCTGTCATGAAATCATCGCGCAATTTATCGTACATTTTTTGTATTGTCGTCGGCAATAGGTATTTCTTGACAATATACTGTTTTGGTGGTAGGTCTGTCAATACGTCAGCCTTCCTAAGTCTGACCGTAAAGGGCTTCACGGCGTCTTCAAAGGCCATTTTTCCAAATGGCGTAAACGCTCCGGTAGGCCGCATTATCTGGCGACCGTTTATCCAAATGCTTTCCTGCTCGCAGAATGTTGCTTTGTATGCCGTGAATGTTCCAATGTTTATAATTTTTGGATTCAAAAACTTGTATTGCGAGTAGTAGTCCACTGCTCCTTGAGGAGCTGGCTCACCACAAAGTATCCTGTTGTATGCCGACATGGTAGAAAGCTTCAGCATGCGCTTTGTAATGGTGGCTGAGGGGTTTTTAATAATGGTGCTTTCATCCACCACAAGACCGCACTTGTATTGCTTCATGAAATCCTGCAAGAATTTGAAGCCGTGATCAGTTCTCGCGCAACCATCATTAATCAAAACGATCTTCAGACAGCCTTGCGGCATCAGTTTAGGCGGGGGAATTTTCTTGCAGGTGCGTGTTGAATACAGATAGGCTTCGTATGGCACGCCTAAATGAGTTGAGATCTCAGCCAGCTTCCAGTTTTCAACTACCGTTGTCTTTGAAATAACAATCAAACCGTCTACGCCGTTTTCCGTAAACTGTACGGCGGCAGTATCCAAAGCAACTTTAGACTTGCCTAACCCTTGCTCAAGAAAAAGCGCTAAGGCAGGCATTTGAGCTGTTTTTTCAACAATGAGTTGCTGATACGGGCGTGGTTGAGTTTTATAGTCCACGGATACACTCCTCACATAAAAGCAGTTCGCCAACTATTTGGAGCGGCACGTCATCATGAAAACAACTTTCAAATTCAGACAGCCTTACAAGAGGCCGTTTGTCAGATCTTCCGGTAGTTTCTGGAACTTGCTCCATTCAATGCCTGCTTTCCCTTGCTTCTGTACTAAATAAAGATTCTTCCTGGTACGTGTCATTGCAACGTATAGGGCTCGGTGTTCTTCAGGGTCGTCGTGCATTACCGCGCTAGAAATCCTGGCAGTAGTACATCCATATAGCACAACGTTATCTGATTCGGCCCCTTTACTTGCGTGAAACGTACCAACAAATACCTTCGGCTTTTCCCAAACAGGTCGTGTCGATCTAAAAAAATCGATACGTGAATTGGGCCAAATGTCAAACGCATAAAGCCAAGACTGTCTTTTCTCCACCGAACCTTCAACATCTGTACCTTCTTTCTCCAAAAGTTTTTTGCGTTTTTTGCTAACTGTTCCCGTCTCAAGCCATTCTTCATACCACTTGATGCGGGAAATATACTTTAAATGGCCATCTTCACTGTCTCGCGATGACGAGACCGGTCGGAAGAAAATGTTTTTCGCGTAAAGCTTACGGGCAATAGCCTCGACTTGAAAATTGTTGCGCGCAAGCAAAAACCACGTTTCTCCGTTATCAAGAGGCAAGTCCTGTGATTCTTCAAAAAAGATGTGTTTAACTTGGCCCGAAAGAGGCGTTGGCTCGTATAGTGGCTCACGTCCAAAACTTCTGAGGCATCGAGTAGCGAGGATATGAGGTAGTTTCGGTACACGGTAGCTTTGCGAAAGGACACGGCGTTCTCCTTCAACTTCATCAAATAGTGTGCTTTTACCGCCAGACCAGCCGAATACAGCTTGGTCTGAATCTCCGGCAACAAAAACCTTTTTAGAATGTCTTGCAAGTAATTGGGCTGCCCCCCATTGATCTGCCGAGAAGTCTTGCGCTTCATCGATAAACAAATAGTCAAAGGGGAAAGAGATATCGCGCTGAGTGAAATCCTGAATCAGATCAGTGAAGTCCACCTTTCCAAGCGCTATTTTATGAGCCTTATAGAGTTGAATCCATTCCATGAAGTCTTCTTCGGTGCCGGATTGTGTGGAAGCATACCCAGCCCAGACTTCAGAAATTGATTTTCCGGTAACACGGTGCAAATTGTACAGTTGTGCGTACATGCGGGTGCGTGCTTTTGCGATCGTACCAACGGTGTGTTTATCCAAATAGGTGATATTTTCGATATCCAGGAAATTTGTAATATCCTTATGCTCTTTGCCGAGAAGCCAGAATGTCATCGCGTGAAGCGTGCGGAACCCTTTGAAAGATTCCGAGCTGTGACCGGTAGCTGCAATAATACGACTGCTAGCTTCCCGCACGGCCTGCCGGGTAAAGGAAATGTAGCCAACTTGATCCGGTGCCACGCCTGAAGCGATAATTTCAGTGGCAAGCTTAATCAAAGTAGCCGTCTTTCCCGTTCCCGGAGGCCCTATAATAATTTCAGTGTTCTTATTGAGGAACATTGCTAGACTTCTAAAAGTACGTCTTGCCACAACTGGTCAGAAATAAACCCATCATCCATTGCGCCTCTCCTCTATCTGTCGCAATAATCATCGTAAACGTGGTTTGCGTAAGCACAAGATAGGCATTCTTGGCCCACACGGTTTAGTTTCCCACAATATTCACATTTATAAACTTGTGGTAGGGTTTTGCAATAGTCTAAAAGCTTCACTATCCTTCTCCTAATTCTTGTAGCTGTGCTTGCAATTGAAGGTACCTGCTGTGAATTTCAATTTTGTAGATGGAAACTGTCATTCCACCGAGGTCGAGTTTTTCAAGTCCGATGTGGCCGAGGCGATGGAGTTCGGACAATACGGTGTGAACTTCTCCGGTCTTCATGCTGCCGCCCCGGCTGGAAGAGATAAAATTGGTAAAGTCAACTTGCCTGAAGTGGGCGAAAACCCTGCCTTCTCCTTGTTGTTCAAACCAAATGCGGCCTTTGAGGATGTCATTAGGGTCACTGGATTTGATATTGGTAAGGCAGAAGCGGTAAACGCCGTCAAGAACACGGGCTTCCTCTGTCATTTCAAAGGGGACAGGGATTTCTACGGCATTTTGTAAAAGACTTGAAACTACCGCTTCCCAGTCTTTCTGCTTAGGTAGTGTAGGAATACAGTGTATCGCCTCAAGGCAGCGTTTCTTAAAACCAGCAACGTTAAGTAGCTGATCGGTCGTGAGTTGCACGCGAACTGTGTTAGTGCTGTTTGGATGGTTGAGAGTGACAAACCACGTAGGAGGGTCGGTAGCGAGTACCGTAATGCCTTCGGGAGAAATAACTGATCCCGTAGACTCGCGAGCCGCCACGCCAAACTCGCGGAATTGACAAGCTCCTTTGTTGCATACTGACTCGAAAGGTTCTCCTGTGCAACGATAGTGGCATTTTGCATTTTTATCGAGCTGTCCGATAAGGGCTGTGAGTTCATTTGCGGGGATTCCTTTCGCTATTCCAAGCTCATTATATTCCGTGAGCTTTTCTTTCCAGTCAGCCGGGTGTTTGTATTTTAGGAAAACACCCATCTGATACATGAATAAGTTTCTGACTTTATTGAGGCCGTCTACGCTTTGACCTGCCATTTGCAAGGGAAAAAGACACGGGGGACCATCTGACAGGTTGCCTTCATCCATTGCAGCGTTGAAGGCTTCAATGCTTATAGTTGCAGCAGATAGCGCTGCTCCAATTTTCTCAGAACCGAAGCCATAGCCAGGCAGAACCATGAACGTTCCGAGATCGCTTTCTGAGAAGTTAACCTCATCTTGGAGGGGACGAATTTCAGCTTTTGGATGTCCAATCCAGACGGCAAGCTTGTGTAGTGCTTTTCTGAAAGGTTTTGCAAGCACTGGCCTATCAAGGATAATGTAGATATGGACACCTTTAGATTTGGATTGTTCGATAAAGCAATTGATGCCGAATATCTGTACGGCTTTTCGTACTTCGTTAACAAGGTTGTCATCTCCATATGAGTCAATATCTATCGCTCCCCACTGGCAAATATTACCTTCTTCAAGCAACGGTTGCACAGAGATAGCGGGGCCGGTTCCGTTAAAATGGGAAATAAGGAAAGCGCTCGGAACCTCTTGGCGGATACAGTTATAGGCAGCATTACGCTTGCCTGTGCCTGCGTTATCCTCCTTGAGATTCCGAACGGAATAAGCCCGAGGAAAGAATTTAAGCAGGTTAGTTGGCTCGGGCATCTGTGGGAGTCCTTATTTCATCAGGTCAGTAACAACGTCCACGGTAGCTTCAGTGGAAGCCGGTGCAAGGTTTTCAAAACCTCGGTCAGCCTTTGCCACGGTAGCATTGAAGTTGTCAGCCGCTTGTTTCGCCGCTTGGAACTCCTGGTCATTTACAAAGCCATCAAACTTAATTGATGACAGTGCATACCAAGAGCCTTGGTTGTTGCTTTCAATGCCAGTACCCAGCGTGTATTTTTGGGCAAACATTGGAGCGCGAACCGGGCCGTTTTCCGTCTGAATGACTTTGGTTGTCATCTCGTTAATGAAGCGTTTGGAGTGCTTCACAGCGGTTGATTTCATTGGAAGCAGTGCAACGTAAGGGCTAGAGCCGTCTTCAGGCAAGACCATAAGATAGTGTTCACGGGTTTCAACCAGTTCGTTGCCTTCAGGTGTTAAGAGTTTGTTACCAACCTTCTGACCTTGGCTGATGCGCGAACTCTCGGCACTGTGTCTTGCAATGAAGCCGCCACCGCTTGACCGTGGTGCCCATTCGATGTAAGATTTCGTAAAGCCAATAGGGATGACCTGAAGTTCGGCAGAGGATTTTTTACTGACAGAGTTGTAAAATTCACCTTCTGAAACGTCAGGATCGTAGGCTTCTTTGTTCTTTTTGTCACATTGAGGAGAGATTGACTGCAAAATAGAGAGAATAGGGAGTAAAAGATCGGTTGCTTCGACGTTTTCAAAACCATCCGTCTGTAAGCTTCCGAGTTGTTCCATAAGCAAGCCTGAAACTTGCAACCCACCCGACTCCACTTTTGCGAGTTCGTCCTTTTTAGCTGGATGTCCCATTGTGTTCGTTCTCCATTAGTCGCTGATCGTTGGTGCCGTCTCTCCGGCTGTCACGACAGTGCGCGTCTGATTTTAAGGAAACCAAGGGATCGCCGTCCATCGCCAACCTGTAGTTAATTTTTCAACCAGTTCATTGCGGTTTCTGAATCTGAATAGAAATTAGGAACAGTGCCAGTACAGGCATTAAAAATTAAAGCACCTGCAACGTTCGTACCTACTAATGACTCAATCAACTTGCCTTCAGGATGTAAGGTTGTAGCCCATCCAGCAAGACAATGCACAGTTTCGCAAGAATGCCAAACACTCATATTTAAACCTTTATCAGGGTTCCCAATAGCTTGTAGAACCTGATCCTTAAACCCTTCTATTTGCTGAACAGGTGGAAGGTTTGCCCCGCTGAGGTCTGCCCCGCTTAGGTCTGCCCCGCTGAGGTCTGCCCCGCTGAGGTCTGCCCCGCTGAGGTTTGCCCCGCTGAGGTCTGCCCCGCTGAGGTTTGCCCCGCTGAGGTCTGCCTCGCTTAGGTCTGCCTTTCTGAGGTTTGCCCCGCTGAGGTCTGCCCCGCTGAGGTCTGCCCCGCTGAGGTCTGCCTTTCTGAGGTCTGCCTTTCTGAGGTTCGCCCCGCTGAGGTCTGCCCCGCTGAGGTCTGCCTCGCTGAGGAAAGCGACTTCTAAAATAACTTCTCTGGTAAAACGGTTTAAAATTTTCATGGCCTTCTCCTCTAAGTCAATAGAGCTTCGTGTGTTTCATACACTCCAAAAAGCTCGCGAACTTCTTGGGTGAGTTCATTTTTCTGTGCTAATTCTTTGATGTAAGCTTTTAAAGTGTTGGTATTGATTTCGTATTGAACTTTTTCTTTGAGTTCAGGAGGAAGGGTAGGTAAGTCCTTCTCACTGATATTTAACTTTTTGGGTTTCAATATGCCAAGATTATTTACGGCGGTCAGATACGCCTTAATTCCTGGCATCCGATCTTGTGCAGCGGAACCGTAATAGTTAGTTTTAAGTCCCACTTCACGTCCGTCTGACATTTTAACTTGGCTCAGGCCTTGCGTGTGGAGAATGTCTCCGAGGTCTTTAGAAAGACGATCTAAATTACCTTGCTTTTGATCAAGCACGGCCTGGGCGGCTTCAAGCTCTTGTTTTGCTACGCTCAATGCTTGGTAGAGCGAATTAATCTGCTCCATTGACATTTAGATTTCTCCCGATATCGCGGCCTTAATGGCGTCTTCTAACCTGCTGTATTCCATATCTCCTATACTAACCCTGTTAGCCAACTTTGTCAATACATGGATTTTAATTCCGACCGCAATTAATTTTTTATGGAAAACTATTTGGGCTTTTGTCATACAGGAACCGGCTTTTAATTCAAAGTAGTGAGTTTTTCCGTCTGCAAAAACAACCCAATCAGGAAAGCCGGGAGCGGTGTGACTTGACTCAATACGAACTCCCATCAGTTTTAACCGGGTAAGCGCGATGCGAAAATGCTGCGATAGACGATGCTCAGGAGGTTTCATTATGAAAACTTCCCAATCGCCAAGTTATACAGATCTTGCAACAAAAAGATAGGCCAAAATGGAAAACTTACCATTACTGCGATTGCAATAGTTGCAATTCGTAAGTCTTTTGGAAGAAGTTCTAAAAGCCCGTTAAGTTCAGTGCGTTTTTCATTAATGTATTTAAAGTCCCCATGGGTGTAAATATAGTGAACGATCAACCCATAAAACATGCCTGCTAAGATATAGAATAACGCCCACATTTCAAATGTCATTTTTAAACCCTCAACTTACTGTACTCCGGTGATAAATGAGTCAATACGCCACTTTTCCAATCTTTACCCACTTTAACTTCCGTTAAAGATGGGATAGTGAGCGGCATTACGTTTTCCATTACTTGCTTATAAGTTTGGACAGTGTGAATGTCAGTGATTGTAGCGTCAACGAGTTCGTCGTGGACTTGAAGGTATGGCAATATCCCGTGGTCGTACCATAGCGAGACCATTGCTGCTTTCGTTTGATCCGCTGCGCTTCCTTGTATAACTCTATTAAATGCCCGATATGTGAAGGACCGTTTGATAGGACAGCGCTTACCAATGACATATCGTTGATACGCTTCTTCATACGAAGGGAGAGGCATTCCAGCTCCAAATTGGCAAGGTTCCCACTGGTGAAAGTGGAGTTTGCGTCCGTAATAGGTTCTGACGTATCCATTCTTTTCAGCCGCCTTTTTAGCTTCGTTACTTGCAAGGGAAACATGAGGGAAGTTGCGTGAAAAATCGTCAAGGATTTGTTGAGCTTGCGCAGGGTCAACCCCTCCGGCTACCAAATTTTTAATGAGCTTGTTTAAGCCCATCTCGTAACCTTTGCCGAGGTTGATGATTTTAGCCAAGTCACGCTTTTGCTTATAGGGGAGGTTGCCTTCAATACCTCCGGCTACGATATCATGCGAAGAAATAGCAGGGTTTTCGCGGTACATGTCAGCGATACGTTTAGCATTCCACATGTCAGAGCGTCCGGTGACTTTTCCGATTGCCGCTTCCCACGTTTCCGCAAAGTGGATGATGAGGCGGGGCTCCTGCGAGGAAAAGTCAGCGCTCATAACTTGGCAACCGTCTTCGGCTATGAAGATTCGACGCATTGCAGAGCCAAGTCCGCCCACGCCATCAAGACTTATTTTGTCTTTTTTGGGGATCTGCTGAAGATTCGGTTGAGAATAAGAGAGTCTTCCGAAACGTACACCCTTACTTCCTCCATCCCCATCTTCTGAAGTACCCACAATTTGATTGATATTTGGGTGAATTCTTCCACCGTGGTGATTGTTAAGAATGGCACCTTTTGCAAAATCTTTAGCAATTTTTTCCGCACGTCTAGCATTAATAAGCTCCTGCATTAAGGGATCGATTTCAGCTAATGCTTCAATCGTGACAGCATCCGTTTTGTATTTTGGCTTTTCAGCGGTACTTTTAGGGGTAGGGGGTAGTTTATGTCCTCTATCCAGAATAAAGTTGGTCAGCGCGTTGCTAGTGGTCAGAGGAACGTCTTTTCCAGCATTCTCATTCTTTAATTTTGCAGAAATACCTTGAATATAATTGTAAGCTTCATCGAATAAATATTCGGCTTGCTTTGTGGAAACTTTGACACCCCGGTTTTCCATCATTGCAAGAATAGGGATCAGTTTGGATTCGAGTTCGTGCACTCTTTCAAGGCCATTTTCTACGATAAGGGGCGCTTGACGCTGTGCGACTTCCCAAGTTGACACTAAGTCATGTCTAAGGTAGTCTTCTACAACTTGGCGCTCACCCCTGTTGTAAATTTCCCACAGCTGAGAGCGAACGTTTTTTTCATCGGTCTTTATGCCTACACGATGGGCAGCTTCTAAAAGCTCGGTGACAGGTTTGGTAGGAAGGCCATAGTGTTTACATTGACCATCAAGCGAATAAAACTGAGGAGGCTGTGTCTCGTCAATCAAAGGTGCGTTGATTAATACGTCTTGGAATCTGTTATGGTGTGTGTCTTTTGCTTCCATCCAGTGTTCAGACAAACACCAGTTTAAGTCATACTTTAAGTTAGCACCATACCATTCATATCCGCTGTCCATGAGGTTTGCCATTCGCTCAAAAAAATAGTCTGAATTTTCCAAAACGTCTATCAGTTCGAACTCATTGCGGTCTGGAAAATAAAGACCTGCCAAAAACACAAATCCGCCTGCCCTGCGCGTGTGAGCGTCAGTGCCTGTGGTCTTAAGCGTTGGGTCTTTTGTCTCCAAATCCAGTACGACTTTTTTCATTTGGAAGTTTCCCAAATTGTGAAACCGACAATCCAGAATGGGGAGGTGATAAGAAGCAGAGCGCAAAATACTTCAATGCATTCATTAAGAAGTTTCATGTTTATGTGCCTTGTGCGCTTCATATTTCCTAATAGCGTATTCAAAAGGCTCAGGGTTGCCAGTTTTGTGGAGAACCCTGCTGCCTTTAACCACCTCCCGCTCAAGCTTTGCCAGCTCAAGGGCTACGGCTGGAATTGTGGCTAGGGCTTCTTTGTTCTTATATATCTGATCTGTAGCTTCTTTGCTGATTTTTTCATAAAGAGCTTTCAACTGATCACTGGACTTATCGTCAGTTAAAACTGTTGTTCCAGCCAAGAGGGCTATACGATTATTACTCTCTTCCAACGCCTCAACCAGCCCCCTGATTTGCGCGTCTTTGGATTCATTTTGATCTCTTAATTCTTCTCGTGTAGCCCGTATTTTTTCCGTTGCATCACAAATAATTTTATTTTGTCTTTCTAACGAACCATTTTCAGCCTTCAACGCTTCATTCTCGGCTAATAAGTTAGAGATAATTTCTTCCTCCGCCTTAACTCTGTTCCAAGCAGACTTTTCTCTTAATTGAGCCTCTGACAATTCGGAGCGGAGGGTTTCGAGTTGTTTTTCTGACAGTTCTAAATTTTCATTGGCAAGTTCTAAATCATGCAAAAGTTGCTCAGCATCCATCATGCTTGCTCCTTGGTTAGCAGGGCCTCAATAGCCTTTTGAACGTTTTCAGCTCGTGTATAGTATTTAAAATGGTCAAAGACGTTTAAACACTCCCTAATCGACTTCTCACGCTCGTCGGCTCGTTCTTTGGCGATGAAGGCTTCTGCTGTGGCTTGGGTGTTCCTAAGCACTTCCGGCATAAACTTTGGAAGTATTTCATCGGCTTTTGTTTGTATTACATCCGAACCGATCAGATTGTAATTCTCTGCTACATGGACAAAACATTTATCTTCAATGTCACCCATGAACCAATTTCTCAAAACCGCCACTTGCCCTTTAAGCGCTTCGATCTCTTTGTCTCTGGCTTCGATGGTGTTTAGGGCCTTGACCAAGATTTCGTTTTCTAAGGTGTCTGTTTCTTCTAGTGCGTACTGTTTAAAGGTTTCGAAGTCTTCAGCACTAAGCGTTTCCTGCGTCATAGCAGTTATTTCTCCATATAGGCACTCATAGCACGGTACTGATAAATTTTTACAGTTACACGTCATAGCGGCTCCTTTTTAAGCGTTCTTCTATCCACTGACCTACAGTTTCACCGGACGGTAAAACAGCAGCATGGTCGGGAATTGCAAAATAAACGATGGAATATTGATAGTTATTTAGCTCCGAAGGAATTACTTTGTGCGGTGTAGCATGAATAGAAAAGTTGCCTTTGGTCATTAAAAGCTGTAAAAGCTCTCCCGCATGTACACCTAAAGGCAATACACCTTCTCCAACTACGATTTCTTTAGTTTTAAGCAGTTTATTAGGGAGATTTCTGTAAAGGTTCAGCGTGAATAAGTCAAAATCTGTATGTGCAGCCGATCCTGCCCCCGGTGGGTATTCAAGGACACGTAAGGCAGAATAGCGAATATCAGGCCAGAACTGTGGAGAAATGCCTAGTTGTACGGCGGTGTCAAGGGCTAAGTTGTGCGCTTTTTCAAGATACCTCTCTAAGATAATGGTCTTCTTGATCCATCCTTGGGCACTTTGATGTCTATTGTTGTCCAGATATTTTTGTGAAACATGAGCATAGCGTTTTTGAGTGTCCTTCACACCATCGCCATTTGGAGACTCAATGACATTCGGTCTATAGCCTGGGTAGTTATCATTAAAGACGATTTTATGGAGGATTCTATAGTCTTCAGAGGTAAACATTAAACCTTCTCCTTGTAAAAATCGTACCAAGCAACCACCAAGCAATTCCAGGCCACCATAACCATGTGAGGTGACTTGGTATCAGGATCAATTAACTCGCCTGAATCGTACATCATGAGGTGGCGTTTTGCGGATTCCCGACGATCATATACGAAAGAGTCATGATCGGAAGTATTTAAAGATTTCTTCCAATTTTCTTCAGTAGGATTATCAGGGCTGTATTTATTAGCCCCAGCCTGCAATAATTCTGCCAGCCACTTTATCCATTCCCAAGTTACCAGATTAAGAGCTAGCTTGCCGGTGTTGTAGCGCTTGGCTTTTTCATACTGTGGGCCTTTTGTATCATTAATTTTGTCGTAATTAAAGCGACCTGTTTCGGCCCCGGTTGTGTCCTCCTTTCCGTTGGTACGTTTATTTGGCCCAAATATGTCAAACTCACAGGGGGCACAGTACTTGGAAATACCAGAAACGGGCACACCATAGCACCCAGGCGCTGCACACAATTGACTAGGAGCGGGCCCCTTTTGGACGCCTTCAATAACTCGGATTGTAATCTTAGCATTGTGATAAGAAACAGGATTTGGAGCGGGCTCCTTTTCATTGCTAGAAATTCGTTCTACTTCTAACTGATGACAATGTTCGTTAAACTCTTTCCTGCTCATCGAGTAGGTACTAGGAGCGGGTGGAGGCGCTACAGGCTCCTCGAAAGGGCTTTGTAATGTGGTTGTGGGCGGACTTGGCTCTCTAAGATGAGGATAGCAATAGAATTCGTCCAAGTAGGAGTTACTATGACACCCTCTATATACACACTTGTGCATCTTTTAACCCTCCACTGACGGGGGAAACAGGGGAACGGCAATGTCATCAACAAAATCGAGACGTGTTGCAAAATGAAGGACTTTTCCGTCAAACATAGCGATTTCTTTTTCATCGGTCGGCTGAACGGGATTCAAGGCCATTCCGAACTCTTGTTCAACGTACTTTTTAATGGCTTTCATTTCAATGGCTGAATAGGCAGGATGTTGTGCCTTACCGGGACGGCCAACGGGGCGTTTGGAAGGCAATAAGCCATCCATTACGCTTTCATCAGCGCCGAGTTTTTGCTGGATGTATTTCTGGTACTCTTCCACAGTTTCAATTGTCTCCGGTGGATTTAAAATTGCAATCAATGCAGCCAGACTCACACTGGCCTTATGGACTAAAGTCATATTGTTCCCTCTGCTCTATCTAATATATGTAAAACCCTAGGGTGCTCAGAGCGGGATTTGAACCCGCATTCCGTAAGTGTTGGGAGGCTGTACACACCTTTACCCCTCATACAGTCTTGACCAGTTAGAGGATCTGAGCACGAAGTAGGGACCGAGTGTTAGCCCCTACTCGTGAGACTTTAATGGGTGCCGTCTTTCCGTGCTGCCCCTTTCAACTCACATAATAGACCTGCTTTCTATTAAAGATTGTGACTCATTGAATTGCGCTAGTGGATTTATTAGTCAGGATATATTCCCTCCTGCTTAGGGCTTTGCTGTACTCATCAGTCTGTAGCACTTTTAAGGCCCATACAGTCAGACTATTTAAAAGTGTTTTATCTACTTGATGTATGTACTCTAACATTGTTCGTGGAAATAATCAACCCTAAAATTAAAATAAATTATTTTTTATTTACTACTTGCATTAATTATCTAACAGTGTTAGTATATAAATGTGAGCAGGTTAAAGAGGTTTACACCATGTACAGCCCATCAAAACACATCCAATATGAACAATGTGAAGGTTGCCTAGAAATGCACGGTGATCACACAATGATTATGAATGATAACGATCTTTATTGTGAGGAATGTTACTCCGATCGCTTCTCATACTGTTCCCACTGCAAAGAATATAGAAGCATTCACGGGCGCGGTGATAAAAAGAATATTTGTGAGTGCTGTCAGTCTGACATCTATTGTGAAAATAGCGATGCGGCGCTCTATGCAAGTAAACTACCTACTGTTTGGTTTAATGTAGCTTAACACTCCCAATCTCTCACTTAATCCCCATGCACCCGCTGAGAAATCGGCGGGTTTTCTTTTGTTGACATTTATTGCAAACACTGTTAGAATTAAATAACAATTCCAAATCTTCACTTCTACTCGGCCTGTTCGTCCCTATGCGAACAGGCTTTTCTTTTGGTTTAAAATAATTAAAATAAATATTTATTTTAGTATTGACGAATATTGCTAACAGTGTTAGTATATAAGAGTGAAGAGAAACGAAAGGGATTAAGTGATGAGAATTACAAAAGCTGTTTTAGAGTCCACTACACAAGTTATCGAAGACGTTTTAAAAGAACAAGGTAAACACCCAGGCGGTGACTGGAAGCTTATTTTAGACTATGCCGCTTGTTATGGTGGATACTGCATGATCTATGCCGCTGACAATGGTTATGGCCGTCAAGCTCATTTTGGCTTAATGATGGAAAGAGTATCCGCTGAAAAATTAAACCTGTACCAACAAGGCATCCTGTATGCCCTAAATGTAGCAGTCTAACTAATTTAAAACAGTATAGATTAAGGAGAACGCCATGACAAACCACACAGCAGGACCTTGGAGTTTATCTAATCCTAAAAATCCTGCACGAGGATATGTAGTAGGCCCACCGAATGAGTACGGAAACGTGCCACATATTGCCTCATTTTATGAAAATCCAGACAGCATGTCAGCTGAAGCCAGTGACGCAAACGCACAACTCATTGCAGCGGCTCCTGAGTTGTTGGAAGCGCTTGAGCTGGCCAATAGAGAATTAGAACTTCGAGGAATTACAGGTCCAGCAAAGCGTAAAATAGAAGAAGCAGTCAACAAAGCAAAAGGACTTCAATAATGCAACACGATAGATGTAATTGGTGCGGAACTTGTCATTGTGGCAAGTGCAAGGAAAAAGAGGACTGCATCCAGCGTCCGAAAAACATCGAGGCCCGCCGTAAACTTGTGGAGCTTGATTAATATGCAACAACTCTTAACACATTTACGGAATGTTTACCGTAAATTTACTATTTGTAATGAAATGGTTACACTAGCAGATACTATGGTCGGCTCAAACGACCCTGACATCGTTGAAAAGGGCTTGGATTTGTTTGATCAATACGGCATGCAGTTTTATTCATTGCGTGACTATTTGGAAAATCACTTGGAGTCATGCTTGCAAAAGAATAGTGCTGAGTATCATCCATACCGCCCGAATCCTTGGACACTGCTGTAATGAGTCAAGAATATACTATTACAGGACGACTTGTAAAAGAGTTTAAGCCTAACTTTCAAAATCTACCGGGTACATTGTCTTATGAGTTGGATAAGTTGTACGAGCTAGGCCTTCTAAAATCATCGAGAAGCAACGAAAATGAGTGAAGGGATACTCTGGAGATATAGGAGACCCTCATTAACCTAGGTTAATGAGGGTCTTATTTTTATGGTATTGTCTGATCGCTTTGGAATATTCGCTCAATGTTTTCTATTTGCTTTTCTGTTGCGTCTTTTGTATAACAGATGCCATAGGTTTTATTGCACCACTCATACAGAATGCCTCGCTCTTCAGGCATCTTGTTATGGAATAAGGACTTAAACTTGAATTTCAGGTTCAAGACCTGGGCCTTACTTGCAAAACAAGACAAAATGTAGGGCATGTGTGAATCAGTGCCGTTAAGTCCCCTTACTCTGACCAGTGAGAAGACATTAGCAACGTGCACACCGTGATAAAATAGTCTGCGAACTGTTCTATATTCACCATATAGGTCCATCTTGCAACTATCAAAGCCATGTCGCATGTAAATGCCTGCGTTTTCCATCTATTTAAACTCCATCTTAATGTCATCTCTATACATTTCGTGAACCAGCATTTCAAACGCCTCGCGGTTCTTACGTAGAAATTCGTGCGCTTCGTTGCTTAGAAAGTGGCTGGATGTCCTTTTACTCAGTGCCTTGACTCTTTGTAAGTTATCCGCACTATGGTCGACAACTAAGCTCAACCGTACTGATGGGCTGTCAAATCGTCTCAATGAGCTGTTCTCCTCATATTGGTACGTTTACACCATAACATACTGTTAACCACTATTCAACCCCACTTAACTCTCACTAATAATAAGGTACACGGAAGTATCGTTATCTAAATTAAATCACTTTTAAAAACTAATTATTTTAGAAAGTGCTACCCTTCGTGGGACTTATTATTATGAACTCAAAAATACCCTCTTTTTAATGTCTCGTGCCAAGTTGATTCGACCCCTCAAAGCCTCTAGAATCAATGTCATCGGCTGTTGACATAACATAAAACCACTTACTTGCAGAGTCAGGCATAGCTCTAAGCCCCTACAATCAACACATCTCAGCCCTTAATCATCTCATAAACACTTTATTTGCTGGATACCCACCTACAACCAGCCCATAAACACTTGTCTTGCAGCGATACCAACCGATGTATATACAAATGATGTATGTGTACATCATACACTAAGCACTAGTGAACAAATACATGTAGTATATTAATATGTATAGTATAACCATATGTTGTGTTAGTGTACAACGAACACATACCTTAGTGTACTGTTATGGTTTGATGGCTGTGCTTGTACAGATGTAGTAGCGTGCATGTATCAGCCGATAACAAGCCGATGGGTGTAGCCCTTCGCCTACTTGTGAGCCGTTCGAGGCCCCCGGGGAGGGGTATCGGCCTTCTGAGGTGTTGATGTGGGGTGCAATTTGCCAATTTACGAAAACCATTTATGGATAACGGTGTTAGTATATAGGTACTGTACGGGAGTTTTAACCTATATATTCGGCAAAATACCTATATAGAGACCCGAACGGGACAATTTAAGAAGCTCCTACAGCCATGACGCAACTGTAGGAGCTGATAGTAACGGAACCGAGCACACTGAGTCTGTTATCTTGCGGACTTCCATCAGGAAGCAGGAACTATTTGCAGATGAGGTCGTTTGTCTTCATAGAAATCGCAGTTACGAACCGTAAATTCTCCATCGGCTTGAACGATGTCCACACATAAAGCAGCTAGAAGAGGGCAGGCTTTATCAGGGGCGTGTTCTTTTCCGGAATGTGGGTTTCTATATGGTGCAAATTTACACGTCCAACACTGGTCATCCTGCTCGATCTGAGGGCCTGTTTCAGAGTAGTTCATCTACACGTCCCCCATGTAGCATCTGCCGTAGATTATAGGCAGCAATGAGCGACTTCCATCGGCGTATATTATTCCTGAGCACTGCAAATGTGAACTGTATCCCCCAAGGTACGCCTCATTTACTGAGGATTTTCCAACTTGATAGCATCCGTCATGAATTCCAGGAGAGTGCGAGTGTCCGATGAAGGTCTTTCGCTGAACACGAGAGAAAGCACTTCTTGAACCTCGGGAGCCATTAGGCCCTTTATCTCCATGGTTCGAGCAATCAATCCCGGAGAACTCAAGTGGACTTTTGTCATCTTGGAACCTGAACTTTTCACGTGTTTTCCCTTCCGTTAATACTGACATTGCAAGTTCAAATGCCGAAGGAACGCCCCATTTGGTTTGTTTTGCAGAATCATGGGCGATATCTAAGGCTATTCTCATTTGTTGGGCGTTCAAATGGTGCCAAAGCCAAAGATTCTCAGCTTCTATGTTAGCAGAATTGTTATTTAGCCATTTATCAAGGTGGTCATGGTGGTTTGAGCGGATAATATGGTACTGTGTGCCCTCTTTACAGTACTTATCTAGCCAAGAGGCGACACTTTTAAGCTCTCGGTGAACATCATTACGACCACGGGCCGCTTTTAAAACACGAAGTATGTGATTATTAGTGTGATGATGGCTGCCACTAAAGAAATCAAGAAGATCGTGTAGAACCACGTTTTTGGAGTTGGTTCTCTTAACAAGCCGACCAAGAATAGACTCCACAGTAGCAGGATTATCAAAACCAACATGAACATCTCCTACAATAACTGCTTCAGCTGGCGGAGCAGGAAAAACTGATCCGTCAGGGCCATACTGGGAGGCAATATCAATAAACGACCCGAACTTATCAGGGTGAATATGTCGCCACCAAAAGAGTTCACCGTCTGTTTCAATGATGGTTGCTCCGATGTCATGGTGAAATTCTCCAAGTCTTCCGGCTTTTGTATTAGAATAGGACGGTTTCGAGATAGTACAAGAGGTCATGTAAACCAGAGGCATATTATTCATTGGAACCGGCACAGTCTCCAAGGCAAGACGGGGATGTCCGAATACCGCTGACTTTCCTTTAGAAATACCATGAGTACCTTGCAATGGACGAGCTGCGGTAGCTTGAATACGCATTGATCCCATAATTACAATGTTGCTTGACAGCTCGACATCCTTTGTCACATAATACGGTTCAAGTTCTGAAGGCCATACAGGTTCGTACTCCGCTCCATAAAGTGAGATGTTTTTATATGCCACAGGGATGACCAGGAGTTCGGCTTGATGTTCTTTGCAATAAGTCTGAATCGATTTCAAGAAGGAGGAGTGTACATCACAATTGTTTAAAGCTGAAGTTACCACAAAGCGCTTGCGGTCTTTAACCTGCTCTGGCTGTATTCCCGCTTTTGGATCTTCAATGCTTTTTTCTTTTTTGTTGTGCCCATTTATACCTTTGTGATTCGTAATAGTTTCCCCCCAAGCAGTCAAAGCCTTGCGCAAGGTAGTTTGATGGAGACTGTACTTAACATGGAGAGATTCAACACTCATACCTGCCCGGTGATCTTTTAAGATTTCCTTCTTAAATTTGTCAGCTTTCATGCGCTCTCCTCAACGTATACAAAGTTACAATCACCGGTCTGGCTAAGAATACAAGGACATCCAGTCTTAAAGGCTGACCCGGCTGGCGTGGGTACTTCTACCTTGCCAAGCATCTCTTTAAGCTGTTTATAATAGCGGAGGTTCGTTGCTAACCTGTTATCGAACTTTTCAAGCATCTTTTCATTAGGAGTGATTCGGACTGTTTCTGCTGTGAAAAGATTATAAATACACCACTCTATGGGAGGTCCGTATTCGGCGTACCGTTCCTGTTCCAGGAATCTATGGTAGAGTCCAAACTGATCGGAGTTAGCCGTTTTACTACGATCGTAAGCCCACTTTCCCGTCTTGAAGTCCGCAAGAGCAGTTCGCCCTCCGGGCCGTTTCTCCAACCTGTCCGCAGTCCCAACCATATCAGTTCTAGCGTCCTCGGGACCCACCACGCCGTGAAGGACAATTTCCGAAGCAATTGGCGCATCGATTCTCATCACCTTCCAGTTTTCTAAGCAAACAAAGAGTCTTTTCATTAAATCGACAAATGGTTCTTCAAATACCCCGCCAGGGATAGAAGCTTCCATTTCAACGTTGAGCTTTTCCATAAAACCAGTGAGCGCGGCGTAGTTCTTTTTCCAAAACCCTGTCATCTCCGGGGCCTTACAAGGCCGCCCGTTCTGTTGTTCGAATTGCTTGCAGGTCGCCGCAATCGCATCCTGATAAGCAACGATAAGATTCTTTGCCTTAGACAAGATGGGGGCCGGAAAGTAGCTACCCAAGATAGACCAACATTCACCCTTAATCGCTTCGTGGTCGTCATCGTGCAATTCAATAGCCTTGTGAATAACGTTTCCAATAAAGGCCGAGTTCCAGTAGAACCCAACTTTGTCAGGCCGTATTCCGTCCACGTACATCAGTTTGTACTTTACCGGGCAGGTTATAGCTGCTGACAGCATTGAATTGCTTAATAAGTGGTCATCATAACCATAAGAGTCAATTTTAGACATAGTTTCCCTCTCCTGCTAGGCCCTAGTCGCCTAGTTCTACTGTCAGCTTGGCAATGAAGACCTGACGTTCAAACTCTGCTTCATTCTTAGCGCTGTTTAGGTATTGCACCATACCGCACCTTTTATCCTGCACATATCCATTACTTTCAAGACGATGAACGGTAATCGATACCTGGTCATTGGAGCGAACGCCTAGCGTGTTTTTAGCCCACTGTTTGACGACTTCTGTTTCAACAGTTCCCGAAGCCATAGAGTGCTTTCGGATAAATGCAAGGATTGCGAGCTGAACCGGGCCTAAGGACATTGACGTTCTCCAGTTGAAAATTTCATTAACATAAGGTAGACTTTAAGTAAAGCCCCTTTACATCATTATATAACAGTGTTAGGGACAAATCAAGTGGCCGGAGAAAAAATTGATGAATTGATACCTGCGACAAACGCAGTGCCTCAAACCATTGGCACACGTTCACTTGCAGCTGATATCATGGCAAAGAGGGGCTATAATCCTTTAGAAAAACTAATAGATCTAGCTGAAAAAATGGAAGAAGACGAGTATTTACAGTCTCTTTCTCCTACAGTGTATGCAGACAGGCTCATCAAAATCCATACCACAATGGCTAAGTTCTATACACCTCAGCCGAAGTCTTTGGATGTCTCCGTGCGTTCAGAAAACAATTTTACAATAACCACAGTCGACTACAGTGGAATGATTGCAGAACGCGCCCACCTTATACCACAAGCATATCGGCCTGAGTTGATAGGGGTAGTGGAAGCTGAGGTAGACAGTGCCGATTAAGATTCCAACATCCTATATTCCGAGAGATTACCAACTTCCAGGCTGGAAAACTTTCTGTATTGACTGGCCTGCTCTAGATCCTGAAAACCGTATTCGCAGAGGATTGTTTTTATGGCCTAGAAGGGCAGGTAAAGATGTTACCTGCCTTAATATTGTGGCATTTCATGCACTTGTACTCAGACCAGGAAATTACTACTACTTCTTCCCTACCTACGCCCAAGGTGACAAAGCTATATGGAGCGGTAAAGACCGTGCTGGAAGGCCTCACATGGCGGTGTTTCCTGGCTGGCCTAAGACACGATCAGAAGATCCTGAGTCACTTATTGAAACCATCGACAAGCGGAAAATGCAAATTACGCTTACGAACGGCTCTTTATTTCAAATTATTGGTACGGAAGATGAAGACAGTATCGTAGGGACCGGACCAGTAGGTTGCGTATTTTCCGAGTATTCGGTTATGAATCCCAAGGCCTGGGAACTCGTTCGACCTATGCTTGTAGAGAACGATGGTTTCGCACTGTTTACCTATACGGCCCGTGGTATGAACCACGGCTACCGACTGTACCATAAGAATAAAGACAACCCAAAATGGCACGTTGAAATGCATACCTGTGAGACATTGCTTCACAATGGAAAGCGTGTTGTCACAGAAGAAATGATTCAAGAAGAAATTGACTCCGGTATGGATGAAGATCTTGCAAGACAGGAGTTTTACAATGACTTTACAGCTTCGAACCAAGGCGCTTATTATGCTAAGCAAATGCGTGCTGCCTTGGATGAAGGCCGTATTGGGCGCATCCCTTGGCAGCCTACAATACCAGTCCACACCGCATGGGATATCGGCCACCGTGATGCTACAGGAATCTGGTTTTTTCAGCTTGACGGTTACGGAAACGTCAATATCATTGACACTTACACAAATACAGGATCAGGCCTCCTACACTACCTCAAAGAACTCAAATCCAAACCCTACGTCTACGGAACCCACTTCGGACCACACGACCTTAAAAATGCCAATTTCGCCACCGGACGAAGCGCACTAGAGGTCGCGTTAGAAAACGGTGTTCGCTTCGTAGTCGTTCCTAAACTTGGAGTTCAGGAAGGTATTGACGCCGCTCGTGCGCTTATTCCTCGTTGCCGGTTTGATCAGGAAAAGTGTTTCAATGGACTGGAAGCTTTAAGGCAGTACTGTAAAGAAGAGTCAGGTTTAACCGATATGAACGGTAAGCCCATCTTTAGGGACCAGCCGAAGCACGATTGGACCTCTCACTTTGCAGACGCCTTTAGGTACATGTCAATTGCAATTGACAAAATTCTGTGCCATAATGGTTACAGTGATGCCAGTGGTAACATTGTGCCTATGTTTGAAAGCGCAATTTCCGACTGGGATGTATTGGGTTTCTAAGTCAGGGGTTCATTGTACAATGTCCGATCCTTTAATGGCAACCTCTAAAGCCGATCCTACACAGGACCCGCTTCAGCGTGCAATGGCAAGACAAACGAATCTTCAAGACCAGATTCGCTCAGGTAATCTCTTACAAGATATTAAAGCAAAGAGCCTTGATTTGACAACCCCTAAAAGTTTCGTCGTTGGGAGTAATGGTTAAATGGGTGGACTTTTTTCTAAACCTAAAGTATCTAAGCCAGCCGTGGTTACAGATACCACATCAGCCGTAGACGCCGCTAAAGCGGCAGCAGATGCTCAGCGTCAGGCGGAAGACCAGGAAGCAGCACGTAAACGTGCCAACCTTCAGTCCAACATGCTTGGCAGTACAGAAGACACCACAACCTCCGGTCCCGTGATCCAAAAGAAACGACTCCTTGGAGAGTAGATGCTCGACTTAAACAGAGTTCATAGACAATTTGAATGTTTAGTCGAAGGGCGTCAGCCTTGGGAATCTCTGTGGCGTGACGTTGCAAAGTTCTACCTTCCTACCTCTATGACCTGGGCATCAGGTGCCGGTTCTCGTGTTGCTACACGGAGAGGCCAGGCTGTTTATGATGACACTCCAGCCTGGGCGGCACAGCGCTTTGCTGCTGCTATGTTGGGAATGATGATGAATCCAAGTCAAAAGTGGCTGGATTTTGAAGTAGTTTCCGGTGAAACTCAAGATCTGTCTTTGGAAAGCAAGCGGTGGTTACAGCTTCTTTCTACCCGTTCTTTATCTGTAATGCAAGATCCCGAAATCGGTATGTACGACGCAATGCATGAGCATTTGCTAGACTACGGTATTTTTGGTGAAGCCTGTATGCTTATTGATAGGAACAAGGAAACAAAGCGTCTTCGCTTTACCCCTATTCCTTTAGAGCAGTGCTACATTGGTATGGGAGCTTCACGTAAGCCTGACACTGTTTTCAGAAAATATGAGATGACTGTTCAGTCGATTGTTGACTACTTCGGAGACGACAGACTTCCTGAAGAAGTGCGTGGAGCTTTAGAGGCAAAAGACTATTCTCGCAAGTTTTGGATCATTCACGGAGTGTTTCCTCGCAAGCACGGTATCGCTAAAGGCTTTGATTTTCAAAAGCCTTGGGCATCTGTCTATTACCTGGAATCTTCCAAAAAGCTTTTAAAAGAATCAGGCTTTGACTTCTTCCCCTTCTCTTGCCCTCGATTTATGATTTTTGCAAATGAAGAACATGGCCAAGGCCCTGGAACAATGAGCCTTTCCAATGTGCGTGCCCTTAATACTATTGTTAAAACCCTACTCGTATCAGACCAAAAGATAGCGGCTCCTGCTTATGTTGCACAACGTCGCGGATGGATTAAGCAACTCAACCTTACTCCTGATGCTATTAATTATTATGACGGCTTTGATATTGACAAGGCGCTAATGCCTATTGGAAACCAAGGACAGCCTCAAGCTGGGCAAACTTGGGTTGAAATGTATCAGAACCAAATCATGCGGGCGTTTTACCTCGACCGTCTTAATGGTAACGATAAACGCGCCGAAGTAAAAGAAGTCGAAGTCCTTGTGGACGAAGATCGCAATATGCGTGATTTGGTTCCCCAGCTTTCCCGCCTGCACTCCGAATCAGTTAGCCACATTGTTGAGAATGTGGTTGATTTCGTTATGGATACGATGCCGGAACCGCCGGAAGAATTAGCAGGCCACAACCTTAAAATCAGATATCGTTCACCCCTTGCAAGAGCGCAGCAGTTGCTGGAGGTTTCGAATGCGAATAGGACAATGCAACAGATCATACTACCCTACTCGCAGATCGACCCGAACGCGCTTAAAGCAGTTGACACCCACAAACTCGTCTCTTGGGCATTGGATAATTCAAATTTCCCTGCGGATGTACGAGTTTCTGAAGAAGATTATCAGGCATCTGTTCAAGCTGACCAGCAAAAAGCCGAAATAGCTCAAGGCCTGGAAGCTGGCCAAGGTGCTGCTCAGATTGCAAAAGACGTTTCTACAGCTCAGAAAAACGCTCCGGGGGCGCTATCAGGATTTTTCTAGAAGGAGGCACTATGGGCGGTTCAGACGGTTATTAGGAGAATGGTATGTCAGATAATTGGCAAAGAGCGCAGAATATCTACAACTATAAAAAGCTATTCCTAGGGTCAGATGTTGGAAAGGCCGTTCTGGAAGACCTCGCATCGGAGGCTATGCTCGACTCTTCCACGTTTGACCCTAACCCCCAACTCTCAGCATACAACCAGGGCAAAAGAGACTGTGTGCTTGAAATATTCGCAAAATTAAACACTGATATCAAACAATTTTTAATGAGCAACGCTCCGATGGAGGACATCTAAGATGAGTACCAATGCACCCGCAGGTGATTTAGGCGGCAGCCCGGCTCCAACAGGTGGAGAAACTTCTGTCCCCTCAACTCCAAGCCTTCCAGGTGTGGCTGACGGCTTTACCGGAATCCCACAACAATTTGCAGCCGATCCTGATTTTGCAGATTTCAAAAGCCTTGATGACGTTTTAGGGGAATTTAAACAACTTAAAGGCCTACATGCCAATCGCGAAAAAAACGGTCTAGCTGAACTTCCTGGTGAAGAGTCCACACCCGAACAGCAGGCCGCTTTCTGGGAAAAAGTTGGTAAGCCTAAAAGTGCCGCTGAGTACGATTTCAAAGCGCCTGAAGACCTTCCCGAAGGCTTGGATTATTCAGACGAACGGGCGGCTGCATTTGCTGAAATGGCTCACAAGCACAACCTTACCAAAGCTCAAGCCCAAGGTTTATTTAACGACTTCAACCAAATGGTTGCCGGAGAATTTCAAACTGGAGCCCAAGCTGCCGAAGCCGCAAAAGACCAAATGATCGAAGGTAATTTTAAAGTGCTGGAAGCCAAATGGGGAAAAATGGACTCCCCAGAATTTGATGCAAACCATAAAGCCGCTTTAAAGGCATTCAACTACGTTGCAGATAAAGAAATGGCGGATGCTTTTAAAAATAGTCCTGAACTTGCAAGCAATCCTTTAATTTTAGACTTGCTGGGTCGCCTGGGCAACAAAATGAATCCTGATAGCGCTCCGGCCACTTCTCTTGTATCTAAAGGTCAAGGCTTTGTCGGTGGAATCGAAGCAGTAGAAGCGCAAATTCAAAAGTTCCATTCTGATGGCAAGTTCATGAAAATGCTGGGAGACACTTCAGAAGCCAAAGCTCTTAAAGCAGAGTGGCAAGCATTAAATGGACGTAGGGCAGAGTTCTTATAAAACTCTTGCCACTATAGAAAATATAGTCTATACTACAAAGTAATGAGTATTACAATACGTGGGTTTCATATATTAAGGGGACACAAATAAGTGCCTAATACGCAATTAGAAGCTTACCGGAGGCAGTATACTGATACCTTGACGCATTTATTCGATGCGGACAAGAAGTTCCTCCAGGATGCTGTTACTGTTGATACTGATATCAATGGTTCAACTAAAGTATTTCCTTTCATTGGTCAACTTACTGGACAGCGTAAAACTGGCCGTAATGAGATTACCATCTTAACAGAACCAGATTATTCTGCAAGACACCTGCGTATCTATACTGACTACGTGGCAACTCCTGTGGATATGGACGATGTTATTCGTATGGTGGATGACCCTAAAGCGGACATTTACTGGGAAGCGAAAAACGCTCTACATGATCTGCGTACCCAAGAGATTATGCGCACGTTCTTTGGGGATGTCATTACTGGGGAAGCAGGCGGAAGCACTACTCAGTTCCCTGCCGGAAACATTATTCCTGTCAATTACTCTGGCGGGAAGTTCGGACAAAACTCTGGCGCTGCCAACATCGGCCTGAACATGGACAAGTTGCTGCGCGTTCGCTCCTTGATATCTCGCAACAAAATCCGTGTAAATACCGGTTCAGAAAATGCACTTCATATTGCAGTAACGGAAGATGATGTACAAGACTTAATGGCCAACAAAATTGGTACATTGAGCGACAACTTCCCGTTAGTAGACGAGCGATTAGGTCAATTGACTGCAAGCTTTGGTAAAGCAGCAGACAGTATTAATGATGCAATGTTCTACTGGCACGGTTTCTGGTTCCACGTCATCCCTACTGCTTATTTTGATACTGAGGGCTCCGGCAACCGCAAACTTCCTGTTTGGGTAAAAGACGGCGTTGTGTTCGGTATCAAAAAAGATGTTGACGCGAAAATCCAAGAACGCCCAGACATGGTAGAAACCACTGAAATTAAGGTACTCACAAAGCACGGCGGGATGCGGAAAATGGACTCTAAAGTCTACCAAATCCTCGTTACGCCTACCGCTTAAGGAGTTTAAGTTTAAATGGCAAAATTAGCGATTACTCAAAGATCCTCCCAGGCCCGCATCACTGATGCGGCCTTCGGGGCTCAAAATACCCTGTTGGGCAAAAACGACCGTGGTGGCGTTGAAAAAGTAAAACGTTTCACCTTCACCAATGATACAGGTTCAACCATTGCAGCAGGCTCCTACATTAAATTGCTGAACATGGGACCGGGACTTATTACTGGTTTGTCCTTAAACGTTTCAGCAATGGGTGCGGCCCGTGTACTTAACGTTGGAACCCAAGAATACACTCGTGGTACTGACGGCGTGGTACAAGCTTCTGCCATTACCGCACTGGTAACTGCTCTTGATGTATCTTCTGCGGTTACAAACTTCTCCGCTGCTTCTGTTGCAGGAAGTGGAATTGTTACCGGCACTGGCTTAGATGTTACCGGAAACGCTGACATCCTTTGCCAAGTTACCGGCGGAACCATTCCAGCAAACGCAACAATTAACGGTTTAATGCGGATGATTGAATACTAAACTACTTTACTGCCCTGGCTCGAAAGACTAGGGCAGGCTTTTATTCTTCTCCCTCTATCCCTTCTCCTCTCTACGCCGGAGCGCTACCAAGACGGCGCTCCGGCTTTCTTTTTAAGTAGGAGGCATTCTTGACAATTTCCATTACATCTCTTGCAAACAGAGCGCTTGATCTTGTTGGCAAAGACACTTTTTTAGATATAGAAACCTCCACAGATTCAACTGCCAGACTGGTCAAAAGAAATTTTGAACCGGTCCTTTTGCGTTGTTTGCGTAAATCAGACTGGCCTTTTGCTTTGAGCCGTAAAAGCTTAAATCCTGACACTGTAGGCCCTATCAACGAATTTCAATATACCTACAACCTCCCATCTGATTTTGTGAAGATGACCAAAACCTTTGATAGCTGGATTCGGTACAAGATGGAAGGCCCAAAACGTCTTGTATGTGATGAACAAACGCTTACCGTCTTGTACGTCAACAACAAGTGCCTAACTGATCCTTCTTTAATGGATCCTTCTTTCGAAGAGTATTTTGCTCACGAGTTGGCCGTGTCTTTGACCTACAAGTTATCGGACTCGGTAAACCTCAGAAAAGAACTTGAACAGAAGGCACAACTGCTGTTTGAAGAAGCTGCGGCAATGCATTCGCAAGAGGGAACAGATGATCCACTCCCTGCAAGCCCTTGGATTTCTACTCGTTATTATGACAGCCCTTACATTGGTCCTGCTGGTTGCACTCGACTAGATTGGAATCTGTATGAGTAGAGAGACACTTTTACAGTCCAGTTTTAACGCTGGAGCTATTTCTCCGCGCTTAGCAGGTCGTACCGACTTTAAAAAGTACGGTTCTTCTGTTGCAGAGATGTCAAACTGTATTCCTCTTGCATCCGGTCCGACCATATTCCGACCGGGAACCATCTTTAGGAATACCTCAAGAGACTCAGCGATCAGCAAAAAGAGCCGTCTGATTCCATATAAGTTTAATACTCAGCAAGCCTATGTTTTGGAGTTCTCGGAAGGTAAGATCCGCTTCTATAAGAATGGGGGCATCGTCCTTTCCGGTGGCGTACCTTACGAGGTGACAACTCCTTACCTGGAAGCCGACCTGCCCAATATCACATTTACCCAAGACTCCAGTGTTCTTTATCTTGCATTGAGTAGTAGCACAGTTCCGCCCAAATGTCTGGTAAGGCTGAGTGACACTAACTGGCAGTTGCGGGACATGGTGTTTAAAGATGGGCCTTACCTTGATCCTCAAAAGACAACCAATGCAGCAGCCCTAACTGCTGTAACTTTTACCTCCTCTGCTACAACTGGAAGTGTTACAGTTACTGCTTCGGCAGCTGCTTTTGCTGCAACCGATGTCGGAAGAATTATTCGTATGGGATCTCCAAGTGGCACCATTACTTGGGGATGGGGTGTCATTACCGCTTTCACTTCAACAACTGTAGTGACTGTATCGATTACTTCTCCGACAGTTTTCCCGGCAGGGGCAACTACCAACTGGAGGCTAGGTGCTTTCAGTCAGACTACCGGTTATCCATCTGTGGTTGTTTTGCACGAAGGCCGCCTTGTTTATGCAAATACAGTATCGTTTCCAAATTATATTTGGCTTTCTGAATCTCAAGGGTACGGACAAGAGGTGGCCTTATTTGCTCCCTCTGCAACTACAGGAACCGTTACAGATGCTAACTCAATCTACTTACCGCTGTCTGCGGGAGATGTCTCCAGCATCGTTTGGATGTCTTCAGGCGATATTCTTGCTATCGGAACCGCCGACGGTGAATGGTCACTTGTATCAGGAGACTCAACAAAAGCGCTCAGCCCGACAAACTCCCGCGCAACCCGGCGCTCTACCCGTGGGAGTCGAGCAGGCGTGCAAGCTGTACGAGTCGATGCAACGGTCATGTACACCCAGGCAACCGGAAGCAAAGTAAACCGGTTTACCTTTGACTTTAACCAGAATACCTACTTGTCTACTGATTTGACCTTGCTGTCTGAGCACTACTTTCAGGGCAATAAAGTTGCTGAGATGGTATATGCTCCGGAACCCTATTCGCAAGTTTGGGCTCGTATGGATGATGGAACCCTTCGTTCCCTTACCTTCGTTGATTCGGAAGATGTAGGCGGATGGGCAAAACACAATATTGCAGGAACCAATGCATTTGTAGAATCACTTGCAGTAATCCCTGCTTCAGATGCCAGTTATTCAGAGCTTTGGATGATTGTTCGTCGTGTAATCAATGGAAGCACGGTTCGTTATATTGAAACACTGTCAAAGCCGTTCTTTCTGGGGAATAAGTCTACCGATGCAACCTATGTTGACTGTTCTCTTCGCTACTCTGGCGCCCCAACAACTACTTTGACTGGACTTTCCCATTTGGAAGGACAGACTGTCTCTGTCATGTATGACGGAGCAAACCATCCCCCCGTTACCGTATCAGGTGGAAGCGTTACTTTGGTCAGTACTGCAACCAATGCCGTGGTAGGACTTCCCTATAACGGGGACATTGTAACGCTTGATTTCGATGCCCAAAACGCTTTCGGTGGAAGTTCGATGGGGCAGATTCGCAAAATTACTGAAGTTGCTCTGCGTCTTTTTGAAACCGGAGATCTTTACACCGCACGAGGGGACCAAGCTGATTCCGCTCTTAACTTGCTGGAACCTCGCAAGTTTAACGATTTGATGGACACCGCAACTGACCTTATTACGGGACTGGTTGAAGTTTCCGTTGAATCAAGCTGGGCACTTTCTTCTACTTTGCATATTCAATTCAGAAGTCCGCTTCCCGCTACAGTCTGTACTTTGCAGTTCAAGGCGATGGTAAATGAGGGGTAAAACATGGCCGAAATATCAACAATTCCTTTTAAATCTTGGCACTTAAAGCTTTTCAAGCACGGAGAACATTACCAAACCTCTTCACTCGATCCTGACACTCGCTCTCACCTTTACCGACACGTCAACGGTGCCACCATCTTGATTGATGGAGAAATTGCGGGTATAATGGGAATAGCCCCTCTTTGGCCTGGGGTAGGTGAGGTAACTATGATTCCTTCCGAGCTATTCTATAAAAACATCAAGTCGTGTGTCAAGCTTTTGCGTGAATCTTTGTCTGTAGGATGTGAAGCTTATGGTCTTCATCGCATACAGGCTACAACGCTAGAAAGCTGTCCTAAACATGGGCGTTTTCTAGCGTTCCTGGGTTTTGAACTGGAAGGAAAACTGAGAGGCTATGGAACAGCCGGAGAAAACTATCTGATGTACTCCTATGTGAAGGCAGGGCAGTAATGGGAGACGTTCTTTCATTTATTGGTGCCTACCGTAACACACAGGCAGCAAATGCACAAGCAGAAGCCAACGCATATACGGCACAGGCCAATGCCAAGATAGCTAATGCCAATGCTGCATTAGAGGCTTCTAGACTGCAAACTAATCTTTCAGCAAGTCGTAGAAAGTTTGATCAGGCGGCTGGAAGTAGTCGATCTCAGTTTGCACTTTTAGGCTTTAATGGAGGATCTGCTTTAGATGTCATGGCTGACCTTGGTAGTCAAGCTATTTTTGAGCAAAACTCTCTAGTAAAAGAGTCTATAGGGGCGCAGACCAGCTACAAGAACCAATCTTCAGTATATAGGGCTGCGGCTTCAAACCTGCTTAGTAGCAGGCAGTCTCCTATATTAAATGGTTCACTTGCAGCTGCAAGCTATATCGTAAACGCCGCGACCTCCTTTGTTACTGGAGGCATGATTAACGGGTCTGGTGGAACAAGTCCTTCTGGCAGTGGAGCAGGAAACACTTCAGGCGCTTCCTCCGGCGCAAATGCTAACAACTTCTTATCCAATCCATAGAGAGGTTCCAGAATGGGTTCAGAAACTCCAAGAGCATCAGTAGGTGGAGCAGACTTCCAGTCTGGCAGACCTGTCACTTCTGGTGGAGAGCTTTCAAGTATTCAAGATTCAGCAGTTGTAAAGCGACCCATAGATCTTTCAGGTATTGCTGATGGGCTAGGTCAAGTCGCAAAACATATGACTAATCAGCTAAGTCAACAACATAAAGAAGAGCAGGCTGCTCGTCAAGCTATGCAGTTGGCTGGTCTGACTACGCAAAGCACAGTTGACTCCACAACAGACCTTGAAAACTACCGTGCCAGTTGGCAGAGTAAGCCAGGGATAGCTACCTCTCAAAACTATACAGAAGGCTTTTTAAAGCTGTACGATGAACGCTCCAATAAAATTCGTCAAGGCATTTCAGATTCTAAAGTCCTTCAGGAATATGACAAATTTAACATTGCGAATCGCGCTAAGTTTCAAATTGCAGCCTTAACGCAGCAAAATGAAATTCGTGTTGACGAGTTCAAAACTGACTTTAATACACAAGTTTCCGCTCTTGATGACATGGTTCGTAGAAGCCCTACACCGGATACTTTGAAACAGGCCGCAGCCGCGCTCGATACTATCTATGCACCTAACCTTCCCAACCTTCGTAAAGTTCAAGGTGCCGAAGAGCAGGCACAAGCAGAGATGGAAAAAACCAAGGCAAATCTAGCCTCTGCAATGATTATGCAGCAGGCCGCAGCCGATCCTGACACTGCTCTTGCAAGCTTACACAATCCAGAAATCAACCAATATATTCAGAACCCAAATGCTCAGCTTAATCTTGAAAACGATATCAACAACATAAAACAGGCACAGCTTCGCCCGTTAATTTCTCGCGCGAAAGACACCGTTACCAATATTATGTCTGGCCTTGCAGTAGGACAAGACGTTAGCGGACTCGCTGCCGACCTTAAAGTTTTAGATCAAAAGGGCGCTGTAGACCCTGCTCAACTGCATCAGTTGCAAGTGGCTCAAAGTATGAGCGGGGATTTTGCAGCTCTTCGTCGTGGCATGGTTACAATGTCCAACACACAGTTTGAAGAAGCACTTGCAGGTCTAAATCCCCGTATTCGTGGTGGAAAAGCCGACCTTGACAGTGTAGACAGAAATAACTTTTACGATACGGCAGCCGCAGCCTTAAGACAACAACGCTCATTGATTGCTGATAATCCAGTATCTGCAACAATGGCGATGACCGGCACAAGAGACCCTGAGCAAGCTACTTTGCAATATGTTCACAACCGTCTTCAGAATGGTGAGAACATTCACAATATCAATGTTTTGGATAAAAGCACAGCAGAGCAGTTGCAAAACCGTATCAACAACGCTATGACATCCGGCAGTGTGGATCAGGTTACTGCAATCTATAACGAAATTCGCTCCACTTACGGTTCAGCCAACGGTAAAAATTATCGCCAAATCGCTTCCGGCGTTGATATGGCCGACATGGTTCTAAATCAGTTATCAAAAACTACTAACTCCCCTCTTGCAAGAGGAATGCTGGCAGCTTACCACCTTATCCCAAAAGACACACCTCTCGACAGCCATAACAATACCTTGCTTCGCGCTGCGATGATGACAAACGACCAGCGCAATAACTTGCTGGCCGGTGCAGGAATGACTGATCGATCTAATAACTTAGATGCCTTAGATGCAAGTTTAATGGCAAACAATAAGTTATGGAAAGGGTACTTTTCCCCGGCACAGCCTTCCGTGGAAGGCGCGCAGCTTTTAAGTGATCAGCGCAAGCTTTTAAAGGATGCTTTGCTTCTTGAGATATCCTCTGGCGGATATAAGCCTACCGGAATAGGCTGGGGGGATATTCGCCTAGGTGGAAACAGTTCCAAAGACAACGCTATAAACTCTGTTTTGCAAAACTACCTCCCGTATAAAGCGGAACAGGTATCAGGCAATCCCAACACTGGACATATACAGTACCTCCGCAACTTTGGGGACTATCACGGGGAAGCCTTTCCTATCACTGGACCTTTAGGAGACCTGATTAACCCTATCACTGGACAGAGGGCAATGATTAGACCTAAAGACAGCCGTGTTCACTTTAATAACTCTGATATTTTGCTACCTAAAGGAAGTCAGCTTACCGGGGATTCTGTTCGTCAATTTGTTGGAAACAAGATGATAGATGATAACTATCTATACCACAATACACGTCTCCCAGGCGTTAATGATGCCTTAACAAACCCTAAGGTTTCCGGCAACTGGAAGGCTCCTGTAGAGTTTCAGCAAAAGGTTAACGGAATTGCCAAGCGCCTCGGAGCGGACCCTAATAACTTAATGGCTGTCATGAAAATTGAGTCTGGTTTTAATGCTATGGCTATGAACGCTAAAACTAAGGCTACTGGACTGATTCAATGGATGACTCCTCCTACAGGACAGGACCATTCAGAGTTTGCCAAAACACCTGCGCTCCAGCAACTTGACCATGTGGAAAACTGGTTTAGCCGTTTTAAAGGTAAACTGACGTCCCCTGGCAGAACTTATCTTGCAGTTGCAGCCCCTGGCGTTCTTTCCAGACTCTCCCCTCAAGCTGGCCCAGAAACTGTTATTTATTCGGCAGGTTCAAAGGAGGCAAAATCAAACCCTCTTTGGCAGGATGCAAAAGGCAATGTAACCTTAGGTAAGTTGGATGCCTTGGTAACTCGCGCAAAACAAGGAGCAGGTGTCACCGAAGCGCCCCGCTCTATTGAAGCTTTGCCTATTGGAAATAAGTTGTTATTTGAGCAAAAAATGAAAATGGCTCGTCAAAATCTTAGTGTTAAAAACACTGAAGACTTGAATGGGGTGCGCATTTACACGGTTCAGAACGGACGGGAAATTCCGATTGCTCGCCCTGACGGCAGCTACCTCGAATTTTCTTTCGATGACATTGCCAGAGGAGGCCACTAATGCCACGTTCTGGAGTAGGTACAAACTTTTCACAAGGAGAAGAGCTTAATGATCTCACGGCGGTTCAACCTGGGCAGATCGATACATGGGGTGCTCTCTTTAGGCAGGCTACACAAAATACCTTGGGTCGAACTTCTATTGACCGTTTTTTCCTGGAACATCCTTCTTTTGGTGGGCAAGGACAACAGACCCTGCCAGTCGACCAAATCAACCAAAAATACAATTTAAACCTTAATCCTTCCAATCCGAATCAGCGCGTTTCGGAAGACTTCGGCGCTTACATGCAGCGCAAGCAAATTCAGTCCTACATCGATCAAACCACCATCCAGCAAGGTCAACCGTCTTTACCGGAAAGCCTGGGAGCGGGACTTATAGGAAGCTTAACCGACCCTGCTGAATTTGCGATAAACTTAATTCCAGTCGGTAGGCTCTTCAAGTTTGGAGAGCTTGCAGCGGGGGCCACAAAGATTCCCTCAGCTATTCGCTTTGCGCAACGTGCAAGTAGGGCTGCGGCAAATCCCTGGCTTAGCGGAGCGATAGAAGGAACAGGCCAAACCCTTTTATCGGCTCCGTTTACCGCTGCAAATTCTAAAGCTTTAGGACAAGAATATGGTTTTGATGATGCACTGACTGATATTGCAGTGTCAGGAGTTGCAGGGTCACTGCTTCAAGGTGGTGCACACATTCTCAGTAAGTCACTGCAAGGAAAAGCCCCTACCAGTGCTTTGAACATGTCTCCGATAGACAAGGAAACCAGCTACTTAAAAGCCGCCTCTGATTTCAACAACGGCCACCCGGTACAAGTTGAAAAAACGGTAAACGCTGATGAAACGCTTGCCAATGTTCAAAAGACACGCAGGGACATTACAGCTGAAATCTTAAAGCAGGATGCCTCGGAGCCTTTCATAATGAAACTGGACAAGGCACCGGAAAATCTGCCCGTTGAAGACATTTCGCCTGAAATCGTACAAAGCAAAACCTTCCAAGATCATGCCACCCCCTTAGAAAAACGCATGCTTTCCCTCACTGACCCTGAAACTTTCAAGGCAGAAGTAGGGACACACGTTGAAGGGTTAAACGGAAAATTAGGGCGTCTTGCGGACTACATGGCACTTCCAAAGGAAGATTTCTTGCAGGTTGCATCAGATGCCCTTGCTTTACAAAATGAAGTGTTGTCTGATGTTCAGCAACTAAATGAACTGTTCCCATCGAACAAACTTTCCACTGAATTTAAGACCACCCAGTCTGGCCTTTTAAATAAGAACACCCTGAAATCCCTGGGTAACAAGATCAATGCCCTTAATGAGATGGCGCTTTCCCCGGTCTCCGATGCCGACAAAGTAACCACTTTGACCAACGAGTTCACCCGTCTTCGTAATGAGTTGAAAGCTGCAAACAAATCACTGGCTCAGGCCGAGACGAAAGGATTAGACAGCGCAGCACGTCACCGGGAACAAGTTAATTTACTGACACCTCAAGTACAGCAAGCACAGACTTTGCTGCGTGCTTTGGGCGAAGAAGCCCATGCACCTGAGCTAAGCTTCACCCAGTATATTGCCGATGAGTTAGGTGGTAAGGTTCAAGCTCCTCTTTTCAAATATTTGAGTGAAAACCCTACCGCCAAAGACCAGCCCGTTTACCGCGTGCGCAAGCAAGTGTTCGATAATGTGATGAGGCGACTCAATGAGACTGAGCAATATCTTAAGTCGTCAGATGAGTTCAATAGTGTTACACCTTCCAAGTTCCCGGAGAATGATAAAATTCTATCGGATGTCAGGAGGGAACTTGCAGATATCGGGGAAGTGGTCGACACAGATGCCTTCCATCAAACCCTATTCGAGCGAGTCAGTAAAGAACTCCAGGCCCAAAAAGCCTTAGGAATATTTGATGAAAACGCCCTCAAACGATTCGATGCAATAGAAGAACAGTTTAAAACCAACGTGGAAAAAACCGAGGCAGTTAAGAAAGGCGCGGTTCAGGCTCAAATCTGCGCGCTGGGAGGAGTATCAGAAGATGGCGGGATTTAATGAATGTGTTGCAGATATCATAAAGGCCTCCGGGGATATTCTCAGTAAGCGGGAAGCCGGAGAGCTGTTGCGTAAATTTAACGATGCAACCAAAAGCCTTCCCCCGGAAGAACGCCTGGGAAGTTTGAATGCTGTTCTTGCAGAGTTTCAGGAAAACATGGTTCGCCGGAATGATGCTTTTAATTTGCACGCAAAGCAAGTAGAACTTCTTCATGAGGTCTCCTTGGGTCAAGCGGTTTCAAAAGCGGAACGTATTATTTCCTCCAACCCAACATCTGCGATTGATAAAGTTACAGGGTACAAGCACACTGTTAAGAATGCCTTGGAGACTTTATTCTATGGAAGGCCTGGAGAACGGGACGGACTTGTAAATCATTATGAGGGTGTAAGAACTCGTTTCAATGTTGCACTTGCTGGCCCTTTACAAGAAAAAGGATTGATGGGACATTGGGCTGATAAAGATACCGTTCATTCTGCCATTGATTTTGTATTTAATCCAGGTTCGACCACAATTTCCAAGGAAGCGCAGCAAATAGGCGCTGTTTTGAACGATGTTTACCGATTGGCCTCTAGCAGGCTCAACAAGGCCGGTGCATATGTTCTCCCTACTCCTAATACCCTTTTTAATGTTAAAGTTGCCGATCCTGCCAAGATTCGCAACATGGGATTGGACGCTTTCAAAGATTTTGTAAATGGTTTAAACTTAGATAAACGATCCTGGCAAGGTATGGATGCCGTAGAAATAGAAAAACATGTGGAGAAGATTTATGAACGACTCGCCAATGGAGATCAGTTCAGAGCACCCACTGGAACATTTGACGGTATTGGTGGACTTACCAAGGAACGCTACAGAAACCTCGCATCGTCTAACTCCTTGGATTACGACCTACCCTTTGCAGATGCTCAATCCTACCGTCAATTTCATGAAGCATTCTCCGACGAGCCCATCCAGGCTTCAATTTCAAGAAGAGTGGAACAAATTGGTCGAGCGGTTGGTCTTATGGAAGCCTTCGGACCGTCTCCAGAAAGGTTCTTAGACGATTTACTTGCAAAATTAGAACCCAAAATGACAGCAGACGACAAGACTTTTCTGCTGAAACAGGGTTCCACTCCTGGCCCCGTAAGCAAGCTTGATTTTGCAAAAGGAATAATGCAACAACCTGCGCGAT
>Ga0070682_100000199_pt1 | contig 44464 bp, 39 predicted proteins | sample KBSC63LmetaG_FD_64668 | JGI IMG/M metagenome (GOLD analysis project Ga0070682, IMG submission 64668) | Corn rhizosphere microbial communities from Kellogg Biological Station, Michigan, USA - KBS C6-3L metaG | ecosystem: Host-associated > Plants > Roots > Rhizosphere | place: USA: Michigan...
AAAAAAGAAATCTTCAGCTCTTGATCCTTTATCATACGGACTGTTTATATACCATGTTGTAAACCCATCCGGGCAGACAATAATCATTTTATATTGATCAGAAAATTTCTGAAGGTCTGTTGTTTGTGACCATTGACGATAATTTTGACTGTACCCATGCAGTAAATATACTAATGGATATTTCTCTTTCATATCATAGGTTTTAGGTTTGAAAATAAGTACCGTATCTGGTTTTGATATAAATCTGGATTTTAGAATCCATTTTTCCTGCGCTTTGAATAGTTGCAGGTTTATTAGGAGGCCAATAATCAACAGAATATTTTTTGTATACATAATTTTGTAATTTTGAGGTAAATTTCTGCAAGCTGTCTGTGAATTACAATAACGAATAAAATTGTGAGTGATCATTATGAGAAAAGAAACTTCAACCAATGCGGCAAACGAACAGTTTCTGTTCGGTATCTGTGAACTGAATTCTGCTGTAAGCATTATCAGCGGACGCTGGAAATCGCAGATTATTTATTCGATATCGGAAGGAAACAACAGGTTTCATCTTTTGAAGAAAGAATTACCTAATATTTCTGAACAGGTTTTAGGAAGACAGCTAAAGGAATTGGAAACCCATAAGATTATCATTAAAAAAGACATTCCCGATACTATTCCTTCCGGAATTGAGTATATACTGACAAACAAAGGCGAAGACCTTATCCCTATCCTGAAAAGCTTATGTGAATGGGGGAAAGAATATGAGAATGGGAAAGAAATAATGATCTGCAATATTTCTTAGAAAAACATATATGTTGCTGAAATTGAATCCAATAATTTGTTAATTTTGCTTTTATGAAATTATTCATATGCTCAGAACTGAATGATTGAATGACCAGGTTTTATAATAAACTGTGATATCAAATGTTTCATTATTTAAGAATAAATTAATTATCATGACTTTCGGACAACAGATGTTATTTTTCTTCAGTGCAGTAGGAGCATTCAACGGACTTCTGCTGGGAATTTATCTGTTGTTTGTTAAAAAACTGAAGTATCTGCCGGATTTTTTCCTGGGTCTTCTTCTTCTCATGCTAAGTTCAAGAGTAGGAATTTCCGTATGCATTTACTTTTATCCCGACTTGCCGAGAATTATCCCGCATTTGGGGCTGTCAGCTTTATTTTTCACAGGACCGGCTCTATATTACTATGTGAAATCTTCCTTTCAGCAAGATCAGTTTGATTGGAAAAACTGTCAGAAATGGTTTGGAATACTAACACTGATTTTAGGAGCTGTCGGTTTATTATATCTGCTTTTTCCTGTTACGTGGGAACATTATTTTGGAACATTTATTTATACCGTTTGGTCTATATTTGTATTCCTTACAGTTTACCAGTACTATAACTTTTCAAAGCAAAACCATAAGAGCCCAAACAAATTTGTTCTTCCGGTACTGATCAGTAATGTGATTATCTTTTTGACTTATCAGTTGATTTCAACGGGTTGGGTACAGATATATTGTGCAGGAGGAAGTCTGGTATTTTCATTTGTACTGTATGCCAATTTTTTAATTCTATTCAATAAAAAATATCAGCAGCTTCCCGTAAAAGAAACAGAAAAATATTCCAATAAAAAGATTTCCGGAGAGCAGGTGGGTAATTTTGTATCAAGATTACAAAGATTAATGGATACAGAGGGGCTCTATAAAAATCCGAATTTAAAACTGAGTGATCTTGCTTCAAGAATGAATATGTCAACTCACCAGCTTTCCCAATTGCTGAATGATAACTTGGGAAAAAGTTTTTCTACCTGCATTAATGAATACAGGATCAATGAAGCCTGTGAAATGATAGAAAACGGATCTTATTTAAAGATTGAGGAGATTGGCTATGAAGTAGGATTTAATTCCAAGTCAACCTTCTTTTCAACTTTCAAGAAAATTAAAAATACAACCCCACTTTTGTATAAACAGACTCAACCCCTTACTGAGCCTAGGTTTCAGAGTTCAAATTTATAATTCAGTACTGCGGAATTTCAATTTCAAAACCGCTTTTTTACGACAAGCCGATACTTTTGATTTCATAAAATTTAAAATCTATGATCATCAAATTGTGGCTTTTGTTATTCCTGTTGTTTCTCTCCATTTTTGGTAAAGCACAGGAAATTGTAAAAAATAAATTTTCGGATTCTCTGACTCAGGTAAAATCTTCCATTACAACTATTTCTGAAGTCATTCTTCAATCAGCTCCGCGAAAGATGAAATTGAATGATGGAAACCTGGTAGTACCTGTTGCCGGAAACAGAGACTTTAAAACCTCTACCCATCTTCTTGATATTTTAAGAAAAACGCCTGGCGTTACAGTAGACCAGGAAGACGGAATTTTTATTGGCGGAAGAATTGCTCCGGCTGTTCTTATCGATGGAAAACCTGTTGTGATGAGCAATCAGGAATTGCAGGCCTATTTGCGTTCTTTATCTCCGGATATGGTGGAATCTGTAGAAGTGAATACCAATCCGTCTTCAAAATACGATGCCGAATTTAAAGGGATCATTGATATTAAATTAAAAAAGAATATCAGTCTAGGCTGGAAAGCAAGCTATAATGGTAACGTGTATATCAATAAATTCAACTACAGGGAAAATACATTCAATACATCTTATCATACGGGAAAAGTGACATACAGCCTTCAGGCAGGTTATAATGAAGGGATTTCTACCTATCGTTATCATGCGTTGCAGCGGTTGGCAAATACTAATATTATGCGTACCCATACCTACCAGGAAGATTTTGGAAAGGTATACAATCTTCAGGCTGGAGCTGATTTCAGAATGAATGATAAAAACAGACTTGGAGTCAATCTGAGAGGTAATTTCAGGGATAATGACCGTATACGAAACGGTTCTCTTTTTACTACCGATAAAAATGAAACCCAGACAGTATTGAATACCGGCAGTGAAAATCCCACCCGTTATTCACAGGATAATTATGGAATTACCACCGATTATTCTTTTCAAAACAAAGGATTTAAAATCAGTTTTTTAGGAAACTATCTTTCAGTTAAAAATAAACAGAATGATGATTTTATCAATAGAGATAAGGCTACAGTAAATCTTCTGTCTTACTGGAAATCTGATTTGATTAATAAAATTAATATCTATACTGCACAGATAGATGCTTCACAGAAAATTAATCGTGTAGATCTTGAAGCAGGATTCAAATACAGCAGTTCAGACACTCAAAACAATATCAGGTATGATACATTATCTGCAGGAAATCAGTTTGTTTTTGATCCTTCAAGAAGTAATGTGTTTTCATATAAAGAAAAAATATGGGCTGGTTATCTGGCCTACAGACAGAAAATAGGAAGTTTACAGATCAATGCAGGATTAAGATTTGAAAATACCAACAGTATTTCCAATGCAGTTACCGTGGATTCCGTTGTTGCAAGAAACTATCTGAAATGGCTTCCGTCGTTAAGTGCACATTATACTTTTAACAAGTCCAGTGAGCTTTCCCTTTCTTACAGCAGGAAAATAACGAGACCGGTTTTCTCTCAGCTTAATCCGTTCCGGTTTTATTTCAGTCCGCTAAATTACTGGATAGGGAATCCTTATTTGCTCCCTTCCTTTACAAGTCAGATCAAAGCAACCTATCGCTATAAAAACTGGATCACCAGCTTTACAGTTGGAAAAGAAAAAGAGGTGATGACACGTTATCCACTGTACAATCCGGAAACAAATGTATTGGAATATCTGGGAATGAATCTTCCGTACAGGAACTTTGCTGTTTTGGAAACCAGCTTTCCAATCAGAATTACAAAATGGTGGAATATTACCAGTCAGATCACAGGATATTATAATGATGAATTCAGGCCTTATCTGGATGAGGTTTTTGCATTGAAAATTTACAATTATGAAGTGAGGCTAAACCATGTGTTTTCCCTTCCAAAAGGATTTACCGTAAACATATTTGCTAACTATGAATCAAAAACGGGGAACAGCCTTTACATTATCAAACCAAGGTATACCGTAGATGTATCTGTGCAAAAGTCGTGGTTTGATAACCAACTGAACACTAAATTGGGTTTTAATAATCTTCTGGATTCCTATGAGCAGCGATTAGAATTCCGGCACAAAAAGATTATGGATAATCGTTTTACCCATTGGTGGGATAGCAGCCGATTGATATTTTCACTCAGTTATACTATAGGAAGTTCAAAATATCAGGTTAAAGAAACCCAGAAGACAGAAGAAGAAAACAGAACGAGATAAGAAAGCCTGCTTGAAAAAGCAGGCTTCCGTTTTTACTATGGACATTGACATCTGTCGCATGTCCAGATATAACAATTTCCTGCATCATCCCACTCGCAGCATCTTCTGCCTGTTGAGATTGGTGCACCTCCCATTACGGATTTCTGCTGGTCTCTTCCTAATTTTTGTGCATTTTTAAGCACTGGATTGTTCTTGTTCATAACTTTGATTTTTGGTGTTAATAGTTAAGTTTTATGGATTATAATTTCGCGAAAATTATATCACTAATATAGGAAATTAAATAATAGAATTATCTGTTTTTTTGTTCTTATGTAGATGGAAAATAGTAAGTTGTAGATGTTTCCGGAACTATTCACTACAGTTAGCTGTACAGACAAGGAAATTTTGTTGAAGGTGGTTGATTTTGGAGATCAAATTTAATACATAAAATATTCCAAAAGTTTTACAGATAGAGACCTTTACTTATATTTGTAGTATTGCATAAATCTTTATGAGACTAAACATTAAAAACGAAACGGGTAGGCTGAAGTCAGTAGTTCTAGGCCAGCCTAATTCACTGGGAGCAGTTCCCACACTAGAGGAAAGTTATGACGCAAAGTCATATTACTCAATCGAACACAACATTTATCCTAAAGAAGAGGATATTATCAATGAAATGAACGCTTTTGAAGCAGTTCTGAAAAAGTATGACGTTGAAGTACTGCGTCCAAGTATCATCAAAGATTACAACCAGGTTTTCTCAAGAGATGTGGCCTTTGTGATTGACGATAAGATGATCATTTCCAATGTGATCGCGGACAGAGCAGACGAGCAGGAAGCATACAAAAGCGTTTTTGAGAAAGTAGCATGGAGAAAGATCATCAACCTTCCAGAAACAGCTCATATTGAAGGAGGAGATGTGATCGTATGGAATGATTTTATTTTTATCGGAACCTGTTTCAGCGAAGATTACAGAAACTACAAGACAGCAAGAACAAACGAATATGCCATTGAAATCTTAAAAGAATATTTTCCAAAGAAAAGAATTATTGACCTGGAACTGAAGAAAAACGATAAAGTTCCGTTTGAAGGTATTCTGCACCTGGATTGTACATTCAATCCCGTAGGAGAAGACAAATGTATCATTTATAAAAACGGATTCGTTGATGAAAGTGACTACCGCTTGATTATCGATATTTTCGGAGAAGAAAACTGTTTCCATATCAATGACGAAGAAATGTTTGAAATGTTCCCGAATATCTTCTCAATTGCACCTGATGTGGTAGTTTCAGACAAAGCATTCACAAGAATGAATGACCATTTGAGAAACGTATGGGGAATGACCGTTGAAGAAATCCCTTACAGAGAAATCTCTAAAATGGGTGGTTTGTTGAGATGCTCTACAATGCCGCTTGTGAGAGAATAATGGAGTAGGAGGGTTTGAGAGTTTTAGAGTTTGAAAATGAGAGCGTTGATGGGTTTGAATATTTTTTTAACTTTAAATAAATATTAGTGTATGTCAACGATTAGATTTCATCAGGACCTAAAAGTTTATCAAAAATCATTTGAAACAGCACAACTGATTTTTGAAATCTCAAAATCTTTTCCGAAAGAAGAACTTTATTCTCTTACAGACCAGATAAGGAGATCGTCAAGATCTGTAACAGCAAATATTAGCGAGGCCTGGGGAAAAAGAAAATATGAAAAATCTTTCATTGCTAAACTTACAGACTCAGAAGGAGAAGCAAGAGAAACTCAAACATGGCTTCAGTTTTCTATTGCTTGCAATTATATAAATGAAGAGCAATATGAACATTTGCACAAACAATATAACCAAATAATAGGAATGTTAGTTAATATGATGAGCCAGTCTGAAAAATGGTGTTCATTTTCTCCGATTACTAAAGAAGGGAATAATTTGTGAGCCATTGCAAAACTCTCAAACTCTCATACACTAACACCCTCAAACTTATAAACAATGCAAACAACAGATACAGTATTAATGATAGAACCGATTGCATTCGGTTACAACGCTGAGACAGCAAAAAACAATTACTTTCAGGTAGAACAGACAGGTTCCGATATCCAGTCAAAAGCTTTGGCTGAGTTCAATACCTTTGTTGGAAAGTTGAGAGGTAAAGGAATTAATGTGATCACAATAAAAGATACATTAGATCCTCATACTCCTGACTCTATTTTCCCAAATAACTGGGTAAGCTTCCATAAAGATGGGAAGGTGGTTTTATATCCGATGTTCGCTTCCAACAGAAGAGTAGAAAGAAGAGATGATATTATTGAAAACATCAAAGATCAGGGATTTGAAGTTGCTGAAATTGATGACTGGTCTTTTCCTGAAACTCAGGGACATTTCCTGGAAGGAACAGGAAGTATGATTTTCGATCACGATAACAAAATTGCTTATGGCTCTGTTTCTTTGAGGCTGGATGAAAAATTGTTCAGAGAATTCTGCGCAAAATTCGGATTCACTCCGGTTGTGTTTCATTCATTCCAGACGGTAGGTACAGAAAGGCTTCCTATCTATCACACCAATGTAATGATGTGTGTGGCAGATAAGTTTGTCGTAATCTGTCTTGATTGTATTGATGATGAACTGGAAAGAGAAAAAGTAGTTGAAACTATTAAAGGTTCCGGAAAAGAAATCATCGAAATTTCAGAAGAGCAGATGCAGCAGTTTGCAGGAAATATGCTTCAGGTTCAGAATAAAGATGGTGAAAAATTCCTGGTAATGAGCCAGACCGCTTACCAGTCTTTAACTACAGAACAAGTTGAAGCTATTGAAAAATACTGCGAAATTATCTATTCAGACCTGAATACCATTGAAGTAAATGGAGGAGGAAGTGCAAGATGTATGCTTGCTGAGGTTTTTCTTCCAAAAAAATAATATATTTACGAAAAAATTAATTGAACCCATTATCAAGTAAAGGTTTACATATTCTTCTGACTTTGGAAACAGAGTCAGAAGATTTGTTATTAGACAGCAAAGGTTTTCTGGCGTTTACAGAAGAAATTCTGAAGACAAAAGATGTAGAAATTGTAGGAGTAACCAATCATATTTTTGAGAATGATAGCTTTACTTCCGCAGTGATCCTTAAAGAGTCTCACCTTTGTATCCACACGTGGCCGGAATTTAAACAGCTTACTTTTGATGTTTTCCTTTGTAATTATACACAGGACAATACCACAAAAGTAGAGCAGATTGCAGATGAAGTGGTTCAGTATTTTAAAGCTAATACCATTCAAAAACACAAAATTTACAGATAAAAATGCACTATGTCTGCCCAGCATGCGAATCAGAAAATAAATTAGATCTCACTTTTCCTGTTGAAGAATATGTTTGTAAAACCTGTTCCCATCTCATTGATGTTGCCGGAAACAAACAAATCAAACATTTGAAAGTCCCGACAGAAAACGTTGTCTTGGACGTCGGACAGAAAGGAAAAATTGACGGTGTAGAATATACGGTCGTTGCAATTACTGTCAAAAAATACGGAAACAGTATTTTCTGGCGGGAATATTCTTTAAAAGACAGCAAAGGAGGTGATGCTTTCCTGAGTGAAAGTGACGGACATTGGGTTTTCCTGACCTCAATGCACCCTGATGATTTTAAAGGTAAAAATTCAAAATTACCAACCTACCTCGGACGAACTTATCGCTGGTATGAAAATACTCAATGCAGTATCGATTCGGCAGCTGGATTTTTTGATGAACATCTGGACTTCAGTATTGCTACTTATAAAGAATACGTCAACGGAACCCGTATGATCTCTCAGGAGAAGACCAGTAAAAAAAGCCAGTATTTCTATGGAGTTCATATTTCAAAATATGATGTGAAAAGAGCTTTTAAAATAGTTCATATGCCTTATTATACGGGCGTTGGGATTGTTCAGCCTTATTATTTCGATATGAGACAGGCGGTGAACATCTTTTGTATCGCTGCATTAATGATATGTCTGTGTCAGCTATATGTTTACACATCAAGAACTAACGAAACCGTTTTTGCGGAAACCATCAATTTTACAGATGTAAAAGATAAGGAATTGGTCAGTAAAAGTTTTACCCTTGCAGGAGGCTCAGCACCATTAAAAGTTAATGCTTTTTCCGGAGTTGATAATTCCTGGGCGAATATCCAGCTGAGTCTTGTGAATGAAAAGACCAATGAAATTATCTATACCTCCAAAGATATCGAACAATATCATGGTTACGAAGATGGAGAAAGCTGGTCAGAAGGAAGTCAGTCCGAAGACTTTAACCTTTGTGGAGTAAGTTCCGGACAGTATCACTTTCTTATCTCTGCAGAGAAAGATGGCGCTTTACCTGCCTTTTCCAATCTTCAGTCTCCGGATTCAAAGGTGATTATATCTCGGGATAAATCGGGAACTGTCGAGATCAATGATCTGCTTAAGGGCCAGACCACAAGCTTTACAGATGGAAAAACACTGGAAAAAGATACATCAGAAGTTGCGAGACTTGCTAAAACGTCTTTCGGGACTCAAAAGCTGGATTCCCTGATTAATGCTGAAGCACTTAAACTCACTACAGATCCCATTTCAAGCAATACCTATGTACAGCTCAAAGCAACCTGGCTTCCCGTTTCATTCTGGAACTTCGGATTTATTTTATTCATAATGATTGTTCTCTTTGTAGCTATGTGGATAGGGAGACATTTTTTTAATGTGAATAAATGGAAGAATAGCTCAAATACCCCTTATCCCACATCATGATGACTAATATTTTAAACTATATAAGACAAAACTGGATACTCTGCATGATCGGAGGACTTTTCATGACCTGGTTTGTATACCTTACTTATCAGGGAAATCAGGTCTGCGACTGTGCCAAGACGGAAACATACCGTGACGGAACTACAAGAAGTCATTCCAGAGTAGGATTCTACAGATACTATCACAAATAAAAATATAAAACTATGGACAACATCAATTTATTACCAATATTCAACTCGGTTCTTTATTCACTTTTAGGAATCGCTATTCTTCTGGTGTGCTATTTCGTTATAGAAAAGCTTACTCCGGAAAAAACATGGCATGAGATTGCTCAGAACAAAAATATAGCACTGGCTATTGTCTTCGGAGCATTTATCATAGGGATTTCAATGATTATAAGCGCTGCAATTCATGGATAAGAAGAGGATTCCTCTTGAGCTGCTTTTATTGTTTTCAGTATTCGTCATTGCTACATGTGGATTGATTTATGAATTGGTGGCCGGAGCCCTGGCGAGCTATCTTTTAGGAGACTCTGTAAAGCAGTTTTCCTTTATTATCGGGGTGTATTTATTTTCAATGGGAGTAGGTTCCTATTTTGCGAAATTCATCAAGGGAAATCTGATCGATAAATTTATTGAGATCGAGATCCTGGTGGGAATCGTTGGCGGAATCAGTTCTGTTGTGCTCTTTACTTTGTTTAATACACTCGCACATTTTGAAAGTGTTCTCTACCTTTTTGTCTTTTTCACCGGATGCCTCGTTGGAGTGGAAATTCCGCTTTTAATGAATATTCTGAAAGACCGGGTACAGTTTAAAGATTTAGTTTCAAATGTCTTTGCATTCGATTATATCGGTGCTTTATTAGCCTCGATTCTCTTTCCGTTGGTTTTAATTCCAAAGCTGGGAATTGTAAAGACACCTTTGTTTTTCGGTCTGATTAATATCTCTATTGCGATATTTTTATGCTATTACCTTAGAAAGGAATTGTCAAAACCCCTATCATTAAAAGTAAAATCTATTGCTGCATTTGCTTTTCTGTTGGGGCTTTTCTTTTTTTCAGATACGATTCTGTCTTATTCTGAAGAAAAATTGTACGGTGAAAATGTAGTTTATACCAAAAGTTCTCCCTACCAAAGGATTGTTCTTACCCGAAATACTCATGAATTCCGTCTGTATTTAAATAACAACCTGCAGTTTTCTTCCACCGATGAATATCGTTATCATGAAGCTTTAGTACATCCCGCAATGTCTATGGCAAAAAACATTGACAACGTTCTGATTCTGGGAGGAGGTGACGGCTTTGCAGCAAGAGAAGTGTTAAAATATAAAGACGTTAAAAAAATAACGCTTGTAGATCTTGATGGGGAAATGACACAGTTTTTCAAGACCAACGAAACCATGCGCAAACTGAACCAAAGTTCTTTTTCCAATCCGAAGGTGGAAGTGATTAATAAAGATGCTTACATTTGGGTAAAAGAGAACAAAAAAAAGTTTGATGTCATCATCATAGATTTTCCGGATCCATCCAATTATAGCTTGGGAAAACTCTATTCCTTGCAGTTTTATAAAGAACTGGAAAGACTGACTACCCTTGATACAAAGATTGTGGTTCAAACCACCTCTCCGTATTTCGCGCCTAAATCTTTCTGGTGTATAGAAAAAACGATCAATCAGATTTTTCCTTTCACAGCAGCATACCATACCTATGTTCCCTCTTTTGGAGAATGGGGTTTTTCTATGGCTTCATTTGAGCCCATCAACAACAGGATCTACAGAAAGCTGCCTGGGTTAAAATATTATGATTATAACTTTTCACAGATGTCTTATTTCAGTAAAGATATGAAAGTGAAGGACGTAGAAGTTAACCGTCTGGACAACCAGATACTAGTTCGTTATTTTGATGAAGAGTGGGGGAAAGTACAGTAGAAAGGATTTTCTTAAAACTATATTTTTAGGTAGCCTTATGCTTCCCTTTTTGCAGTATTGCGGAAAGAAAGTAAAATCATTGCTGCTGAAGATTACCGGGACAAACCATGTCCTGGGGCATAAACTGTGGGCAAAAGATTTTCCACAATTTTCAGAAGTTATCCACACCCGATATCTTATCGTAGGCGGTGGGATTTCCGGACTTTCAGCGTGCAGGTTCTTCAGTCAGCATCATGAACAGAACTATCTTCTCCTTGAAATGGAAAACCATCTTGGAGGAAATTCTTCTAATGGACAGAACACATTCTCAAAATTTCCTTTAGGTGCTCACTATTTACCATTACCGAACAAAGAGAATATAGAAATTATCGAGTTTCTGAAAGAATGCAAAATCTGCCTTGGAATCGAAGAGAATGGTGAACCCGTTCTTGATGAATACCAAATGACTTTCCCACAGCAGGAAAGGCTGTTCTATAAAAACTCCTGGCAGAACGATATTGTTCCACAAAGAGGAATTTCAACAGAAACCCAGCAAGAGCTTAACCGTTTTTTTAATTTGATGGATGAATTTCGTTTAAAAAAAGATGCAGGGGGAAAATACTGGTTTGCCATTCCTGTACATGACTCCAGCAAAGGCGATGAGGTTTTAAAGCTTGAAAAAATCATTTTCAAAGATTGGCTCAAAGAAAATAACTATCATTCTGAAGAACTTCTCTGGCTCCTGGATTATTCCTGCAGGGACGATTTCGGATTGGGAATAGACTATGTTTCTGCATGGGCTGGAATTCATTATTTTGCCGGAAGAAAAAATAACTGGAGCACGAAATATAAAGATCAGGTCTTCACATGGCCTGAAGGTAATGCCAGATTAGCAAAACATTTTTCAAAATATACAGAAGGAAAACATATGTCCGGAAATCTGGTTTTTGATGTGAAAATCAATGATAAAGTTGAGGTTTTAAGTTTTGATAATACTCAGAAAAAAACAAAAAAGATCATTGCAGATAAAGTACTGTTTGCATCACCGCAGTTTGTCAACGAAAGGATTTTCAATCATCAAAAAGCAGCTTCATTTAACTATGTTCCCTGGCTTTTAACAACCATTACCCTGAAGAATGAATTCGGAGGGGATGAAGAGTTGGCCTGGGATAATGTGATCTATGGATCTTCGGGATTGGGCTATATCTTTGATCAGCATCAGAATCTGAACCAGATTATGAGTGAAAAAGTGATTACCCATTATAAGAGTTTTTCAACCGGAGACTGTAGGAAAGCAAGGAAAAAGCTGTATGCCATGAAAGATGCTGAACTGAAAACTTTAGTTTTGGAGGATCTGAAGAAAGCACACCCTTTGATAGAGGATTTTATTCTGGAAATGCAGTTTCATAAAATAGGACATGCCATGATTGCTCCGGTTCCTGATCAGATTTTTGGAGAAAAAACCAAAACAGCAAAAGAACCTGTTGAAGATAAAATTTTCTTTGCCCATTCCGATCTTTCAGGAATATCTATTTTTGAAGAAGCCTTCTACCAGGGAATCCGGACTGCAGAAAAAATGATATAAAATTGCTATATGAAACAACCCTGGATACATAACGCAAAAACGGATTGGTGGTTTATCTTATCACCTCCTTTTGTGGTATTGCTGATTATCTTTCTCTTTCAGAAACAGATTCAGGGACTGGAAAATCATTATTCTTTTTATACATGGCTTTTCTTGATTGTTTTCGTGGATGTGGCTCACGTGTATTCTACACTGTTCAAAACTTATTTTGTAAAAGGAGAAGTTCAGAAAAATAAGTTGCTTTATCTCGGCATTCCTGCTGTAAGCTGGATTTTGGGAATCGTCCTGTTTCAATTTGGAAGTCTGACATTCTGGTCGGTGCTGGCTTTGATTGCTGTTTTTCATTTTATACGTCAGCAGTATGGTTTTATGAGAATCTATGCCCGCTTTGAACCGAATACCTGGAGTAAGAAAATAGATGAAGTGGCTGTTTATTCTGCAACTATTTATCCCATGTTGTATTGGTTTAAAACACCTCGTGCATTTACATGGTTTGTCAATAATGAGTTTGACTGGCTTAAAAATTTTCCGGATTATACTAATTTGATTACCATTGTATACTTTGCAATTCTGATCATTTGGCTTGTTAAAACTGTTTTTGAAGTTTTTAAAACAAAAGATATTAATATCCCAAAAACTGCTTTGATTACCGGAACTTTCCTTTCCTGGTATTTCGGGATTGTCTACTTTAATAATGATCTTCTTTTCACTTTTCTGAATGTGGTTTCCCATGGGATTCCTTACATCGCATTGATTTATATCCGGGAAATACAGCAAAAAGAAAATAATCAACTGAGCCGGCTGCAGGTTTTTAAATCTTTTTCCGGAATATTTTTATTTGTAGGTATTCTTTTAGGGTTTGCCTTTGTAGAAGAATTTTTGTGGGAAACGCTGGTTTGGAACGAGCATTTTTCCCTGAATGTGATGCTCTCAGAAAAATGGTTTCAGTTTCTGATTCCGTTATTAGTCGTGCCTCAGCTTACTCATTATCTGCTGGATGGCTTTATTTGGAGAAAACCAAAAAAAGTTAGCTAACTTTGCGGTAATCTTTAAAATCTAAAAATGAGACAATACTTTCTGTTATTAGCTGTTTTTCTCGGAATCATTGCAGGGGCACAGCAGAAGACTTTCTGTAATCCCATCAATATTGATTATGGTTATACGCCTTTTGAAGTTTTTTCAAAACAGGGAAAACACCGTGCTACAGCAGATCCGGTGATTGTTAATTTTAAAAATAAACTGTTTCTTTTTTCTACCAATCAGGAGGGATATTGGTACAGTGATGATATGCTGGACTGGAAGTTTGTAAAAAGGAAATTTCTCAGAGATAATAAATACACCCATGACCTTAATGCTCCGGCAGTTTGGGCTATGAAAGATACTTTATATGTCTATGGTTCTACCTGGGAACAGGATTTCCCGATCTGGAAAAGTACGAATCCTACGAAAGATGATTGGAAAATTGCAGTAGATACTTTAAAAGTAGGAGCATGGGATCCGGCATTTCACTATGATGAAGATAAAAATAAACTGTATCTGTACTGGGGTTCAAGTAACGAATGGCCATTGCTGGGAACAGAAGTTAAAGTGAAAAACCTTCAATCCGAGGGTTTCGTAAAGCCCATTATTAAATTAAAACCCGAAGATCATGGCTGGGAAAGGTTTGGGGAATACAATGATAATGTTTTTCTGCAGCCTTTTGTAGAAGGAGCGTGGATGACAAAGCATAATGGGAAATATTATATGCAGTATGGTGCTCCGGCAACAGAGTTCAGCGGATATTCTGATGGAGTATATGTGAGTAAAAATCCTTTAGAAGGCTTCGAATACCAGCAGCATAATCCGTTTTCCTATAAGCCGGGAGGTTTTGCCAGAGGAGCAGGCCACGGAGCTACTTTTGAAGACAATTATAAAAACTGGTGGCACATTTCAACCATCTTTATTTCTACTAAAAATAATTTTGAAAGAAGACTGGGAATCTGGCCGGCAGGTTTTGATAAGGATGATGTAATGTATTGTAATACGGCTTATGGTGATTATCCTACATACCTTCCGCAGTATGCACAAGGAAAAGATTTTACTAAAGGTCTTTTTGCCGGATGGATGCTGCTGAATTATAACAAACCGGTTCAGGTTTCATCTACTTTAGGTGGATATCAGCCTAATTATGCCGTAGATGAAGATATCAAAACGTATTGGAGTGCTAAAACAGGAAATTCCGGAGAATGGTTTCAGACAGATCTTGGTGAGGTCTCTACCATCAATGCCATTCAGATCAATTATGCTGATCAGGATGCAGAGTTTATGGGAAAAACTTTAGGGAAAATGCATCAATACAAAATCTACGGTTCCAATGATGGGAAGAAATGGAATCTGATTGTGGATAAAAGCAAAAATACAAAAGATGTTCCTCACGATTATGTAGAACTGGAGCAGCCCGCAAAAGCCCGTTTCCTTAAAATGGAAAACCTTAAAATGCCGACAGGGAAATTTGCATTGAGCGGTTTCAGAGTATTCGGGAAAGGAGCAGGGAAGCTGCCAGCCAAAGTTGAAGGGTTTGTTCCTTTAAGAGCTGACCCTAAGAAATATGGTGAAAGAAGAAGTGTCTGGATGAAATGGCAGCAGAATCCTGATGCAGACGGTTACGTAATCTATTTTGGAAAGTCTCCTGATAAATTGTACGGAAGCATTATGGTATATGGAAAAAATGAATATTTCTTTACAGGAGCAGACAGAACAGATGCTTACTATTTCCAGATTGAAGCTTTCAATGCCAATGGAGTTTCGGAAAGAACAGCCGTTGCAAAATCTGAATAAATACAATTAAATTATAAAAGAATGACACGTTTTGAAATATCAGGACGTGTTATTTTTGTGTCAGTCTTTTAAGAAAAATTTCAATTTTATTGATCAGAAGCTCATCATTGGGCTGCTTATCCCAATCCAGATGTCCACCATTGAACTGATAAGACTCATGGATAACATGATTTTTCTTTAAAATTGAATCTAAGATTTTTTCTTGAGTAGAAGGTATGACACGATCCGAGTTTCCATAATAAGATAAGGTAGGAGGTGAGTTTTCATTTATCCATTTTACAGGGCTAGCGAAATCAATTTTTGAAGTTCCTGGTTTCGGTACCCGGGGATCAACAAGTCTTTTTTCCACAAAAGAATATTCCTGATAATTTTTGAAACCCGGATCTGAAAGATCTGTAGGACCAACAATATTAATCAATGCTTTTACTTTTTTATCAGTATCAGATTGATAAGCATATAACATAGACAAATGCCCTCCGGCACTGTTTCCTAATAAAATCAGGCTGGGGCTGTAGCCCAGTTTATTTTTTAATTGTTCAGTTACTTTTTTAATATCATCAGTTTGGTTTGGAAGTCCAAATTGAGTAGATGATGTCAGTCTGTAGTTCATATTGACGAAAATATGATCAGGGAATTTCTGCATCATAGAAAGCGTGAAGAAAGTCAATTGTGATTTATTTCCACTGCGCCAGCCTCCACCATGAATCATTATAAATACATCTTTTTTACCCTGATATTTTTTGTTGGGAACATACAGATCCATAATCTGTTCCGGGCTATTTCCATAATGAATATTTTCTTCTTTATCGAAGCTTATATCTTTGCCCAATTCTATCTTTTTTTCTTTACAGCCAGTCCATAGAAAAAATAGGATTAAGCAAACCGAAATAATATGTATATTTTTTTTCATAGCAATTAAATATAAAAAATCCGCTGAAAAGAATCAGCGGATACTGTAAAGAATAATTAATTGAATATGAAGAAAGATAATCTTTTATCTCGTTCTGCTTTTGATAGCATCTGATGCACCTTCGATGTCTCGTACTTTTTTCACTTTCTGGTTTCCGAAATTGTAGGTAAGACTTACCGTAAAGTTTCTGTTGTAACGGTTTTGGTGGATGTAATTATAGTTGCCATTCTCCTGGAAGTCTTCAATTTTAACGATGTTGGTATTAAGGATGTCATTCACATTTACCGCAAAAGTCCAGTCGTTCCACATTTTCTTAAGGCTGAGGTCTAAGCTCATTAAGCCTTTTAGTAATCCAAGTTCAATCTGCTGCTTGTCTACGAAGAAATAATTAACACCAAAGAACCATGTTTTCTTTTTATCAAGACGGATGGTGTTGTTGGTCTGAATCAAAAGACTCGTAGAATTTGTTTTGTTGGTGTATACTATATCTTTACCATCCTGATTTCTGAATCGGTCTCCTGTTGTAGGATCAATATCAAGACTTCCATTATTGATGTTATGCTGTACTCCGATATTGAAGTTGGTGGTCCAGTATTGTTTGAAGAATGACTTCTGAATACCTACCATGGCAGACATTTCCTGTTTATTTCCAAAATTGGTTCTTATATATCTAAGAACAGGATTTTCTCCTACTTTACCGTCAGGTGATACAGGATAACCCTGCAGTGGAACCTGAGTGATAGCATCCTGAATATAAGAATGGTTTAAAATCAGGAAGTATGAATTTTTGTACATATAAGTCAGCTCCTGATTATAAGTAGATGAAGCCTTTACAAATGGGTTATTTTGAGTATAATTATCATCTGTAAGAATATTTCTTACCGGATTGATTTCCCAAAAACTCGGTCTTCTCATCCTGCTTGAAAAGGAATAAGAAATATTGTTCTTATCATTGATTGCATAGTTGAAACTCAGATAAGGAAGGATATTACTGTAATTTCTTTCAATCCTTTTAAGTTCATCTGTAGGAGCATTGTCAGAAGTTCCAAGACTGCTGGTGATCTCATATCTTGCTCCTACTTTTCCGGAAATTTTATCCGAGAGTTTCTTTTCAACGGTCACATACATGCCGTAGATGTTTTCATCGTAGATAAAATGATTGGGTCTTGAATCCGGAGCTTCTATGGGATTAAAAGAATATGTAATGTTTTTAGAATCGTTGTCTGTTTTGGTTTTGTTATAATTTCCTCCTACGGAAATTGTCAGGTCATTTTTAAACTTTTGATTATAATCCACCATTCCGGAGAAGTTATTGATGATCTGTGGAAGGTCCTGAATGACTTGTCTTGTTCTTGCTCCTACAACTCTGTCAATATCTGAAGCGAAGGTTTTGTTATCGGTGTACTGAAATCTTCTGTAGTTAAGATAAGCTGCATTTACATTCAGTTTGCTGCCTAATGAGTCCGTTTTTAATTCATAATTTAAATTCACGGAATTGTTATAAGATCTTGCATCTTCTTTATTTTTGGACCATGTATATTCTGGGTTTTCTGTACTTGCTTTTTTTATGGTATTGAACAAATCTACCGTTGAATTATAGCTTTTGTTGGCCCAGGTGTTCCATGATAAAGCCAGATTACTCTTCTCATTCAATTGATAGTCAATATTCAGATAACCTCCGATGTTTTTGTTCGGATCGTCAACATCTCCTGTAGATTCGTTAGAAGTCTTGGCAGTTCCGTTTCTTAACGTGTAGGTTTGTGCCTCTATATTTTCACCACCGCTAAGATTGGCGCTCACTCCCAGTTTACCTTTTCTGTAGTTGGCAGAGAAGCTTGCCTGGCTTCCGTTGTATTTACTGGTTGTATTAGACATTCTCATATTTCCGTTGAGACCGTCACTCATTTTTTTCTTTAAAACGATATTGATGATCCCATCTGATGATTCAACCTGGAATTCACTGCCCGGAACTGTAATCACTTCAATTTTCTGAATGTTTTCTGCCGGAGTATTTTTCAGGAACTGAGCCAGGGATTCAGAATCCATATTGCTTTTTCTTCCGTTGATATAGATCAGGGCATTATTCTTTCCGGCGATTTTTAATGTTTTATCATCTGTGGAAGATAATAGAGGAGTCTGCTTCAGAAGGTCGAAAGTGGTATTTCCTTTAGCTACGGGAGATGCTGCCACATCATATACAAAACGGTCACTTTGTTTTTTGAAAACCTGTTTTGTAATGGTAACTCCTTCTATACTTTTTGTTTTTGCCGTATCAGATTTCTTCTCCTGGGCAAATGTACAAGTACCGAATACGATGGCCATTGACAAAATTATACGTTTCATGTTGTTTTTATTTAAGAGTGGTTGAGTGATATAAGTTTTTATAGATTAGGTTCTTGATTTTACAGCATCATTAGCTGATTTCATTTCCCTTGTCTTTTTCAGTTTCTGGTTTCCGAAATTATAAGTAACTCCGATGCTCATGAGCCTTGGATAGTTGAAGTTGGTAATATTGTTATATTTTCCGTTTGGCTGTACTCCTTTGACTCTGTAAAAGCTTTGGTTAAATAAATCGCTTACTTCCGCTACAATGGTCCAGTCGCCTGCAATTTTTTTCAGACTGAGATCGAAGCTTTGTCTTGCGCCTATCATACCTCCTTCCATCGCTGTCTGGCTTGCAAAGAAGTAATTAACTCCTAAGAACCAGTCTTTTTTAGATGAAAGTCTGATGATATTATTGATGGTTGCAGACATATTGTAGTTTTTTACATCAATGATATAAGGATCCAGTGACTCAGATTCGTACTGACCTAGCTGAGAAGTTGGATCTTCCCATACTCCGCCTTTGTAGGTAACATAACCCAGATTGACAGAATAGTTGGTTGTCCATATGTCTTTGAACCATGATTTGTTCATTCCCAGCGTTAGAGCAAGCTCTCTGTTTTTACCGTAATTGGTTCTTATATATCTTAGGAATCTAGTTGTTCGCATGATCATATTTCCGTCTGGGCCATAGACTATATTTCCATTTTTATCCCTTTCTGGAGCTGTTAAAGTCCCTTGTAACGGAAGCATATCAGAAGCAGATGCATCTTCCACCATATTAAAGCTAAGATTGGCGTAGAATGCATTTTTGTACATATAGTTTAGTTCCTGATTATAAAATTTTGAAGCAAGAACAAATGGATTGTTCTGTGTATAATTCGTAGGAGTGAAATACGTTCGGGATGGGTTAAGTTCCCAGAACCTTGGTCTTCGGATTCTGCTCGAGAAAGTATAGCTCAGGTTGTGATCAGAATTGATGGCATAATTTAAATTCAGATAAGGTAAAAGATTGTTATAATTTCTTTCGAACCCTTCTTTTTCCAGAATTTCTCCGGTACTTCTGGTCATTTCATATCGGGCTCCTATTTTTCCGGATATTTTCTCAGTCAGTTTACGTTCATAGTTCAGGTAAATCCCTAAAATATTTTCTTTATAAATGAAGTGATTGGTTTGTTTGGGATCTATCACAAAATCACCGCCTATTAATTTGTCTTGTTTGGTGTCATTATCCGTGTTCGTATGGTTGTAGCTGATTCCCATTAACCATGTTGCGCCTTTAGCCGTTTTTTTCAGATAGTCGATATTAGCTGCATAATTGTTAATGATCTGGGGTACTGATTGATGAAGTGCAGAATACTTATTGATGGTATCATTAGTTAAAGGAAAACTTTCATTAAAACTTACTTTATCTCTGTTGAACCATAGGTAAGAAATGTTTGAGGTAAGCCTGCTTCCCAAAGAATCTGTTTTCATTTCATAATTTAAATTGAATGAGTGATTTCTGGTTTGTGCATCTTCATTATTGACCGTTCTGTTATTTAAAACTCCATTTTGCCAGTTGGTAATATCCAGTACAGAATTGAAACTTTTATTATATCTCATGTTGTAGGAGAAACCAAGACTGTGCTTTTTATTGATCTCATAATCAACGTTAAAGCCTCCTCCAAAATTTTTATTAGGATCATCATTAAACCCGTATGATTCATTTCTGAAAGTAGGATCTCCGTTAGACAGCGTATATCTTTGTCTGTCTGTCCAGCTTCCTGTTCTGAAGTTTGAATTACCAGACCACTTTCCTTGTCTGAAGTTAAATGAAGCTCCGGCATTAGGGTTATTGTAAAAAGCCTGCTCGTTCTGCATTTTCAACGTTCCGTTGTAACCGTTGTTTTTGCTTTTTTTCATGACGATATTAATCACCCCTTCTTTGGATTCAACCTGGAATTCACTTCCCGGAACCGTAATCACTTCAATTTTCTGGATATCCTCGGATGGAGTAGACTTCAGCATTTCAATCAGTGCCTCAGAATCCATATTTGTTTTCTTATTGTTGATGTAGATCACCGCATCATTTTTTCCCAAAATCTTCAGTGTTTTTCCGTCTATGCTGGAAATCATTGGAGTTTGTTTTAAAAGATTAAAGGTGTTCGTTCCTTTAGCAATAGATGAAGAAGCTACATCGTACACTAAACGGTCTCCTTGTTTTTTGAAAACCTGCTTCTTGATATTCACTGCATCAATAGCATTTACTTTCAAACTGTCTTTTTTCTGCTGGGCAGTTACAAGTCCACCGAAAAATAGTGCTGCAATAAGAATTTGAGTTTTCATGATATTATTTTTTAATTAATAGCTTGTATGGTTTGTTATTTTACATTGCAAAGATATATAATAAATTTAGTATCATGCAATGCAAAGTACTTAAAATGTTTGTAATTAATATTTAAGTTATTGATTATCAGTAACTAAAATTTTATATCAATTTTAAGGTTTTAATGACTTTGTTCCTTAATTAGACAATTTAAAGTTCAATTTTGTTACATGACGAAATGAAATAGATGAAAAGTTGTAAAAATATTTGATGAGAAATCAGAAAAAGTAACAATGATTGTGTTTCATTACTATGCTTCGGTAAAAGAAAATTTTGCCCATATTAAAGTGATAAAATCTGGCTATGTGAATGCATTAAGCTTGGTGCTTACCAACGGAATAAATAGAACAACGACATCTGCAATCAATGTAATAGATTTCCAGAAAACTCAAACGTAGCAAGAAGACATGTAAAAGGAGCAGGTTATAACTATAAAAACTAAAAGGACCGAAAAGGTCCTTTTTTTGTGAGTATTATATTATTTATTCTCTGTCAAAACGGGCAAGTTTTTTATCTACCCAAACCGTTGCAAAAGGGAAGAATGCGGATAATAATGCAAAAACAAAATCTTCATCATCCCAATTATAAATTTTTCTTGCAGGAAGGCAGAGTATAAGGTAAAGCGTAAAAAATAATCCGTGTAAACTGCCGATAACACTGATGAAGATAATAGAATATAAATTTTCATCATATCGGATCCAGATCATCGCAATACAATACAGTAAAAGACACGAAACAGCTTCCGCAACACAAATCTGTTTAAACCATTTGATGATTTTTTCCTGAGAATATTTTGAGAAAAATTTTTCGATGAAGTCCATTCCTTTAGTTATGAGTTGAGAGTTACTAGTAAAGAGTCTTTCTCTAATCTCTCATTTCTGATTACAAAATTACTTATAAAAACTACTACCATCCAAATATTCAAAAACTTCAGGAGGTAACATAGGCCTTACATTTTTGCCGTCTTTAATCATATTACGGATTTCTGTGGCAGAAAGTTCTATGACCGGCGCTTTTATCATAGAAATATTTTCATGCTGTAAATATTCAGAATCTGCCTTTTCTCCTTCAAATACTCTTGGGTAAACAATGATATGATGATTTTTGATCAGAACATCAGAATTTTTCCACTTATGAAGACTCTTCAGGTTATCTTCCCCCATAATCAGGCTGAAAGAATATTCAGGATACTTCTCATGGAGATAAGTAAGTGTATCGATAGTATAACTTGGCATTGGAAGAGAAAATTCTACATTAGAAGCTCTCATATTCGGATAATGCTTTACTGCGAGCTGTACCATATCAAGCCTGTTATGATCTTTCAGTAAAGATTTTTTGTCTTTAAATGGATTTTGTGGGCTCACTACAAACCAAAGCTCATCCATATCAGAATTTTCCAGAATATAATTCGCCAGAATAAGATGTCCGATATGAATTGGATTGAATGATCCGAAAAATAAGCCGATTTTTTTCATTGTTTGTTAGGTAGTAGGTAGCGGGTGATAGGTGGCAGTACTTCAGTATGTAAATATTGGTATCAGGATTCTTTTTAAGATTTACGGGGAATATTTGATTCTATTACCTGCAACCTAGATCCTGCAGCCTCTATCAATCCCTGAATTTCACATCCTTAATATTTAAATAATGAGTGACATTGCCCTTCCAGTGATTTTCTTCAAGGGTAAAAGCAAGGTCAAAATTTTTATTTTTAAAATCTTCAACAAATGGTCCAAGCTTGAATCCTACACACTCAATGTTTCGTCCTGTAGATTCCTGCTTGATATAAAATTTAAGGTGGTTATTATCTTTCCCCATAGTTTTTACATAGCCTGACAATTTCTGATTGGTCAATGTAAAAATAGGTTTCATATTGTGAGGCCCGAATGGAGCCAGTTTTCTATGGAAATTGATAAACTCTCTGTTGATTTCATCAACTGCAATTTCAGTATCAATGGCGATGGAAGGTTCTTTTTGATGGTCTTTGATTTTTTCAGAAACAATTTTTTCAAACCTTTCTTTGAAAGCATCAAACTTGTCTTTTTCCATAGAAAGTCCGGCAGCAGCGTGATGGCCCCCAAATTTCAGGAAATATTCAGAACACATATCAAGGGCTTCATGCACATCGAAATCAGAAACAGATCTTGCAGAAGCTACCATTTCCCCGTTATTACCATCAGTAAATACCAGGGTAGGTTTATAATACGTTTCAATAAGTCGGGAAGCGACAATTCCGATCACTCCTTTATTCCATTCAGGATGATAAACGATGGTTGTGTGCTTGGTTTCCTGCTGAGATTCTATAATTTGGTTCAATGCAGAAAGAGTAGAATTCATATCCAGTTCTCTTCTTTCATCGTTGAGGTTCATGATGTCGCTTACAATCTGGTTGGCATGTTTCAGATTGTCAGAAACCATAAGTTCTACGGCCGCTTTACCATGAGAGATTCTTCCGGCTGCATTAATTTTAGGAGCTATTTCAAAAACAATATTTGAAATTTCAAAATGAGAAAGTTTATCCTCAGGAATCAGCAATCTTAATCCCAGATTTCTGGTTTTTCTAAGGGTTTTCAATCCCATTTTAGCCAGTACTCTGTTTTCACCTGTCATGGAAACAATGTCGGCAGCAATAGAAATGGCTAGAAGATCAGTAAGTTCAAATAATTCCGCTTCCGGTAATTTATAAATTGTATTTAATCCCTGGCAAAGCTTAAAGCCTACACCACATCCCGAAAGTTCTTTGAAAGGATATCGGCAGTCATTTCTTTTAGGATCAAGCACAGCTGCTGCATCAGGAATTTCTTCACCCGGAAGGTGATGGTCACAGATAATAAAATCTATATCCAGATTTTTGGCATAGTTGATCATATCAAGAGCCTTTATTCCGCAATCCAGAGCAATGATTAATGAAAATCCATTTTCTTTGGCAAAATCAATTCCTTCAGTAGAAATTCCATACCCTTCAGAATTTCTGTCAGGAATATAATAGTCTAAATATTTTTTCTCAACAATTTTGCTGAGATAAAGGTACATCAAAGCAACCGCTGTAGTTCCGTCCACATCATAGTCACCATAGACCAATATTTTTTCACCATTTTCAATAGCCGTTGCAATACGCTCTACAGCTTTTTGCATATCTGCCATTAAAAATGGATTATGTATATCGTTAAGGTTTGGTTTGAAGAATTCTCTGGCCTTTTGATAGTTGTCAATCCCTCTTAAAACGAGGATTTTAGATTCAAAAGTACCAAAACCAAGTGACGAACTCAGTCTGTCCACAACTTCCTCATCGGGTTCAGGCTTATAAATCCATTTTTGACTCATTTCACAAAAATAAGGAAAAAAAATAGCATTCCAGAAAGAACTGGAACGAAGTTTCGACTTAATAATTGTTAAAAAAAGGCTATCTTCGTGCTCCAAATTTTAAATGACTATGAAAAAAATTACTCTATGCCTTATGCTATTTGGGGCTATGTATTCGATTAATGCACAAAAAATTAACCTTGGGAAAGCTGCCGGAATGGTTTCAAATGGTGCAAAAGCTCTAACATTTACGAACGAAGATGCGGTTAAACTATCCAAAGAGTCAGTAGACTGGATGGATAAAAATAATGCTGTAGCAGGACCTAAAGACCCATACACTGTGAGACTGAACAAACTGTTTGGAAAACACAAATCTCAGGACGGTATGAATTTGAATTATAAAGTTTATAAAGTTAAAGATATTAATGCGTTTGCTTGTGCGGACGGAAGTGTACGTGTATTCTCTTCTCTGATGGATATCATGACAGACAATGAATTGCTTGCTGTTATCGGGCATGAGATCGGGCACGTGAAAAATCAGGATACAAAAGATGCTATGAAGTCTGCTTATCTGAAAGCGGCGGCATTAGATGCTGCATCATCGGCTTCTTCTGCTGTAGCTACTCTTAATGAGAGCCAGGTAGGAAAGATGGCTAATGCATTTTTGGATGCTTCACACAGTAAAAAACAGGAATCAGAAGCAGATACTTATTCATATGACTTTATGAAAGCTAATAAATATGATGTTGTAGGAGCTTATACAGCTTTCAAAAAGTTAGCACTGCTTTCAGAAGGAAGTACACAGAGTAATTTTGAGAAAATGTTCAATTCTCACCCTGACAGTAATAAAAGGGCAGAGTCTATTAAAAAACGAGCAGAAAAAGATGGTCTTTGGAAAGATCCGGGAACAGTAACTTTGCCTACAGCAAAACTTACGAAATAATTAATTATATATTTTTAACAAAAAACCTCAAAGCACTGCTTTGAGGTTTTTTATATAAATTATTATGCTTTATAGATTAAGAATACATTTTTTCTCTTAATTCTTTTACCTTTTTATCAGCAAGGTATTCGTCATAAGTCATTTCTCTGTCGATAATTCCTGTAGGAGTTAGTTCAATGATTCTGTTACAGACTGTTGAAAGCATTTCGTGGTCATGAGATGCTAATAAAAGATTTCCTTTGAAGTTCGATAAAGAGTTGTTCAAAGTAGTGATACTTTCAAGGTCTAAGTGGTTGGTAGGTTCATCTAATAAAAGGACGTTTGCTTTCTGAAGCATCATTCTGCTGAACATACATCTCATTTTCTCACCTCCTGAAAGCACTTTACAAGATTTTAAAGCTTCATCACCAGAGAAAAGCATTCTTCCAAGGAATCCTCTTACAAACTCTTCGTGACGCTCTTCGTCATTTTTGGTAAATTGTCTCAACCAGTCAACCAGACTTAAATCTTCCTGGAAGAAGTTAGTGTTGTCCAAAGGCATGTGAGACTGGTTAGTTGTAACTCCCCAAGCAACAGTTCCTTTATCAGCTTCTACATTCCCTGCTAAAATTTCGAAGAATTCTGTAATTGCTAAAGAGTTTTTGGAAAGTACAGCTACTTTATCTCCTTTCTTAAGATTCAAATCAATATTAGAGAATAGTAATTCTCCATCTTTTGTTTTCTCAAGACCTTTTACATCTAGAATCTGATCACCAGCCTCTCTTTCCATTTCGAAAATAATAGCCGGATATCTTCTTGAAGATGGTTTAATATCGTCAATATTTAATTTGTCGATCATTTTCTTTCTTGCAGTAGCCTGTTTGGCTTTAGCTACGTTAGAGCTGAATCTTGCAATGAAGTCCTGAAGTTCTTTTTTCTTCTCCTCAGCTTTCTTATTGGCCTGAGCTCTTTGTCTTGTTGCCAATTGAGAAGCCTGGTACCAGAAAGAGTAGTTACCTGTGTAAAGATTAAGTTTAGCATAATCCAAGTCACCAATGTGTGTACACACTGTATCAAGGAAGTGACGGTCGTGAGATACAACAATTACTGTATTTTCATAATCAGCAAGGAAATCTTCCAGCCAAGAGATTGTGTCAATGTCAAGGTCGTTGGTAGGCTCATCCAGAATCAACACATCCGGATTACCGAAAAGAGCCTGAGCCAAAAGAACCTTTACTTTGTCTTTGTTCTCAAGTTCGCTCATCATCTGCCAGTGCATGTCATCTTTTACTCCAACATTTGAAAGCATGGTCTGTGCATCAGATTCTGCAGTCCAGCCTCCCATTTCATCATAGATTACACCTAGTTCACCGGCTTTAATTCCGTCCTCGTCAGAGAAATCTTCTTTTGCGTATAACGCATCCATTTCCTCCTTTATTTCAAATAATTTCTTATTACCTCTTAAAACTGCCTCAAGAACAGTATACTGATCATAAGCAAAGTGATCCTGCTCCAAAACTGACATTCTTTTCCCTGGTTCCAGAGATACATGTCCTGTTGTAGGATCCTGCTTTCCTGTTAATATTTTCAGGAATGTAGACTTTCCCGCACCGTTTGCTCCGATGATCCCGTAGCAGTTTCCTTTGGTAAACATAATATTTACCTCGTCAAAAAGAACTCTTTTCCCGAATTGTAAAGATAAGTTAGATACTGTTAACATATAGTTTTGTAAATTTGGCGCAAAAATACGAAAAGAATTTGGGTATTTTGTAATAATATAATAGTCAAGTTTTTAATTGTATGGTATTTTTTATATATTTCATTAACGAAATTTTAAAATGATGAAGATTGAGAAAACAGTTAGCATATTAAACAGAAGAGCCCGTTTTGAATATGAAATTCTTGAAGAATATGAAGCAGGAATGGTTTTGACGGGTACCGAAATAAAATCTTTACGTTCATCCAAAGCATCTATTACAGAATCCTTCTGTCAGTTTATTGATGGGGAATTGTACATCATCAACATGATGATTGATGAGTATAAATTAGGTACTTTTTACAATCATAAAACAAAAAGGGAACGGAAATTGCTCTTGCACAAAAAAGAATTACAAAAACTTGAAAAAAAGTTAAAGGATGCTGGGAACACCATAATACCTTTAAAATTATATATCACTGACCGAGGTAAAGCAAAGGTGCTGATAGCGCTGGGTAGAGGGAAAAAGCTTTTCGATAAAAGAGAGGCGATAAAAGATAGAGAAAATAAACGGAACCTGGACAGAATATTAAAGAAAAGTTAAAAATCATTTGAAAAACTTTGTATATAAAGAAAAATTATATTTATTTTGCATTATCAATTATTTAATCATTTAATTCTATGAAAAATCTAAAATTAGGAATTTCAGCATTGGCGCTTACTGTTGCCTCTACTGTTTTCGCACAGACTACCAACAATCCGTGGTTAATCGGAGTTGGTGCTCATGCTGAAAACCACGTAGCAGCAAGAGGTAACTTCAGTAATACGTTCTCTGCTAACAATTTGACGAAGAGTATGTTCAATGTGAACAACTTCTCTATTACTCCTCCATTATCTAAGTTAACAGTTGCTAGAAATGTTGGTAAAGGTTTAGTAATTGACTGGCAGACTTCTGTTGGGAACGTTGAAAACAAAAGATTCAACATGGGGAAAGAATTTTTCCTAATGACAGGTCTTGGTTTCCAAGCTCACGCTGCAGGTCTTTTATGGAACGAAGAATCTTGGTTTGATCCATATTTAAGAGTTGGTGCTAACTACTTAAGACATGACTATACAGCTCTTACTTTCCCTAGAACATCTGTTGACGCTAACGGTAATCCAATCGAAGCTGTTGTTAATGGTAAGGATGGTAACGAAAATGGTAAAGCTAACCACTTTACTGTAGCTACAGGTGCTGGTGCTAACTTCTGGGTAACTAAGAACTTCGGTCTTGGTGTTCAGGGAGATTATGTATCAACTCCAGGTGACAACTCTACAGTTGCTAACTTCTGGCAAGCTTCTGCTTCTATCTTATTCAGATTTGGAAACAGAGATAGAGATAAGGATGGTATCCTAGATAAAGATGACCTTTGTCCAGATACTCCAGGTTTACCAGAATTCCAAGGATGTCCTGATACTGACGGTGACGGAGTTCCAGATAAAGACGATCAATGTCCAGAAGTGGCAGGTCCGGTTGAAAACAACGGATGCCCTTGGCCAGATACTGACGGTGATGGTGTAATCGATAAAGATGACGCTTGTCCTACAGTAGCAGGTCCTGCTGAAAACAACGGTTGTCCTTGGCCAGATACAGACGGTGACGGTATCTTAGATAAAGATGATGCTTGTCCTACTGTTCCAGGTCTTCCTGAATACAACGGATGTCCTAAGCCAAAAGAAGTAACAGCTACTGACGTTGAAAAGAACCTTAAGAGTGTATACTTTGATTTCAACAAAGCTACAATCAAGCCTGAATCTAAAGGAGCTTTAGATACTGCTTCTGAAATCATTAAGAAGGATGGAGGTAGATTCTTATTAGTTGGAGAAACTGATAAAAAAGGTAGCGATGCTTATAACTTGAAATTATCTAAAGAAAGAGCTGCTTCTGTAGTTGCTGCTTTAGATGCGAGAGGTGTAGATATCAACGCATTGAAATCAGTAGGTATTGGTGAGCAAAATGCTAAAGTTGCAGAATCTGCATCTGATGCTGAAAGACAAGCTGATAGAAAAGTAACTGTTAGATACATTGGTGATGACAGTGAATGGAACAAATATCAAAAATCTGATGTTGTTGCTCCAGCGAAAAAAGCTACTAAAAAAGCTACTAAAAAAGCTCCAGCTAAGAAAAAAGCTGCTGCTAAAAAGAAAAAATAATTAATTTTTCTAAATAATGAATACCTCCAATTTAATTGGGGGTATTTTTTTTTTGTTGACTTTTGAGTAATTTTGTTGGAAATTTAAAAATTAAAATGGGAAGAGCATTTGAATATAGAAAAGCTTCTAAAATGGCCAGATGGGATAAAATGGCTAAAACATTCTCCAAAATAGGTAAAGACATTGCATTAGCTGTAAAGGCTGGTGGAACAGATCCGGAAGCAAACCCGGCCCTGAGAAGATGTATCCAGAATGCGAAGGGAGCAAACATGCCTAAGGACAACGTAGAACGAGCAATTAAGAAAGCGAGCGGTGCTGATGCAGAAAACTATGAAGAAATTACGTATGAGGGTTACGGGCAAGGTGGTGTTGCTTTTTTTGTAGAATGTACTACAAACAATACAACAAGAACTGTAGCAAACGTGAGAGCTGTTTTTAACAAGTTTGACGGTAACCTTGGGAAAAATGGTGAATTGGCATTCATCTTTGATAGAAAAGGAATTTTCACAATCGATTTGGCTCAGATCAAAATGGATTGGGATGATTTTGAAATGGAAATGATTGATGGAGGTGCAGAAGATGTAGAAAAGGACGAGGAAGAGGTGATGATTACAACTGCTTTTGAAGATTTCGGTTCTTTATCTCACAAATTAGATGAACTTGGAATTGAGGCAAAGAGTGCAGAACTTCAAAGAATTCCAAACAATACAAAAGAAGTAAATGCAGAACAGTTCAAAGCTAACATGAAAATGCTTGAGCGTTTCGAAGAGGACGATGATGTTCAAAACGTTTACCACAATATGGAAATTACAGAAGAGCTGATGGACTCTTTATAAAAAATAATATAGCATTCATATACAGTTAACTTTCAATTAGTTTCTTTGTACAAAACTATGAAAAGAAACGTTGAATTAGTTGTTATATCGGATGTTCATTTGGGAACTTATGGATGTAAGGCTAAAGAATTGTTGAGATATCTCAATTCTATCCAGCCTAAAACTTTAGTTTTGAATGGTGATATTATTGATATCTGGCAGTTTAAAAAGTCTTACTTCCCTAAACCTCATTTGAAAGTAATCAGAAAGATTCTTTCATTGGCGACCAAGAACACAGACGTCTATTACATCACGGGCAATCATGATGAAATGTTTCGTAAGTTCACAGATTTTGAACTTGGAAAACTTAAAGTCTGTAATAAAATCTGCCTGAATATTGATCAGAAAAAAACCTGGATATTTCACGGTGATGTTTTCGATGCATCCGTCCAGCATTCAAAATGGATCGCCAAACTTGGCGGAAAAGGCTATGATCTCCTTATTATTATCAATAATGTTGTAAATTGGTTCTTAGAAAAAATGGGTAAAGAGAAGTATTCATTTTCAAAAAAGATCAAAAATAATGTGAAAAAAGCGGTAAAATATATCGGAGATTTTGAACTTACAGCTTCAGAGCTGGCTATTGACAATAATTATGACTATGTAGTTTGCGGACATATCCACCAGCCACAGATCCGTGAGGTTGTTAATAAAAAAGGATCTTGTACTTATTTGAATTCAGGAGACTGGATTGAAAATCTCTCTGCCTTAGAATACAACAATAAAGAATGGACAATTTTTTATTATGATGAACATAAACATCTGTTGAAAGATGATGAAGTGGAAGAAATTCAGGAAATGGATAATTCTGCGCTTTTAAAAATCGTAACTAATTTTTCCTAAATGAAGATTCTGTATGCATTCCAGGGTACTGGAAACGGTCATGTTGCCAGAGCACAGGAAATTATTCCTCTTCTCAAAAAATATGCATCCGTTGATACATTGATCAGCGGACATCAATCGCAATTAAAGGCTGATTTTGACATCAATTTCCAATATAAGGGTATTTCCCTTCTTTATAATAAAACAGGCGGTTTATCCTATCGGAAAACGTTTACAGAGAATAAGTTCATTGAAGCAGCCAAAACAATCAGAGAGCTGGAATTGTCACAATATGATTTAATCATTAACGATTATGAACCTTTGACAGGCTGGGCTTCCAAACTGAAGAACCTTCCCATGATAGAGCTTAGCCATCAGGCTTCCATGAGTTTTCCGGAAACGCCCAAACCAAAGAAAAAGGACTTTCTGGGAGAAATGATTTTAAAATATTATGTTCCCAGTGAAAGGAAAATAGGGTTTCATTTTGAAAACTATCATCCACAAATCAAAAAACCTGTGATCAGAAGAAAAATCAGAAATCTTAACCCTTGTAAACAGGGATATTATCTTGTCTATCTTCCCAGCTTTGCGGATGAAAATATTATCAAGGTTTTAAGAAAAATTCCTGTGGAATGGAAAGTGTTTTCAAAATACAGCAAAGTACAGGTCAAAGTAAAGAATGTAGAAGTATTTCCTATTGATGAAATACAATACCTGAAATACTTTGAAGGCTGTGACGGAATTTTGTGCAACGCTGGTTTTGAAAGTCCGGCAGAAGCATTATTTATGGACAAAAAACTATTCGTAATTCCTATCCACAATCAGTATGAACAGGAATGTAATGCATGTGCCCTTGATAAAATGGGAATCCCCAATTCGAAGGTTTTAAATCTTCAGGAAATTATGGAATGGGTTGCTTCTGATCATCATCTTAAAGTAGATTATCCGGATGATATTGAAGATATCCTGGTAAACGAGGTTTTAATTCTTTAAAAAAATATCGTCCACATCACTCATTCTCATCATCACAGATCTTGCATAGGAACAGTGCGGATATACTTTCCAATTGTTTTCTCTGGCAAATTTGATGGCTTCTTCTACCAGGAATTTTCCCATTCCTCTCCCTTCAAATTCAGGATGTACCAGAACAAATGAAATGATCAGTTTATGGTCTTCAGGGAAAATGGTATAGGTAAGTCTGCCTACTTCTTTTATTTCGTTGTTTAGGGTAAGAACCCCGCCGTTTCCGGATTTATTGTTTTCAAATTTCATGATTCTGAACTTTAGGTTTAAACATACAAAAATTGCACCGACCTTTGCACAAGCAACAAGCAACAAGCAACAAGCAACAAGCAACAAGCAACAAGCAACAAGCAACAAGCAACAAGCTCCGCTATGAATTTTTCAACATTTTTTAAATTGACCACTCACTTGCGAAGCAAAATTCACAATTGACTCTCCTAATTATCTTTTCCCGTGTAATAATTGTAATCTTTAATAATCACATTGATAAACTGTCTTTCTGTCATTTTAGTAGCATCAATTTCCAGTTTCAGAATGCTTTTAATTTTCTCAGAAAGCTTACTGATGATCTGGCGGTCGTCTACTTTCAGTGCTTTGGTGTAATTATCTTTGATGATTCTCATGTCATTATCACTCAAAGCAATGACTTGCGGAAAAGAAGGGATGTAATTTTCGTGGATATTCTCCAGGATTGTATGCGAAATATTGATGTTGTTTTTCAAGGAAATGACAGCGGTTCCGGAAGCAATATCACCTAGACGCTGGTTGTTTTTAGAGACAATCATAGAGATCAGTCCTATAACTCCGGCAAATGATACATCAACAATCCTGAAAACCCAACGGATCATATAATCTGCGAAACTTGCCTGATAACCGTCAATCTTTACCACTTTGATTTTCATTAGCTTTTTGCCGGGTGTCTGGCCCTCCATTAAGCTTTCCAATACAAGCGGATAAATGTAAATAGGAAAAGTAAGGATAAGATATACTGCTCTTATGGACCATTCATCAAGGCCGTCTAATAAATATCCCAGGTCAAGAATATTGAAGAATAAATACAGGATGATCACCACATAAGCGATCCTGATCAGAAGATCAATTAAGAAGGCAAGCATCCTTTCTCCTACGCCTGCAATATTAAAATTAATATTTACATTTTGTGAGGTATTTATCGCAATTTGAGACATATTTTTTATTATTTTAGCCTTAACAATTATGAGAGAAGTTTATTTCATTAAACAAAATAAAGAAAAATGGTTGGGAATAGAACAGGTTATTCAAGGGAAAATTAAAAAAAATCCTGATGACCTGTCTTCGTTATATATAAATCTGATCAATGATCTTTCTTTTGCCCAGACTTATTATCCGAAAAGTAACACCACAGTTTATCTGAACCATTTGTCTGCCCAGATTTTTCAGAAGATCTATAAAACAAAAAGGGTAGAGGAAAACAGGCTGGTTTATTTTTTCAAAACTGAAGTTCCATTGCTGATGTATCAGTACAGAAGGTATCTGATGTATGCGTTTCTTTTTTTTATTTTGTTTACCTCAATAGGGGTACTTTCTGCCATTTATGATAAAGACTTTGTCAATATCATTCTGGGGGAAGGTTATGTGAATGAAACCATTGAAAATATTAAACATAATAATGCGGTAGGAGTTTACCAGAGTGGCAGCACATGGGGAAGTACCATCGGGATTATTTTTAATAATATCCAGGTGGGAGCAAAACTGTATATTTATGGAATTGCCGGAGGAGTGGGAACTTTGTTTGCTTTGCTTTCCAATAGTGTGATGCTGGGTGCTTTCCAGTATTTTTTCTATGATTATGGGGCTTTGAAAGACAGTGCAAGAGGGATATGGCTTCACGGAGTTTTTGAGATCTTTGCCATGGTGGTGGAAGCGATGTGTGGATTGATTCTTGGGGCATCTATTTTATTTCCGAGAACGTTTTCAAGGTTTAATTCTTTTAAAAAAGGATTTAAAGATTCGTTTAAAATATTCTTAAGTACTGTTCCTTTCACTATTTGTGCAGGGATTATAGAAGGGTATGTCACCAGACATGCATTGAAGATGCCTTTAATTTTGAACCTAATTATTATTTTTGGCTCACTGGCAATTATTGGATTCTACTATTTTGTGTATCCGTCTATTGTTTACAAAAAAACTAATAAACACATCCATGATACAATTTTATAAAAAAAGAGATTTTGGAACTTTTATCAGTGATAGTTTCAATTTTTTCAAATTATACGGGAAGAATTATTTTAAGAACTATATTCTGATCAATGGCCTGCTTTTGATCTTAATGGTAACCGTTGTGATTTTTGGATATAAAGAACTCTTTTCACAGATATTCGGGTCCAATCTTGGTGGAGAAACATATTATTTTGAACAGTATTTTTCAGATAATTCCGGCATGCTGATTACAGTAGGAATACTTACTTTTCTGCTTTTCATGATTCTGATGATTGTCAATTACCTGTATCCCGTTTTTTATTTAAAAAGAATTGCACAGGGTGCAGAAAAAATAAAAACGGATGAAATTCTGAATGATTTTAAAAGCAATGCAGGAAGAATCGGGAAGCTGTGCCTTGGAATGATCTTTATCGTCACACCGGCGGTTTTGTTTGTGGTAGGATTTTCTTATATCCTGATTTTTATTATTATCGGATTTTTTTTGATACTGCTTCTCTATCCCACGATATTCAATTTCACTACATTTTTGATGTATGATTATTTTAATTCAAACAGAGGTTTCTGGGAAAGTTTGAGCTACGCATTAAGATCGCAGTTTTCTTATCCGAACGGGAGTGAGAAATCACCCTACTGGAAATATTGGGGATCTGCATTTGTGATGTTTATTATTATTTACATGATAACATCTATATTCACATTTATTCCGATGATATTTTTTTACGGATCGCTTCTTACATCAACACCGGACGGGAATTTTGAGCAGAATCCTTTTACCGGAGCTGCCGGAATTTTGTTTTTTGTATTCTATGGAGTTTCAATGCTGATTTCGTTTTTTCTTTCAAACCTGATGTATGTAAATGCAGGATTGATGTATTATGACAGCAGAACAGATCTTCACCAGAAAGTAGAACTTGCAGAAATAGACACTATTGGAATCAATGAATAAAATTTTCCTTTTCATATTGCTTTTTCTCTCTCTTGGGCTGGTTCAGGCTCAGGACGATAATCCTACTTCTGATGATCTGGGAGATTCTCTGTATACAACCGGGCATTACAGAAATATGCTGCGTGCTGATTCTGTGCTGATGAAAAATCCGGTATCTGAGAATACAGCTTATCCGAAAGCATTCAAAGAAAATATACCGTCAAGATATAAAGGAAATGAATTTGATTATTCTGTATCAAAACCCAGAGAGTCTTTCTTTCAAAAGCTGATGCGGAAGCTCAACCAAATTATACAGGGAATTTTCGGGGAAACAGCATTGACAAAGTCTGGGGAATTTACCGCAATCCTTATCCGTCTGTTTGCGATCATCCTGGTAGGTTTTCTATTGTATTTCATCATTAAATATATCATGGGAAAAGACGGGAACTTTCTTTTTGGTAAAAAGAATAAAAAGCTGGATCTCAATGTGCAGGAACTCCATGAAAATATCCATGAAATCAATTTCCCTGAAAGTATCGCAAAATTTGAAATGGCGGGAGATTATCGTTCGGCAGTCCGTTACCAGTTCCTGTTTATTCTTAAAAAACTGAGTGACAAAAAGCTGATCAACTGGAATCCGGAAAAAACCAATGAGGATTATGCCGTAGAGTTGAAAGCCCCTCATCTGAAAAATGACTTTTCTAATCTGTCTTATATTTTTGATTATGTCTGGTATGGAGAATTCAGTATTGAAGAACAGAGCTACCAGAAATTTAAAAACCAATATCAGGCATTTAAACCCTAACAATAGTAACCATGAATAAAACTTTCAAAACATATGCTGCAATTTTCATCATTGTGATGATTATTCTGGCATTGCTTGAAGTTAACAAAAAAGAAACGACAGACTGGCGAAAGAATTTTGATATCAATGAAAAGTCTCCGTTCGGACTATTTGTTTTTAATAATGAAGCTAAAAATCTTTTTAAAAACAATCTGAAGAAGGTTGAACAGATTCCTTACGAATACTATAATCAGCATAAAAAAGATCCTCACAACATTGTCGTTATTGAAAATAATTTTGACAAAGAATCCTGGAATAAAATCCTGGCGCAGGTATCTGAAGGTTCGGATGCATTTCTAATGGTGTCCCGTATGCCGAAAGAAATTTCAGACAGTATCGGATATTATGATTCCGAAATCTCATTTGAAGAAGAAAATGTACTGAAGCTTACCGACAAAAAATATCAGAATGATTTTGTTAAATTAGATAAATTTCCATCAGGAAGAGGATTTTCATTCATTAAACCTAACGTTGAAGTCCTGGGAAAAACGGTAGAAAAAAAGAATACGGATCAGGTTAATTTTATCAAAGTAAAGTTTGGGAAAGGACATATTTACGCTCATACTGAACCTCTTTTTCTGACCAATTATTATCTTCTGAAACCCGGAAACGTAAAGTATGCACAGGATGTATTTTCATATCTTCCGGATAGAGAAACGCTTTGGTTTGTATCCAATAAAAGTTCTGCATCACGCTTCTTTATGAGATTTGTACTGTCGAATCCGGCTTTAAAGTATGCGTGGTGGGTGTTTTTGGGAGGATTTATCCTTTTCATTTTCTTTAATGCCAAAAGAAAACAGAGAATAGTACCGATAACAGAGCCTCTGAGGAATACTTCTCTGGATTTTGTGAAAAGTATTGGAAATCTGTATCTTCAGGAAGGTGATTTTCATGATATGATGGCAAAGAAATCGCAGTATTTTCTGAACAAAGTGAGAATGGACCTGTTGATAGATACTCAGACTTTAGATGAAGAATTTGCAAAAAAGCTACAGTTGAAAACCGGGAAAAATATGGAAATGATTAGTGAAGCTATTGCGCTTATCAAAAAAGGGCAGGATCCTTATGCCAGTGTAATAAAAGAAGATCTTACAAGGATCAATAAACTCCTTGACGAAATATTTAAATAATATAACAATATAATAACCTAATGATGTAGCAGTTTTTCAATGCTGATAACGACAATTCACAGGAAAGAATACCGTTGTTCATTGTCAGACTGACCAAATAAAATGTATTATGGAAAACTTTGATAACCCGAATATAGAAAACCAAAGCTCTATCAATCTTAATAAACAGGAAGAGCAGTTTCAGTCGAGAATTGATATGATTGAACTTCGTGCAAGCTTAGAGAAAGTAAAATCTGAGATCGGAAAAGTAATCGTAGGACAGGAGAAAATGATTGAACATCTTTTGGCTGCATTACTTTCAAACGGACACGTTTTGATTGAAGGTGTTCCGGGAGTAGCTAAAACGATTACGGCAAAATTATTGGCTAAGACAATTGATGTAGGTTTCAGCAGAATTCAGTTTACACCGGATCTGATGCCTTCTGATATTTTGGGAACATCCATATTCAATGTGAAAAATTCAGAATTTGAATTTAAAAAAGGACCTATCTTCTCCAATTTCATCCTGATTGATGAGATCAACAGATCGCCTGCAAAAACACAGTCAGCATTATTTGAAGTCATGGAAGAAAGACAGATTACAATGGACGGGACACGTTATATTTTGGAAGAACCTTTCCTGGTTATTGCTACACAAAACCCTATTGAGCATGAAGGTACATACCGACTTCCGGAAGCTCAGCTGGACCGTTTTCTATTCAAAATCAATGTAGGATATCCTAATCTTGAACAGGAAATTGCAATTATTAAAAACCAGCACGAAAGTAAAAAAGAAGATAAAACGGAAGGAGTAAACCGAGTGATCACAGCCGGACAGTTGAAAAACTACCAGCAGCTGGTAAAAGAAATCATTGTGGAAAGCCAGCTGATGGAATATATTGCTAAGATTATCATCAACACAAGAGAAAACCAATTTTTATATCTGGGCGCTTCACCAAGAGCTTCACTAGCACTTCTTACGGCATCAAAAGCATTTGCCGCTCTGAGAGGAAGAGATTTTGTGACTCCTGAAGATATTAAAGAAGCAAGCTACGCAGTTTTGAGACACAGAGTAATTGTATCTCCGGAAAGAGAAATGGAAGGTCTTACTGCAGATGAAATTATCCGTCAGATTTTAGAAGGAATAGAGATTCCAAGATAGGTAGTAGGTGATAGTGGATGAATGTTTAAATAGTTACAAAATTATTATATATGGCAAATTTTAAAGAACTTTTAGTTTGGCAGAAATCTATTGATTTTGTTACTGAAATTTACAAAATTACAGAAGCTTTTCCTAATGATGAACTCTACGGATTAATATCACAAATAAGAAGAGCCGCCATTTCTATACCCTCCAATATTGCCGAGGGAAACTCAAGAAGAAGTAAACCTGATTATCTGCAATTTTTAAAAATGTCAAGAGGGAGTTGTGCAGAAGTAGAAACACAATTAATTATTTCAAAAAATCTCAAATTTTTAAATGAAGACAATTATTTAAAACTAAATGAAAGGATTATAGAAATATCCAAAATGTTGAACGGACTCATTAATTCCCTACAATAATAATGAATGTGAAAAAGCTAATATACGACCACCTAAAACCTTTCATCTGCAACCCGCTACCTAAATAATGAAAAACTTATACATCAATACACGTTTCTTTTTTACACTCATCGGAGTGGGGATTGTGTATGTCCTGGCATTTTTCTTCCCGGTGCTGATGTGGGTAGCCCATATTGCACTGTTAATCTGTTTTTTGGCTGCAATGGTAGATTTCCTATTGCTTTTTAATCAAAAGAATGCATTACAGGTTCAGAGAATTTTGCCGGAAAAATTATCCAATGGCGATGAGAATTTTGTGAAAATTGATATTAAAAATAATTACAGTTTTACAATAGATGCTAAAATTATTGATGAAATTCCGTTCCAGTTTCAGAAAAGAGATTTTCTGATTGAAAAACAGATTGCTTCAGGAGCGAATACATTCTTTCAATATTCATTAGAACCTAAAGAAAGAGGAGAATATCACTTCGGTGGACTTAATATTTATACATCTTCACCATTGGGATTGATATCAAAAAGATTTATTTTCCAGAAGGATGCTGCATTGCCTTCCTATCCTTCATTTATACATCTAAGAAAATATGAACTCATGGCCATTCAGAGTGAATTTTTATTGGGTGGAATTAAAAAGGTCAGAAAGCTGGGACACACCATGGAATTTGAGCAGATCAAAGAATATGTACCTGGAGATGATATCAGAACGATCAACTGGAAAGCAACTTCCAAAACCAACCGTTTGATGGTTAATCAGTTTCAGGATGAAAAATCACAACGTATTTTTATGCTGATTGATAAAGGGAGAACTATGAAAATGCCTTTCAATGGATTAAGTTTGCTGGATTATTCAATCAATGCAACCATGGCGCTGTCTCATATTATTTTGAGAAAAGGAGACAGAGCAGGTATGATGACTTTTTCTAAAAAAGCTGAAAATAAAATTGCTGCCGATAATAAGTCCGGTCAACTGAAAAAGATTTCCGAAGCACTTTATAATATTAAAACAGATTTCTTTGAAAGTGATTTCAACCGGTTGTATCAGGATGTGAAATATTCCATCAATCAAAGAAGCTTAATTCTGCTTTTTACCAATTTTGAAACACTGGATGGATTGAACAGACAGCTTAAATATCTTCGAGGTATTGCTAAAAACCATTTGTTGGTTGTTGTATTTTTCAAAAATTCAGAACTGCAGACAATCATTAACAAAAATCCTGAAAATATGCAGGAAATCTATGATGAGATCATCGCTGAGAAATTTGAGTTTGAAAAGAAACTGATTATTCAGGAACTTCGCAAATATGGAATTTATACGGTATATACTCTTCCGGAAAATTTGAATATCGATGTTATCAATAAATATCTGGAGATAAAAGCGAGAGGAATTTTATAACTTTGCAGAAGCAATAAGCAATAAATAATGAAAATTACACTTAACAGAATAAACGACGATTTTTTATTTGAATGTACCAATGCGCAGGGGAATTCTATTCTTTTGGATAATACTTCCCAGCCGGGTGCCAAAGGAGTTTCTCCAATGGAAAGTGTGTTGATGGCTGTAGCAGGCTGCAGCGGAATTGATGTGGTTTCTATTTTAAAGAAGCAGCGTCAGAACATTACAGGCTTCCAGGCAGAGGTAGAGGGAGAAAGAGTACAGGTAGAGGATGCAAAACCATTTAAATCTATTAACGTTAAGTTCCTTTTAGAAGGAGAAATTGATCCTAAAAAAGCACAGAAAGCAGCAGAACTTTCTTTTGAAAAATATTGTTCCGTATCCAAAACCTTAGAACCGAATGTAGAAATCGGATATGAAGTCTATGTGAACGGAGAAAAAATTTAATCTCTTATTTAAAAATAGAAAAGCCGGATGACTCATCCGGCTTTTTTTATTACTTATTACCTATTATTCATTGCTTATTAAAAGGTAAGTCTTGGTTTTATCAGTTTCGCTACAGTGGCAGTCCATCCCGTCTGATGGGAAGCTCCTACACCACGGCCATTATCTCCATGGAAATATTCAAAGAAGGTGATGTAATCTCTGAAGTGTTCATCATAATTGAATTTAGGATTTCCTCCGTTGAAAGCGCGCTGTCCATGTTCATCCTTTAAAAATAGGGAACAGAGTCTTTTGCTGATGTTTTGAGCTACTTCATCAAGGTTTCTTTTATCACCGCTTCCCGTTGGAAGTTCTACTTTCAGGCTATTTCCATAATAATAATGGAAGCGCTGCAGGCTTTCCACGATCAGGAAGTTGATAGGAAACCATATCGGTCCGCGCCAGTTGCTGTTTCCGCCAAACATTCGGCTGTCACTCTCTGCAGGAGTGTAATAGACCATATTCTGATTCCCATGTACAGAAAATACAAAAGGATTCTCTTCATATACCTTAGACATAGCCCGGATTCCATAAGAACTCAGGAACTCATTTTCATCAAGCATTCTGGTCAAAACCTTTGTCAGTCTGTTTTTACGGAGGATACTCATAAGATGTTTTCTGCCGTGTCCTTCCTCGTCCCAGTGAGAAACAAGTTTGGTGAGCTCTGGTTTATTTTTTAAGATCCATTCCATTCTGCTTCTGAAATTTGGCATCTTTTCCAGTAAACGATGGTCTACGATCTCAACAGCAAACATCGGAATCAAACCTACAATACTTCTTAATCTTAAAGAAACACTGTCTCCGTTTCCAAGCTGCAATACATCATAGAAGAAACCGTCTTCCTCATTCCACAGTCCTTTCGTTCCCTCACCCAGGTTTTCCATAGCCTCAGCGATATAAAGATAATGTTCAAAAAATTTGATCGCCATATCTTCATACACCTGATAATACTGGGCTAGCTCCATTGCAATACGCATCATATTCAGTGCATACATTGCCATCCAGCTTGTTCCGTCTGCCTGCTCAAGATGCTGACCGTCCTTTAATTCCATATTCCGGTCAAAAGCACCAATATTATCGAGACCAAGAAAGCCTCCTCCAAAAATATTTTTCCCGTTTTTATCCTTTCTGTTCACCCACCATGTAAAATTCAGCAGCAGCTTCTGAAATACTTTTTCTAAAAATAATAAATCAGGCTTCCCGTTATTCTTTTCATCAATTTTAAAAACACGGAAGCAGGACCATGCATGTACAGGCGGATTTACATCACTCATATTCCATTCATAGGCAGGAAGCTGCCCGTTGGGATGCATATACCATTCTTTCGTAAGCAATAAAAGCTGTCCTTTGGCAAATTCTGCATCAATAATAGAAAAAGGAACACAGTGGAATGCCAGATCCCAGGTAGCATACCATGGATACTCCCATTTATCAGGCATGGAAATAATATCCTTATTGTGAAGGTGGTTCCATTCCGTATTTCTTACATACTCACTGAAATTTCTCGGAGCTTCAAAATTGGGATCACCTTTCAGCCATTTTCCGATATTGTAGTGATAGAACTGTTTATTCCAGAGAAGTCCTGCAAAAGCCTGTCGCTGAACATTTCTCTCATCTTCATTTACCGTATCATTCTGAATATCGTTATAAAACTCTTCCGCTTCAGATTGTCGTGTACTGAAAATAGTATCAAAATTTTCAAAAGGTTCATCCGTTTCATCAGGACACAATCTGAATTCAAAAATTTTAGATTCTCCTGCTCCTACAATTTCATCAATCAGAAAAGATGCTTTTGTTCCCCTTTTTTCAGGGTTTACAGTATCTCCCTGATGAATAATAAAATCATTGATGCCATCTTTGAAATAAGTATTCTCTGTTTTAGGCGCTCCGTATAGCTTAGAGGTATTGGTCTCGTTATCACAGAATACACTTTGTGCATTTGTATTTCGCGAATAGACTTTTTTGATCGAAATACTGTCGTGGCCTATATTGATACTTCCGTCATGAGAAGCATTGAGCTCTGCCTTATAAGTGTTATATCCCCATTTCCAATTATTTCTGAACCACGCAGTTGGTGCTACGACAATAGGAGCATCATGCTGGCTTCGGTTACAGACGGTGACTCTGGCCAGGATATCGTTGTGATCAGCTTTACAGTATTCAATGAAAATATCGAAATATTCATCATTATCAAAAATTCCGGTATCGAAAATCTCATATTCCGGTTCCTTTTTACTGCGTCTTCCATTTTCAGCAAGAAGTTCATCATATGGAAACTCGTTGATGGGGTATTTATACACCATTTTCATATAGCTGTGAGTAGGTGTATTATCCAGATAATAAAAGATTTCTTTAATGTCTTCACCATGATTCCCCTGTGGATTACTCAATCCGAAGAACCGTTCTTTTACCATTTTATCTTTCTTGTTCCAGAATGAAAAAGCAAAACAGAATAACTGTTTTACATCAGAAATTCCGGCGATGCCTTCCTCACCCCAGCGGTACGCATAACTTTCAGCGTTATTATGATTGGTGAAATCCCAGGCATTCCCGTTTGAGCTGTAATCCTCACGTACATTTCCCCACTGCCGGTTGCTTACATAAGGGCCCCAGTTTTTCCATTTGGTATCTTGTAATCTTTCTTTTTCGGCGGTCATATCTCATCATTTTTCCATACGAAGTTAGTTTTTTTGAAAAATAATTCCAATTTTTTTCATCTGAACAATTATTAATATGCTCTTGGAATACTTGTATTTAAGGGCTTTTTTAAATATTAAAATAATTTTTTTTTGAAATTAAAAGAAAAGAACTACCTTTGCACCATTCGTTCATTTAAATATTGAAAATGTTATCAAGAAAGGTTGAGGGATTAGACCCTATGAAACCTTAGCAACCCTTTGCGCAAGCAAAGAAGGTGCTACGTTCTACCAAAGTATTTTGGACAGATAACTTACTGAAGTTCTTTTCAGCCATTTCCTGTGGCATTTTCAATTGTATTTGTATAAAAATATAATAGAATTGAAAACAGAACTAAACTATATTAATCTTTCGTATCAAACCAATTCCCACAAGGAATGCCATATCCCGTTAAGCTATCAGCTTTTTGGGAAAGATCTGTTTACAGCACCCATTATTTTAATCAATCATGCTCTTACCGGAAACTCAGAGGTATCTGGAGAAAAAGGCTGGTGGAAACAATTGGTGGGAGAAAATCAGATTGTTGATACTGATCAATACACTGTTCTGTGTTTCAATATACCCGGAAACGGTTATGACGATTTTTTAATTGAAGACTATGAAGATTTCACACCTTCAGATATCGCAGCGATATTTTTAAAAGGACTTGAAACTTTACATATCAAAAACTTATATGCCATTATTGGAGGCTCTCTGGGAGGAGGGATTGCCTGGGAAATGCTTGCCAAGCAGCCGGATCTAGCAGAAATATTTATTCCTATAGCCTGTGATTACAGGACACACGACTGGCTTCATGCACAATGTCTGGTTCAGAAATTTTTATTAAATGATAAAGAGGAACCATTACAGAAAGCAAGAATTCATGCTATGTTGTGTTACAGAACGCCACAGTCGCTCAATGACAGATTTCAAAACCAATATAACAAGGAAAAACAACGCCTGGAATCAGAAGACTGGTTGGTTTATCATGGTAATGCGCTAAACGAAAGGTTTAGTTTAAAAGCATACAAACTGATGAATCATCTCTTGATGAATATTAATGCTGATGAAACGGCACTGGAGAACATACAGGCACGAATGCACATGATCTCTGTAGATACAGACTTATTCTTCCCGGCTTCTGAAATCCGAATGTGTTTTGAAAACTTAAAAGAGAAAAATAAGGATGTTTCTTATCACGAGATCCAATCTATACACGGGCACGATGCCTTCCTAATGGAATATCAACAATTAAATAATATCATTAAAAACATTTTACAGAAGTAATGAAAAATGCTAACGAAATAAAATTTTTGAAGAACAGATCAATCGTCAAATTTGAAGGAGAAGATTTCCTGGGAGAAATCGGGATTGACGGACGAATTTTTAAAGCGCTTACTTTAGCGCGCATCAGTGTAGGAGTAATTTCTCAGCAGGCCATAGAAAACGGAATTTCTATTCTGGTTCAGGAAATTGATGCTGAGAAAGCAGTCGCTTGTCTTATTGATGAATTTGAAGCAGAAAGAAAATCTGGAAAAGTTTCCCAGATCTACAGTAT